>Ga0207707_10000329_pt1 | contig 49990 bp, 39 predicted proteins | sample KBSC83BmetaG_FD_184336 | JGI IMG/M metagenome (GOLD analysis project Ga0207707, IMG submission 184336) | Corn rhizosphere microbial communities from Kellogg Biological Station, Michigan, USA - KBS C8-3B metaG (SPAdes) (version 2) | ecosystem: Host-associated > Plants > Roots > Rhizosphere ... | reverse complement strand
CCCTCGCGGACGGCAAGGTGCGTCCCTGGCTCGACGGGCGCCAGGTCGCCAAGGTGGTGGTGGTACCGGGCCGCCTCGTGAACATCGTGACCCGTGCCTGAGATCACCCGCCGAGTGGGTCGGGGCGCCCACCGGCTGCAGCTGGTGCTCAACGTGCAGTTCCGCGACGTGCGGCGCAGCGCGATGCTGTGGCGGCAGGAAGGGCTGCAGGAGGTCTCGGACTTCCAGGTGCAGGGTCAGGTGTCGGATACCATCGCGCGCGGGCAGGGAGCGGTGCCGCAGGCCGCGGTCGAGATCGGCCGGAAGGTCGTCAACCTGGCGGTGGATCGCTTCTAGGTGGACTACGGAGGGTTCCTCAAGGCGGCCGACGCCGGACGGGTGCCGCCGGTCACCCTGCTGCACGGTCCCGAGCCGTTCCTGCTCGAGGACGCGCTCGCCCGGCTGACCCGCGCCCTCTTCCCCGGGCAGGCCGAGCTCACGCTGGTGCGCGAGGTGCTCGACGCGCGCGCCGCCGGGGCGGAGGCGATCGTGCAGTCGGCGCTGATGCTGCCGTGGCTGGGGGAGCGGCGTCTCGTGATCGCCCGCGGCGCCGACGGTCTCGCGGCCAAGGCGGGCGAGCCCCTCGCGGCCTACGTGAAGGACCCGAATCCGTCCACCGCGCTGGTGCTCCTCGCGGACGGGCTCCTGGAGGGCGCGCACTGGCTCCTGCGCGCGGTTCCGTCGGCCGCGGTGGTGGTCGCGCCGGCCCCCACCGGGCGCGCGCTCGCGACGTGGCTGCGCGGCCACGCCCAGTCGCTGGGCTACGAGCTGCGCGAGGACGCGGCGCGCCTGCTGGTCGAGCTCTCCGGGGACGATCTGACCCAGCTGGTGGGCGAGGTGGAGAAGGCGGCCCTGGCGGGAGGTCCCGACAACCGGCGCGTGGGCGTGGCGGAGGTGCGCGCGGTGGTGGGCGAGCACCGGCTGCGCCACGTGTTCGATCTCACCCGCGCCCTGTCCGCGCGCGACACCGGGGCGGCCCTGACCCTGCTCGAGTCGCTCCTGAACGCGGGAGAGGAGCCCCTCGCGGTGCTGGGCATGCTGGCCCGGGAGGCGCGCGCCACCTGGCAGGCCGCGGGGGCGCTGCGCGCGGGGCGACCGCCCGAGGAGATCGCGCGCGCCCTCCGCCGGCCGCCCGCGGCCGCGACCGCCCTGCTGGACCGGGCCCGCAGCCTCTCGCCCGCCACCGCCGCGCACCACGTCGCGCGGTGCTGGGACGTGGAGCGCCGGCTGAAGCTGGGCGGGGCGCCCCGGCCCGAGCTCTCCCTCCTCGTCGCGGATCTGTGCGGGGCCTGACGTCGGGTACGCGGCGGACGCTCGCCGCCGCCGTCCTGCTCGTGGTCGGGCTCGCCGCCTCCGCGGCCGCCGCGCCCGCCCCGCGCCTGCTCGCGGGCGCCACCAGCGTGGTGGTGAACCTGCCGGACGACACGCCGCTCGGCGGCTACGGCGGCTTCCCGCGCCGGGCCTGGCTGCCCGACCTGCTCGGCCGCTACCCGGACACCTTCTGGTTCCGTCCCTCCACCGGGGTGCACGATCCGATCCGGGTGCGTGCCCTGATGCTGGAGTCGGGCGGAGTGCGCGTGCTCTGGCTCGCGGTGGATCTCGTCGGCGTCGACCCCACCCTCGTCACCGACCTGCGCGTGCGGCTGGACCAGCTCGGCCTGCGCTACGCCGCGCTGGTGGTGGCCGCGTCCCACACCCACTCCGGACCGGGCGCCTACGCCAAGTCGGACCTCTTCGGCCTGCTCGCGCTCGATCGCGAGTCGCCGCGGGTGCGGGGCCGCATCTACTCCGCGATGGAGGAGGCGGCCCGCACCGCCGAGCGCCGCAAGCGGCCGGCCACGGTGGGTACCGGGTGGAGCGAGGTGCCCGGGCTCACCGACAGCCGCGTCCGCGGCCGCCTCGATCCGGAGCTGGGGGTCCTCCGCGTGATGGGCACCGACGGCAAGCCGGTGGCGGTGGTGTGGAACTACGCCATCCACGGCACCATGCTCGGCACCAGCAACTTCAAGCTCTCGGGCGACGTGATGGGCGACGCGAGCGGGCGCATCGAGGAGCAGCTGGGCGCGCCCGCCCTCTACGTCAACGGCGCGGTCGGCGACGTGAGCCCGCGCCAGCGGGGCTGGGACGGGGTGGCCGCCACCGGGAAGCTGCTCGCGGCGGCGGTGCTCGCGCTCTGGCCGCGCATCCCGCCGGACGGCGACCAGCGCCTCACCGCCGGCGGGGAGACCGCGGCCCTGCCCGCGCCCGCGCTCGAGCTGCACAACTGCCTCGGGCGCTGGATCCCGCGCGGCACGCGGCTCGGTCTGCGCTCCGCGCTGCCCGCCACCGCCGAGATCGCGGCGGTCGGGATCGGGCGCGGGGCGTGGGTGACGATCCCGGGCGAGCTCGACACCCAGCTCGGTCTCGAGATCAAGGCCGCCCCGCGCACCGGCTTCGCCCGCACCTTCGTGGTGGGGCTGGCCAACGGCTACCAGGGCTATCTCCTGGCCGCCGAGCACTTTCGTACCGCGAGCTACATCTCGTGCGGGAGCCTCTACGGCGAGCGGGGCGGGGAGATCGTGCGCGACGCCGCGATCGGGGCCCTGCGGGGTCTCTCCGAGCGGCGCGCGCCGCGGCCGGTCAGGCCGGCGCGTTGAGCTTGCGGGCGAGCGCGGACTTGCGGCGGGCGGCGGTGTTGCGGTGAATCACGCCCTGGGTCACCGCGCGGTCGATGGCGCGGATGGCGTCGTGGACCGCGGCGGCCGACTCGCCGCCCTTGCCCGCGAGGGCCTCGCGGGCGCCCTTGATGCTCGAGCGCACCGAGCTGCGGATGGCGCGATTGCGCAGGCGCCGTTTCTCGTTCTGCTTGATCCGCTTTCGCGCGGAGCGGGTGTTGGCCACGACGACTCTCCTTTCACGGCTGAGCGACACACGAGCCTACCGTCCGCGTCCCCGGGTGTCAAGGAGCAGGATGGCCTGAATGAGTGAGCCCGCGCGCGACGCGACCGGCGGCCACGAGCACGTCCAGCGCGGGGTGGTCGGCGCGGTGGGCGCGATCGGGCTGGCCACCCTCACCAGCCGCGTGCTGGGCTACGTCCGGGACATGGTGGTGGCCCACACCTTCGGGGCGGGACCGGTCACCGACGCGTTCCTGGTCGCCTTCCGCATCCCGAACCTCCTGCGACGGCTCCTGGGGGAGGGGGCCCTGTCGACCGCGGTGATCCCGGTCTTCACCGAGACCCTGACCCGGGGCGGGCCCACCGCGTTCGCCCGCCTGTCCCGCGCCGCGACCGGCGCCGCCATCGTGGTGCTGTGCGTGGTCTCCGCGCTGGGCATCCTGCTCTCGCGCCCGGTGGTGGCCCTGATGGCCCCGGGCTGGCGCGCGGACGGCGCGCTGTTCGATCTCGCGGTGACGCTGACCCGCGTGATGTTCCCGTACCTGGTGCTGGTGGGGCTGGCCGCCCTCGCGATGGGCGCCCTCAACGCGCACCACCGCTTCTTCACCGCCGCGGTCGGCCCCGCGGTGGTGAACGTGGCCATGATCCTCGCGGTGGTGGCCCTCGCGTCCCACCTGGACCCGCCCGTCATGGCCCTCGCGATCGGGGTGCTGGTGGGCGGTGTCGGGCAGCTGCTCGTGCAGCTGCCGGAGCTGCGGCGGCTCGGGGTGCCGCTGACGCCGTCGGCGGAATGGCGCCATCCCGCGGTGGCGCGCATCGCCCACCGCCTCTGGCCCGCGGTGTTCGCGCTGGCCGCGGTGCAGATCACGGTGGTGGTCAACACGCTGCTGGCCTCGCTCCTGCCCGCCGGCACCGTGTCGTACCTGTACTACGCGGACCGGGTGATGGAGTTCCCGCTCGGCATCTTCGGTATCGCCCTCGCCACCGCGGCCCTGCCGAGCATGTCGGCCCAGGCCGCGCGGGGCGAGATGGTGGCCCTGCGCGCCACGCTCGAGTTCGCGCTGCGGATGGCCGCCTTCGTGGCGGTGCCCGCCGCGGTGGGCCTGGTGATGCTGGGCGGCCCCATCGTGACCGTGCTGTTCCAGCGCGGCGAGTTCACGGCCAGCGACGCGGCGCTGACCGCGCAGGCCCTGATCGGCTACGCCATCGGGCTGCCCGCGTTCTCGGCCACCCGCATCGCGGCGCAGACGTTCTACGCCCTGGGCGACACGCGCACCCCGGTGCTGGTGGGCTTCTTCTCGGTGGCGGCCAACGTGGCGCTGGCCCTGCTGCTCATGTGGCCGATGCGCCACACCGGTCTCGCGCTGGCCTCGTCGCTGTCGTCGTACGTGAACGTGGTGGGGCTCTGCTGGCTCCTGCGGCGTCGCCTGCACGGCCCGCGCTCGGCCATTCTCGGCCCGTCGCTCCTGCGGACCGTCGGAGCCTCCGCGCTGCTCGCGCTCTGGTGCGCCGCGATGAGCGGCCAGGTGCCGGGCCTGCCTGCGCCGCGCAGCCACGGGGCGCTGTGGACCGCGATCGCCCTGACCGGCGGCATGATCGTGTACGCGCTCGGCGCGGCGGCGCTCGGCTCGACCGAGGTGCGCGGGCTCCTCGACATGATCCGCCGCCGGCGCTCGGTGTTGCCTTGATCGGGGCGGCAACGAGCGCCTTCGGCGCTCCCGTTGCCTTGATGCCGCAAGCAACGAGCGCCTTGGCGCTCCCGTTGCCTTGATCCCACAAGCAACGAGCGCCTTCGGCGCTCCCGTTGCCTTCCTCGGGGGGCCAATGATAGACTCCCTCATGCTCCTGGAGTTCGCAGGGGACGCCTCGGTGATGGCCCGGGCAGGACGAATCGGCCGACACCGGGGCCGTCGTTTTTTGGGCCTCCCGCTTCGGATGTGACCGCGTGGCCCCCCGACCTGGCGCACGCGCGGAGCGGAAGTCGTTGGGAGCCGTGTCCGCGCCGCCCCAGGTGGCTCCGTCTTCCTCCCGTGCCCGCTCCGCCGCCGCGCCGCTGATCGCGGACTATCTCTCGAGCCTCCAGGTCGAGCGGGGCGCCGCTCGCAACACCCTGATGGCGTACCGGCGCGACCTCGCCGGCTTCGACGCGTTCCTCGCCGCGGGCGGGCACCGCCTCGAGTCGGTCGGCGTGACCGAGCTGTCCCGCTACCTGGCCGGTCTGCGCGGGCGCGGCCTCGGCGGCCGGTCCATCGCCCGGCATCTCTCGGCGGTGCGCGGGCTCTACCGCTACCTGCTGGACGAGCGCCGGGTGAGTCGCGATCCCACCGAGCACCTCGACAGCCCGCGCCCCGCGCGCCGGCTGCCGCGCACCCTCTCGGTGGAGGACACCGCCGCGCTGGTGGAGGCGCCCGATACCACTCGACCGGAGGGGCTGCGCGACCGCGCCCTCCTGGAGCTGCTCTACGCGTGCGGGCTGCGCGCCTCCGAGGCCCTGGGCCTGCGGGTCGAGGACGTGAACTTCTCGGCCGGCTACGTCGTGGTCACCGGCAAGGGCAACCGGCAGCGGCTCGTCCCCGCGGGCGCGCAGGCGCTCGACTGGGTGCGGCGCTACTGCGCGACGGTGCGGCCGCGGCTCGCACGGCGCTCACACACCCCGGAGAACGCGCCGCTCTTCCTCAATCGCTCGGGCGGCGGGCTCTCCCGACAGTCGCTCTGGACCGTGATCCGGCGGGCGGCACGTCGGGCGGGGGTCCGGGCCGTGGCCTCGCCTCACACGCTGCGGCACTCCTTCGCGAGCCACCTCCTGGAGCGCGGCGCGGACCTCCGCTCGGTGCAGGCGATGCTGGGCCACGTCGACATCTCCACGACCCAGATCTACACGCACCTGCCGTCGAGCGTGGTCCACGACATGTACCGCCGGTTCCACCCGCGCGCGCGGCGCGCGAGCACCCGGCGGGCGGGCTGAGATGGCGCGGCCCGGACACGTCTATCCGCAGGTGGAGCCCGGGGCCCTCTCCCTGGCCACGGGTGGAGTGGTGGCCTGCGCGCCCGGCACCCCGGTGACGCGCGCGCTCGCGCGGGCACGAGCGGCCGGCGCGTCGGTGGTGGTCGCCGGTCCGCGGCAGGCGGTACGCACGGCCGAGCTCGCGCGCGCGGCCGACTGGGGCCTCGGGGCGCGGCCGGTGCGCGAGGTCGCCTGGGCCGACGTGCCGGTGCTCGCCGTGACGGCGTCGGAGAGTCTGGCCCGCCGCCACGCGCTCGCGGGTGCCTCCCTGGTGCTGCTGCGGCGCGGAGCGCGGACGGTGGCCGCCATCGACGCGGAGGCGCTCGCGCTGGCGCCGTCCGGGTCGTCGATCCTGGGACGGCTCGAGCGGGCGGGGGATCGCACCGCGGAGGCGCGGCTCTGGCTGCTCCGCGCCGCGGGCAAGCTCGGGGAGAGCCTGGGCGCACCGGTCCACGCGGTGGGCGGCCTGGTGCGCGACCTGCTGCTGGGATGCGCCGGCCCCGACGGGCACGCGCCGGACGTGGACCTGGTGGTCGAGGGCGACGGCATCGCGCTCGCGCGGCGGCTCGGGGAGGAGATCGGCGGCACGGTGCTGGTGCACGCCAGCTTCGGCACCGCGTCGATCGAGGGCGGGCACGCCCCCGACGGCGCCCTGCTCGGGCGCGTGGACATCGCCTCCGCGCGCCGCGAGCGGTATGCGGGGCCGGGCGCGCTGCCCGACGTCGTGCCGGCGGGTCTTCTCGATGATCTCCGGCGGCGCGACTTCTCGGTCAACGCGATGGCGGTGGCGCTCGCGCCCGACCGGTTCGGCCACCTGATCGACCCGCTCGGCGGGCAGCGCGACGTGACCGCCCGCCGGTTGCGCGCGCTCCGCCCGCTCGCCTTCGTCGAGGACCCCACGCGCATCGTCCGGGCCGCGCGCTACGCCAGCCGGCTCGGTCTCGTGCTGGATCGGCCGACCCGTGCCGCCATCGGCCTCGCGGTCGCGCGCCGGCCGTACCCCGCCCTCTCCGGGCAGCGCCTGTGGCGGGAGATCGAGCTGGCGGCCGCGGAGCCGCGGGCCCGCCAGGCCTTCGAGCTCCTGGTCAGCTGGCGAGCGGTAACTCTCCTGGGCGCCGCCCATGGCGACCGGTCCACGCTGGCCGATGCCGAGCTCCTGGATCGCTGGGCTAAGGCCGCGGGCGTGGCGGTGGACCCGGCGGAGCTCTACCTGGTCGCGCTCCTCACCGGCCGGCCGGTGGCCGCCGTCGACCGTTGCCTCGATCGGCTCGCCCTGGCCGGAGAGGTGCGCTCCCGCATCGAGGCCGGCGCGACGCGGGGGGGCGCGCTGGCCCGGCGGCTCGAGGCCCCGCGGCTGCGGCCGAGCGTGGTCGACGAGGCGCTTCGCGCGGAACCGGCGGGGGCGGCCCTCGGCGCCTGGCTGCGGGGCGGCACCCGCGCGCGGCGGCGCGTGCAGTGGTACCTGGCCAAGGGGCGCGCGGTCCAGCCGCGGCTGACCGGGGGCGACGTGCTGGCCCTGGGCGTGCCGCGGGGGCCGGAGGTCGGCCGGGTGCTCGGGATGCTCCGCCGGAAGCGGCTGGACGGGGCGGCCGGCTCGCTGGCCGAGGAGCGGGAGCTCGTGAAAGAATGGCTCACATCGGGAAAGGAGGCGTGAGGTGACGACCAGGTTCATCTTCGTGACGGGCGGTGTCGTGTCCTCGCTGGGCAAGGGGCTGGCGGCGGCGTCGATCGGGTCCTTGCTCGAGGCGCGCGGCTTCCGGGTCACGCTGCAGAAGATGGATCCCTACATCAACGTGGATGCGGGGACCATGAGTCCGTACCAGCACGGCGAGGTCTACGTCACCGACGACGGCGGCGAGACCGACCTCGATCTCGGCCACTACGAGCGCTTCACCTCCGCGCGGATGACCCGGGACAACAACATCACCACCGGCAAAATCTACGGGACCGTCATCGAGAAGGAGCGGCGGGGGGACTACCTGGGCCGGACGGTCCAGGTGATCCCGCACATCACCGACCAGATCAAGGCCTCGGTCCGCAAGGTGGCCGCCGGCGTCGACGTGGTGATCATCGAGATCGGGGGCACGGTGGGCGACATCGAGGGCCTGCCGTTCCTCGAGGCGGTGCGCCAGTTCAAGAAGGACGTGGGCAAGGACAACGTCATCTACGTCCACCTCACCCTGGTGCCGTTCATCCACGCGGCCCAGGAGCTCAAGACCAAGGCCACCCAGCACTCGGTCAAGGAGCTGCGGGCCATCGGTATCCAGCCCGACGTGCTCCTGTGCCGGACGGCCAAGGACCACCCGCTGACCCCGTCGATCAAGTCCAAGATCGCGCTCTTCTGCGACGTCGAGGAGGAGGCGGTGATCGCGGCGCGCGACGTCGACACCATCTACGAGGTGCCGCTCGCCTTCCACGACCAGGGGCTCGACGAGTCCATCATCAAGCTGCTCGACCTGCCCGCGCGGCCGATCGACCTCTCGCGCTGGGAGGAGATCGTGCGCCGGGTGAAGGCGCCCCGCCGCCGCTGCCGCATCGGGGTGGTGGGCAAGTACATCGAGGTGAAGGACTCCTACAAGAGCCTCTACGAGGCGCTGGCCCACGGCGGGATCGCCCACGAGGCCGCGGTCGACGTGGTGTGGGTGGACGCCGAGCGCATCGAGCGGGAGGGGCTGGCCGGCCACGTGGCCGGGCTCGACGGCATCCTGGTGCCGGGGGGCTTCGGCGACCGGGGCATCGAGGGGAAGATCCAGGCCATTCGCTACGCGCGCGAGCAGCGCGTGCCCTACTTCGGCATCTGCCTCGGCATGCAGTGCGCGGTGATCGAGTACGCGCGGCACGTCTGCGGGCTCGAGGGAGCCAACTCCACCGAGTTCGATCCGACCCCGGCCCACAACGTCATCGACCTCTTGCCCGAGCAGCGGCACGTCCAGGACAAGGGCGGCACCATGCGCCTCGGCCTCTACCCGGTGCTGCTGAGCGAGGGGACCACCGCCTCCCGGGTCTACGGGCAGGGACTGATCGAGGAGCGGCACCGGCACCGCTACGAGGTGAACAACGACTACCTGGGGCGCCTCGAGAAGAACGGCCTGCGCATCTCGGGCATCTGGGCCGAGAAGCAGCTGGTGGAGATCATCGAGCTGCCGGACCATCCGTGGTTCGTGGCCGGGCAGTTCCACCCCGAGTTCCGCTCCCGCCCGTGGGAGCCGCATCCGCTCTTCGCCGCGTTCATCAAGGCCGCGCTCGACCACCAGGGAGCGGCGTGACCGCGACGCGCGCGGTCCGGATCGGCGGGGTCACCATCGGGGGCGGGGCGCCGCTGGCCCTGATCGGCGGCCCCTGCGCGATCGAGAACGAGAAGCACGCCCTGATGGTGGCGGAGCGGCTGCAGCGGATGACCGCGGACGCGCGGGTGCCGTTCATCTACAAGTCGTCGTACGACAAGGCGAACCGCTCCTCGATCCGCGCGTACCGGGGTCCCGGGCTCGCGGAGGGGCTGCGCATTCTGAGAAGTGTCAAGGAGAAGACCGGGCTCGCGGTCCTCTCCGACGTGCACGACGTGGCCGAGGTCGCGCCCGCGGCGGAGGTGCTCGACGTGCTGCAGGTGCCCGCGTTCCTCTGCCGGCAGACCGACCTGATCGTGGCCTGCGCGCGGAGCGGGCGCCCGGTGAACGTCAAGAAGGGGCAGTTCGTGGCCCCGCGCGACATGGCCAACGTGGTGGAGAAGGTGCGCGCCTCCGGCAGCGAGGCCTTGCTCCTGACCGAACGCGGCACCAGTTTCGGTTACAACAATTTGATAGTCGACTTCCGCGGGCTGCCCATCATGCGCGCCTTCGGCTACCCGGTGATCTTCGACGCCACCCACTCCGTGCAGCTGCCGGGCGGGCAGGGGGATCGCTCCGGCGGCGAGCGCCAGTACGTGCAGGCCCTGGCGCGCGCGGCGGTCGCGGTGGGGGTGGACGGGCTCTTCATGGAGATGCACGAGGATCCGGATCGCACGCTCGAGGACGGTCGGCCCCTCTCGGACGGCCCCAACATGCTGCGGCTCGACGACCTGCCGCGGCTGCTCGACGAGATCCGGGCGATCGCGGCGGGCCCGGGGCGCGGCTGATGGAGGCGCGGATCGACCGGGCGCACATCCTGGGCCTGGCCGAGCGGGTGCTGCGACTCGAGGGCGAGAGCGTGCTCGCCCTCTGCGCGCGGCTCGACGACCGCTTCGTCGAGGCGGTCGCCGCCCTCCATCGCTGCCGGGGCCGAGTGATCGTGACCGGCATGGGCAAGTCGGGGCTTATCGGGCGCAAGATCGCGGCGACCCTGGCCAGCACCGGCACCCCGGCCTACTTCCTCCACCCGGCCGAGGGCGTGCACGGCGACCTCGGGATGGTCGCGCGGGAGGACGTGGTGGTGGCGCTCTCGAACTTCGGCGAGACCGACGAGGTCCTGGCGCTCCTGCCCGCGCTCAAGCGGCTCGGCATTCCCGTGGTCCTCCTCACCGGTGCGCCGGCCTCGACGCTGGCGCGGCAGGCCGACCTCGTGATCGACGTGGGGGTGGCCGAGGAGGCGTGCCCGATGAACCTGGCGCCCACCTCGAGCACCACCGCCGCGCTCGCCATGGGCGACGCGCTCGCGATGGCGCTGCTCGATCTGAGAGGGCTCCGGCCCGAGGACTACGCGGCCCTGCACCCGCGCGGCACTCTCGGGTGGAAGTCGCTGTTCAAGGTGAGCGACCTCATGCACACCGGCCTCGCGGTGCCCGTCGTCTCCGAGCAGGCCACGATGAAGGAGGCGATCGAGGAGATGACCGGCAAGGGCTTCGGGATCACCACCGTGGTGGACCCCGACGGCCGGCTGGTCGGGATCCTGACCGACGGCGACCTCCGCCGCCAGCAGCTGGCCCACGGCGCGAGCCTGCTCGAGCGGCGCGCGGGCGAGTGCATGACCCGGGAGCCCAAGGTCATCGGCGCCGAGGAGCTCGCCACCAGCGCGCTGGCCCTGATGGAGGGGCGCATCACGAGCCTGGTGATCGTGGACCCGGCCGGACGACCGGCCGGCGTCATCCGCCTGCACGACATCCTGCTCGCCAAGATCGTGTGACCGCTCCGTCCCGCGCCGCCCGCATCCGTCTGCTGGTCCTGGACGTCGACGGCGTGCTCACCGACGGCGGGCTCGTCTACGGCCCCTCGGGCGAGGACACCAAGCGCTTCCACGTCCACGACGGCCTGGCCCTGGTGGCCGCGCGAAAGGCCGGCCTCCAGGTCGCGGTCCTCTCCTCGCGCGCCTCCGCGGCGGTGACCCGCCGCATGGCCGAGCTCGGGGTCGCCGAGGTGCACCAGGGCGTGGCCGACAAGGCGCCCGCGCTGGAGGCGCTCCGCGAGCGGCTCGGCCTGAAGGCCGCCGAGGTCGCGATGATGGGCGACGATCTGCCGGACCTGGCCGCCATGGGCCGTGCCGGGCTGGCGCTGGCGCCGGCCAACGCGGTCGCCGAGGTGAAGCGCGCGGCGGACTGGGTGGCGCGCCGGCGGGGCGGCGAGGGCGCCGTCCGGGAGGCGGTCGAGATGCTGCTAAAGGCGCGTCGCGCCTGGCCCCCGCGCTGAGGGCCCGCGAGGACGATCTTCGTTTGCCTCTATTCCCACACCCGTGTTAGCGTGGCACAGAGCTTGCTATGAGGAAGGCACCGTTCATTATCCTGACGCTGGTCGTGGTATTCCTATCCGTGGTGGTGGGCGTGCTCGTCCACCGGGCGCGGATCCCCCGGAAGCTGCCCACGGAGCCCGCCGCGACCAACGCCGACTACCGGTTGAAGCAGGTCCATTTGCAAGAGCAGGGCCGCGACGGCTCCCGCTGGCAACTGGACGCGGAGTACGCCGAGACGTTCGAGGAGCAGAACAAGACGACCATGCGCAAGGTGACGATCAAGGTGGACCAGCCGCCCAAGGGCGATCAGGCATCGCGCTCGTGGACCGTCACCGGCGATGAGGGCGATCTGAACCAGGACACCAAGGACGTCGAGCTGCGCGGCAACGTGGTGCTGGTCTCGAGCAATGGGCTCAGGCTCGAGACCGATCGGCTGCGATGGGACGCCGAGGGGCAGCGGGCCTGGACCGAGGATCCAGTGGTGATCTACCGCGCGGGCGCGGTGGTGCGCGGCACCGGCTTCGAGTCGAAGGTGGCCGAGGAGGTCAGCAGCATCAAGGGGCGGGTGCGCGCGACGTTCAAGCGCGGCAGCGCGGTGCCCGTCGACGTGGACCCCGCCGGACGCTCCTGATGAGACGGCTCGTCGTCGCCGCGCTGGTGGTCTGGACCGCTTGCGTCCTCGCCGGTCCCGCGTGGCCCCAGGGCGGCACCTCGACGCGCCCGCGCCCGCCCCGTCCCACCACCACCGCGCCCGTCCCGCGGCCCGACGGCCCGGCCGATGGCAAGAACGGCCCGGTCACCGTCGACTCCGACCAGCTCGAGAACATCCAGAAGGAAGGCCTCGTGGTCTTCACCGGCAACGTGGTGGCGACCCAGAACGGGTCCACCCAGTGGGCCGACCGCATGGAGGTCTACCTCGACGACAAGGGCGACCGCATCACCCGCACCGTGTCGACCGGCAACGTGCGCATCATCACGCGCGACTGCCGCAGCGGCACCGCCAAGCGCGCCGAGTACTACGACGCCGAGCAGCGCGTGGTGCTGATCGGCAACGCGCGCGTGTGGCGCGATGACAACGTGGTCACCGGCGAGCGCATCACGATCTACCTCGCGGAGGACCGCAGCCTGGTCGAGGGCGGCCAGCAGGAGCGCGTGAAGGCGGTCTTCTATCCCAAGTCCCAGGACCAGGCGGCCGCCCGCCCCAAGCCCACCGCGGGCCAGTGTTCATGACCGGCCCGCGCCCGACTGACTGCTCCGACCGGGGCCCCGAGGGCCACGTGACCCAACGCATGACAACGTGCATCGACGGTGGTCCGCCGCGGGGGGAGCGCGGGGGCCCCGAGGGCCACGTGACCCAACGCATGACAACGTGCATCGACGGTGGTCCGCCGCGGGGGGAGCGCGGGGGCCCCGAGGGCCACGTGACCCAACGCATGACAACGTGCATCGACGGTGGTCCGCCGCGGGGGGAGCGCGGGGGCCATTTCGAGGCCCCCGCGTAAGATGGAAGGCCTGATCGCCCAGGGCCTGCGCAAGCGGTTCCGGAGCCGCGTGGTCGTGAACCGCGTGAGCCTCGACATCCATCCGGGCGAGGTGGTGGGCCTGCTGGGGCCGAACGGGGCGGGCAAGACCACCTCGTTCTACATGATCGTGGGACTGCTGCGGCCGGACGGGGGCCGCATCTTCCTGGAAGGCCAGGACGTCACCGAGCTGCCCATGTACAAGCGCTGCCGGCTCGGCATGGGCTACCTGCCGCAGGAGTCCTCGGTGTTCCGCAAGCTCACGGTCGAGGAGAACCTGCTCGCGATCCTGGAGACGCTCGACCTCTCCCATTCCGAGCGCATGACCCGCCTGGGGGAGCTCCTCGCCGAGCTCGACCTGACCCGCCTGGCCCGGCACAAGGCGTTCACGCTCTCGGGCGGCGAGCGTCGGCGCCTGGAGATCACGCGGGCCCTGGTGACCAACCCGCGGTACCTGCTGCTCGACGAGCCCTTCACCGGCATCGATCCCATCGCGATCGGCGACATCCAGGAGATCGTGGCCCGGCTGAAGGAGCGCGGCATCGGGGTGCTCATCACCGACCACAACGTGCGGGAGACCCTCGCCATCACCGACCGCGCCTACATCCTCTACGACGGTCGCATCCTGGCCTCCGGCACCGCGACCGAGCTGGCCAACAACTCAAAGGCCCGGGAGATCTACCTGGGCGAGAAGTTCTCGCTATGAAACTCGTACAGCGCATGAGTCAACGGGTCGTCATGACCCCGCTGCTCCAGCAGGCCATCCAGCTCCTCCAGCTCTCGACCCTCGAGCTCGAGCAGGTCGTGCGCAAGGAGCTGGAGGAGAACCCGCTCCTCGAGGAGATCCCGGTCGAGAACAGCGAGACCGCGGAGGCTCCCGCGGCCTCCACGAACAGCGCGGAGACCCCGACGCCCGCGGAGACCGCTCCCGCCCCGGAGGCCCCCGAGCAGCCGTCGAAGGAGACCTCGTCGGTCGACAGCGAGCGGGCCGACGACCTGCCCTTCGACCTGTCCTCCGCGATCTTCGACGACCACGGCGACGAGCGCACCCCGGTCTCGATGGAGGAGCGCGACGAGCTGCCGTTCGAGAACCTGGGACGCAGCGATACCTCGCTCACCGAGCACCTGATGGAGCAGCTGCGCCTCAGCAGCGACGACAAGGAGGTGCTGCGCATCGGGGAGGCCATCATCGGCAACCTCGACGAGGACGGCTACCTGCGGGCCGACGTGGGCGAGGTCGCGGGTGGCATGGGCTGTCCCGCGGAGGCGGTGGAGGCCGCGCTCAAGCGCATCCAGGGCTTCGATCCGCCCGGGGTGGCGGCGCGCAGCGTTCAGGAGTGCCTGCTCCTCCAGCTCACCACCGACGCGGAGCCGGACCCGGTGTCGGTCGAGATCGTGGAGAAGCACTTCGAGGACCTGGAGCGCCGGCGCTACGCGGAGATCGCGCGGGCCATGAAGCTGCCGCTGGAGCGGATCATGGAGTCGATCGAGGAGATCCAGAGCCTCGAGCCCAAGCCGGGCCGGCGCTTCTCGGCCAACGACTCGCGCTACGTGGTGCCCGACGTCACCATCCAGAAGGTGGGCGAGGACTACGTGGTGATCCTGAACGAGGAGGGGATCCCGCGGCTGCGGGTCAACTCGCTCTACCGCTCGCTCCTGCGCCGCTCCGGCGACGAGGCCAAGCAGTACGTGGAGCAGAAGCTCCGGTCCGCGGTGTGGCTGATCAAGTCGGTCGAACAGCGTCAACGGACCCTGCGAAAGGTCGCCCAGAGCCTGGTGAACTTCCAGCGCGACTTCCTGGACAAGGGGCTGCCCTTCCTGCGCCCGCTCGCCCTGCGCGACGTGGGCGACGACATCAGCATGCACGAGTCGACGATCAGCCGCGTCACCACCAACAAGTACGTCCAGACCCCGCAGGGGCTCTTCGAGCTCAAGTTCTTCTTCCACAGCGGTATCGCCTCCGAGAACGGCTCGATGGTCTCGTCGGTCTCGGTGAAGAAGACGATCCGCGACATGGTGAGCGGGGAGGACAACGGCAAGCCGCTCTCCGACCAGGAGATCGCCCAGGCCCTGCAGGGGCAGGGGCTTACCATCGCGCGGCGCACGGTGGCCAAGTACCGGGAGGAGCTCGGCATCCTGCCGTCGCATCAGCGGCGGCTCGCGTCCAAGAAGCGCTGAGGGCCCTCGGCCCCATGCAGGTGATCATCAGCACCCGCGGGATGAGCGTCTCCCGGACCTACAAGGACGAGCTGACGCGCAAGCTCGCCAAGCTCCTGCCGATGCTGCCGACCGTGGTGGAGACGCGGGCGATCCTCTCCCGCGAGAAGCACCGGCGCACCGCGGCCCTGACCCTGCGCTCGCGGGCCCGCGCCTTCCGCAGCCGCGAGACCGCCGCCGACCTCGCGGTCGCGGTGGACCGCGCGGTGGTCTCGCTTCGCCGGCAGGTGCGCGAGACGATCAAGCGCCGTCCCCGTCGCGCGACCCGTCCGAGCCTCGCGTGACCGATCCCGTCGCCACCGAGCCCATCCGCTTCGTCATCGTCACCGGCCTCTCGGGGGCGGGCAAGAGCTACGCGATCAAGTGCCTCGAGGACCTGGGCTACTTCTGCGTCGACAACCTGCCCACCACCCTGATCCCGACCTTCGCGGAGCTGTGCGCGAACTCGAGCCGGGGGATCCACGCCATCGCCCTGGGGGTCGACGTGCGGGAGGGCGAGTACCTCGCCAACATGGTGGAGACGATCCAGGAGCTGCGCGCGCGCCGCCATCACGTGGACGTGCTGTTCCTGGAGGCCTCCGACGAGACGCTGGTGCGCCGCTACCACGAGACGCGGCGGCGGCACCCCCTCGCGGGGGAGGGCAACGTCGTGGACGGCATCCGGGCCGAGCGCCAGGCCCTCGCCCATCTGCGCGAGATCGCCAACCGGGTGATCGATACCACCTCGCTGACCGTGCACCAGCTGAAGGACCAGATGGTGCACTCCTACGGGCCGCAGGGGACCCCGAGCGGGCTCACGGTGGCCCTGGTCTCCTTCGGCTTCAAGCACGGCGTGCCCTACGACGCGGACCTCGTCTTCGACGTCCGCTTCCTGCCGAACCCGCACTTCGTGGATCACCTCCGGGCCCTCGACGGCCGCGATCCCGCGGTGGAGGAGTTCGTGATGTCGTTCTCGGAGAGTCGCGAGCTGCGGTCGCGCCTGGAGGGCCTCCTGAAGTTCCTCCTCCCGCTCTACGAGCGCGAGGGCAAGGCCTACCTCACGGTGGCGATCGGCTGCACCGGCGGCCGTCACCGCTCGGTCATGCTGGTGGAGGCGCTGCGCTCCTTCCTGACGGGTCTCGGCCTGAGTCCGATCGTCAGGCACCGGGACCTGGACCGTGAGTGACGAGCGGCTCCACTTCCTGCTCGGCATCCACAACCACCAGCCGGTCGGCAACTTCGAGTCGGTCGTCGACGAGACGATCCTCCGCGCCTACCACCCCTTCCTGGAGACGATCGATCGGGCCGGCCGTGACCTGCCGGTGACCGTCCACTGCTCGGGGGGACTCCTCGAGAGCCTCAAGGCCCGCGCCCGCCACACCTTCGACCTGCTCGGCCGGCTCGCGGCGGAGGGTCGTGTCGAGCTGCTGGGCGGCGGCTTCTACGAGCCGATCCTGGCCCTCCTGCCGGACTGGGACAAGGTCGGCCAGATCCAGGCCCTCGCCCAGTTCCTCAAGTCGCACTGGGGCGTGACCCCGCGCGGGATGTGGCTGGCCGAGCGCATCTGGGAGCCGCAGCTGCCGCGGGCGCTGCGCGAGGCGGGGGTGGAGTTCGTGCTGGTCGACGACTCGCACTTCGCGCTCGCCGGGCTCGACCCCGAGACCCTGGGCGGTTACTACCTCACCGAGGAGCAGGGCGCCACGGTGGCGGTGTTCCCGATCAACCAGCGCCTGCGCTACCTGGTGCCCTTCGCGGATCCGGGCGAGAGCCTGCGCTACCTGGAGGGCCGGCGCGGCGCGGGCGCGATCACCATGGTCGACGACGGCGAGAAGTTCGGGGCGTGGCCGGGCACCGATCGCCTCGTGTACGGCGAGCGATGGCTGGAGCGGTTCTTCCAGGCCCTGCGCGAGGCTCCCTGGCTCGCGGTCTCGACGTTCTCGCGCTATATCGACTCCCACCTGCCCGCCGGGCGCGTCTACCTGCCCACCGCGGCCTACACCGAGATGGGCGAGTGGGCGCTCCCCCCCGCCGCGGCGGCCGAGCTCGCGGCCGCGCGGCACCGGCTCGGGGAGCTGCCCGAGGGCGAGCGGCTCACCCGGCTGCTGCGCGGCGGCTTCTTCCGCAACTTCCTGCTCAAGTACCCGGAGATCGGGGACGCCTACTGGAAGATGCTGCGACTCTCCGGGCGCGTGCACGAGGGTCTCGCGGCCCGGCCGCGCGATCCGCGCTTCCTCGCCGCGCGCGAGCGGCTGTGGCAGGGCCAGGCCAACGACGCCTACTGGCACGGCGTCTTCGGTGGCTGCTACCTGCCGCACCTGCGGCGGGCGGTGAAGTCGGCCCTGATCGGCTGCGAGCGGCGCCTGGAGGGCGCGGGCAAGCCGATCGGCATCGAGTGCCTGCGCGCCGACGTCGACGGCGACGGGCAGGCCGAGGTCACGGTGCGCAGTCGCACCCTCGGAGTCATGCTGCGCCCGGCACGCGGCGGCTCGCTCACCGAGCTCGCGTGGATGGGTGGGGAGGTGGACGTGGCCGACGTGCTGACGCGCCGGCCCGAGCCCTACCATCGGCAGGTCGCGGAGCGCCCGCGGCCCAGCGACTCCGGCGAGGTGAAGACGATCCACTCCGCGCCCGCGGTGAAGGAGGCGGGTCTCCCCGCGCTGCTCCGCTACGACCGGTTCCGCCGCGCCTCGCTGCTCGACGGTCTCTTCCCGCCCGCGGCGGGACGGGAGCCGCTCGACCCGCTCGAGCCGTGGGACGCGGCGTGGGTCGCCATCGGCGAGCGCCCGCTCGATCACGAGGTGAAGACCTCGCCGCGCGAAGTGGCGGTGCTCTGCTACTTGCTTCGCCCCGAGGGCCAGCCGATGGCGCTCCAGAAGTCGCTGGTGGTGGCCGCGGACGACCCGGCGGTGGTGGCGGGCTACCGGTTGCGCTGGGAGGGCGGCGAGCCGCTCGACGCGCGCTGGGCGGTGCAGTGCAACCTGACCCTGAGCGCGGGCGACGCGCCCGGCCGGTACTTCCGGGTGGCGGGCCGCCCGTCGCTCGGCAGCCGCGGCCGCCTCGAGGGCGCGCACGGCCTCGCGATGGTGGACGAGTGGCTGGGGGGCGAGGTGGCGCTGAGCTTCTCCGCCCCCGCCGAGGTGGCGTGGGCGCCGGTGGAGACGGTCTCGCTCTCCGAGAGCGGCTTCGAGCGCATCTACCAGGGCTCGGCCCTGCTGGTGAGCTGGCCGGTGCGCCTCGAGCCGGGGCAGACGTGGGAGGCCTCGCTGCGCGTACGCGTCGGAGAAATGGCCGCCGGCGCGCCCGAATCCGGGGAATCCGCTTGAGAGCCCCCGGGGGGCGTGCTAATGTCACGTATTCGCAGTCGATCCCCGCAAGAGCACGGAGGGTTCCAGGGCATGGCGCGTGAGGAGTACCTCTTCACCTCGGAGTCGGTGACCGAAGGGCATCCCGACAAGATCGCCGACCAGGTTTCGGACGCGGTCCTCGACGCGGTCCTGGCCCAGGATCCGACCGGGCGCGTCGCCTGCGAGACCCTCCTCACCACCGGCCTGGTGGTGGTGGCGGGCGAGATCACGACCTCGTGCTACGTCGACATCCCGCGCGTGGCGCGCGAGACCATCCGCGAGGTCGGGTACACCCGCGCCAAGTTCGGCTTCGACCACGAGACGTGCGGGGTGATCACCGCGATCGACGAGCAGTCGGGCGACATCGCGATGGGCGTGGACAAGCTCGGGGCGGGCGACCAGGGGCTCATGTTCGGCTACGCGTGCACCGAGACCGAGGAGCTGATGCCGCTGCCGATCACCCTGGCCCACCGGCTCTGCCTGCGCCTCACCCAGGTGCGCAAGAGCGGCCAGCTGCCGTACCTGCGGCCGGACGGCAAGAGCCAGGTCAGCGTGCGCTACGTGGACGGCAAGCCGGTGTCGGTGGAGACGGTGGTCATCTCCACCCAGCACGGCCCCGAGACCGGCCTGTCGAAGATCCGCGAGGACATGATCGAGCAGGTGATCCGGCCCACGATCCCGAAGCACCTCATCGACGGCAACAAGATCGTGTACCACGTCAACCCCACCGGCCGCTTCGTGACCGGCGGGCCCATGGGCGACACCGGCCTCACCGGGCGCAAGATCATCGTCGACACCTACGGCGGCTCGTGCCCGCACGGCGGCGGCGCGTTCTCGGGCAAGGATCCGACGAAGGTTGACCGCTCCGCGTGCTACATGGCCCGTCACGTGGCGAAGAACGTGGTGGCGGCGGGTCTCGCCGAGCGGGCGCAGGTGCAGGTGGCCTACGCGATCGGGGTCGCGGATCCGGTCTCGATCATGATCGAGACGTTCGGGACCGGGAAGGTGCCCAACAGCCAGCTCGAGCAGCTGATCCGCCGGCACTTCGACTTCACGCCCGCCGGCATCATCAAGTACCTGGACCTCCGGCGACCGTTCTACCGCAAGACCGCGGCCTACGGGCACTTCGGGCGCAGCGAGCCCGAGTTCACCTGGGAGCGTACGAACCGGATCAAGGATCTTCGCGACGACGCCGGCGTCTGACGCCGGCCGCCGTTGACGCCCGCGCCCCGTGGCCCGAGGGTCTGGCCGCGGGGCGTTCTCATGCCCGAGGCTTCTTTGTGAGTGTGTCCGGGCGCTCCCGGCCCGTCGCCGGCGAGGCGCCCCGGACCTAGAACGGAGCGCGCGTGGCGCAGATGCCTCCTGGCGGCGGTCGAGTGCTTCCCCTGCGGCGTCCCCGCGTGGGCCTGTGGGTGCTGCTGGCCTTCGTGGCCCTGAGCCTCCTGGGCCAGGCGGTCCCGCTCTACACCGACTGGCTCTGGTTCCAGGAGGTGGGCTTCACCACCGTCTTCACCACGCGCCTCACCCTGAGCGGCTGGCTCTTCATGGGGCTGGGCGGGGCGGTGTTCGTGTTCCTCTTCGTGAACCTGTCCCTGGCGGCCCGCACCGCCCCGCCCGACGTGCTCTGGGAGCTGGAGGACCAGCTGGGCCTGCCCGGCCGGGCGATCCTCGAGCCGCTGGTCCGTCGCCTCCTCTTGCCCGTGATCGCGGTGATCGCCTTCTTCGCGGGGGCCCGCGCCACCGGCTCGTGGCCGACGGTCATCGAGTACGTGAACGCCACTCCCTTCGGGCAGACCGATCCGCTCTTCGGCCGTGACCTCGGCTTCTACTTCTTCGTGCTTCCGTTCTGGCGGCTGCTGCACGCGTGGGCGACCGCCCTGGTGGCGGGCACCCTGGTGCTGGTGGCCGCGGTCTACGTGCTGCAGCGGAGCCTGGTGCTCACCGCGCGCGGGCCGCGCCTGGCCGCGGGGGCCCGAACCCACCTCCTGGCCCTGGCCGCCCTGCTCCTGCTGATCCGCGGGGTCGGCTTCTGGCTCGACCGCTTCGACCTGCTCTACTCGCCGCGGGGGCTCGTGTTCGGCGCCTCCTACACCGACGTGCACGCCTCGCTGCCGGTGCTGCAGTGGCTGGTGGCGCTGGCGGTGCTGTGCGCGGCGGCGTGCGTGTTCCAGATGTTCCGGCCCGGCTGGCGCTTCCTGGTCGCCGGCCTCGTGGTGCTGGTGGTGCTGTGGATCGCGGGTCTGGGCGTGGCGCCCGCCTTGCTCCAGACCTACCGGGTCAAGCCCAACGAGCTCGACTTCGAGCGGCCCTACATCCAGCACAACATCCGGATGACCCGCCAGGCGTATGCGCTGGACCGCATCGTGGAGAAGGACTTCGCGGCCGAGGACAACCTGAACCTGGCCGCGCTCGAGCGGAACAACCTCACGATCAAGAACATCCGGCTGTGGGACCACCGGCCGCTCCTCACCACCTACGGCAAGCTCCAGGAGATCCGCACCTACTACAAGTTCCGCGACGTGGACGTGGGCCGCTACATCGTGAACGGGGAGTACCGTCAGGTGACCCTCTCGGCCCGCGAGCTCTCCTATCGCGACCTGCCGAGCCGCGGGTGGATCAACGAGCACCTGACCTACACCCACGGCTACGGCCTCGTGGCGGGGCCGGTGAACCGCATCAGCCCCGAGGGGCTGCCCGAGTTCTTCATCAAGGACATCCCGCCGGTGGGGTCGGGGATGCCCAAGATCACGCGGCCCGAGATCTACTACGGGGAGATCGGCAACGAGTACGTGTTCGTGGGCACGAGGGCCCAGGAGCTCGACTACCCCTCCGGCGATCAGAACGTCTACACCAAGTACGGCGGGCGCGGCGGTATCCCGGTGGACTCGATCCTCCGCAAGGCCGCCTTCGCGGCCCGCTTCGGCGCGCTCACCATCCTGCTCTCCGACGCGCTGAGCCCGGACAGCCGCATCATGATCTACCGCGACATCGGGACCCGGGTGCAGGAGGCGGCCCCGTTCCTCCGCTTCGATCGCGACCCCTATCTGGTGGTCGCGGCCGACGGGAGCCTGGTGTGGATGGTCGACGGCTACATCACGAGCGACCGGTATCCCTACGCGACCCCGGTGCGCGGCTTCAACTACATCCGCAACTCGGTGAAGGCCACCGTGGACGCCTACCACGGGACGGTGCGCTACTACGTCGCCGACGCCGAGGATCCGCTGATCCGCACCTACGCCAAGGCCTTCCCGGGTTTGCTGCGCCCGCTCTCCGAGATGCCGAAGGACCTCCAGGCGCACATCCGCTACCCGGAGGACCTCTTCACCGTGCAGGCGCGGATGTTCGCGACGTACCACATGCAGGATCCCCAGGTCTTCTACAACAAGGAGGACCTCTGGGTGCTGCCGCGGCTGACCCAGGACGGGCGCGACCGCGAGATGGAACCCTACTTCACGGTGATGCGCCTGCCCGGAGAGGCGCGCGAGGAGTTCGTGCTGCTGAGCGGGTTCAATCCGAGCGGGCGCGACAACATGATCGCGCTGATGGTGGCCCGCATGGACCCGCCGGAGTACGGTCGCCTCATCGCCTACGCGTTCCCCAAGCAGAAGCTGGTCTTCGGGCCCCGCAACATCCAGGCCCGCATCAGCCAGGACCCGGTGATCTCCCAGCAGATCGCGCTCTGGAACCAGCAGGGCTCCCGGGTGATCAGCGGCAACCTGCTCGCGATCCCCATCGACCAGTCGTTGCTCTACGTGCAGCCGCTCTACCTGGCCGCCGCCGAGCAGGGCGCGCTGCCCGAGCTGCGGCGGGTGGTGGTCGCCTACGGGAACCAGATCGCGATGGAGCCCACCCTCGAGGCCTCCCTCGGCCGCATCTTCGGCGGCCGGCCCCGCGCCGAGGAGGGCGCGCCGCGGGCGCCGGAGCGCGGGTCCTCGGGCGGCACCGCCCCGGCCGCGCCGAGCGCGGCCATCGTGGGCAGCGTGCAGCAGGCCTGGGAGGCCTGGCAGCGCGGCCAGGAGGCCCTGCGCAAGGGCGACTGGACCTCCTACGGCCAGGAGCAGAAGCGCCTCGAGGAAGCCCTCCGCCGCCTCCACGAGGCCCGCTAGCGGTAGCCAGCCCCGGCCTAGGTTCGCGCGCTGAGGAAGAGGGCGGTGCCGATGCCGGCGAAGACGATGTCGGCGGTCCAGGCGGCCAGCGCGGCGGGCAGCAGGTCGGCCTGGGCGAAGGCGATGGCCACCGAGTGCACCACCCAGTAGCCGGCCGCGATCACGATCGCCACCCCGATGCCCATGGCCCGGCCGCCGCTGCGCGGTGAGACCAGGGCGAAGGGAATCGCCACCAGCGCCATGATCACGTGCACCAGCGGGAAGGAGAGCTTGGAGTAGAGCTGCACCAGGTAGCGGGTGACGCGGTGGCCGCCGTCGCGCAGGCGCGCCACGTAGGCGCGCAGCTCCAGGAAGCTCATGGTGTCGGGCGCGTTCTGCACCTGGATGAAGTCGTCGATGTGCTCCGGCATCGGAAGCAGCCGCGAGTCGACGAACCGCCGCATCACCCTCCGACCAGCGTCGCCATCGGCAGGGTGAGGGCGAGGAGGTGGGGAGCATGTAGACCAGGAGCGGCATCACGAGCGCGAACGGCACGCTCTTGGTGATGACGAGGTCGGTGAGCTGGTAGATCCGATCGATGACGAGGAAGAACGTGAAGACGCCGACCCCGATCGCGAACGGGGGGCCCAGCTCCTCGATGATGTAGCGGTCGAGGATGCGGGTCATGCGCGACCGTTGTACGCTGGCGCCATGCGCCGGCCATGGTTCGCCCCGGGGCTCGCGGCGGCGGGGCTGGTGACGCTGGCCCTCATCGCGCCCGCGGAGGCGCAGGACCGGCTCGAGCGATTCCGCGCCCTGGCCCGCGAGCAGCTCGCCGCCGCCGCCGACCCCGCGGAGCGCGAGCGTGTGGTGGGGCAGCTCTACGAGGTGGTGGACGGCGAGGTGCTGGACAGCCTGCGCGGCGGCGGGCCCTTCGCGTCGCCCGCCTTCATCCGCGATCGCCTCGACGCCCTCATGGAAGCCTGGGGCGGCGCGACTCTCCGCGTGATCCGCGTGCCCGGCGCGGGCGGCCGCGAGCCCCTGACGGTGGGCCTCTACACGCTCAGCGGACCGGACGGCTGGGGCGCGCTGCGTCTCTACACCGGCGCCGGCCCCGACGCGGCGCTCGCGGCCGCGTCCACCCACGGCGGTCAGCTCGAGGCGCAGGTGTGGCCGGCGGGCGCCGACCGCACGCTGCGCGTGCTCGCGCTCTGGGGCGGCGCGCCCGCGGGCGAGGGCGCGCGCCCGCTCCGCGGCGAGCTGTGGGAGCTGCGCGGCCCCGGGCGCGCCGAGCGGGCGTGGAGCAGCGCCGCGGAGTGGCCGGACGGCTTCTGGGTATCGGACTGGCGGACCCAGCCCGGCGAGCTGGTGATCCGCTACCAGCCGCACTATCCGGGCTGGAAGCCCGGCTGCGCGGGCCAGACCGAGCAGGAGGATCACTACCGCCTGACCGCCGCGGGCGGGCTCGCGGTGGCGCGACGGCAGGTCACCGGCGCGTGGCACCGCGAGCTCGGCGCGGCGGCGGATCGCCTCTTCCGCGCCCTCGCGGCGGGCGACGCGGCCGCGGTGGCGCGTCTCGTCCCCGCGCCCGCGGTGCGCGCGCGGCTGCCCGCCACCCTCGTGGCGGAGCCGGTGTGCGAGACGCCGCCCGCGGGACCGCGCGCGCCGGTGGCGATGGCGGCCACCGAGCTGCGCGACGGCCGGCGCGTGCCGTGGGCGCTGTCGTGGACGCGCGGACCCGCGGGGTGGCGGCTGAGCGCCGCGAGGCTCGTGCTACAATGACGCGTTAACAATGAGCGAAATCGCCGACCGCTACGATCCGACGCGCGTCGAGCCGCACTGGTACGCCGTCTGGGAGGAGCGCGGCTATTTCCACGCCGACGCGGCCTCCCCCAAGAAGCCCTACTGCATCGTCATCCCGCCGCCCAACGTGACCGGCTCGCTCCATCTCGGCCACGCGCTGAACAACACGCTCCAGGACATCCTGATCCGTTACAAGCGGATGGACGGCTACAACGCGCTCTGGATGCCGGGGACCGACCACGCGGGCATCGCGACGCAGTACGTGGTCGAGCGGCAGCTCGAGAAGGAGGGCAAGACCAAGGAGGACCTCGGGCGCGAGGCCTTCATCGCCCGGGTGTGGCAGTGGAAGGAGGAGTCGGGCGGCACCATCATCCGCCAGCTCAAGCGCCTCGGGGCCTCCTGCGACTGGGTCCGCGAGCGCTTCACGATGGACGCGGGCCTCTCCGCCGCGGTGCGCGAGGTCTTCGTGCGCCTCTGGGAAGAGGGGCTCATCTACCAGGGCGACTACATCGTGAACTGGTGCCCGCGCTGCCAGACCGTGCTCTCGGACCTGGAGGTCGAGCGCGAGGAGCAGGACGCGGAGTTCGTCTACATCAAGTACGGCCCGCTCACCCTCGGCACGGTGCGGCCCGAGACCAAGCTCGGCGACACCGCGGTGGCGGTGCACCCCAAGGACAGACGCTACCGCAAGTATGTGGGCAAGACGCTCGAGGTCCCGTCGGTGGAGGGGACCGTCACGCTGCAGGTGGTGGCCGACGAGGCGGTCGATCCCAAGTTCGGGACCGGGGTCATCAAGGTCACGCCGGGGCACGACCCGACCGACTTCGAGATCGGCAAGCGGCACAACCTGCCGGTGCGCAGCGTGATCGGCTTCGACGGCAAGATGACGGAGCGGGCCGGCAAGTACGCAGGGCTCGACCGCTTCGAGACCCGCAAGCGGATCGTCGAGGACATGAAGACCCTCGGCCTCATCGACCGCATCGAGCCCTACCGCCATTCGGTGGGCGTCTGCTACCGCTGCAAGACGGTGGTGGAGCCGCTCGTGTCCAAGCAGTGGTACGTGCGCACCCGGCCGCTCGCCGAGCCCGCGATCAAGGCGGTGCGCTCGGGGAAGATCAAGATCGTGCCGCGGGCGTGGAACAAGACCTACTTCCACTGGATGGAGAACATCCGCGACTGGGCCATCTCGCGGCAGCTCTGGTGGGGGCACCGCATCCCGGTCTGGTACTGCGACAAGGACGGGAGCATGCACGTCTCCCGCACCGATCTCACCGCGTGCCCGCAGTGCGGGGGAGGGCTGCGCCAGGACACCGACGTGCTGGACACCTGGTTCTCGTCGGGCCTGTGGCCGTTCTCGACCCTCGGCTGGCCCCAGGAGACGCCGGAGCTCAAGGTCTTCTATCCCACCTCGGTGCTCTCCACCGGCTTCGACATCCTGTTCTTCTGGGTGGCCCGGATGGCGATGCTCGGCATCAAGTTCATGGGGGACGTGCCGTTCCGCCACGTCTACATCCACGCCCTGATCCGCGACGCCGAGGGGCAGAAGATGTCCAAGTCCAAGGGGAACGTGGTCGATCCCCTGCACGTCATGGACAAGTTCGGCACCGACGCGTTCCGCTTCACCCTCGCGGCGCTCGCCGCTCAGGGGCGAGACATCCGGCTGGCCGAGGAGCGCATCGAGGGCTACCGGAACTTCGCCAACAAGATCTGGAACGCGGCCCGCCTGGTCCTCTCCAACCTGGAGGGCTACGATCCGGCGCTGGCCCGTCGGGGGACGCCCTCGGTGGCCGACCGCTGGATCCGGAGCCGCCTGACCGAGGCCACCGCCCAGGTGCGCAAGGCGATCGACGGTTACCGGTTCAACGATGCGGCCTCCGCGGTCTACCAGTTCCTCTGGCACGAGTACTGCGACTGGTACCTCGAGATCGCCAAGCGCAGCCTCTACCAGCCCGAGAGCCCCGCCGCGCGCGCGGTGACCCAGCGCACCCTGGTGGAGGTGCTGGAGACGACGCTGCGCCTGCTCCATCCGTTCATGCCGTTCATCTCCGAGGAGCTGTGGCAGCGGCTGCCGCACACCGGCGACTCCGTCCCGGCCCCCGCCAGGTCGATAATGATCGCGCCGTTCCCCAAGGCCTCCCGCAAGGCCCGCGACCCGGAGGCGGAGCGACTCATGGCGCCGCTGCTCGACGTGGTGAGCGCGATCCGCACCATCCGCAGCGAGAGCCGCATCTCCCCCGCGGTGGAGCTCGCGGTGACGGTGCGGCCCGCGAGCCCGGCGGTGGCGACCTCGCTCGTCTCCAGCGCCGGGATCATCGGCGGCCTCGCCCGCGCCGCCATCACCGTCGCGGCGGACGGAGCGCGGCCGGCCAGCTCCGCGATGGCGACCACTCCCAGCGGCGACGTGCTCGTGCGTCTGGAGGGCGTGGTGGACTTCGACGCGGAGCGCCAGCGCCTCCGCAAGGAGATCGAGAAGGCGCGCAAGGAGATCGCGTTCCTCGAGGGCAAGCTCGGTCGGCCCGAGTTCGTGGAGCGCGCGCCCGCGGAGGTCGTGGAGCGGGAGCGCGCGCGCCTGACCGAGCAGCGCGAGACCGAGCGGAAGCTCGCGGCCAGCCTGGCCGCCCTCGGCTAGCCGGACGCTCGATCTCCGAGCGGTGGCGGATCCCCCGATGAGCCCCCAAGGGGCGCGGCCCGACCGCTCACCGTTGCGCTTCACGGTGACCGCTCTGGACACCGTGGACTCCACCCAGTCGGAGATCCAGCGGCTCGCCGCGGCCGGTGCTCCCGAGGGCACGGCGGTGACCGCGCGGCATCAGCGCGCCGGCCGTGGGCGCCGGGGGCACGAGTGGTGGGACGCGCCCGGGCAATCGCTGCTCTGCTCGGTGCTCCTCCGTCCCGCCTGCGCGCCCGCCGCGGTGCCGCAGCTCTCCCTGGTGGGTGGCCTCGCGGTGGCGGAGGCGCTCGCGGAGTCCGCCGGCGTCCGGGTCCGTATCCGCTGGCCCAACGATCTACTGGCGGACGGGCGCAAGGTCTCCGGAATCCTCGCCGAGGCCGCCTCCGCCGGGGGCGAGAAGGTCCAGCACGTGGTGCTCGGGATCGGGATCAACCTCGCGCAGACCGCGTTCCCCGGGGAGATCGCCGCGCGCGCCACGTCGCTCCGCCTCCTCACCGGGCGCGAGCCCGATCCCGCCGAGCTCCGGGACGCGATGCTGGCCGCCCTCGGTCGGCGCTACGCGGAGTGGCGGGAGGGAGGATTCGCGGCGTTGCGGGTCGCGTGGCTCGGCTGGAGCGTGCTGCCGGGCCAGCCGGTGCGCCTGCCGGACGGCGGCGCGGGCCGGGGCGAGGACGTGGGAGTGGACGGCATCCTGCTGGCCCGCGCCGCCGACGGGCGCCTGGTGCGCGTCGTCTCCGGGGCGGCGGCGGAGGAGGGGACGGTCCATGCTGCTGGTCATTGACGTCGGCAACACCAACACCTCGCTGGGGATCTACGAGGGCGAGCGGCTGCGCGCCTCCTGGCGGCTCACCACGCGGCGCGAGCAGACCGCGGACGAGTGGGGGGTGTTCATCCAGACCCTGCTCGCCACCCGCGGGATCGAGCAGCAGCACATCACCGGGGTCGCGATCTCGAACGTGGTGCCGCCGATCCAGCAGGCGCTGGAGTGGATGTGCGACCGCTACTTCGGGGTGAGCCCGCTCACCGTGGAGCCCGGCGTCACCGCGGACCTCCCGCTCAACGTCGACACGCCGCGCGAGGTCGGCGCGGACCGGGTCGTGAGCTGCGTGGCCGCCATCGCGCTCTACGGCACGCCGCTCATCGTGGTGGACTTCGGCACCGCCACCCGCTTCGACTGCGTGAATCGCCGCGGCGAGTTCATCGGCGGAGCGATCGCCCCCGGCATCAACACCGCCGCGGAGGCGCTCGTCTCGCGCGCGGCGCGGCTCTTCCGCGTGGAGCTGGTGCGACCCAAGGACGCCATCGGCCGGCACACCGTCACCAACATCCAGTCCGGCATGATCTACGGCTGGGCCGGCCTCGTGGACGGCCTCGTGGAGCGCATGCGGCGCGAGATGGAGGGCGACGTGAAGGTGGTCGGCACCGGCGGACTGGTGGGCCAGATGCGCGAGGTCGTGCCGTGCCTGCAGTTCGTGAACGCGGATCTCAAGCTCGAGGGGCTGCGCATGCTGTGGGAGCGCGCGCACCCCGGCGTCGGCGGGTGAGCCGGTTGACACCCGAGGCGCGCCGCTCGTATACTCACCCCAACCTACGGTAGGACAGCGCGCGAGGTTCTCTACATACGGGGCCTGGGCGGCCGGGACGCGGCGCCCGACCCGGGCCGGGAGCGGCCAGGAGGCGGGGCGTATGGGGATGTGGGTCGGGCGGGGACGGAAGGCGCGGGCGGCGTACGGCTTCGATGACATCGCGCTGGTTCCCGGCGCCCTGACCATCAATCCCAGCGAGGTCGACATCTCCTGGGAGCTCTGCGGGCACCGGTTCCCGATCCCGATCATCGCGGCCGCCATGGACGGCGTGGTGAGCCCGTCGTTCGCCATCGAGATGGGACGGGTGGGCGGCCTCGCGGTGCTCAACCTCGAGGGCATCTTCTCCCGCTACGAGAACCCCGACGCGGTGCTGGAGCGCATCACCTCCGCGAGCCTCGAGGAAGCCACCAAGATCATCCAGGGCATCTACAGCGAGCCGATCAAGGAAGAGCTGATCCACAAGCGGATCAGCGAGATCAAGAAGGGCGGCGGCCCGGTCCTGGTCTCCTCGATCCCGCAGCGCGCGGAGCGCTTCGCCAAGATCGCGGAGGAGGCGGGGGCCGACTTCTTCGTGGTGCAGTCCACCGTGACCACCGCGCGGCACATCGCGAGCGAGTACGTCCCGGTGGACATCCGCCAGCTCAAGAAGCACCTCTCGATCCCGCTCATCGTCGGCAACGTGGTGACGTACGAGGCCTGCCTCGAGCTGATGGACTGCGGCGTCGACGCGCTGCTGATCGGGGTGGGGCCGGGCGCCGCGTGCACGAGCCGCGAGGTGCTGGGCCTCGGGGTGCCGCAGGTGACCGCCACCGCGGACTCCGCGGCGGCGCGGGACTTCTACTACAAGAGGACCGGCCGCTACGTCCCGATCATCACCGACGGCGGCATGACCACCGGCGGCGACATCTGCAAGGCGTTCGCTTCCGGCGCCGACGCGGTCATGATCGGCTCCGCCTTCGCGCGGGCCAAGGAAGCGCCGGGTCGCGGCTATCACTGGGGCATGGCCACTCCGCACTCGAACCTGCCGCGCGGCACGCGCATCCGGGTGGGCATCGCGGGGCCGCTCGAGCAGATCCTGTTCGGGCCCGCGTTCACCGAGGACGGCACGCTGAACCTCGTGGGCGCGATCCGCACCTGCATGGGCTCGGTGGGGGCGCTCAACATCCGCGAGCTGCAGCAGACCGAGCTGATCATCGCGCCCTCGATCAAGACCGAGGGCAAGGTCTTCCAGCGCGCCCAGAAGCTCGGCACCCCCCGCTAGCTCGCGGGTGGCCGCTTTCACCCGTTGTGTCGTCGCCCCGATGAGCCCCAGAGGGGCGAAGAGGCCCTACCGCTGCGCGAAGGGATCACCCCAGCGGACTCAGATGAGATGATTCGCCCATGACGACTCAGAAAATCACTCAAAAGATCGCCATCCTGGATTTCGGAGGCCAGTACACGCAGCTCATCGCCCGCCGGATCCGCGAGCTGGGCGTCTACTCCGAGATCCTGCCGTGCACCGAGCCGGTCGAGCGCGTGCTCGGCGGCGGGTACACCGGCATCGTGCTCTCGGGCGGTCCCTCGAGCGTGTACGAGGAAGAGGCCCCGCTGCCCGACAAGCGCCTGCTCGAGTCCGGCCTGCCGCTGCTCGGCATCTGCTACGGCATGCAGGCCATGGGCTACCTGATGGGCGGACACGTGGTGCCGGCGGAGCGGCGCGAGTACGGCAAGGCGCACCTGCGCCTCCTGCGTGGCGGGGGTCTGCTGGCCGGCGTCCAGCCCGAGGCGGACGGCCTGGTGACGGTGTGGATGAGCCACGGCGACACGGTGCTGGAGCCGCCACCCGGCTTCACCAGCCTGGCCGCGACCGACAACTGCCCGGTCGCGGCCATGGCCGACCCCGTCCGCCGGCTGTTCGCGGTGCAGTTCCACCCCGAGGTCGCGCACACCCCCCAGGGCAAGACGATCCTCAAGAACTTCCTCACCGCCGCGGGGGCAAGGGGCGACTGGTCCATGCCGTCCTTCGTCGAGTCCGCGGTGGAGAGCATCCGGCGGCAGGTGGGCGGGGACCGCGTGCTCTGCGCGCTCTCCGGGGGTGTGGACTCCTCCGTGGTGGCCGCGCTCATCCATCGAGCGATCGGCGATCAGCTCACGTGCCTGTTCGTCGACAACGGGCTGCTGCGGAAGGGCGAGGTCGACGGGGTGGTGCGGACATTCCGCGACGCATTCAAGGTAAATCTCATACATGTCGACGCAAGCAAGCGATTCATCGATCGCCTGGAAGGTATCACCGATCCGGAGGTAAAGCGCAAGACCATCGGGGCCGAGTTCATCGCGGTGTTCGAGGACGAGGCCCGCAAGCTCGGGCAGATCCCGTGGCTTGCCCAGGGCACCCTCTATCCGGACGTGATCGAGTCGGTCTCGTTCAAGGGGCCGTCGGCGACCATCAAGACGCATCACAACGTGGGCGGCCTGCCCCCGAACATGCGCTTCAAGCTGGTCGAGCCCCTGCGCGAGCTCTTCAAGGACGAGGTCCGGGAGCTGGGCGCGGTGCTGGGATTGCCGGCCGAGATCATCTGGCGGCAGCCCTTCCCGGGGCCGGGCCTCGCGATCCGGGTGCTGGGGGAGGTGACCGAGGAGCGGCTCGCGCTGCTGCGCGAGGCCGACGCGGTCGTGCAGGAGGAGGTCCGCCAGGCCGGTCTCGAGCGTGAGCTCTGGCAGGCGTTCGCGGTGCTGCTGCCGATCCGCACCGTGGGCGTGATGGGCGACTTCCGCACCTACGCCCAGGTGATCGCGCTGCGCGCGGTCTCGAGCCAGGACGCCATGACCGCGGACTGGGCGCGGCTGCCCTACGATCTGCTGGGCCGCATCTCGAGCCGGATCATCAACGAGGTGAAGGGCGTCAACCGCGTCGTCTACGACATCTCCTCCAAGCCGCCGAGCACCATCGAGTGGGAGTGATCGGCAGGATGCGCGCCCTTCCGGCGCGAAGCACTGGGCGCCCGGCTGTCCGCGGATCGGTTGCCTCCGGGATTCCGATGAGCCCCGCAGGGGGCGAAGAGGCCGAACCGCAACCCGTGGTCTTCCATCGCTAGGCGATCAGAATGAAACACTCAGACTTCGTCCATCTGCACGTCCACTCCGAGTACAGCCTGCTCGACGGGGCCGCCCGCCTGGAGAAGCTGGTGGACCGGGCCAAGACGCTCAAGTTCCCCGCGCTGGCCCTGACCGACCACGGCAACCTCTTCGGCGCGGTCGATTTCTACACCGCCTGCTCGAAGGCGGGCGTGAAGCCGATCCTGGGCTGCGAGCTCTACGTGGCCCCGGGCAGCCGCTTCGAGCGCTCGAGCCAGGACGGCGGCTACGAGGGCGCCAGCCACTGCACGGTGCTGGCCCGTACCGCGGCGGGCTACGCCAACCTCATGAAGCTGGTGTCGAAGGCCTACCTCGAGGGCTACTACTACAAGCCCCGGGTGGACCGCGAGCTGCTCGCCCAGCATGCCGACGGGCTCCTGGTGCTCTCCGGCTGCCTCAACTCCGAGGTGAGCCGCATGCTCTCGGCGGGCGACGCGGCCAAGGCCCAGCAGACCGCGGGATGGTACCAGGAGGTGTTCGGCAAGGACTACTACTTCATGGAGGTGCAGTCGCACGGTCTCGAGCAGCAGGTCGCGGTGACCGAGGGCACGATCCAGATCGCCCGGGCCATCGGGGCGCCGCTCTGCGGGACCAACGACTCGCACTACCTGGAGGCCCAGCACTCGACCGCCCACGAGGCGCTGCTCTGCATCCAGACCGGCACCACGATGAGCGACCCCAATCGCTGGAAGTTCTCCAGCAACGAGTTCTACGTGAAGTCGGCCGACGAGATGAAGGCCGTCTTCAAGGATTTGCCCGAGGCCTACCGCAACACCCTCGCGGTGGCCGAGCGCTGCAACGTGGATCTGCAGTTCGGCCAGTTCCACCTGCCGAAGTACCAGGTGCCGGACGGCTACACGCTGGACTCCTACCTCGAGCACCTCGCCTTCGAGGGGCTCGCCCGCCGCTACGGAAGCTCGCCCGCGGACGCCATCGGGGAGCGCCTGCGCTACGAGCTGGGCGTGGTCTCCAAGATGGGCTTCTCCGGCTACTTCCTGGTGGTGTGGGATTTCATCGCCCACGCCCGGCGCCAGGGCATCGCGGTGGGACCGGGGCGCGGCTCCTCGGCCGGCTCGCTGGTGGCCTACTGTCTCGGGATCACCAACGTGGACCCGATCCGTTACGGGCTCATCTTCGAGCGATTCCTGAACCCGGAGCGGATCTCGATGCCGGACATGGACATCGACTTCGCGGACGACCGCCGCGACGAGGTCATCCGCTACGTCGTCGAGCGCTACGGGGCGGACCGGGTGGCCCACATCATCACCTTCGGGACCATGGGGGCCAAGGCGGTCATCCGCGACGTGGCCCGCGTGCTCGGCTTCTCCTACGGGGAGGCCGACCGCATCGCCAAGCTGGTGCCGAGCTTCCCGCTCAATATTTCGCTGGACGAGGCCGTGGAGAAGGCCCCGCCCCTGGCCGAGCAGGTCAAGCGCGAGCCGCGGGTGGGGGAGATGTGGGGGGTGGCGCGCGCGCTCGAGGGATGCACCCGACACGCCTCGGTGCACGCCTCCGCGGTGGTCATCTCCGACGAGCCCCTGATGGAGCGGGTGCCGCTCTACAAGGACCCCAAGCGGCCGGAGCTGATCACCGGCTACGCCATGGGGCCGATCGAGAAGCTCGGCCTCCTCAAGATGGACTTCCTCGGGCTGAAGACCCTGACCGTGATCACGGACGCGCTCCGGCTGATCAAGGAGTCGCGCGGGATCGAGCTCGACGGTGACGCGCTGCCGCTCGACGACGCCAAGACCTACCAGCTCCTGACCGAGGCGCGCACCTTCGGGGTGTTCCAGCTGGAGTCGGCGGGCATGCGGGACGCGCTCAAGCGGCTCAAGCCCCAGCGCATCGAGGACATCATCGCGATGGTGGCCCTCTACCGACCGGGGCCGATGGACCTCATCGACGACTTCGTCAATCGCAAGCACGGCCGGGCCGCCATCGCCTACGAGCACCCCTTGATGGAGCGGCACCTCCAGGAGACCTACGGGATCATGGTCTACCAGGAGCAGGTCATGCGGCTGGCCGCGGACCTGGCCGGTTTCTCGCTCGGCGAGGCCGACACCCTGCGCAAGGCGATGGGGAAGAAGGACCGCGAGCTGATGGCCCAGCAGCGGGAGAAGTTCGTCTCCGGCTGCAAGGCCAACAAGATCGACGCCAAGAAGGCCGAGCGCATCTGGGACCTCATCGAGAAGTTCGCCGGGTATGGGTTCAACAAGTGCCTGACCGCCGAGACCCAGATCGAGATGGCCGACGGCGGCCGGAAGGCCATCACCGAGATCCGAGCCGGGGACCTGGTGCTCACCAAGGACGGCCCCTACCAGGCCCGCGCGGTCAGGCCAAGCGGCACGCGCCCGGTCGGGCAGCTGCGGCTGGCCAACGGCATGTCGGTGCGCTGCACGCCCGATCATCCGATCTTCACCCAGCGCGGCTGGGTGAACGCGGAGGATATCGGCCGGGACGACTTCGTGGCGGTGGCGCGGGAGCTGCCGTGTGGAGCCCGATCCGTCCCGGATCACCTGCCTTCGCTCCTCGGGTACGCCCTGTCCGAGGGCGCGCTGAGCTACGACGGCCATTTCTATCTCTATTCGACGTCCACGGACGAGCTCGACGACATGGCGTCGACGCTCGCTCGATTCGAGAACACGATCCCGCGCCGAGAGGGGCGGGCCGCACCCCGCGGGTCGTCCGTACGGCCGGCCCGAGCCGACCGGGGAGTGCCCTCCAGCGCGGTGCGCTTCCTCTTCGAGGAGTGTGGGCTGAAGGGGAAGGGGGCCCTGGACAAGCAGGTTCCGGCTCTCGTGGACGACTGGGACCTCCGCGCGGTGAGCGTCCTGGTCGCCAAGCTGTTCCAGGGCGACGGCTGCATCCATCGACGGAGCCGGTCGATCTTCTACGCCACCTCCTCTCCCGGGCTCGCGGAGGACGTGCGCCGACTGCTGCTCAAGCTGGGGCTGTCGTCGACGATCCATCGCAAGACGTTCCGGTATCGCGAAACGCTCCGGCCCGGCCTCACGATCAACCTGGTGGGAGGGCGCGAGACGTATCGGCGGTTCGAGCAGCTCGTCGGGCCACACCTGGTCGGACGGAAGCGCACGGATCTCGCCGGCCTGGTGGCCGATGCGCCGGAGGCCGCCTTCCTGGCGCGGCGAACCGTCGACGTCATCCCGGCCACTCTGGCGCTTCAGTCCATTCGCGAGGCGATCGCCAAGATCTATCCAAGCCTGCGGGCGGGTTGCGAGTCTCTCGGCCTCTCGTATCGACTGCTCTTCGTGGACGGCCGCAAGCGAGGGGTCCGGCGCGACACCGTGAGGCATCTCGCCGAGCGGCTCGACGCTCCCGCGCTCTACGCGCTGGCCGAGTCGCCGATCGGCTGGTCGCGGCCTCGTAGTTTCACGCTGGACGGCGAGGAGCCGACCTACGACTTCGAGGTGCCCGGCGCGGCCAGCTTCATCGCCAACGGAATCGCGGTGCACAACTCGCACGCCGCGTGCTACGGCGTCGTCGCCTACCAGACCGCGTACCTCAAGGCGAACTACCCGACCGAGTTCATGGCCGCCCTGCTCACCTCCGAAATGGAGAAGACGGACAAGATCGTCCAGTACGTGGAGGAGACGCGGGCGATGGGGCTGCGGGTGGAGCCGCCCGACGTCAACGTGTCGAGGGCCCAGTTCACGGTCGCGGGCGATGCGATCCACTTCGGGCTGGCCGCGATCAAGAACGTCGGCGCCACCGCCATCGACTCGATCGTGAAGGTGCGGGAGGGCGACGGCACCTTCGTCACCCTCGACGACTTCTGCGGCCGGGTGGACCTGCGCCTGGTCAACCGCCGGGTGATCGAGTCCATGATCAAGGCGGGCGCGTTCGACTCGCTGCAGAACACGCGCGCGGGGCTGCTGGCCTCGCTCGACCAGGCAATGGAGGGCGGGCAGAGGCGACAGCGCGACCGGGAGGAGGGGCAGGTCTCGCTCTTCGACGCCCTCGGCGGCGGTGAGGCCGCGCCGAAGGCGGCGGTGGTGGTCCCACCCGCGGCCCGCGTGCCCGAGTGGCCGCAGGAGGAGATGCTGGCCTTCGAGCGCGAGGTGCTCGGCTTCTATCTCTCGGGCCATCCCCTCGAGCAGTATCGCGAGGTGGCGCGGCGGATCGGCGCGCTGAACGCGTCGGATCTCGCGGCTCGCCCCACCGGGGCGCGCGTGCTCCTGCTCGGGCAGGTGAGCGCGTTCAGCGAGAGCGCCACCAAGAGCGGCAACCGCATGGCGTTCGCGACACTCGAGCTGGTGGACGGCAGCGTGCCTCTCACCATATTTCCCGAGCCCTACCGCACGTGCGCGGTGGCCCTGCGGCACAAGGGGCCGGTGATCGTGAAGGGCCGCGCGGACGACAGCGACAAGGGTCGGGTGGTGCTGGCGGAGGAGATCAAGCCCCTGGAGGATGCGGTGGCCAACGGCGGTCTTGGCGGGAACGGACACGGCAACGGCAACGGACACGCGAACGGCCACGGCGGCAACGGGCGTGGCGCCGGCAACGGCGGGGACGTCGCCCACGCATGCCGCATCCGGGTGAGCGCGGCGACCGAGCCGCTCGACGAGGTGCTCGCGTCGGTGAAGGCGGCGTGCCGCGAGCACGAGGGGCGCACCCCGCTCTTCGTGCACGTGCTGCTCCCCACGCAGGAGGTGGTGCTGCGGGTGAAGGAGCTGGGGGTGGATCCCGCCCCGGACCTGGTGGCGAAAGTCGAAGGGCTGCTGGGGCAGGGCAGTATACTCGTCGAATATGCCGGAAGAGCTTGAGTTCGAGAAGCCGATCCTCGAGCTGGAGAACCGCATCGCGGAGCTGCGGGCCTCCGAGGACTCGGTGGCGGCGCGCGACGAGATCGCCAAGCTCGAGGAGCGCCTCGCCCGCCAGCAGCAGCGGGTCTACTCGAGCCTGACCGCCTGGCAGCGGACCCAGATCGCCCGCCACCCGAAGCGCCCCCACACCCTCGACCTCGTCAACCTGCTGCTGGAGGACTGGGTCGAGCTGCACGGCGACCGCGTCTTCGGCGACGACAAGGCGATCGTGGGCGGCCTCGCCCTCTTCGAGGGCGAGCCGGTGGTGGTCATCGGGCACCAGAAGGGACGCGACACCCGCGAGAACATCGCGCGCAACTTCGGCATGCCGCATCCCGAGGGCTATCGCAAGGCCCTCCGGCTCATGCAGCTCGCGGCGCGCTTCGCCAAGCCGGTCATCACCTTCATCGACACTCCGGGAGCGTACCCGGGCCTCGGCGCCGAGGAGCGCGGGCAGGCGGAGGCCATCGCCCGCAACCTCCGCGAGATGGCGGGGCTCCCGACACCGGTGATCTGCGTGGTGACCGGGGAGGGGGGCAGCGGCGGGGCGCTCGCCCTCGGGGTGGGCAACCGGGTGCTGATGCTCGAGTACGCGATCTACTCGGTGATCTCGCCCGAGGGCTGCGCGGCCATCCTGTGGGGCGAGGCCGGCAAGGCCCCGGAGGCGGCGGAGATCATGCGGGTGACCGCGCCCGACCTGCTCAAGCTCGGCGTCATCGACGCGATCGTGCCCGAGCCGGTGGGCGGTGCCCACCGCAACTGGGACGCCGCGGCGGCCAGCCTGCGCGCGGTGCTGCGGGAGCAGCTCTGGGAGCTCCGGTCGAAGTCCGAGGCCGAGCTCATCGAGGAGCGCCAGGAGAAGTTCCGGCGGATCGGCGTCTTCGAAGAGATGGTCTGAGGCGCGGCCGTCCACTCGGGGGCCGGCCGGGAATGACGCAGTATCGTGTACATGTAGACTTGGTACGTGGATTGCTCTGTCGTTATCACGACATATAACAGGGCGAAGCTTCTCGCCGACACCCTCCGCTCGCTCGCCGCCCAGCAGGTCTCTCCGGACCTGCGATGGGAAGTCATAGTCGTCGACAACAATTCTCGCGATGACACCCCCGAGGTCGCGCGGAGCTTCGGCCAGACCCCCGGCCTGAGCGTGCGATACGTCTTCGAGCCGAGACAGGGACAGAGCTTCGCCCGGAATCTCGGCGTCGAGGCCGCCGACGGCGCGGTCGTCCTGTTCACCGACGATGACATCATCCCGAACGTGGACTGGGTGAGCGCGATGCTGAGAGCGCTGGGGGCCGACGATTGCGACGGCGCCGGGGGGAAGGTGCTGCCCCGGTGGGAGGTGAAGGTCCCCGCCTGGCTGGCCGGCCGCTCCGATCTCATGTCGTGGCTCGCCCTCGTCGAGTCGGAGGAGGCCCGCGTGCTGGAGTATCCCCTGGTGGGCGACCGGCGAATCGTCGGGGCGAGCATGGGGTTCCGGCGAAGCGTCTTCCAGGAGTTCGGGCGGTTCCTGACGAGCCTCGGCCATCGGGGAGGGCGGATGTACGGGGGAGAGGAAGTCGAGTTCATCAATCGGCTCCTGCTCAAGGGCCGTCGCATCCGTTACGATCCGTCGATCGTCGTGAGGCACCGGATCAGAGCGGATCGGGTGAGCCGGTCGTTCTTTCTGCGACGATACTTCGATCACGGATGCGGAGAGGCCCGGTTTCAGGCCGCGGAGCACCGCGAGGCGCCCGGCGGAGTGGATCGCCCGGGGAGCCGGGCGCTTCTCGCCGCGATCCGGGCCACCGCCGTCCACACCGTGCTCCGTCGACCGGACGCCCTGACGCTCCAGCTCCAGCTCGCGATGGACGCGGGCCGGCTCTGGGGCTCGTTGAAGAAGGCCTAGCGCCTCACGATCCGTCCGCCGCGCGTCTCATGACCACGTACGGCCCCAGCTCCTCCGCGACCCGGAAGTGCGTGACGATGGCCCGGCTGACGGCCAGATCGGGCTCGAGCGCGTCACGTTGGCACTGGAGCGAGCCGTCGTAGACGAACGACTTCCGGATGATCGCGACATGCCGACGACATGGATCCAGGGGCTCGAGCCACGCCTTGCGCACCAGCAGGTAGTCGTGCCGGGTGGTGTCGGCGAGCTTGCGAGCCAGCTGAGCCTCACGGTAGACCCCGATGATCCCGCAGTAGTACTCCGGGTCGATCTGGCCGCGCGACCAGAGATAGGCCATGGTGCGCCGGTCGGTGCCGTAGGAGCAGAAGGGCAGTCCGAGAGGTGGATAGGCCGAGAGTCGGTCGAGCTGGGCCCCCGTCATCTCGACCTCGCGGCGCCCGACGAACGCGACGAGATCGCGGAGGTGGACGGAGCGGAACGACACGTCGTAGAACACGCGGGCGTCGCTCACGTGCGAGCCGACGATGACGACGGCGGTGTAGGTGATCGCGTAGATCACGAAGGCCGGGCGGGGACGACTCGCCGCGTGAACGAAGAGCAGCAGCGAGACGCCGAGGCCGAAGAACAGCACATGAGGGGGGTCCGCTCGGCTGAGGGCTCCCGGGACCATGAGCACGCACACGAGGCCCATCGCGAAGAGGAGCGCCGCCGGCCGTCCCTGGCCGGACCACGCGTCGGCCAGGAGCGCGGGCACCACGAGAAAGAGGGTGGTCAGGTAGAGCACGATGTGGGCCGCGGGTAGCAGGGGGAAGTTGGCGGCGCCGGCCGAGAAGCTCAGTACCGAGCCGGCGTACTGAACGGGTAGCGTCAGCCCCGCGAGCGCGGCGGTGGCCGCGAGGCCGGTCAGGCCGACGAGTGCCCGGCGCCGGTCGGTCAGGGCGATGAAGGCGCAATAGCCGCCCCAGCCGAGGTAAAAGGCGAGGCCGATCTCGGGTGAGATCAGGATGTTGACCGCTCCGACGACCGACACCACGAGCACCGCCCAGAGAGGTCCCCGCGACGAGCTCATGGCCCGGTCCGCCAGCAGGACGCCCACGTAGGGGGGAAGGTAGCGGACCAGGTTGCCGTTGAGGCCCATGTACGGCGTGAGAGCGGCGGCGGCCAGCAGGCAGAACGCGATCTCCTTCCGGCCTCGAGGCGCCTGGGCGTGGTCCAGAATCACCCGGATCGCCCACAGCCCCAGAACGCTGGCCGCGAGGTAGGTGAGATAGTAGGCGGCTTCCAGGGAGACCCCCGCCGGAGCGAGGAGCCGATGCGCGAGGAGCGGGACATAGAGGAGGGCCGGGCCGTATTCGTGCTGGAAATCGAGATAGGGCCTGGCGCCGAAGAGCTCCATGAGCTGCAGCCGCCACAGGAAGTGGGACGCCTCGAAGTCGATACGCCAGGCGCTGGAGGTCCGGGTGCTCGCCCACATGAGCAGGGTCAAGACCACGTGGGCGGCGGCCATCGACGCGAACACGCGGGTCCTGATCCGCTCCGACTCGAGACGCGCCGAGGAGAACCACGGCGCGGGCGGAGTCGATGAGCGGGACCGGCGCCAGAGACGAAACACGGCGACGACCCCGACGAGAGTGACCACCGCGACGAAGGCGACCGCATTGTTGAAGCCGAAGACGAGCGAGGGGGACGCCATCATTCCGGTCGGCGGGAATCGGAACGGCAAGCGGAAGACCAGGTATCCGGCGAGCGGAACGAAGATCGCGACGAAGAGCAGCGTCGCCAGATCGGGGCGGGGACGCTTCGCTCGCTCGATGCCGCGTCCTCGCCACCCCCGGGGGCTCATGAGCCGAGACGATAGTGACCGCGGCGGGCGCGGTCAAGAAAAGTAGTAAGATGGTTCATGCCGCGGGTGGATCGGTGCCGACGCCGATGAAGCTCCTCATCGCGATCCCGGCCTTGGACGAGGAAGAAAGCATCCAGCGCACCATCGAGCGGTGCCTCCACGCGCGCCAGGGCATCATCGACGGATCGCCCGTGACCCAGGTCGAGATCACCGTGGTCAGCGACGGGTCGACCGATCGAACCGTCGAGCTCGCGCAGGGGTTCGGCGACCGGATCAATCTCATCGTGTTCCCGCGGAACCGTGGCTACGGCGCCGCGATAAAGGAAGCGTGGGCCCGATCGAACGCGGAGTTGCTCGCGTTTCTCGACGCCGACGGCACCTGTGACCCGGAGTTCTTCACTCGGCTCGTCAACGCCCTCGGCGAGAACGAGGCGGATATGGCGCTGGGCTGCCGGCTCAACCAGGACAGCCGGATGCCGTGGCTGCGTCGGGTCGGGAATGTGCTCTTTGCGTCGATCCTGACCCTGCTCTCCTCGACTCGCGTCCGCGACACCGCGAGCGGCATGCGAGTGGTGCGGCGCGCATGTCTGCCGGAGCTGCTGCCCTTGCCGGATGGCCTGCATTTCACCCCGGCCATGAGCGCCCGGGCGATGTTGAGCGGCGGGGTTCGGATCGTCGAGATCGACATGTCGTACGCCGAGCGGGACGGGCGATCGAAGCTCCGGCCGGGGAGGGATGGCCTGCGGTTCATGCGGGCGATTCTGGACGCGGCCCTTCTGTATCGGCCCGCGCGACCGCTCGCGATGCTGGGCCTGGCCTGGCTCGGGCTCGCGGTGGTCCTCATGCTCACGCCGACCGCGTACTACCTCGAGCACCGCTCCGTTCAGGAATGGATGATCTACCGATTCGTGGTGAGCCATCTGGCCGGGACACTCGCCGGCCTCCTGTTGTGCGCCAGCTATCTCACCGATCGGATCGTGGCCATGGCCCTGAACCGGAGAGGCACGACTCGGGCCGAGCGATTGTTCTCGGGGCGCGTGGTGTGGGTGGTGCCGCCGGTCCTGCTCCTCGTGGGCGGACTCCTGGTGCTTCCGAGCTTCTTCGAGCTGGTGAGGACCGGATCGACCTATGAGCACTGGTCACGGTTCATCGCCATGTCGTTCTGCTGGGTCCTCGCCGCGATCATCGGGGTGACGAAGGTGATCGAGTACGTTCTCGATCTGCTGGGCGCCCAGCTTGCCTCCACCCCGAGGACACCGGGTTAGAGTCGACCGGCGCCCGTGGCTCGATCGGTCCACGATCGGGAAGGCTCCCCGATCTCGCGGTTCTTCGATCGACGCCGGCTCGTCCGGGCGGCGGGCGGTCTCCGAGCGGGTCGGGGAGGCGGCGAGCCAAGCCGGCGATGGCACCGCGCCGGGAGATGAGGGGCCTCGCAGCGCTGCGACCGAGGCGCGGCGGGGGGTGAGCCCGCGCGGGGAGCGGACGTCCGGGCGGGGGCAAGGCGCCCGCCGGACCGTCGACGCCGCGCGACGGTGGCGGCGCCGATTGAGCGATCGCATCCGGAATTCATCCAAGATCCAGCGCCTGCGCGAGCGCTGGTCGCGGGCGATGGAGTGGCGGGTGCGTCCGTTCCTCCTCCGGGCGAGCGTGCGTCACCTCCACGGTCCGGCGGAGGTCCGGTATGCGATGGACGAGCTGGTCGCGCTCTGTGTGGTGCGGAACGGCGCCCGGCACGTGAGATCGTTCCTCGACCATCACCTGTCCCTCGGGGTGAAGCACGTCATCCTGCTGGACAACGGATCGAGCGACGAGACCGTCGAGCTTGCGCGGAGGCACCCGAAGGTGACCATCCTGCGAACGAGGCGTCCGTATCGGAAGTACGAGACGGTCATGAAGCGGTATCTGATCCGGAGGTTCTGCGCGGATCGATGGAGCCTCACGGTGGACATCGACGAGCGGTTCGACTATCCGTTCTCGCGGGAGATGGACGTCGCGGGGCTCCTGACCTATCTGAACCATCACTCGTACACGGCGGTGCTCGCCCAGATGCTCGATCGCTTCGCCGACCGGCCATTGCGGGAGGTCGAGCGCTCGACGGCGGAGTCGGTCGAGGAGCGCTACCCGTACTACGACACCGCCCGCGTCGAGCGCCATCCGTACCGCTTTGGCGTCCCCGCGAACCCGGCCATCAGGATGCACGCGGGAGGCATTCGAAAGTCGATGTTCGGCACCGAGAACGGCCTCACCAAGGCCTCCCTGATCCACCTCACCGCGGGCGTGGTCCCGTTCGTCGGATGGCACCAGACCGAGAACGCCCTGATCGCGGATTTCACCTGCATCCTGCTTCACTATCCCTTCGTGGGTGATTTTCGCGAGAAGGTCGAGGAGGCGGTCCGGACGGACCGATATCGAGTGTCGGCGGCGGGAGAGTACGTGGCGTACCGGGCGCGACTGAGGAGCGATCCGGACCTCAGTCCGAAGGGACCGACCGCGCGGAGATTCACCGGACTCGAGGCGTTACTGGAGGAGGGATTTCTGGTGGTCTCCGCCGAGTACCGGCGATGGGTCGCGGCGCACCGGAGACCGTCCGCCCGCGAAGGGGGCCCTGAAGGGGAGTAGGAGGGGCGCTCTCAGCGGGCCGGGGTCGCGTCCGGGCCCGGCTGCACGAGATAGAGCGAGCCGGGGCCGTCGAGAGCCACCACCTCGAAGCGGGCGCCCGCGGCGCTCAGGGCCGGCAGGAGCCAGTTCCACGGGCTTCGGTCCACGTAGAGCAGGAAGCGCGGATGGGTCGACAGGTACGTGCGGTACGGCTCGACCCGGAGCCCGGTCCGTCGCCCGAACTCGCGCATTCCCAGGTCCACCGTATCGGTGCCGACGTGGTGCAGCGCCGCGGCCGGATCGACCAGGTACGCGAGGCGCGAGGCGAGCGCCGGCGGCGCGTAGTAGGTCAGCTCGAAGAACGAGTGAGGGCCCGCGATCACGACCGGCTGGTCGCCGGGGGCCGCCGTCTGCAGGAATCGGTAGACCCGCTGCGGCTCGGCGCGAACCTGACGCAGCTGGAGTGCCGGGATGACACCGACGAACGCCACGAACCAGCCGGTCAGGAGCGCCGCCAGGATCGCGCCCAGGGCGGCGCGATGGTCGAGAAGCTGATGGGCCCCCCACGAGACGATGATGGCCACTCCGAGCACGGCCGGGAGCGCATAGCGGTCGGTGAACGCTCCGGTCACCAGCTTGGCGACGAGGACGGCAACCACGGGCAGGGCCAGGTATCCGAGGGCGGCGACGATCTCGTGCCGCGGTGGCGGGGCCGCGCCGGTGGCCGCGCTCTTGCCGCCATCGGAAGCGCGCGCCAGTCCATACACGGCCAGCCCGAGGACGATGACGAGGAGCGGGACGGAGGCCGGGGAGAGGACGTGCTGGTAGAAGTCGGCCATCTGCTGCCACTGGGGCCGTGCCCAGAACGTCGCGGCGAGCTTGCGGCCCGACTGGATCAGGGGCAAGAAGACGAAGAGCGGGATCGTCGCCACCGAGAAGGCGAGCCAGATCCCGAGGTCCACGCGTCGACGATCGAGTGATCGGGCCAGCTCTCCCGCCGCGAGGGGGAGGAAGACCAGGACCGCGTAGTAGTGGCTGCAGAGGGCCGCGGCCAGCGTGACGGCCAACCCCGCGAGAGAGAGCGCTCGCCGACGTCCGTCCGCCGCCGACGTCCAGCACAGCAGGGACGCGGCCGAGAAGGCCAGGACCAGAGCATAGGGCCGGGCCTCGTACGCGTAGAGGAAGGCCTGGGTGGTGAGGGGGAAGAGCATGGCGATGAATCCGTACGCGGGCGACGTACGCCGGGACACGACGACGAACAAGCAGATCCCCAGCACCCCGACCGCCAGGATCGAGGGGAGTCGCACCGTCACGTGATGCTCACCCAGGGTGTGGATCACCCACCGGCTCAGCAGGTGAAAGGTGGGGGGAGTCTGCTCCACTCCCGTCGCGAGGAAGGCCCAGACATCCGGTACGGTCGGGATCCGTGCGATGTAGACGGTGAACAGCTCGTCGTTCCAGAAGAGCTTGTAGTGGGCCAGGAGCCCGGCGATCCCGAGGTAGACGGCCAGGATCGCCCCGAGGATCCAGCGGCGCCAGGCGTCCAGGGCGACGGCCACGGGACGCTCCAGACGATCCAGTAGGTCGAGCAATATCCTAGCGCCCGGCCAGCTCGCGGAAGATGTCGTCGAGCGAGCGAGTGATGTGCCACCCGGGATAGTCGGCTCGCCACTTGCGCAGGTCGCTGATGTAGGTGACGTGATCGCCGACGCGGCTCGTCTCCACGTATTCGACCGTCAACCGCCGACCCAGGAGGTCCTGGCCGCGTTCGATCGCCTCGAGGACGGACACGCTGTTCGCTCGGCCGCCGCCCAGGTTGTAGACCGCCGCGGATCGCGGCGCCTTGTAAAACTCGAGGAAGGCGGAGCACACGTCGAAGGAATGGAGGTTGTCGCGCACCTGCTTGCCCTTGTAGCCGTAGATGCGATAGGCGCGGCCTTCCCGGACGGCCCGCAGCACGTAGGCGAGGAACCCGTGGAGCTCGGCGGCGGAATGGTTGGGCCCGGTCAGGCAGCCGCCACGGAAGCATACCGTCGGCATGCCGAAGTAGCGGCCGTACTCCTGGACCATGATGTCGGCCGACAGCTTGGAGGCGCCGAAGACGCTGTGGAGCGAAGCGTCCACCCGGCAGGTCTCGTCGATGCCCTCGTGATCGATGGGATCGCGGTACTCCCAGCGAGTGGCGAGCTCCACGAGCGGCTTCTCGTTCGGGGCATCACCGTAGACCTTGTTCGTGCTCATGAACACGAACGGGGACTCCGGACAGTGCTGGCGGGCCGCCTCGAGCAGATGCACGGTTCCGAGGGCGTTGATGCTGAAGTCGTCCAGCGGTCGGCGGGCGGCCAGATCGTGGGACGGCTGAGCCGCGCAGTGGATGATGAGATCCGGGCGCTCGCGCTTGATCAGGTCGACGATCGCGTCGCGGTCCCGGATGTCCAGCTCGTGATGCGTGAAGCGACGGGTCTCGTGCTGGAGGCGCCGGAGGTTCCAGGTGGTGTCGCCGTCCGGACCGAAGAAGGACTGGCGCATGTTGTTGTCGATGCCGTGAACGGCCCAGTCGAGGCGGTCGAGGAACGTGACGGCCTCGGAGCCGATGAGCCCACTGCTCCCGGTCACGAGGGCGCGCTTCACGGGCCGCGCCGCGAGCCGACCCCGCCCTTCGTCCCGCGCGCGCGCCCGCCGGCACGCCGGGAGGAGAGGGCGGCTCGCAGGAGGGTGCCGGCGTAGTTCTGCGCCACCCGGACGATCCGGAAGGAGGAGCTGCCCATCTCGACGGTGCGGTTGATCCAGGAGATCGGGACTTCCTGGATGTCGTAGCCGGCCAGCAGCGGTTTCAGCCCCAGCTCGGCATTCGCGGCGAAGTGACGCTCCTCGATGACGAGGTCCTTGAAGATGTCGGCGCGATAGAGCTTGAGGTTGTTGGAAATGTCGTGGACCCGCCGGACGAGAAGGAGCTTCACGAGGAGGTGGAAGGCACGGTTGCAGAGCGTCTTGAAGAACGGATAGTTGATCATCACCGACTCGTGGGAGAAGCGACTTCCGATTGCGCCGTCGCGTCCGGCCGCGACCGCGTCGAACAGATCGCGCAGCTCGGGCAGGATCTGGACGAAGTCGCAGTCCATGGTGAGGATGTAGCGGCCGGTGGCGGCCGCACAGCCATCGCGCAAGGCGAGCCCGACCCCGTTGGGTGGTGTCCGGTCGACCAGGCGGACGGCGGGATATCGCCGTGAGACCTCTCGGGTGACCTCGGCGGTCCGGTCGGTGCTGTTGTCGTTCACGATGATGATCTCGTGGAGGTAGTCGCCGTAGAGCTGGTGAAGGCTCTCCACGAGGGGCAGGATGTTCATCTCCTCGTTGTGCGCCGGAACCACCACCGAGGTGGACCCGAACAGCTCGGGATGGCGGGCGAGGCTGGGCCGTGGGCGCGGGGAGGGGAGGGCGGCGGGCTTTCGAGCCCAGATATACAGGGTCCCACAGAGCTCGCGGACGAGGGGGGCGTGCTCGAACACGAAGGCGATCGACTGCACGAATCGAATGAGCGAGCGAGGCAGCATCGGATGGACGATGTCGTAGGGGATCGTCTCGACGTGCGTGAAGCCATGGTGGGACGTCATGTGCATCAGCCGGTACTTTCGCATCCCGACCTGGCAGGAGGGATACCCGAGGCGGCGTCGGAGGGCGCGCACCGCCCCCTTGAGCATGACCTGCGGGTTCCAGAAGTTGGCTTCGAAGAAGAGGATCTGACCGCCCGGCTTGAGGAGGCGGTGGATGTGCCGGAGATTGAGGCCGTAGGCGTCGTGACAGAGGATGGCGGTGCCGACGACGTAGTCGAAGCTCTCGGCGGGCAGGTCGCGCCCGATGTCGGTGACATGGACGAAGCTCGTGTTGGGAAGAGGCTCGCGCGCGGCCGTCTCCCACAGGTCCCGGTTGAAGACCGCCGCGGTGATGAGCGCCTCTCCTCGAAGCACCGCCGCCAGATGCCGGGTCCAGAGGCCGCTGCCGGCGCCGAGATCCAGGATCGACTCGCCGGGAAGCACGTGGAAGGAGTGGCGCACCGCGAGGGCTCGCCACCGGAGCTTGACGGGCGAGGTTGCGGGGTAGCGAAGCCAGTACGCCTCGCGGCCACGCTCCATCTCCCGGAGATTTTGCTCGAGGCTCATGGTTCGACGAGGTGAGACGCGATCAGGACCATTGCGCAGTATATACCGCGGTCTCTCGGGGTCCCGGGGGCCCGGGGCTCGGTGCGGGACAGCGGACGCCGCCGGGCCCGATGGCGGTGCCGCCTCGGGCGATCCCCGCCGGGTGAGCCGGCTTCCCCGGGCCGGGGCTCACGTGAAGGTTTGACATGCCCGGGGGTGGGTGCTACCGTAAGTCCCGACCATTTATGCATAAAAATCGTTTGTCGTCCTCTATCTTGCCGCCCGGTCGGTGATGGCCAAGCTCCACCTGATCACCTACGGCTGTCAGATGAACGAGTACGACTCCGAGCGCGTCGCGGGGCTGCTCAAGCAGGAGCGCTACGAGTTGACCGACCGGCCGGAGGACGCGGACCTCATCCTGGTGAACACCTGCTCGATCCGCGAGAAGGCGGAGGACAAGGTGTTCTCCCAGCTGGGCGCGCTGAAGCAGCTGAAGCGGCGCCGGCCCGACCTCACCATCGGGGTGATGGGCTGCATGGCCCAGCTGCAGAAGGGGCGCATCCAGGAGCGGGCCCCCCACGTCGACCTCGTGTTCGGCTCGCCCGCGATCGCGCGAGTGGGGGAGCTGGTCGAGCGGGCGCGGGCCCGGCGCGGCCCGGTGCTGGAGACCGGGGAAGGGGCGCTGGTCAAGATCACCGCGCGCCCCGAGGGCGGCTCGCGGCTCAAGGCCTTCGTCACCGTGATGGAGGGCTGCGAGAAGTACTGCACCTTCTGTGTGGTGCCGACCACGCGGGGCCGCGAGCGCAGCCACGCCCCCGAGGTCATCGTGGACGAGATCGGCGGTCTCGTCGCGGCGGGCTGCCGCGAGGTCACGCTGCTCGGGCAGACCGTGAACGCCTACGGCCGGGATCTCAGCCCGCCCACCGACCTGGCCGCGCTGCTGGAGCGGGTCGACGACATCGACGGCCTCGAGCGGATCCGCTTCACCACCTCGAATCCGTACAACCTCACGCCGCGTCTGATCCGCGCCATCCGCGACGTCCCGAAGGTCTGCGAGTATCTGCACCTGCCGCTGCAGTCCGGCTCGGACCGCGTGCTGGAGCGGATGAACCGCGGCTACACCCGGGCGCGCTACCTGGAGCTGATCGCGGAGCTGCAGGAGACGGTGCCCGACCTGGCCCTCTCCACCGATCTGATCGTGGGCTTCCCGGGTGAGACCGAGGAGGACTTCGCGAAGACGATGGAGATGGTGGAGCGGGTGGGCTACGACAACGTGTTCGCCTTCCGCTATTCCCGGCGCCCGGGGACCCCCGCGGCCGAGATGCCGGACCAGGTGCCGGAAGAGGTCAAGGCGGAGCGCAACACCCGGCTGCTGGAGGTGACGACGCGCGTGGCCGCCGCGCGCAGCCGTCGGCTCGAGGGCCGGACGCTGCCGGTCCTGGTCGACGGCGCCTCGCGCAAGGACCCCCGCGAGGCGGCGGGCCGGACTCGCTGCAATCGAGTGGTGAACTTCGACACCGGAGGCCGCGACCTGTTGGGCCGGGTGGTGGACGTGCGCATCGCACGGGCGCTGCCGCACAGCCTGCGTGGTGAGCTGGCCGATTCGTCCGCCGCCGAGCTCCGCCCGGTGGGCGTGGCCGAGCCCGCGCTGCCGGCCTAGGAGGAGGCGCACCATGTGGCTCGAGATGAAAGTGAAGGGGCTGGCGCTGGATCCACTCTCCAACATGCCCATGATCATCCTCCGAGACGAGGAGGAGAAGCGCTCGCTCCCGATCTGGGTCGGCCTCTTCGAGGCCAACGCCATCGCCCTGGAGCTGGAGAAGGTCACCACCGCGCGGCCCATGACCCACGACCTGATCAAGAACATCCTGGAGTCGCTCGACGCCCGGGTGCAGAAGGTGGTGGTCAACGACCTGCGCGAGAACACGTTCTACGCGGTGCTCTACCTCCGGCTCGGCAACGCGGACATCACGGTGGACTCGCGTCCCTCGGACGCCATCGCGCTGGCCCTGCGGGTGGGCGCGCCGATCTTCGTGGAAGAGGAGGTCGTGCAGAAGGCCCGCACCGTCGAGGTCGCCAAGGAGACCGAGATCGGCACCGGCAAGGGCGACGACCAGGCCAAGATCAAGGAATGGCTCGAGTCCCTCAAGCCGGGCGACTTCGACCGGATCGAGCGCGGCAAAGACCCGAAGAACCCGGACGAATAGGTGGATGCGGGTCGGGCTGTTCACCAACAACTATCTGCCGTTCCGCGGCGGGGTAACGACCGCGGTCGAGACCCTGCGCGTCGGGCTTGAGGCGCTCGGCCACCGAGCCTGGGTCTTCGCTCCCGCCGCGCAGCACCCGCACCCCGATCCGCCGTTCGTCTTCCGCTACCCGTCGATCCCCGCGCCGACCTATCCCGGCTTCTCGCTGCCGCTGCCCGTCTCCCACCGCCTGGGGCGCGTGGCCCGTACCCTCGACCTCGATCTGGTCCACGTCCACCATCCGTTCCTGCTCGGGGTGACCGGCCGCCGGCTGGCCCGGCGCCACCGGCGCCCGCTCGTGTTCACGTACCACACCCGCTACGAGAAGTACGCTCACTACGTGCCGCTGCCGCCGCGCCTGGTGCGGAGCCTCGCGGTGCGCCTGGCGTGCCGCTTCGCCGACTCCGCGGACCTGGTGGTGGCGCCGTCCGATCACGTGGCCGACACCTTGCGCCGTCGCGGGGTGCGGACGCCGGTGAGCGTGGTCCCCACCGGCGTGGACCTCGCGCTGTTCAGCCCGGGCAGCCGGGAGCGGGCCCGGCGCCGACTCGGGCTGCCCGCCGCCGACCTCCTCTGTCTCT
>Ga0207707_10000326_pt1 | contig 50121 bp, 34 predicted proteins | sample KBSC83BmetaG_FD_184336 | JGI IMG/M metagenome (GOLD analysis project Ga0207707, IMG submission 184336) | Corn rhizosphere microbial communities from Kellogg Biological Station, Michigan, USA - KBS C8-3B metaG (SPAdes) (version 2) | ecosystem: Host-associated > Plants > Roots > Rhizosphere ... | reverse complement strand
GCCCAGGAACGCGATCACCAAGCAGTTCAAGAAACTGTTCGACATGGAAAGCGTCGAGATCGAGTTCCGCCCGGATGCGCTCAACGCCATCGCCAAGCGCGCGATCAAGCGCAAGACCGGTGCGCGCGGACTGCGGACCATCCTCGAGAGCGTGCTGCTCGACACCATGTTCGAGTTGCCGTCGCTGGAGCACGTCAGCAAGGTCGTCGTGGACGAAGCCGTCATCAACGGCCAGGCCGAGCCCTACCTCATCTATCGCGGCAACCTGCAACAGCAGCGTGCGGCGGGCGAGGGCGACGCCGCCTGATCCTTTTTATGCGAACGCGCGCGCCGCAGTGATGCGGCACAATGCGAGTGTGCGCGGGTGGCGGAACCGGTAGACGCAGGGGACTTAAAATCCCCCGGATCACATCCGTGCGGGTTCGATTCCCGCCCCGCGCACCAACCGTCCGAACGTTCCCCGTAGTCGCTTGGGCGCCCCGTGTCCGAACGTCAGCAGTGCATCACATCTTGAGTGACTCATGGCACGGGTCTGCCATCGGCCTTGATATATGCTTGCCGAACGCCAGTCGAGGGGGCGGCTGCCTGGGAGCATATGACGGCAGAGGTGGGGGTATGGATGGTGCAGTTGCTCGCGATATCGATGCAAGCCCGTTGGCGTTGTTGGGTATCGGTGATGCCGAGGAACGCGTTTATCGCGCCTTGCTGAAACACCACAGGGCATCTACCGCCGTCATCGCTGACGATCTCGCGATGACCCCGGATGAGGCAAGCGGATTGCTGGACCACCTCGAGTCATTGGGGCTGGGAACCCACACACCCGAGTCCCCCAAAACCTATGTTGCGGTGGAACCGGAACTCGCGATCGATGCGTTGATCAAGCAGCGCCAGCGAAAACTGGAACAGGCACGTATCGTCGTTCCAACCCTCGCGGACGCGTTCGCCAAAGCGTCGGCCAACCATTCTGGCGAGCAGCTTACCCTCGAGTTGATCAACACCCGCGCCCATCTGGAAGCGGTGCTGTCCCGCATGATGGAGTCTTCCAGCAAGGAGATTCTGTCGTTTCAGAAGGCGCCTGTTCTGGTGCCTGCCACGCGATTCATCGGTGTCGCGGCCGGGGAGAGGGGAATCCGGACGCGGACTGTTTCCGACGAATCGCATCTGAAACAGGCCGGCAAATTGGCGACACTGGTGGAGGACATAGCACGCGGCGAGGAGGCACGGACTTTCTCCACGTTGCCATTCAAGATGATGATCGTGGACAGGAGCATTGCGATCATCACTCTGGAAAGCCAACGTCCGGAGGCACCGACCTTGCTGATACATCGCAGCGCCTTGCTTGAAGCGCTTTGCCTGTTGTTCGAGTTCGTCTGGGAAAAGGCAACGCCCATCGTCACAACGCGCGACGGCGAGGTGAAGGTAGGCCCGGATGGCAATGGGCATGCCATTGAGTCCGCGAAGGCCTTGATACCGCTGTTGAGCGCGGGACTCAACGACAAGGCGATCGCCCAGGAATTGAACATCTCCGCATCCACCCTGAACCGGCGTATTGGCGATCTCATGTCCGTCCATGCCGTGCGTACGCGTTTTCAACTTGGCCTGCAGATTGCGCGCATGAATGATGTTGGCTAGCGAGGGACTGATTCCGCTGCGCGGCTGCCCAACGTTGTAGACGTCTAAACGAATACGAGTGACCGATTTCTTCCATGAAAGAAATCGGTCACGATTTTCTATTGCGCACATTGCGTAACCTGCGCAACACTCGCTGAGCGTTTTGTGACGTGACGCGTGCGTGATCGCCGCTGCACGCTCGAAACGCCATTCAGATCCTGACCGATCCGAACCGACTTGAAAGGCGCACCTGCCCATGGCGGGTGCGAGGGGCTGCTTTGTCTCGAAAATAGTCATTTCCGCGTTCGTTCCTCCGTTGTATCGAGCCAAGTGATGCAGGCACTCCGCATCACCCGACCATCCTGGAGTTGATGATGAACAAGAAGATCTACAGCCTGGTTTGGAACAAGTCCCTTCGCCAGATCGTGGTGGCATCCGAACTTGCGATGGCCAAAGGGGGTGGCGGTTCGGCGAGTGCGGCGAAAGGCAGTCGTGCCGGTTTGCGCCATGCGGCGCTCGCGTTGGCCGCGGCATTGGCACTGGTCGTCGCACCCTGGGTGGTGGCAGCGCCTGCGCAGGGGCAAACCAACTGCAACGGTGCTTCGGCGACCGCCAAGGGTTCACTGGCCTGTGGCAAGGGCGCCAAGGCCGGCGGGGTCGATTCCACCGCGGTCGGTGTGAACGCCCAGGCTTCGGGCAAGCAAGCATCCGCGTTCGGCAACGCCGCAACAGCGAGTGGTGATTCGAGTGCGGCGGTAGGTGGCTCGAGTTCGGCGACTGGCGAGGGTGCGAGTGCGTTCGGCGACAGCGCCTACGCATCAGGCGACGGCAGCACGGCACTGGGCCAGAACAGCACGACGAGCGGTGAGGATTCCCTCGCTGCGGGGCACGGCTCAATGGCCACGGGCAACAACGCGACAGCGTTGGGCGCCGGCGCGGACGCGTTGGGCGATGGTGCCGTCGCGCTTGGTGCGCATGCGATCGTGACGAGCCCAAGGTCCGTTGCGATTGGCCAATATTCGTCGGTCACCGGCGTTTACTCGACTGCGGTGGGGTTTGCCAGTCGGGCTACCGCAGCGCAAGCGACTGCGTTCGGTACCGGTGCGACAGCAAGCAACCTGGGTGCAACGGCGGTCGGGGTCGGATCAGTCGCTGCGGGATACCTGTCCACGGCACTGGGTACCGCCACATGGGCACAAGGTACCCATTCGCTGGCTGATGGCTTCTGGTCGTACACGGCTGCCGGCGCGACAAACAGCGCAGCGGTTGGGGCCTACGCACGCGCAGAAGGGTACGCCAGCACGGCATTGGGCAGTCACGCCGTGGCGTCCGGAGATTCGTCACTGGCGCTTGGTAACACGAGCTTGGCGAGTGGCGATTACGGCACCGCGGTCGGTCCGTTTGCGGTGGCGCAAGGCTACTCCTCGGTGGCATTGGGTGATACGGCCAACGCACTGGGTGGCCACAGCGTTGCTGTAGGCAGCAATGCGTATGTCGGTAGCCAGAACGGCATCGCGATCGGCAATGGCGCCTTCGTGGCGCCGGCGGGTCCGAAGGAGAACAAATACGGTTCGACATACATGGCGCCAACGCAAGGCATCGCGATCGGCACGAATGCGCGCGTGAATGGGGTGTATGGCGTGGCGCTGGGCGTCAATGCTTCAGCCAACAGCCCCAACTCCATCGCGATCGGTACCAATGCCTATGCGAACGGCAAGTACGGCACCGCGATTGGGCGGTATGCCTACGCCACCGGCAAGTATGCGACAGCGATTGGAGAAGGCGCGCGTGCGACCGGTTTGTATACAACAGCCCTTGGTTCTAACTCGCGGGCCGACTCCGATTTCTCAATGGCTGTCGGTGACAATTCTTACGCGCATGGTCGATATGCCACCGCAGTGGGGACAGGGGCATACGCCGCTTACGCAGGCACATCGCTGGGCATCAGTGCTCGCGCCGGATCCAAGGGCGCCACGGCATTGGGCGCGGACAGCAAAGCCCGATCGCAGGGAACCGTGGCAATCGGGGATCATGCTTACGCGGGTCAGTACAGCGTGAGTGCCCAGAATGCGGTAGCCGTTGGATATCACACGAATGCTGAAGGCTACGCGAGCATCGCGCAGGGTGGCAACGCCCTGGCCGAAGGCGACTCATCGATCGCGCTTGGCAACACGAGTCTGGCAAGCGGCGACTACGGCACCGCGGTGGGACCGTTTGCGGTGGCGCAGGGTGCCAGCTCGGCAGCATTGGGTGATACCGCGAATGCGCTGGGCGACAACAGCGTGGCAGTGGGCAGCAACGCCTACGCGGGCAGTAGCAACGGTATCGCCATCGGCAATGGCGCCTATGTTGCGCCGCTGGGGGACTGGGACATCGCGGGTCTGCACGTCACGCACCCGACAGAGGGGATTGCGATTGGTGCCGGCTCGAGCGTGACGGGGGTGTACGGAACGGCGATCGGCGGCTATTCGGAAGCTGGCGGCAAGTATGCAACTGCGCTGGGATCGCAGGCGACGGCTGCGGGCAAGTTCAGTACGGCATTGGGTGGTCGTGCCACCGCCAGCGCCGAGCAGGCGACGGCGGTTGGTGCCTACTCCGAGGCAACCGGGGTGGCGAGTTCGGCGTTTGGAAAGGGTGCGATTGCGACAAACCTGGCTAGCACCGCCGTGGGCGTGGACGCAGCCGCGACGGGCCGGCTTTCGGTCGCTGTAGGTGCAACCGTGAGGGCAGACGGGGACTTCGGCATTGCGATGGGTCACTACGCGAATGCATATGGTCCCGGCAGCATCGCGTTGGGCTTGGGTGCGACGGGAGCGGGCCAGGGTTCGATCTCGCAAGGCGTGTATGCGTCAGCTGCTGGGCAGAACAGCATCGCAACAGGCTACGAAGCAAGTGCGGGCGGTTACGCGAGCACGGCGCTGGGCGGCAACGCCTTGGCCGAAGGTGACTCATCGATCGCGATCGGCAACACCAGCATGGCGGGAACCTATGCGACAGCGATCGGTCCGTTCGCGGTCGCACAAGGCTATTCGTCCACGGCGGTGGGCGATACAGCGAATGCACTTGCGGCGCGCGCGACAGCGGTCGGGCCCAATGCGTACGCGAGCGGGGAGTCATCCATCGCCATGGGCGATAGTGCCTCAGCTTCCGGTGCGAATGGCGTAGCCATCGGCACGGGTGCGCGTTCCACGGCCAACGGCAGTGCGATCGGCGACCATAGCGTGGCCGATGGCAACGGCGGCTCGGCGTCCGCGCTGGGAAGTTACGCCAGTGCAACCGCCCCGGTGGCGACCGCGCTCGGCGACCACAGCGCGGCATCCGCGCTCGGCTCAACGACGGTGGGCGCCTATTCAACGGCGGTCGGCAAATACAGTTCGGCGATCGGCATGTCGGCCCACGCGAATGGTTCCAATGCCGTGGCGATAGGCTTCAGGACCAATGCCGGAATCTTCGGGACCGCGGCGGGCAATCATGCTTATGCCGGTAGCTACGGCAGTTCCGCGTTCGGCTTTGCCGCGCAGGCCGCGGGTTACGAGTCGACTGCGTTGGGCATGGATGCAAGCGCCTATGGCCAGCGTTCGATTGCGCAAGGTTTCCGTGCATCCGTCGATCGGGCAGCAGTTCACGGCATTGCGATCGGCAGCTATGCAACCAGCGCCGGCTACTCCAGCGAGGCGCTGGGTTACTCCGCAGTCGCGCTGGGAGACTCCTCGGTTGCCTTGGGAACGACCACGATTGCCGGCGGCGCTTACAGCACCGCGCTCGGTCCGTTCGCCGTGGCGACGGGCCTATCCGCGACCGCGGTGGGTGATACCGCCAACGCGCTCGGTGATAACAGCACGGCAGTTGGGCATTACAGCGTTGCGCAAGCGACGGGTACGAGTGCGTTCGGGGACAATGCGCAAGCGCTGGCAGACAACAGCGTTGCGCTCGGTGCCGGGTCGGTCGCTGATCGGGCGAATACGGTGTCGGTCGGCGCGCCGGGCGCGGAGCGCCAGATCACGAACGTGGCGGCGGGCACCGAGAATACCGACGCGGTGAATCTCGCGCAGTTGCAGGCGGCGACGAGCGAGAGTGGTCAAGCGACCGCGCACTACTTCAAGGCCAATGGCCCTGCCGATGGCAGCGATGATGCTTCTGCGACGGGCGCGCATGCGACGGCATCCGGCCCTCTGGCGACAGCTTCGGGCGACAACAGCGCCGCCATGGGCGCGTACGCGACCGCGGGTGGCGAAAAATCAGCGGCATTCGGCTACAAGGCGAATGCCGCGGGCAAATACGCTACGGCGTTGGGTGATGGTGCCTCAGCAGCCGGACGGTACTCAGCGGCGCTCGGGTATGGCGCCTCGGCCAACGGCGCGTACAGCGTCGCGCTCGGAAGCAAGGCGAATACCGGAGCGGACAGCAAATACGCGGTTGCGATTGGACACCAAGCCGACGCCGAAGGCATGTATGCACTTGCCATCGGCAAGATGGCGCACACGAAGAGCGGCTCGATAATGGGTATCGCGATGGGTACCGACGCCTATGCGGCAGGTACCAGCGCGGTGGCCATCGGGTCCGTGGCCCAGGCTGCCGATCTGGGCACGGCGGTCGGCAAATACGCCATCGCTGCGCAGGATTCGGTTGCGACGGGTTATGGCGCACATGCGACGGGCATGAAGTCGGTTGCCGAAGGTTTCTATTCCAGCGCAAGCGGCTATGCCAGCACCGCTCTTGGCAGCAATGCCGCCGCGACAGGCGATTCTTCGTTGGCTCTTGGTACGACCACCGTCGCAAGCGCTGCATACTCGACGGCAGTCGGCCCGTTCGCGGTGGCGACGGGATATTCCGCGACGGCGATTGGTGATACCGCGAATGCGCTCGGCGACAACTCGCTCGCGGTAGGCAGCAATGCTTACGCAGCCGGCGCCAATGACATTGCGCTGGGCAATGGCGCCGCGACTGCGGCCAACTTCAACAACAATATCGCGATCGGTGCCGATGCATACGCAGGCGGTCACAACGACAACATCGCGATTGGCCAAGGCGCGAACGCGACGGGCAAGTATGCGACAGCCGTGGGCCGCTATGCCGATGCCAGCGGCAAGTACGCGACGGCCTTGGGAGACGGGGCACGCGCGGTCGGGTTGTATTCGACGGCCCTAGGGTCCAACGCCAGGGCCAACGACGATTTCGCAACCTCGGTTGGTACCAATTCCTACGCGTATGGCAGGTATGCCACCGCGGTCGGCACGGGGGCCTACGCGGCCGTTGCGGGGACGTCACTTGGGATCAGTGCCGTGGCCCGTGCGCCGAACGCAACAGCACTTGGAGCAGACAGCGCGGTTTGGTCACAAGGTGGTGCGGCGATCGGCGGTTTTTCTTATGTCGGCCGGAACGCCCAGAATGGCGTGGCAGTTGGTTATTACGCGTCCGCTTTGGGATACGCCAGTTCTGCGATCGGCAGCAATGCCACGGCGTTGGGTGACAGCGGGATCGCGATCGGCAACACCAGTGTGGCTGGCACGTACGCCACGGCGGTGGGGCCGTTTGCAGTGGCGCAGGGCGACTCGTCGACGGCATTGGGCGACACGGCCAGCGCGCTTAGCGACAACAGCATCGCGATCGGCAAGAACGCATATGTTGGCGCGACCTATCAGGGCGCCCCAACGCAAGGGATCGCGATCGGATACAACGCCCAAGCCACTGCCAAGGACAGCATCGTCATTGGCAATGGAGCGCATACGGCAGGTGCCGGCAAATACGCCACCGTGATGGGCAACAATGCCTATGCCGGCCGGAGGTCGGTTGCCATTGGCAACTACGCCAACGCCGTAGGCAAATACGGCACGGCGGTCGGCAACGATGCCACCGCCATCTCCTCATTCGCCACGGCGTTTGGCTCCAGGGCCAATGCCGGTTCGGTTTCCGCGACCGCGCTCGGCAGCAACGCTCAGGCTACGGGCGGTTTCTCCACTGCAGTCGGTTATTTCTCGCGCGCCAGTGGCAACGGTTCGCTGGCTTTCGGAAATGGCACCGATGCGAGCGGTTACGCAGCAACGGCCATCGGCCAGGGTGCGACGGCCGCAGGCGTGCATTCGCTCGCGCAGGGCTACCTGGCAAGCGTCGGCGCAGACGGATACAACGCCACGGCGATCGGTACCTTGAGCAGCGCGAGCGCCTACGACAGCACCGCATTGGGCTTCGATGCGACGGCCACGGGTGATTCATCCGTCGCGTTGGGCACGTTCACGGCGGCGAGTGGTGCGTATGGCACTGCTGTTGGACCATTTGCAGTGGCGCAGGGTGATTCGTCGACGGCCTTGGGCGACACGGCCAACGCATTGGGCGATGACAGCACGGCGGTGGGTCACTACAGCGTTGCCCAGGGAATGAGTTCGAGTGCGTTCGGTGACAATGCGCAAGCGCTGGGCGATCTCTCGATTGCTAGCGGTGTCGGAAGCGTTGCCGGTGCACAGTGGAGCGTCGCCTACGGCCCCGGCAGTCAAGCGACCGGACAAAGTGCGGTCGCGATCGGCGGTCAGATGGTCGTGATCAACGGCACCACCTGGGAGCCTGAGATCTGGTCGACCGAAGCGACCGGGCAGGAAAGCACGGCGGTCGGCACTGCGGCGCACGCGACCGACTATGCCACCACGGCAGTGGGCTCCACCGCAGAGGCTTCCGCCCAGGGAGCGGTTGCCGTGGGCACGGCCAGCACTGCGCGCGGCGACGACAGCGTCGCGCTTGGCACCATGGCGCGAGCCTATGACGTGCTCGGCATCGCGATCGGCTCCAGCGCCAATGCCGATTCGGCGCGCAGCATCGCGTTGGGCGAAATGTCGGTCACCGGCGGCGATGGCGCGGTCGCAATCGGCGGCCTTGCCGCAGCGGGCGGCGACCAGAGCGTGGCGCTTGGCTGGAATGCGATCACGTTCCCCGGCGCTGCGACCACGGCACTGGGCTCGAGTGCCGAAGTAGCTTCGGGTGCGGAGAACTCGGTGGCACTGGGCAACAACTCGTACGCCGACCGTTCCAATACGGTTTCCGTTGGCACGCCCGCGCGCACGTCCGACGGGCAGTTCCCCTACCAGATCGCCGCGATGGATCGCCAGATCACCCATGTCGCCGCGGGCACTGAGAACACCGATGCAGTCAATGTTGCACAGTTGAACGAGGCGACGGCCGGCGGCAACGCCACGGCCGCTTACTTCACCGCCAACGGCGCGGGCGACGGCAGCGACAACGCCGTGGCACTGGGCACCAATGCCGTGGCGGCCGGCCCGAATGCCGATGCGTCCGGTGATACCAGCGTGGCGATGGGTTCGGGCACGTCGGCCAGCGGGCTCAATGCAAGCGCGGTCGGCAGCGGCGCTGTTGCAGGCGGCATCAATGCCACCGCGGTGGGTGCGGGTGCCTCCGCCAGCAACAACAATGCCTCGGCGTTCGGTTCCGGTGCACTCGCAGGGGGCATGAACGCCAGCGCGATCGGCGCAGGGGCGATGGCCACCGGCAGCACCGCCTCGGCGTTCGGTGCCGGCGCGCAGGCCACGGCGACCAACAGTGTCGCGATCGGCGCAGGCTCGATGGCCTCGTTCGTGAACACGGTGTCGGTGGGTGCGACGGGCAACTATCGGCGCATCGTCAACGTGGCGGATCCCACCGGGGCGCACGATGCGGTGACGCTGGGCTACTTGCAGAACAACTACTCGAACAACAGCGCGATGGCGAGCCTCTCCAACGAGATCGATGCGCTGAACAAGCAGATGTCCCAGTTGAATGGAACGTCAGGCAGCGCGACGACATCGGCAGCAGCGGAGCAAGCGAGTGGTGGCACGAGTGCCCCGGTGGCGACTGTTGCTTCAGCTGTGACGCCGGCGAAAGGAAGCGCCGCCGGGAACACTGCTGCGACGAATTCCGTCGCCCAGTCCAGTGACAGTCCGGTTCCAGCGGGTGCGTTGAGCGAAACCAAGCCGGCAGACACCCAGACGCAGCAGGCGGTGGCGTCAAGCAATCAATACACGGATCAGCAGACGAGTGAAGCACTGCAGTCCGCCAACACGTACGCCGACGCCCAGAACTCGCAAACCTTGAGCTCCGCCAAGGCTTACACCGACCAGGCTTTGGCGAACTACGTCACCACCGATTCCTTCAACCAGTACCAGCAGCAGGTGAACGCGCAGTTCCACGACCAGGACAAGCGCATTGATCGCATCTCGGCGATGAGCACCGCGATGGTGCAGATGGCCGCCAGTGCAGCCGGTATCGATACCACCAATCGCGTGGGCTTGGGTGTCGGCAACAGCGGTGGCGAATCGGCGCTATCGGTCGGCTATCAACGTGCGTTGGGCAAGAAAGCCACGATCACCATCGGCGGTTCGGTCAGCGGCAGCGAAAGCTCGGTCGGTGCGGGCGTGGGCTTCGGTTGGTGAGCGGCGATATCAGCGAACGATTCATTGGTGCGGCATGCAGTCGGTTGCCAACTCTTTGGACATTGCGAGGCTGTGGAATGGACTGGATGGTGTGATCGGCGAGCAGTAACGAAACGAAGCATCGCTTTCGATGCCCCTTTAAACCCGCGTAAGAGGACACGTACATGTTCAAGCAATGTGCAAAGTTTCGAAATCGGGCCATCGTGCTCGCCGTGGCGGGCGCTCTTGGCGTCTCGGGTGCGGCGCTCGCGATCGCACCCGCCGGTGCAGGCGTAGTCAGGGCCACCCCGGCGGCCACTGCGCAGTTCAGCGTGCTGACCAAGGCAACCACCCTGAATCGTGGCGATGCTGTCAAGAGCGCCGTACCGTTGACCAAGTCCGTCCGTGTGTCAGTGGTGCTGAAGCTGCGCGATGACTCGGGAATGAAGACGTTCCTGAGCCGGCCGTCACACGGCGTGATGAGCCATGCGCAATTGCAGAACCATCTGCCGACGCAGGCACAGGTACAGGCCGTGGCCAACTATCTGAAGGGTGCCGGCTTCAGCAACATCAAGATTTCGGCGAACCGCATGCTCGTGAACGCGACCGGCAGTGCGGCCGCGGTGCGGACGGCGTTCAAGACGTCGCTGGTGAACGTGCACACGAAAGATGGCCGCAACGCGTTTGCCAATAGTTCGGCCATCCAGATTCCGGCGTCCTTGCGTGGTTCCGTGCAGGCGGTGCTCGGCCTGCAGACGGTGCACAAGGCGCACATTCTTGCTCCGCAGACCGATGCCACGAGCGTGGGCATCGGCGGGCATTATCCGCAGGAATTCGGGGACATCTATGGCGCGTCATCGCTGCCTGCCGCGACCGATGTGGATGTCGGGGTGTGGGGCTGGGGCAGCATGGAGCAGACTGTGACTGACCTCAACGACTTCATGTCCAGCAGCGGAATCTCCGCGGGCACCGTCAACGTGGTGTGCACCGATACCAACGGCATCGACTTCAGCACCGGCGAAGGTCTGGGCGGCATCAGCATTGGCGATCCCACCTGCAACGGCAATTTCGACGAGGGTTCGACCGAATGGGACATGGATAGCCAGAGCATCCTGGGCGTGACCGGTGGCGTGAAAAGCCTGACCTTCTACGCCGCGTTCGGCGGGTACAACACCACGATTACCGATGCGCTGAACGAAATCGTGACGCCGACCGTAGGCGAGCCGCTGGCGCAGGTGATCAACGCTTCGTTTGGTGAGTGCGAGCGCTATCAGGACGCGAACCAGGGCGGTGACGGTTCGATGCAGTCCAACGATGCGCTGTTCCAGATCGCGGTCTCGCAAGGGCAGACCTTCTCGGTTTCGACGGGTGATCATGGTTCGGATGAATGCGGCGATGGCCAGGCCAATTCCGCGAGTTATCCGGCCAGCTCTCCCTGGGTGGTCGCGGTCAGCGGCACCACGCTGCGTGCGTCCGATACGACTTGGGCGCGTGAGAACGTGTGGCTGGGCGCGGGCGGCAGTCCGAGCTCGGCCGAAGCCGCGCAACCATGGCAAACCGGCCTGACTTACGGCGCCTTCGCAGGCGCACGTGGTCCGGACGTGGCGTTCGATGCCAATCCCAGCTCGGGCGGGATCATCTGGATTCAAGGTGGTTACCAGCAGTGGGGAGGCACCAGTCTTGCGGCGCCGATTTTCGCTGGCGCCTGGGCCCGCATCCTGCAGAGCAACCCCGCGCTCGGATTTGCGGCACCTAACCTGTACACGTTGCCGGCTACGGTGTTGCACGATGTGCGTGCAGGCAACAATGGTGGCTATCTTGCCAAGCCGGGTTGGGACTGGGCCACGGGCCTGGGCAGCTTCGACGTAGGTCGTGCCGCGGCAATGCTGGCGCCTTCCCAGCCTGAGGCTCGCCGGGCAGCAGGTCTCTGATACAAGCTCTCATTCGAGGGTTGCAAAAAACAACCGCACCGGAAAGAACGTCCGGTGCGGTTTTTGTTTGTGCGCTGTTGCAGCCACACCGTGTCGGTAGCGGACCGAAAACCGTGCACTTTCGATGCGCTTGACCGAGGTTACGGATACCCATTCCACACCCTGACCATCATTTCGCGGGCGGCTGGTCGACGTGCCCGCAAACCTTGCAGGTGCGCGCTTCCGTTGAACCGTAATAGCGATCGAACACCGGCGGGAAATCCTTCTCGATGCTGTCGAGGATGAAGTACTCCTCGTAAAGCTTGTGGTTGCACTTTTCGCAGAACCACAGCAGGCCGTCCTTTTCGTGCGGCAGGCGGCGGCGTTCGATCACCAGTCCGATCGAATCCTTCATCCGCTGCGGCGAATGTGGCGTGTGCGCCGGCAGGTAGAAAATTTCGCCGGCGCGGATCGGCAAGTCGTGGCGTTCGCCGCCATCCTGAACGCGCAAAACCATCTCGCCTTCCAGCTGGTAGAAAAATTCGGGGCCTTCGTCCCAGTGATAGTCGGTGCGCGCATTCGGGCCGCCCACGATCATGATGATGAAGTCGCCATCGACGATGCACTTGTTGCCGACCGGCGGCTTCAGCAGGTGGCGGTGTTCGTCGATCCAGCGTTGCAGGTTGAACGGCGGCGTGAACGACATGGGCGTTTCCTTCCGTATGACGCTACCTTAGCGCCAGTGCAGCTCGCGCGGAATGATAGGCGGCAGAGCGGCGCCTCGCGGTCATACTTCCAGTGACGCCAGATCGCCCTTTTCCTCCAGCCAGTTGCGGCGGTCGGACGCGCGCTTCTTGGCCAGCAGCATGTCCATCAATTGCGCGGTCGCATCGCCGTCGTCGATCGTCAATTGCACCAGCCGCCGCGTGTCGGGGTCGATGGTTGATTCCCGCAATTGCGAAGGATTCATTTCGCCCAGGCCCTTGAAACGGGTGACGCTGACGGCGCCCTTGATCTTCTCGCGCTCGATGCGTTTCAGCAGTGCATCGCGTTCGGATTCGTCGAGGCAATAAAACACCTGTTTGCCCACGTCCACACGAAACAGCGGCGGCATTGCCACGCACACGTGGCCTTCGCGCACCAGCGCGGGAAAGTGTTTCAGGAACAGGGCCGACAGCAGCGTCGCGATGTGCAGGCCGTCGGAATCGGCGTCGGCAAGGATGATGATCTTGCCGTAGCGCAGGCCGGAGATGTCGTCCTTGCCTGGGTCGCAGCCAATTGCAATCGCGAGGTTATGGACTTCCTCAGACGCCAGCACTGCGCCGGATTCGACTTCCCAGGTGTTCAGGATCTTGCCGCGCAGCGGAAGGATGGCCTGGTAATCCTTGTCGCGCGCCTGCTTGGCCGAACCGCCGGCCGAATCGCCTTCGACCAGGAACAGTTCGGTGCGATCGGGATCGGTGGAAGCACAGTCCGCCAGCTTGCCCGGCAGCGCGGGGCCCTGCGTGATCTTCTTGCGGACGACTTGTTTCGCCGCCTTCATGCGTGCCGTGGCGTGCTCGATCGCAAGCTGCGCGATGGTCTCGCCGGCCGCGACGTTCTGGTTGAGCCACAACGAGAACGCATCGTGGATCGCGTTTTCGGTGGAGCTTGCCGCGTCGCGCGAGGACAGGCGTTCCTTCGTTTGCCCCGCGAACTGCGGATCGCGCATCTTCACCGACAGCACGAACGCCACGCGTTCCCACACGTCTTCCGGCGCCAGTTTCACGCCGCGCGGCAGGAGATTTCTCAGGTCGCAGAATTCACGCACCGCGTTGGTCAGGCCCGAGCGCAGGCCGTTGACGTGCGTGCCGCCCTGGATGGTCGGGATCAGGTTGACGTAGCTTTCCTGCACCAGCTCGCCATCCGGAACCCACGCGAACGCGGCGTCGATGCCGCCATCCTCGCGCTGCGCGTGGTGGACGAACAACTCGGCTGGCAGGCACGTCGCGCCGCCCAGTTCGGATTTCAGGTATTCGGCGAGACCGTCCTCGTAATGCCATTCATCCTTCTCGCCGCTGGCTTCGTCCAGCAACGTCATCGTCAGGCCCGCACACAACACGGCCTTGGCCCGGAGCAGGTGCTTCAATTTCGCCAACGAAATCTTCGGCGAATCGAAATATTTCGGATCGGGAAGGAACCGCAACGTCGTGCCCGTGCGGCGCTTGGGTACGTCGCCCAGTGTTTCGAGCTTGCCGACGGCGTCGCCATTCTTGAAGCGCATCCGATATTCGGTGCCTTCGCGTCGGATCAACACTTCCAGGAAGGATGAAAGCGCGTTCACCACCGACACCCCCACGCCGTGCAGGCCGCCCGAAAAGGTGTAATTGCGATCGGAAAACTTCGCGCCCGCGTGCAGGCGGGTGAGGATCAGTTCCACGCCCGGCACGCCTTCCTCGGGATGGATGTCCACCGGCATGCCGCGGCCGTCGTCGATCACCGTGACCGATCCGTCCTTGTGCACGGTGACGTCGATCTGCTTTGCATGCCCGGCCAGCGCCTCGTCCACCGAGTTGTCCACGACTTCCTGGATCAGGTGATTCGGACGCGTGGTGTCGGTGTACATGCCGGGGCGGCGGCGCACCGGTTCGAGGCCCGAAAGCACTTCGATGTCGGCGGCGTTGTAACGGGTGGAGGCGGCCATGCGTGAAAAATCCATAACGGCGGTGGGTGCAGCCGATCAGGATGGCGAACCGCCGTGCGCGGGTCAATCCATCTTCCGGCTGAATTGCAAGATTCGGGCACGGAATTCTGCGTGCGGTGTTCAGCGTCCAGTCTGCCGTTGTGGCAGAGTATGCGTGGCGCCGGGCCATCGTGGCCCGCGCATTTCCAGGAGACCATTGCAATGCGTAAGCTGATCCTCGCCGCCATCGTCGCGGCCGTTTTCTCGATCCCGGCGTTTGCCGCCCAGACCACCCCGGCCACGTCGGCTCCGGCTACCGAAGCGGCTGCCCCTGCGGCTTCCGCGCCGGCCACGACCGAAGCGCCGATGGCGAAGTCGGAGCATCATCACGCCAAGAAGCATTCGAAGAAGCATCATCATCACGCGAAGAAGGCCGAGTCCTCGGCGCCTGCCGAAGCACCGGCTTCCAGCGGCAAGTAATCCGAAGCCCGCAGGGCTTTGGTTGCTGACTTGAACGCCCCGGGCTTGCCCGGGGCGTTTTTGTTGCCAAATAGACGCTTCCCGGGCCGTCCAACCGCGCTGCCGGTATCCTCGGGGCCCTTGCCGCCAACCGCTTGTTGCCACTAGACTATCCGGCTCACCGAAGCCGAAGATGCGGCTTCGAACCATCCCGGCGGCGGCTTGTGCAACGACATCTCGGGTGCCGTTGCACAAGCCACGTGCCGGAATCTGTCCAGTCAGCGAGGCTCCCATGCCGCTTTCCACCGAACAAACCAGCAAGATCATAGAGGATTACCGCCGCGCGCCGACCGACACTGGCTCGCCGGAGGTGCAGGTCGCGCTGCTGTCCGCGCGCATCCAGCAGTTGTCCGACCATTTCGGCGCACACAAGAAGGATCACCACTCGCGTCGTGGTCTTTTGAAGATGGTCAACACTCGCCGTCGCCTGCTCGGCTATTTGAAGGGCAAGGACGCCGAGCGCTATCAGGCGCTGATCGGCCGTCTCGGCCTGCGTCGCTGAGCGACACGCCCCATTCGAACTTGCACGCCGGCAGCCGTCGAATCCGAACGCTAGCCGGCTTTCGGCGTTTGCTCGAACGCGAACGCACAAACTAAAGGACAACTCCCGTGGCAAAAGTAACCAAGACATTCCAGTACGGCGAACACGCCGTCACCATCGAAACCGGCGAGATCGCGCGCCAGGCCTCTGGCGCGGTGATGGTCAGCATGGGCGGCACCGTGGTGCTGGTCGCGGCGGTCGCCGCGCAGAAAGCGCGGGAAGGGCAGGATTTCTTCCCGCTCACCGTCGACTACCAGGAAAAGTTCTATTCCGCCGGCCGCATTCCCGGTGGCTTCTTCAAGCGTGAAGGCCGGCCGACCGAAAAGGAAACGCTGACCAGCCGCCTGATCGATCGCCCGATCCGCCCGCTGTTTCCGGAAGCGTTCAAGAACGAAGTCCAGATCGTCGCCACTGTCGTGTCGCTGAACCCGGAAGTGAACGGCGACATCCCGGCGCTGCTGGGCGCTTCGGCCGCATTGACGCTGGCCGGCATCCCGTTCAAGGGCCCGATCGGCGCCGCGCGGGTCGGTTACGTCGACGGCAAGTACGTGCTGAACCCGAGCCATTCGCAGTTGAACGATTCCGCGCTCGACCTTGTGGTCGCCGGCACCGGCAACGCCGTGCTGATGGTGGAATCCGAAGCCAAGCTGCTCAGCGAAGACGTAATGCTGGGTGCGGTGACGTTCGGTCACAAGGAAATGCAGGCCGCGATCCGCGCGATCGCCGAGCTCGCGACCGAAGTCGGCAAGCCGTCGTGGAACTGGCAGGCGCCGGAACGCGACGCGCAGCTCGTCGCGGCCGTGCGCGGTGAAGTGGGCGACAAGCTGGCCCAGGCGTTCCAGATCAAGGACAAATTGCAGCGCCGCGACGCGATCGCCGCGCTGAAGTCCGATGTAAAGGAATCGCTGAAGGCGCAGGCCGAGGAGAAGGGTTGGCCGGCAGCCGATATCGCCGGCGAATTCGAGGATCTCGAATATCACACCGTGCGCGATAGCGTGCTCAAGACCAAACAGCGCATCGACGGCCGTGGACTCGAGGACATCCGTCCGATCAGCGTGCGTGTCGGCGTGTTGCCGCGCACCCATGGCTCGGCGCTGTTCACCCGCGGTGAAACCCAGGCGATCGTGACGGTCACGCTCGGCACCGGCCGCGATTCGCAGATCATCGACGCGCCGGAAGGCGAATCGAAAGACCCCTTCCTGTTCCACTACAACTTCCCACCGTATTCGGTGGGCGAATGCGGCCGCATGGGTGGCCCGAAGCGCCGCGAGATTGGCCATGGCCGTCTTGCCAAGCGCGGCGTGATGGCGGTCAAGCCGTCGATGGAAGCATTCCCCTACGTGATCCGCGTGGTTTCGGAGATCACCGAGTCCAATGGTTCCTCGTCGATGGCCTCGGTATGCGGTTCCTCGCTGGCGATGATGGATGCGGGCGTGCCGTTGACCGCGCCGGTCGCGGGCATCGCGATGGGTCTGGTGAAGGAAGGCGAAGACTTCGTCGTGCTGTCCGACATCCTCGGCGACGAGGATCATCTTGGCGACATGGATTTCAAGGTGGCCGGTACCGCCGAGGGTGTGTCCGCGCTGCAGATGGACATCAAGATCGACGGCATTACCGAGGAAATCATGCGCACCGCGCTGGCCCAGGCGCACAGGGGCCGCATGCACATTCTCGGCGAGATGGCCAAGGCCATCAGCACGCCGCGTGGTGAGATGAGCGAATACGCGCCGCGCCTGCTCACCATCAAGATCCACCCGGACAAGATCCGCGAAGTGATCGGCAAGGGCGGCTCGACGATCCGTTCAATCACCGAAGAAACCGGTACCACCATCGACATCAACGACGATGGCACCGTGATCATCGCCTCGGTCAACCGTGAAGCCGCCGATGCGGCGAAGCACCGCATCGAGCAGATCGTGGCCGACGTCGAGCCGGGCCGCATCTACGAAGGCAAGGTCGTCAAGCTGATGGACTTCGGCGCGTTCGTCACCATTCTTCCGGGCAAGGATGGACTGGTGCACGTCTCGCAGATTTCCAACGAGCGCGTCGAGAAGGTTTCCGACAAGCTCAAGGAAGGCGACGTGGTCAAGGTCAAGGTGCTGGAAGTCGACAAGCAGGGTCGCATCCGTCTGTCGATGAAGGCGGTGACGGAAGACGAAAAAGCCACCGCCTGATTGTCGTTGCAAACGCGTGCAACAAAAAAACGGGCCGCGAGGCCCGTTTTTTATGCCATCCATGGCAAAGAGCTCTCTGGCCGCAAGGCCCGTTTCGGAGGGCGCCTGTATTTTTGATTCTCGCATCGGCCTTGTTCTGACGGCACGATTCACGCAACTGAATCCAACCTCTGACGCCTCTTCCGCTTTTTCGGGAAACGGGTAGACTCGCCCCGACGGGCGACGCCGGAAGGTCCGACGCCCCCGCGGACGGCAGGAGCGTGGCGTGCAACCGACCGACATCCGCAATCCGCAGTACTTCCACAAGGTGGTGGACTGCCAGTGGGCGTGTCCCGCGCACACCCAGGTGCCCGAGTACATTCGCCTGATCGCGGCGGGGCGGTTTGATGACGCCTATTTGCTGAACTGGGATTCCAACGTGTTTCCGGGGATTCTCGGGCGCACCTGCGATCGCCCTTGCGAACCGGCCTGCCGGCGCGGGCGTGTCGAAGAATCGAATGGCGAAAAACCGGAACCGGTAGCGATTTGCCGATTGAAGCGCGTCGCCGCCGACAACCGCAGCGCCGACATCGACAAGCGGATGCGCGAACGGCTGCCTGAGCGCATTCCTGGCGCAGAAAGATTCCGGATCGCGTGCATCGGCGCGGGGCCGGCATCGCTGGCTCTGACGCGTGATCTTGCACCGCTCGGTTATCGCGTCACCCTCTTTGAAGCCGACGCCAAAGGCGGCGGCTTCATGCGCACGCAGGTGCCCCGGTTCCGGTTGCCGGAGCACGTGATCGACGAGGAAGTTGGCTACATCCTCGACCTGGGCGTGGAACTCATCGGCAACCGCCGCATCGATTCGTTGCGCAAGCTGCTGGATGAAGACTTCGATGCAATTTTCGTAGGCTGCGGCGCGCCGCGCGGGCGTGACCTGCAAGTACCGGGGCGTGACGAGAATACCGACAAAATCCACGTCGGTATCGAGTGGCTGGCGTCCGTTTATTTCGGCCACATCAAGCAAGTCGGCAAGCGCGTGATCGTTTTGGGTGGTGGCAATACGGCGATGGATTGTTGCCGCAGCGCACGGCGCCTCGGTGGCGATGATGTCAAGGTGATCGTGCGTTCCGGCTACGGGGAAATGAAAGCCAGTCCGTGGGAGAAGGAAGACGCCGAACACGAGGGCGTTGAAATTCTCAACTGGCTGAACCCGAAATCATTCGCGCACGAAAACGGCAAGCTCACCGGCATGTGGTTCACGCCGATGCACGAGGAACACGACGCCAAAGGCAAGCGCAAACTGCTGCCGACCGGCGAACCGGACCGCCTCATCGAATGCGATGAAGTGCTGATCGCGATCGGGCAGGAAAACGCGTTTCCGTGGATCGAGCGCGACCTTGGCATGGAGTTCGACGAGTGGGGCATGCCCAAGCTCGACAAGTTGACGATGCAATCCACGAACCCGAAAGTGTTTTTCGGCGGTGATGCCGCGTTCGGCCCCAAGAACATCATTTGGGCGGTCGAACATGGCCACCAGGCCGCGGCGTCCATCCACAATTTTTTGCAGGGCGAGGATGTACGCAAGCGGCCGCCGCCGCTGACCAATCTCGTCTCGCAGAAGATGGGCATCCACGAGTGGAGTTACGACAACGATATCTCGCCGGACGAGCGTTATGTGGTGCCGTGGGCGTCGAAGGAAAAGACGCTCACGAACATCAAGCAGGAAGTCGAACTCGGGTTCGACGTGCAGACCGCGTGGAAGGAAGCGCAGCGCTGCCTCAACTGCGACGTGCAGACGGTGTTTACCCAAGACGTCTGCATCGAGTGCGATGCTTGCGTCGACGTGTGCCCGATGGATTGCATCACCTTCACGGCGAATGGTGACGAGGCCAACTTGCGCACGCGACTGACCGCGCCGGCGAAGAACGCTGGGCAGGATTTGTATGTGTCGGAACCGGTCAAGACCGGTCGCGTGATGGCGAAGGACGAAGACGTCTGCCTGCACTGCGGTCTGTGCGCCGAGCGCTGCCCGACCGGCGCGTGGGACATGCGGCGGTTCTTGTTCGCGGAATCCTACGCGGGACGTGGCGAAGATTATTCGGCGTTGCCGTCGAAGAAGAAGGTGGCGGCGTGAGTTGCTGGAGCCTGCTGTGCCGCTTGTCTCCCTCCCCTTCAAGGGGAGGGCCGGGGTGGGGATGGTATTCATTGCCAACCACCAAACCCATCCTTACCCAAACCCTCCCCCTGAAGGGGAGGGCTTCAAAGCCTCGCCCGAAATGAATCGCATCGAAGCCACCAACGACTTCGTCGTCAAATTCGCCAACGTCAACGGGTCCGGCTCCGCGTCGGCGAATGAACTGTTCGCCAAGTGCATCCTGCGCATGGGCGTGCCGGTCAGCCCGCGCAACATCTTCCCGTCCAACATCCAGGGTCTGCCGACGTGGTACGAAGTGCGCGTCAGCGAGGCCGGTTGGCTGGGGCGACGCGGCGGCTACGACCTGCTGGTCGCGATGAATCCGCAGACCTGGGATGCCGACGTCAAGGGGCTCGCGCCGGGCGGCTATCTGTTCTACGACAATTCGAAACCGCTGCCGAAGTTCAAGTTCCGCGACGACATCGCGGTGGTCGGCGTGCCGTTGACGGACATTGCCAACCAGACCTGGGACGATCCGCGCCAGCGGCAATTGTTCAAGAACATCATGTATCTCGGCGCGCTGTCGATGCTGCTTGGCATCGAGCGCGACGTGGTCGTCACCTTGATCGGCGAGCAGTACAAAGGCAAGCAGGCATTGCTTGAACCCAACGTGCATGCGCTGGATCTGGGTCGCGAATACGCGTCACAACACTTGCATCCGATCGGGTTGAAGATCGAACGCCGCGACAATGTAGGCGATCGCATTTTCGTGGACGGCAACAGCGCAGCCGCGCTGGGCATGGTTTATGGCGGCGCCACGGTATGCGCGTGGTATCCGATCACGCCATCGTCATCACTGGCGGAAGCGTTCCAGAAATACTGTGCGAAGCTGCGCGTCGACAAGGACACCGGCAAGCACAACTATGCGATCGTGCAGGCCGAGGACGAGATCGCTTCGATAGGCATCGTCACCGGTGCTGGCTGGAACGGCGCACGCGCGTTCACCACGACGTCGGGCCCCGGCATTTCGCTGATGAACGAGATCATCGGGCTCGCCTATTTCGCGGAGATTCCGGTGGCACTGGTGGACGTGCAACGCGGTGGTCCTTCGACCGGCATGCCGACCCGGACCCAGCAATCGGACGTGATGTTCTGCGCGCACGCGTCGCACGGTGATACCAATCATGTGTTGCTGTTTCCGGAAGACCCGCACGAGTGCTTCGAGTTTGCAGCCAAGGCACTCGACCTGGCCGATCGGCTGCAAACGCCGGTGTTCGTGTTGAGCGATCTCGACATCGGCATGAATCATCGCTTGTGCAAACCGTTCGAATGGGATGATGCTCGCGCCTATGATCGCGGCAAGGTGTTGACGCAAGAACAACTGGAAGCGGGCATGCCGTTCGGGCGGTACCGTGACGTGGACGGCGACGGCATCCCGTATCGCACGTATCCAGGGACGCACCCCACGCGCGGCGCCTTCTTCACCCGCGGTACCAGCAAGAACGCCGACGCCAAGTATTCGGAGAAGGGCGAGGATTACATCGAGAACATGCAGCGCCTGCAGCGCAAGCTGGAAACCGCAAAGACGTTGTTGCCGCAGCCCGTTCTGCACACGGCGCCGCACCCGGCACGGCACGGCGCCATCTACTTTGGTTCCACCGCGCCGTCGATGGCCGAAGCCATCACGAAACTGGATGCCGACGGGATGCACATCGACGCGTTGCGTGTGCGCGGCTATCCGTTCGCCGATTCCGTGCGCAACTTCATCGACGCCCACGAACACGTATTTGTGGTCGAGCAAAATCGCGATGGCCAGCTGCGTTCGCTGCTGGTCGAACAGTTCGAGATCGATCCGGCGCGGTTGATCCCGATCCTGCACTACGACGGCACGCCAATCACGGCGCGTTTCATCGCCCGCGCGATCGGCGAGCGCATGCGCGGTGCCGAGGTTACCCGGCTGCGCGACGACAAGGTGGCTTGAGAATCGGGAATCAGGATTCAGGCGGTGCGAAGTCGGATGCCACATGGCCTTTGTCGTCATTCCGGCGAAGGCCGGAATCCATTTTCAATCGCAGCAAGATCAAAATGGATTCCGGGTTCTGCGCCGGATTGCATCCGACGCAGCCCCGGAATGACGACAGTTGTTTTGGCGGTCCAAGTAGATGAAATGACGTCATGACCTACCTTCCCAAACCCAAACTCCACCACCCTTCGCTGCAGCGGAACGCAGTCGGCTTCACCCGCCGCGACTACGAAGGTGCGATTTCCACGTTGTGCGCGGGTTGCGGGCACGACTCGATTTCAGCGGCGATCATCCAGGCGTGCTGGGAACTGGACATCGAGCCGCACCGCGTGGCTAAGATTTCCGGCATCGGCTGCAGCAGCAAGACCCCGACGTATTTCCTCTCGGCGTCGCATGGATTCAATGCGGTGCACGGCCGCATGCCGTCGGTGCTGACGGGCGCCAATCTCGCCAACCGCGAGTTGTTGTACCTCGGCATTTCCGGTGACGGCGATTCCGCGTCCATCGGCATCGGTCAGTTCGTGCACGCAATCCGACGCGGCGTGGACATGGTCTACGTCGTCGAGAACAACGGTGTCTACGGGCTCACCAAGGGCCAGTTTTCGGCGACTGCCGACCAGGGCAGCAAATCGAAGAAGGGCGCGATCAACACCGACGCGCCAGTCGACATGGTCGGGATGGCGCTGCAGTTGGGCGCGAGTTTCGTCGCGCGCAGCTTCTCTGGCGACAAGTCGCAACTGGTGCCCATCCTGAAAGCGGCGATGAACCACAAGGGCGCCTCGTTCGTGGACGTCATCAGTCCGTGTGTCGCTTTCAACAATCACCCCGGCAGCACCAAGAGCTACGACTACGTGCGCGAGCACAACCATGCGCTGTGCCGGATGGATTTCATTTCGCCGCGCGCGGAAATCACGGTCGAGTATCCGCCGGGCGAAGTTCGCGAGGTGCACCAGCACGACGGCAGTGTTTTACGCCTGCGCAAGTTGCCTGATTCCCACGACACCGGCGATCGCGTCGCAGCGATGAATTACCTGCATGCCTGCCAGGCGCGTGGCGAGATTGTCACCGGGCTGCTGTACGTCGATCCCGAAGCGCCCGACCTGCACGCGCATCTCGATACTGCGCCGGTCGCATTCAATACGCTGGGCGAGCGCGAGCTTTGCCCCGGCTCGGCGGCGCTGGCGAAGATCAACGCCTCATTGCGTTGAACTTTGTTGCGGCGCAGCATTGGCGCGACTACCATAGGCAGCACTGATTCCCGGAGATCGTGCCATGGCCAAGGGCCAAGACCAGACGCGCCCGCAAAACGATTGGCGGGCGATGTCGCAGCAGTACTGGAACGCGTGGAACGATGCCACGCGTAAGGCATTCGGTACTTTACCGGAAGCGGCCGCCGACAAGACGCCGTGGCACGAGGGACTCGAGCAGTGGTCGCGGATGTTCGACGCCGGCAAGGCGCAGACCACCCAAAGCGAAGTGGTCGAGCGCTTGCTTGCCGGCGCGCGCAGTTACTTCTCGCTGCTGCAGACGCTCGCCGAAAAAGGCGCGAGTGGCAACCCCGATCCGCAGGCGTGGACCACGGCAGTGCGTGAATCGTTCAACTTCCCTGGGGCCGATGCGAGTCTCTTCGATAACCCGTTGGCGCGCGCGTTGCGCGAACTGGCGGGGCAGGGTGCCAAGGGGTTCGAGCAGATGATGGAAACCATGCAGCCGGCCATGCGCGAGATGCACGCGCTGCTGGACCTGCCTGCGTTCGGCTATGCGCGCGAGCACCAGGAGCATTACCAGGCGATGGGCAAGGCGTGGCTAGATTACCAGCACGAAACCAATCGCTACAACGCGCTGATCGCGCGCGCCAGCCGGCGCGCGTTCGAAGTGCTCGAGGACAAGCTGGCGGAGCGCGGCGAACCCGGCCGGCAGGTCGATTCGGTGCGCGGCCTGTATGACCTGTGGGTGGACGCGGCCGAAGACGCGTACGCGGAAATCGCGTTGTCGGATGAATTCCGCGAAGTTTACGGCGCGCTGGTCAACGCGCAGATGCGCGTGCGCCAGAACGTGCAGAAGGAAGTCGAGCGCGTGGCCACCGATCTCGGGATGCCGACGCGCACCGAGATCGACAGCATGGGCAAGCGCCTGCACGCGCTGCATCGCGACGCCAAGAATCAAGCCGAAACGCTGCCCGACCTTGTCGCCGAAGTCGCGGCCCTGCGTGCGGAAGTCGAGCGTCTGAAGCAGCGTGGCGTTGCGCCGAAGCCCGCCCGCAAGGCACCCGGCAAGTCCCGCAAGACGGCCGCCAAGGGGTAATCGCGATGGAACCCATCCGCATCGATCCGAAACGCGCACTCGACGAAGCCATGCGCGCCCAGCAGAAACTCGCGGCCAGCTTCAAGACGCTGCGTGAAGTGGAAGACGTCGATTACGGCGCGACCGACAAGGAAGCGATCTATCGCGAAGACAAGGTCGTCGTGTACCGCTACAAGGGCAAGGGCAAGCCGACCGCGAAGGCGCCGCTGTTGATCTGCTACGCGCTGGTCAATCGCCCGTACATGGTGGACCTGCAGGACGACCGCTCCCTGGTGAAGAATCTGTTGGCGCTGGGCGAGGACGTTTACATCATCGATTGGGGCTACCCCGATGGCGCCGATCGCTGGCTGACGCTGGACGATTACATCAATGGCTACATTCGCCGCTGCGTGGATGCGGTCGCCAGACACGCAGGCGTCAAGAAGATCAATCTGCTCGGCATTTGCCAGGGTGGCGCGTTCTCGCTGTGCTTCACCTCGCTGCATCAGGAAAAATTGCAGAACCTGATCACGATGGTGACGCCGGTCGATTTCCACACCAAGGAAAACATGCTGTCGCACTGGACGCGCGGCATGGACGTGGACCTGTTCGTCGATACGCTGGGGAACGTGCCGGCGGACCTGATGAACTGGTGCTATCTCACATTGAAGCCGGTGCGCCTGAACCAGCAGAAGTACGTCGCGATGCTGGACATCCTCGATGACAAGGTGGAACTCGAGAACTTCCTGCGGATGGAAAAGTGGATCTTCGACTCGCCCGACCAAGCCGGCGAAGCGTTCCGCGAGTTCATCCGGGACTTCTACCAGGGCAACAAGCTGGTGAAGGGTGGCCTCGAGATTGGCGGCAAGGCCGTGAGTTTGAAGAACATCACGATCCCGGTACTCAACATCTTCGCCGAGCAGGATCATCTCGTTCCGCCATCCGCCTCGCGTCCTCTGGGCGAACACATCGGCACCAAGGACTACACCCAGCTTGCGTTCAAAGGCGGCCATATCGGCATCTACGTGTCGGGCCGTGCGCAGCGCGAAGTGCCGCCGGCTATCCACGAGTGGTTGACGAAACGCACGAAGTAGGGCGGGAGAAGCGAAGCGCATCCCGCCGGTTGAAAGGTCAATGGCGGGTTCGCACCCGCACTACAAGATCAAAGGCGATACTGAGCGTAGCTTGCGTTCGCAAGCGGAGTCGAAGGACACTGTCCACAATGCCCTTCGACTTCGGCGCTGCGCGCCGTAGCCTGCCCTGAGCTTGTCGAAGGGCTCAGGGCGAACGGAGTACAGCCAAATGAGCACACATCCCCCGCTTCGCCGCTCCCGCAGCAACCGCATGATCGCCGGCGTGGTCGGCGGCCTCGCCGATTATTTCGGACTCGACCCGACGCTTGCGCGGATCATCTACGTACTGGTATCGATTTTCTCCGCCGCATTTCCGGGAATCCTTGTTTACATCATCTTGTGGATCCTGATTCCGCAGGGTGATTGAGCCGCGATGTGCTGGTGGCTCGTCGTGCCGGGGCATTTGTGGGCGGCACCGAACACCCTGCTGGGACTCGTCGCGGGTCTGCTGGGCGTGCCGTTCGGCGCGCAGCCCTATCGCTATCACGGCGCGCTGGCGTTCCGCCGCATGCCGCGGTTCTTCGGCGCGTTGACCCTGGGTGGCGTGATCCTGCACGCGGGCGCCTCGCTCGATGTCGTGGTGTCGACGTACACCGCCCGCCTGCGCCCGGCAGCGCGGGCCGGACGTGTGGCATTGGGCGATCACGAACGCGCCCACGTCCTGCAATACCTGGTCCTTGGTCCGTTGTTTCTGCCCGTCTATTTCCTGTGCGGCGGCGTGTCTGCCCGCAATCCGCTTGAGCGCGCTGCGGACCTTTTTGCGCTCACCGGAAAGGGCTGGTGGCCGTGGCCGCGGCGGGGTTGCCGCTATCATTGAGCGGTTCAATATTGTCGCGCAGGCGATCCATGCAATCTTCGGCGACGGCCAGCTCCGCGTTGGGTAAATTGGGCCACGACACGCTGCGCGCGGTGCAATGGCTGGGCGATCGCCTGCATCTGCTCGACCAGCGCAAATTGCCGTTCGAAGAAACATGGATCGATTGCCGCGACGCCGGTGAGGTCGCGCAAGCGATTCGCGGTCTGGTCGTGCGCGGCGCGCCGGCGATCGGCATCGCGGCGGCGTGGGGCATGGTGCTGGCGGCCCAACGCGGCGACGATCTTGACGACGCGTTGGTGACGCTGCGCGCGGCGCGTCCCACCGCGGTGAATTTGATGTGGGCACTGGATCGGATGCGGGTGTGCATCGGGACCGGGGCGAATGCCGAGGCGCTGGCGCGCGAAGCCCAGGCGATCCAGGACGAAGACTTGGCCGCCAATCGCGCGATGGGCGCGATGGGTGCGGCCTTGATCCAGTCCGGCAGTGGCGTCCTAACCCATTGCAACACCGGGTCGCTCGCGACTTCCGGTTTCGGCACCGCGCTCGGTGTAATCCGCGCGGGCGTGGCTTCCGGCAACATCGCGCGCGTCTATGCGGGCGAAACCCGGCCGTGGCTGCAAGGCGCGCGCCTGACGATGTGGGAACTGCAGCGCGACGGCATCCCGGCCACGCTGATCGCCGATTCCGCGGCTTCGCATCTGATGAAATCCGGCGAAGTGCAATGGGTGGTGGTGGGCGCGGATCGCATCGCCGCCAATGGCGACACCGCCAACAAGATCGGCACGTACCAGCTCGCGATCGCGGCGAAACACCACGGCGTGAAATTCATGGTGGTAGCACCTTCGACCACGGTCGACTTGGCTACGCCATCCGGGGATGCGATCGAAATCGAGTTGCGCGACCCGGCGGAATTGCTCGGCCACGCTGGCCGGCGCACGGTCGCCGACGGCGTGCAGGCGTGGAACCCGGTGTTCGACGTGACGCCGCACGAACTCATCGACGCACTGGTGACCGAACGCGGCGTGATCACGCAACCGGATGCGGCCGCCGTGCGTGCCGTGTTCGGCGTGCCGGACACGCACTGACATGTGGCACCTGCCGAAGCAGCTTGCCTGGTTCGGTGTCGGCGGTTTCATCGGGTTTCTCGTCGACGCCGGCATCGTGCAATTGCTGGTCAGCAAGTTCGACGTCGACCCTTACGTCGGGCGCCTGTTCTCGTTCCTGTGTGCCGCGACCGCGACGTGGTTGTTCAATCGCCACTTCACCTTCCCCCGGAATGGCGATTACGGTTTGTTCGGTGAATGGTCGCGCTATATCGTCGCGATGTCGGCAGGCTTCGCGATCAATTACGTGGCCTACGCGCTGGCCGTGCATTACTCGGAATTCGTGCACGCATGGCCCTCCGTCGGTGTGGCGATCGGGTCGATACCGGGCTCGGCGGCCAACTTCCTGGGCGCCCGGCAGTGGGTGTTTTCCGGAGCGCAAAGACGGGGCTCGGCCGGGAATGCGAAGGATCGCGAAAACAAGCCGTAAGTTCGCGTCCCTACAGGAGTTTTTCGGACTGTTTCAGAGCCGGATGTGGTACAATTTCGAGGTTGAATTCCAGGCGCGGGCGGCGTTCCGGACCCGCGCCTTTTCCATTCTCAAATATAGGGAAACAGGCGAATGGCGGAACCTGCCAGTGAAGTAATTCGCGTCAACATCGAAGACGAGATGCGCCAGAGTTATCTCGATTACGCGATGAGCGTGATCGTGGGCCGCGCGCTCCCGGACGTGCGCGATGGCTTGAAGCCCGTGCATCGCCGCGTGCTGTTCGCGATGAACGAACTGGGCAACGGCTGGAACAAGTCGTACAAGAAATCCGCGCGCGTGGTCGGTGACGTGATCGGCAAGTACCACCCACACGGCGACTCGTCGGTGTACGACGCGATCGTGCGCATGGCGCAGCCGTTTTCGCTGCGCTACATGCTGGTGGACGGTCAAGGCAACTTCGGCTCGGTGGACGGCGACAGCCCGGCCGCGATGCGCTACACCGAAGTACGCATGTCGCGCCTTACCCACGACCTGCTCGCCGACATCGACAAGGAAACGGTCGACTTCGGCCCCAACTACGACGAGAGCGAACAGGAACCGCTGGTTCTGCCGACCCGTGTTCCGAATTTGCTGGTCAACGGTTCCGCCGGTATTGCCGTCGGCATGGCGACCAACGTGCCGCCGCACAACATGGGCGAGGTGATCGACGCGACGGTCGCATTGATCGACAACCACGAGCTGAGCATCGACGACCTGATGCAGTATGTGCCTGGGCCGGATTTCCCGACCGCCGGCATCATCAATGGCGCGGCCGGCATCGTGCAGGCCTATCGCAGCGGCCGCGGTCGCGTGCTGGTGCGCGCGAAGACCGAAATCGAAACCAGCGACAATGGTCATGAAGCCATCATCGCCACCGAACTGCCGTACCAGGTCAACAAGGCGCGGTTGATCGAGAAGATCGCCGAGCTGGTCAAGGAAAAGAAGCTCGAGGGCATCAGCGGCCTGCGCGACGAATCCGACAAGGACGGCATGCGCGTGGTGATCGAGGTGCGCCGCGACGCTGCCGCGGACGTGGTGCTGAACAACCTGTTCCAGCAGACCCAACTGCAGGTCACCTTCGGCATCAACATGGTCGCACTGGTCGATGGCCAGCCGCGCCTGTTGAATCTCAAGGAGATCCTCGAACACTTCATCCGCCACCGTCGCGAAGTCGTCACTCGCCGCACGATTTTCGACCTGCGCAAGGCACGCGCCCGCGCGCACGTGCTGGAGGGCCTGACCGTCGCGCTGGCCAACATCGACGAGATGATCGAGTTGATCCGGACGTCCGAATCGCCGCAAGTTGCACGCGAGCGCATGCTGGCGCGAAGGTGGGAACCGGGCATGGTGCGCAGCCTGCTCGCTGCCGCCGGCGCGGGTGCATCGCGTCCGGAAGATCTCGATCCGCGTGCAGGGCTGAAGGACGACGGCTATCAGTTGACCGAAGTCCAGGCCAAGGAAATCCTGGAGATGCGCCTGCATCGCCTGACCGGTTTGGAGCAGGGCAAGCTCACCGACGAATACAAGCAACTGCTGGAGGTCATCCGCGGCCTGATCGCGATCCTCGAGGATCCGGACAAGCTGATGGCGGTGATCCGTGGCGAGCTGGTCGAGATGCGCGAGCTCTACGCCGATGCGCGCCGCACCGAAATTCTGCACACGCAGGAAGACCTGGAAACGCTGGACCTGATCGCCGAAGAGGACGTCGTCGTCACGCTGTCGCACACCGGCTACGTGAAACGCCAGACGCTGGATACCTACCGCGCCCAGAAGCGCGGCGGCAAGGGCCGCTCGGCGACCAGCATGAAGGACGAAGATTTCGTCGAGAAGCTCTGGATCGTCAACACCCACGATACGTTGCTGACCTTCACCAGCAACGGGCGCGTGTACTGGCTGGATGTCTATCGCATTCCGGAAGCCAGTCCCGGCGCGCGCGGCCGTCCGATCGTCAACCTGCTGCCGCTGACCGATGGCGAAAAAGTACAGGCGGTGCTGCCCGTGCGCGAGTACACCGACGACCGTTTCGTGTTCTTCGCCACCCGCAATGGCACGGTCAAGAAAACGCCGCTGAAGGAATTCGAGTTCCAGTTGCAGAAGGGCAAGCTCGCGATCGGGCTGGACGAGGGCGACGGCTTGGTCGAGGCCGAGCTCACCGATGGCAACTGCGATGTGTTGTTGTTCGCCTCCAGCGGCAAGGCCGCGCGTTTCGCCGGTGGACAGGTGCGCCCGATGGGCCGCACCGCGCACGGCGTGCGCGGCATGCGGTTGGCCGACGATGTGCACGTGGTATCGATGATCGTCGCGGATGCGCGCATGGAAAGCGGCGAGTGCGATGTGCTCACGGCCACCGAGCGTGGCTATGGCAAGCGCACGCCGCTCGCGGATTTCCCGCGCAAGGGCCGCGGTTCGCAGGGCGTCATCGCGATCCAGTGCTCCGGGCGCAACGGCAAGCTGGTCGCCGCTGTGTGCACCGATGCACGCCACGAGCTGATGCTGATCTCCGACAAAGGCACGCTGGTGCGCACCCGCGTCGCGGAAATCTCGCAGGTTGGCCGCAACACCCAGGGCGTCACCCTGATCCGCCTGCCCGACGATGAAAAGCTCGTGGGTGTGGTGAAGATCGAAAGCGAGGATGACGAAGCGTCGACGAATGGAATGGGTGAATCGGGCTTGACCGCCAATGATGGCGGTGGAACCGACGGCGCAGTGGATTGAGTCCATTTTGTAGGTTGGGGTGACCCGGCTTGATCCGGGGGGAACCCCAACAGGAGTTGCCGAACCGTTGGGGTTCGCATGAAGCAGCTCACCCCAACCTACGCGTTCATCCCAACTTACGTCCTGGGGATTTGGATGACGATCAGAAGCGCAAAATTTCCAAGTCTGATAGGCGTAGCATTGATGGTCTCGCTGCTTGGCGGCTGCGGCCCCGAGCCGCAAGCTCCTTCGCCAACTCCCAATCCGCATCCGCACGAATTCACCAGACTAAAGGTCACGGTGGAACCCGGATCAGGGGTTACGGGGGTCAAGGTGGACTCGCTGTGGAACGTTGGAAATATCGGCTGTGCGCCGCACGAGGGCTGGCCGTCGGGGGCATCAATCACCAAGCAGGTCAATACGCCGGAAAGAGTTGACAAGATCGGTCCTGGCGAATGGGTAGCGACAGTCGTCGACGACCGTTTCCTGTCAGATAAATGCGACTGGCATGGGGGCGGATATTGGATACGTTTCATGCAAGGTGACGTCGTCTTGTCATCAAGCGGCACTGGAAAGAATGACATTGAGCAGGCCGGGCTGTTGAAACTTACCTGCACGTTTAATGAGCCTCATGGATGGCCTGGCGGTTGCTTTAACAGAGATCTTGAGGCGATGCTTAAAGCTCGACATGCTCAAATATTCAACGCAACTGCAGAGATCATGACGACCATGGAATTCGTGAAGTGACAATCGCCATCACAGCCGCCGTAGGACGGGAGGAGCGTAGCGAATCCCACCGCGAGATTTCAGCCGATCGCGGCGAGCATTGCCTCCGCGCTGGACACTCGGAACTCACCCGGCGCTTCGACGTGCAGCACCTTGACCACGCCGTTGTCGGCGTAGAGCGCGAAACGTTTCGAGCGCATGCCCATGCCGTATTTGCTGGAGTCGGATTCCAGGCCCAGCGCCTTGGAGAAATCGCCGTTGCCATCGGCCAGCATCAACATGCCGTTAGGTACGTTGCGGTGTTCGGCCCAGGCTTTCATCACGAACGCGTCGTTGACGGCCATGCAGGCGACGTCGATGCCACGTTTTTTGAAATCCCCGTAGTGCGCGACATAACCGGGCAGGTGGCGTTCCGAGCACGTCGGGGTGAACGCCCCCGGCACCGCGAAAAGCAACACTTTCTTGCCCTTGAACACGTCGTCGGTGGTGAGTTGCTGCACGCCGTCGTGCAGCACGGCGAAGGTGGCGTTGGGCAGGCGGTCGCCGGTCTGGATGGCCATGGCTGTTTCCGGGGTGAATGATCCGGCCATCGTACTCCAGCGCGTTGGCGACCGGACTTGAAAGTGCGTCGCTGGCCCATACCTCGGGACCAGTGGCCGAACACGGCCAATCCATCTTGAGGAGTGCAACATGTATATCCAACGTTCCGCTTACTGGCCGGCCGCCGGCCATTTCCCGCGTGAAGTGAGCCGCGCTTTTGGCCGTCTGTTTGACGTGGCGGATGGCGATCGATCCGGCGTGGTGGCGAGTGAATGGGCGCCGCGCGTGGACATCCGCGAGGAAGACAAGCGCTTTGTGATCGCTGCCGACATCCCCGGCATCGACCCGAAGGACATCGAGATCAACATGGACAAGGGCGTGCTGTCGATCCGCGGCGAGCGCAAGGCCGAGCACAAGGACGAGAACGGCAAGTACACCCGCGTCGAGCGCACGCACGGTGTGTTCCATCGCCGCTTCGCGTTGCCCGATAGCGCCAATGCAGATGCCATCCGCGCCACCGGCAGGCATGGCGTGCTGGAAATCGAAATCCCGAAGCGGCCGGAAGCCGCGCCGCGCAAGATCGACATCCAGACCGCAGTGTGAAGCAAAGCCCTCCCCTTGAAGGGGGAGGGGAAGCCCACGGCGCACAACAGGCGGCCATTGCCGAGTAGTTGACGGGGTCAGCGGATTTCGTATTCGCGCCGATGCGTCATAATTGCAACTCGCGGTGGAGCAATCCGCCGCGGGTTTTCGTGTTGACTGTTGGGGGTAAGGATGGAGTTTCAGGATTACTACAAAACCCTCGGTGTGAAACAAGGCGCCGGCGACGACGAGATCAAGGCGGCGTATCGCAAGCTCGCGCGGAAATACCACCCGGACAAGAACAAGGAAGCCGGCGCCGAGGACAAGTTCAAGGCCCTCAGCGAGGCCTACGAGGTCCTGCATGACAAGCAGAAGCGCGTGGCCTACGACAACGTGCGCGCGGGCGGGTATCACGCGGGCGACAATTTCCGGCCGCCGCCGGGCTGGCAACAGCAGCAGGCGCCGGGCGGTTTCGAGTTCCGCGACTTCGGCGGTGGCGGTAGTGGCGATGCCGGCGGCTTCAGCGATTTCTTCGAATCATTGTTTGGCGCGCGTGGTGGCGCAGGGCCGCGTCCGCAACGTGGCCCGATGCGTGGCAACGACGTGCGCGCAGGCGTCGAGATCGACCTGCACACTGCGTATTTCGGCGGCAAGCAGCGTCTTGGCCTGCGTGACGCGACGGGCGGGCGCACGCTGGAAGTGAACATTCCGGCCGGCATTCTGCCGGGCAAGGTGATTCGTCTGGCGGGGCAGGGAGAGCCGGGTTACAACGGCGCGCCCGCGGGTGACCTGCTGATGGAAGTGCAGGTGCGCGAGGATTCGCAATTCAAGTTGCACGGGCGTGACGTGGAAGTCGAGCTGCCGGTGTCGCCTTGGGAAGCTGCGCTGGGCGCCAAGGTTCCGGTGCCGACGCTGGGCGGAAATGTGGAACTCAAGATTCCGGCCGGTTCTCGCAGTGGCCGCAAGTTGCGTTTGAAAGGCCGCGGCATGCCGGGGCGGACGCCGGGCGATCAGATCGTCACGCTTGCGATCCAGATTCCGCCGGCCGACACCGACAAGGCCAAGGGGGCTTACGCGGCGTTCGAAAAAGCGTTCGAAGAATTCAATCCGCGCGCCTAGGGAAGCTCTTATTTTTCTCGTCATCCCGGAATCGCGAAGCGATATCCGGGACCCAGTGCCTTTGCATGGTGTTGCGAAAAGTGACTGGGTTCCGGCCTGCGCCGGAATGACGAAAAGAGATCGATCAAACCTTCCGTGGAGTCGCCTACTTCGCGAGATTTTCGCCCAGCGCTTTGGTCAGTTCCGCCTCGTTCACAGGCTTGGTGACGAAAGCCTTGGCGCCTTGGCGCATGCCCCACACCTTGTCGGTTTCCTGATCCTTGGTGGTGACCAGGATCACGGGGATGTGTGCGGTGCCGGGATCCTTGGAAATGGCGCGGGTCGCCTGGAAGCCGTTGAGGTTGGGCATCACGACGTCCATCAGCACGAGGTCGGGCTTGTCACGCTTGGTGGCTTCGACGCCGGCCGCGCCATCGGTGGCGGTGAGCGTCTGGTGACCAAGTTTTTCGACCAGCCGTTTCAGGCCTTCCAATTGCGACGGCGAATCGTCAACGATCAGGATGCGTGCCATGCAAAACTCCCCACAGCGGAAGCGCACATTGTAGGGAACCGGAACCTGAAGTGCCATGCTTGCGGCGGCGATCGCATCGCCTTCGAATCGCCACGAAGCGATGGGAATATTTTACGCAATTTCAGTGCTTTGGCGGTGGTTCGGAAAGTCAATCCGACAGGCTATCCGCGGCTACCCGGACCAGCGTACGCCCGAATGATTGGCCCGAAAGCATCGCCTCGAACACGCTCGGCAACTCATCCAGCGCGACCTCGCGGGTGCAGACGCGATCAAGGTGCGCAGGCTTCCAATCGGAAGCAAGGTGCTGCCAGATGGCTTCGCGGATGTCGCGCGCGGTGCCGGCTGAGGCGATGCCGAGCAGGCTTACGCCGCGGATGATGAAGGGCATCACCGTGGTATCGAGTTTGGCGTCCGCTGCAAGTCCGATGCTGGCCACGTTGCCGTACGGCGCGGTGCAGGCAAGCAATTGCGTGAGCAGCGTGCCGCCCGCGTTGTCCACGGCGCCACCGAAACGCGTGGACTCCAGCGCGTGCGTGCCGAGTGCAAGCTCGTGGCGATCCAGCACTTCGCGCGCACCGAGCGTTTTCAGGAAGTCCGCATGTTCGGGTTTGCCGCTGATCGCGTGCACCTCGAAACCGGCATGGCTGAAGATATCCACGGCCAGCATGCCCACGCCGCCGGTCGCGCCCGTCACCGCGATGGGGCCAAGTTCCGGTGACTGGCGATTGTCGCGCATGCGGTACAGCGCCAGCGCGGCGGTGAAACCGGCGGTGCCGAGGATCATGCTTTCACGCAGCGACAACCCCTTCGGCAGCGGAATCGTCCACTTCGCATCGAGCCGTGCGTATTCCGCATAGCCGCCGTCGCGGGTTTCCGAAAGCCCGCAGCCGGTGCACAGCACCGCATCGCCTTCCTCGAATGTCGGATCGGACGATGCAACCACGTGGCCCGCGACATCGATGCCACCGTTCAACGGGAACCGGCGCAGGATCTTGCCCTTGCCCGTACCGGCCAGCGCATCCTTGTAGTTGACTGACGAGTACGCCGTCTTGATGACGACTTCGCCGGGAGAAAGTTCATCCGCGCCCATCGACTCGATGCCGGCGCGATAGCCGCGATCGTCGTTGTGGATGCGGAAGGCGCGGAACGGTTGCATGGCGCTCTTGGTTGTCACCTGGCGTGCTTTTGTTCGTCATTCCGGCGAAGGCCGGAATCCATTTTGACTTTCTACAGGAGTTTCAATCGAGAGCAAGATGGATCCCGGCCTGCGCCGGGATGACGATCAAAACCCAGCTGCACGGGATGCCGACACCCTTTTTGAAACTGGATCCCGGATCATCGACCATCCGTGGCCTGTCCGGGATGAAGCCATTTCAAATCTGGATTCCGTGCCAACGCACATCCATGTGCTGCACGGGATGATGACATCCTGTCGTCAGTTCGCTTTGTGGATCGCCCGCTTGTCTACCGACAGTGCGGCTTCGTGCACGACTTCGGACAGGGTGGGGTGCGCGTGGATGATGCGTGCCAGGTCTTCGGATGAGCCCTTGAATTCCATCGCGACCACGCCTTCGGCGATCAGTTCGGAAACCTCGGGACCGCACATGTGCACACCGAGGATGCGATCGGTTTCGGCGTGGGCGATGATCTTCACCAGGCCCACGCCTTCGTTGATGGCGAGTGCGCGCCCGTTCGCGGCGAACGGGAACGAGCCCGTCTTGTACGGGATGCCTTCGTCCTTGCACTGCTGCTCGGTCTTGCCGGCCCAGGCGATTTCGGGCTCGGTGTAGACCACCGACGGAATGACGTCGTAGTCCACGTGGCCCGCACGGCCGGCGATCAGTTCGGCGACCATCATGCCTTCTTCCTCGCCCTTGTGCGCGAGCATCGGGCCGCGCACACAATCGCCGATGGCCCACACGCCATCGACGCCGGTCCAGCAGTGTTCATCGACTTCGACGCGACCGCGCGGATCCACCTTTACGCCGGTGCCCTCGCCCAGCAAGCCTTCCGTGTATGCGCGGCGGCCCACCGCGATCAGCAACTTGTCCACGGTGATCTTGTGCTCGCCATCCTTGTCGGCGTAGGTCACCTCGACCGCATTCTTCTTCACCTCCGCCTTTGAGAGTTTGGCGCCGAGGTGGATGTCAAGGCCCTGCTTCTTGAACTCGCGCGCCGCGGCCTTCGCGATGTCGGCATCGGCCATGCCGAGGAAATCCGGCAATGCTTCGATGACCGTGACCTCGCTGCCGAGGCGGCGCCACACCGAGCCCAGTTCCAGCCCGATCACGCCCGCGCCGATCACGCCAAGACTTTTCGGCACGGCGTCGAGATCCAGCGCGCCCACGTTGTCGATGATGGTCTTGTTGTCGAACTTCGCGAACGGAAGCTCGATCGGCACCGACCCGGAGGCGATGATGACGTTGGCGGCCTCGATGGTCTGCGCCGAACCATCGAATCCGCTGACTTCGACCTTGTTTCCCTTCAGCAGTTTGCCGGTGCCGAAGAACGGCGTGACCTTGTTCGACTTGAACAGCATCGCGACGCCGCCAGTGAGTTGCTTCACGACCTTGTCCTTGCGGCCAACCATCGTCTTGACATCGATCTTCGGATCCTTTGCCGTAATCCCGTGTACGTCGAAGTGCTGCGTGAGGTTCCAGAACTGCCTGGAGGAATCCAGCAGTGCCTTGGAGGGGATGCAGCCGACGTTGAGGCAGGTGCCGCCCAGCGCCTGCTTGCCGTCCTTGCCCTTGAACGCGTCGACGCATGCGGTCTTGAGTCCGAGCTGCGCGCAGCGGATCGCGCAGACATAACCGGCCGGGCCTGCGCCGATGACGATGACGTCGAAGTTGTTGTCAGACATTTACATCTCCTGCTTTTCCCCTCTCCCTTCGGGAGAGGGTGGCCGAAGGCCGGGTGAGGGTGCGATCGAAGTGAGCCGTTCCGGTCGATGCCGAACCCTCACCCCGGCGCTGCGCGCCCGCGCAACGCGCGCCTCTCCCGTCGGGAGAGGGGCTCGAAGCGTCAGATGCCCAGCAGCATCTTGTACGGGTTTTCCAGCTGGTTCTTGATGTCCACGAGGAACAGCACCGCATCCTTGCCGTCGACGATGCGGTGGTCGTAGCTGATCGCGATGTACATCATCGGCGCGGCGATGACCTGGCCGTTCTCTGCCACGGCGCGTTCCTTGATGGTGTGCATGCCGAGGATGGCGCTCTGCGGCGGGTTGACGATCGGCGTCGAGAACAGCGAGCCGAAGGTGCCGCCGTTGGTGATGGTGAAGGTGCCGCCCTGCAGGTCATCCAGGGTCAGGCCGCCTTCGCGCGCCTTCTTGGCGAAGTTCGCGATGGCCTTCTCGACGTCGGCGAAACTCATGTCCTGCGCGTCGCGCAGCACCGGTGTCACCAGGCCACGGTCGGTCGAAACGGCAATCGAGATGTCCTGGTAACCGTGATAGATGACGTCGTTGCCATCCACGGATGCGTTGACCACCGGATGCCGCTTCAGCGCTTCGCACGCAGCTTTCACGAAGAAACTCATGAAGCCGAGCTTGATGCCGTGGGTCTTCTCGAATTGTTCCCCCACCTGCTTGCGCATCGCGACCACCTTCGAGAGGTTGACCTCGTTGAACGAAGTCAGCATCGCGATGGAATTTTTTGATTGCATCAGGCGTTCGGCGATGCGCGCGCGCATGCGCGTCATCGGCACGCGTTCTTCGGGGCGGGTACCCGGTGTCGCCGCGCGGGCGGCTGGCGCTGGTGCTGCGGCGGGTTGGCCGCCCTTGGAGAAGTTGACCAGGTCTTCCTTGGTCACGCGGCCGCCACGGCCGGTACCGGAGACTTGCGAGGCGTCGATGTTTTCTTCGGTGGCCATGCGGCGGGCGGCGGGGGAAAGGTCCGCGGTGGCCTGGGCGCTGCCCTTGCTGGCCGCTTCGGCCTTGGCGGCCGACTCCTTGGTCATCACCGGCCGGGTATCTTCCTCGGCCTTCTTTGCCTCGCGCTTCTGGGTATCGGACTGCGCCGGCTTGTCGCCACCGGCCGCAGTGACCGCGCCTTCCTCGAGGACGCCGATCACGTCCTGGCTGTTGACGGTATCGCCTTCCGCGTGGCGGATTTCCTTCAGCACGCCGTCGGCGGGGGCGGGCACTTCCAGCACCACCTTGTCGGTTTCGAGGTCGACCAGGTTTTCGTCGCGCTTGACGGCGTCGCCCGGCTTCTTGTGCCAAGTGGCGATGGTGGCGTCGCTGACGGATTCTGGCAGTACCGGCACTTTGACTTCGATCGACATGGCGTGTCCTTGGTTATCTTGTTGCGACGTCTGGAAGTGATGGAAGCCCTCCCCTTCAAGGGGAGGGTTGGGTGGGATGGGTTTAGGTGGTTCGCCCAACTGACCCATCCCCCTCCCGGCCTCCCCCTTGAAGGGGGAGGAGTACAACTGTGGCGCGTTGAATGTTCACTCCGCCGAGTGATTGTCGCCGACGGGATCGACCAAAGCCTGTTGCACCAGCGCGTGCTGCTCGGCGACGTGGGTGTTGTAGTGGCCGCAGGCCGGTGCCGGCGAACGCACGCGCCCCGCGTAATGCAGGCTGTGATGACCGTCCGCGCAGGCTTGCAGGTGATGGCGGATCTGGAACCACGCGCCCTGGTTCTGCGGTTCTTCCTGACACCAGATCATTTCCCTGGCGGCCGGATACTTGTCGAGTTCCGCATTCACCTCGATACGCGGGAACGGGTACAACTGCTCGACGCGCACGATCGCGACGTCCGTGATCTTCTGCTTTTCGGCTTCCTCGAACAGGTCGTAATAAACCTTGCCCGAGCACAGCACCACGCGCCTGACTTTCTTGTCGTCCTTGATGCGCTGATCGGGAATCACCAGATGGAAATGACCGTTCGCGAGATCATCCAGCGACGACACCGCGAGCTTGTGGCGCAGCAGCGATTTCGGCGTCATCACCACCAGCGGCTTGCGGCAGTCGCGCAGCATCTGCCGGCGCAGCATGTGGAACATTTGCGCGGGCGTGGTCGGCACGCACACCTGCATGTTGTCGAGCGCGCACAACTGGAGGTAGCGTTCGAGGCGCGCGGAAGAATGCTCCGGGCCCTGGCCTTCGTAGCCGTGTGGCAGCAGCAGCACCAGTCCGCACAGGCGATTCCACTTGGCTTCACCGGACGAAATGAACTGGTCGATCACGACCTGCGCGCCATTGGCGAAGTCGCCGAACTGCGCTTCCCACAGCACCAGCGTGTCCGGATCGGCGGTTGCAAAACCGTATTCGAACGCCATCACCGCTTCTTCGGAAAGCAGCGAGTCGATGACTTCCACCGACGTGCCTTCGCGCACGTGCGCGAGCGGCGTATAGATGTTGCCGGTCTTCTGGTCGTGCAGTTCAGCGTGGCGGTGGAAGAACGTGCCGCGGCCGGTATCCTGGCCGACCAGGCGCAACGCGTTGCCTTCGGCCACCAGCGTTGCGTAGGCCATGTTCTCGGCGTAGCCCCAATCGAGCGGTGTGTCGCCCTGGGCCATCTTGCGGCGGTCGGCATAGATCTTGGCGACACGCGATTGCAGCGTCATGCCTTCCGGCCACGTCAGGATTTTGGCTGCGAGATCGTCCAGCGTCTTGCGCTTCACGCCGGTCTCGACCGGTTGCGCAAGATCGCCCTTGGCGAAGCGCGACCAGTCCACGATGAATTTTTGCGAGCCCGGCGGTGCCAGTTCGGTCACGGGCTTGCCGGCATCGAGCTGGTCGCGGTAGGCATCAAACAATTTTTGCGAGTCGCCGTCGGCGATCAGCTTGCGTTCCAGCAACTGTTTCGCGTACAGCTCGCGAGTGGGCGGCAGCTTCTTGATCACGTCGTACATGATCGGCTGCGTGGCCGAGGGTTCGTCGGCCTCGTTGTGGCCATGGCGGCGGTAGCACACCAGGTCCACCACGACGTCCTTGTGGAATTGCTGTCGGAAATCGAACGCGAGGCGCATGCATTGCAGCACGGCTTCGGGGTCGTCGCCATTCACGTGCAGCACCGGCGCGTTGACCATCTTGGCGACATCGGTGCAGTACAGCGTGCTGCGGCTGTCGTCGGCATCGGTGGTGAAGCCGATCTGGTTGTTGATGACGATGTGCACGGTGCCGCCGACGCCGAAGCCGCGCGTCTGCGACATGTTGAACAGCTCCATGTTCACGCCCTGGCCCGAGAGCGCCGCGTCGCCATGGATCAGCACCGGCAGTACGTGTTCGCGCACGCCGTCGTGGGCGCGGATCTGGCGCGCGCGCACCGAACCCGAGACCACCGGATTGACGATCTCGAGATGCGAAGGGTTGAACGCCAGCGCGACATGGATGTTGTCGGTGGGCGCCGCGATGTCGGCCGAGAAACCCATGTGGTATTTCACGTCGCCAGAGTGCGCGGGGTCGTCCGGGCCGTCGTGCTTGCCTTCGAATTCCGCGAACAGTTGTTGCGGCGGCTTGCCGAGGATGTTGACCAGCACGTTGAGGCGACCGCGGTGGGCCATGCCGATCACCAGTTCGTGCACGCCCTGGTCGGCGCTGCGGCGGATCAGGTCATCCAGCAGCGGGATCAGCGAGTCGCCGCCTTCCAGCGAGAAACGTTTCTGGCCGACGTACTTGGTGTGCAGGTAACGCTCCAGCCCGTCGGCGGCGGTCAGCTTGGCCAGCACGCGCGTCCGGGTGGCGTCGTCGAGCCCCGGGTTGCCACTGGCCTTTTCGAGGCGATCGTAAATCCAGCGACGCTGGTTGTGGTCGCTGATGTGCATGAACTCGGCGCCGATCGTGGCGACGTAGGTGCGGCGCAGTCGCTCGCGCAGTTCGCGCAATTGCATGCGCTGGCCGCCGCCGGCAAACGTGCCGCAATCGAATTCGGTGTCGAGGTCGGCGTCGGACAAGCCGTGGAAGGGCAGGTCGAGATCCGGCGCGGGGCGCTTGGGCGCGATCGCCAACGGATCGAGATCGGCGGCGAGATGGCCGCGTGAACGATAAGCCGTCAGGAAACGCAGGACACCGGCTTGCTTGCGCGCGTGGGCATCGTCAATGGGCGCGGCAGTCGCGCGATGGCCCTGCTGCTGTGCCGCGACAATGCGCGCGATGGCGTCGGCGTGGGAAACATCGCTGGAACCGCGCAGGCTCTGGAACCACGTGCGCCATTGCGGCGAAACCGATTGCGGATCGCGCAGCCAATCCTCGTACAACTGGTCGAGATAAGCGGCATTACCCCCACCGAACTGGGAGGTTTCCGCCAATTGCTGCAACAAACTGCCGCCGTCACTCACGATGGTCACCACGGATAATTGTTGGATGTTGAAAAAGCGCTGTCCTGCGCTTCTTCAACGCGCCGAGCCCGGCGCAGGTCCGGACCCGGCTTCGCCGGATCGAGCGCTTGTGGCGCTCGATCCGCGGCGGGTCATCCATGACCCGCTACAACAGGGTGTTTTCAACCCCCTGTTGATGGTTGCTGGCGCAATCCCGCCAAAGCCGCGCCGCGACCTGAAATTATAACGGTTTAATGCTGCAGTGCGGGATTCGCGCGGGTCGGCGTGAGCCGCGATTCAGATACCCAGCGTGCGCAACTCCGGCCAAGGCTCCGACCGTGCCCACACTTCCTCGAACAGGCGCATCAGTTCGGCGTGGCGGCCCGGCGCGTAGGTCGAGCCCACGCTCACCATTTCGCTTTCCTGCGGGCGGAACAGGTAGCCGCAGGAATCCACGCACATGAAGGCCGAAGTGTAGGCAAGGTCGGCGGGCTCCACGGGCCTGCGCATTTCAACCACGCTGGACAGCCGCTGCGCGAGTTCCAGCAGACGCGTGCCTTCCTGCATGGCGCGCGTCAGGTCCTCGACGAGGATGCGAATGGACGCGCCGCGCCCGGATATCGCCAGTCTCCGCAACTCCACCAGGCAGGCCGTGTCGTTGAGCAGCAAGGGATGCAGTTCGCGCACCCTCACGCACATGCTGTGGCGCGCACCTGCGAGCAGATGCAGGGTGGTGTCGATCAACTCTTCGCGCGTGGTCGCGCGCAGCGTCACCGGATCCGGCGGCGTGGGCGGGGGCGGACGCTCCGGTTCGGATACACCATCCAGCGGACGCCGCATCGCGATGTGCGGAATGCCGGCCTCTTCGAATTCTTCGCCCACGCTGACAAAACCGTGTCGCAGCCAGAACGGCACCGCGTCGCGTTGCGCGTGGATGGAAATCGTGGCCAGTCGCCGCGCCCGCGCCTGGTCCAACAGGGTCTGCAGAAGCACTGTGGCGACGCCGCGGCCGCGCCACGTGCGCAACACCGCCACGCGTCCAATACGGCCGTCCGGCGTCAGGCGTCCACTGCCGACGGGCGTCCCGTCCTGCGCGCGCGCCAACACGTGCACGCTACGCGGGTCGTCATCATCGATTTCCATCTCGCGCGGCACGTGTTGTTCGAGCACGAACACGCCTTCGCGAACATCGAGCAATCCCTCGCGATCGACTTCATTCGCCCAATCGCAAACTTCGACCTGGAAATCGCCGTCAATCGGCATGCGGTCAAACCCCCTCCGGGCTGCCGTGCAGTGTCGCGGGATTGTAAGCCAGTTCTGCGACGGATTCTGCAAACAGGCTCACCGCTTGCGCAGATGCAGGTGGCCGGCGTCGATCAATGCTGCGAGCAGCGCCATCCCGCGTGCCTGCTGCGGCAATCGGGCGAGGCGCGCGCCATCGGATACCCGAGCGCCCGACGCCAGTTCACGCGCCCAGCCAAGGGGTGCGTCGAAGGCCGCGCCTGCGGCGTACAACCGTGCATCCCGCTTGCGACGGCGCCATGCAAAGCGGGTCCACGGATCACGTTCCAGCACGACGCGGGGAAGGCGCTCCGCGAGTGATGCGCGATCGACGCCGCGCTTGCGTGGAGCCGGAACCTGGGCCGCGTGGTAACGGGTGATGAAGCCGCCGAACCAGTCGGCGAACGCGTCGTCGTCGAGCGCGGCGGATGCCGGGCCGACCGCGCGACGCGCGCGGTGCAGCGCCGCGGCGTCGATTTCACCCGCGTCGCCGGCGGGCTTCAGATCGGGATCGGCGAAACGCAGCGACTCCGGCAGCGCTTCCGCGACGTGCCCGGCAAAATCGAACAACAACTCGCCTGCCGCGGGCGCGCGCATGCCGATGGAAAACGTCATGCATTCGCCGACCGCCCCGCCGTCATGGGGCACGCCCGGCGGCAGGTACAGCATGTCCCCGGGGTCGAGCGTCCACGTGTGCGTCGGATGGAATTCGCGCAACAGTTTCAATTCCACATCGTCGCGAAATGCGGTGGAAGGATTCGGGCGCGTGTCGATGGACCAGTGGCGTTGTCCGAGGCCTTGCAACAGGAACACGTCATATTGATCGACATGCGCGCCGACACCACCGGCGTCCGTCGCGTAGCTGACCATCACGTCGTCGATGCGCCAGCTCGGAATGAACTTGAAATGTTCGAGCAATGCCGCGGTGTCCGCGTCCCACTTGTCGACATCCTGCACCAGCAGGGTCCAGTTTGTTTCTGGGAGCTTCGCGAATGTCGCGTCGTCGAACGGGCCGGTGCTCACGCTCCATTTGCCATTATTCCGAGATACGGGGGTGTTCTTTCTTTTGACGTCATCCCGGCGCAAGCTGGGATCCATTTTGATTTTGGACGAAACAGCAAGATGGATTCCGGGTCCCGTCGCGGGCTGCGCCCGGCGATGGTCCCGGAAGGACGGTGGGGGGGCGGTTGTACGTGCGACGATTCTCGCCAACCCCCCGTCCATGCACGCGAGTCCGGCCAGATCATCGGGTGAAAGCGGTGGCTGGAAATCGGGAAACGCGTTGCGGATCAGCAGCGGGCGCTTTTGCCAGTAGTCGCGCAGGAAACGCGCGGGCGGCATCCCGAGGCAATGGCGCGCGGTTGCGCCGACCTCAACGGGAATCTCCTCAACGAGAACGTCTTGTCGGGTTGCAGGCATGCGGCATTTTAGCCGGCGCGGGATTTTCCGCGCCGGCAGCGCAACTCACTTCGGCAGTGCGAACGCGATGACGTAATCGCCGCGCGTAGTGCCCAGGCTGCCATGGCCGCCCGCCACGATCACCAGGTATTGCCGGCCGCCGATCGCATAGGTCATCGGTGTCGCCTGGCCGCCCGCAGGCAAATGGTATTGCCACAGCAGCTTGCCGTTGTGCTCGTCGAACGCGCGGATATCACCATCCATGCTCGCGGCGACGAAGATCAATCCGGACGCGGTGACGACCGGTCCACCCATGCCGGGCACGCCAAGATTCCAATGATTCTTGATGGCGTTGCCCAGCGGCACCTGCCAAAGCCGCTTGCCGCTGCGCATGTCGATTGCGCTCAGCTCGCCCCACGGCGGCTTGACGCAGGGCGTGCCCAGCGATGAGGTGAAGGCCTTGCGCCGCATGCCGTACGGGGTGCCGTGCATTTCCGAAAAATCCCAATCCTTGTATGCGGGCGACATCGACTGCGCCATGAGTTGATCGCGCGGCACCAGCGCGACCAGCATCGGTAGGTCGTTGGTGTTCACCACCGCGATCTGGTGCTTGGGGTCGAAGGCGATGCCGCCCCACTCCACGCCACCGCCGTATCCGGGCTGTTCGATGCTGCCCTGCACGCTGGGCGGCGTGAAGATTCCTTCGGATTCGTACCGCTCGAGATGGCAGCCGAACGAGACATCCGCAAGATCGTCCCCCGTCACTGGTCCTTGCCGCGCCAACGGTGCCGGTGCGACGGGAAACGGCTGCGTTTTCGACAACACTTCGCCCGGTGCGCCGTCCTGCGGCACCGGCTTTTCGACGATCGGGAAGACTGGCTTGCCGGTTTCGCGATCGAAAGTAAACAGCATGCCGGTCTTGGTCGGTTGGATCACCGCGGGAATCGTGCGGCCGCCGTGTTGCAGCGTCACCAGTGAAGGCTGCGCCGCGCTGTCGTAATCCCACAGGTCGTGATGCACCAGCTGATAACCCCAAGCCAGCTTGCCGGTGTCGCCATCCAGCGCCACCACCGAATTGGCCCAGCGGCCATCGCCGGGGCGCAGGCCGCCAAAGAAATCCGGGCTGGACGAACCAGTCGGCACGAACACCAGGTGCCGTTGTGCATCCACCGACAGCGGCGCCCACGCGTTGGCGGCGCCGGTCACCGCTGCCGCTTGCGGAGTCCATTGTGCGTACACCGGGTTGGAAACATCGTGCGGAATCGGGTCCCAGCCCCAGACAAATTTGCCGCTGAGCGCGTCGTAGGCGCGCACCGTGCCATGCTCCAGTTCCACGCCGCGGTTGTCGCCGATCGACGAGCCGAGGATCACCTTGCCGTCCAGGATCACGGGTGGCGAAGTGACCAGATAGTTGCGGGAGTGGCTGCCGGGTTTCCAGGTGGAGCGGATATCGTGCAACAAATCCAGCACGCCGTGGTCGGCGAAGTCCTGGCACAGCTTTCCGGTCATGGCATCCAGTACCAACAGGCGGCTATCCAAGGTGGGTGCGAAGATGCGCGCGTGGCACGGCGCGTCGGGCGCGGATTGCGGATCGACCCACAGCGTGACACCACGCGAAGCCGCGTCCGAGTACCAAAGTTTCGGCACATGCGAATCGTGCCGCCAGCGCAGCTTGCCGGTGGCGGCGTCGATCGCCACCACATTGGTTTCGCTGGTGGTGAAATAAAGCGTGCCGTCGTAGAGGATCGGCGTGGCTTCCCACGTCATGTGGCTCGTCCACTCGTCGCCGGGAAAGCCCGCGCCGTGTTCGCCGCTGCGGAAGGTCCACGCCACCTTGAGGTGTTCGACGTTCGCGGGCGTGATCTGGGCCGCCTGCGAGTAGCGGGTCCCGCCTGCGTCGCCACCGTAGTAGGCCCAGCCGGCGTCCGGCGCGGGGGGTGGAGGCGTGTACTTGCCGCAACCGGCCAGCAGGACCGCCACTCCGAAAATCATGCACCCGCAAACCGACATGCGCATCGCGCGATCCCGATGAGGAAAGCGCGGAAATTAGACCGTGCGCATCGCGTCGGCAAGGAGAAAGGGGGCGAGCGGCGCAATCCGGTGACGAACGGCGCCGTCCGTGTTGCAAATCAATTGAACAGTTGCGGCAGGCGGCTGCGGTAGCGGCGGCTGAAATTCACGAAACTGCCGTCGGTTAGCACGATGCGGTAGTCACCGCTGTCCCAAGGCTGGATTTCGCGGATGCGGTCCAGGTTCACGATGTGGCCACGATGGACCCGTGCGAAATGCTTCGAATCAAGCCTGCGCTCCAGCGTGGCCAGCGATTCCCGCAGCGGCCACGCGTTCCCTTGCGCGTAAATGGTCACGTAATTGCCGTTGGCGTCGATGCGTTCGATGTCGGACGCGTTGAGAATGAACTCGCGGTTGAGCTTTTTCACCACCAGGCGTTCCAGCGGCGCGGACTCCGGTACGGGTGGTTCGCAGGTTGCCGAGGACGCTTGCGCAGGAATGGGCGGCGCGGCGACCTGGCTCTCCAGCCACAGCCGGTAGATCCGGAATGCCTGCAGGCCGCCGAGGATCAGGGCGTAGGCGACCAGGTCCTTGCGGTATTCGTAAAACCAGTCCGGCCACCACGCGCCGAAGTTGTAGTGCGCATGCATCAGCGCATAACCCAGCTTGCGCAACAACACCATGCCGCCGACGTGGATCAACGAAAACACGGGCGTGGCCGCGACGTGCAGCGGTAAGGCCCAGCGCCAGGTTTGCGAAGTGATCGGCGCGCGCCGATACAGCCACGCGATCGCGGGAACCAGCGCCAGGATCATCGCAGCGCTCGAGTACTCCCACAGCGCCGGTTCCCACCACGCAAGGTGTATGCCTTCGCGTGCGTAATTGCTCAGCGCAGTAAACACGTTGGCGGTGCAGGTCGTCAACGTGATGCCGCCGAACACCAGCATCTGGCGTATCAGGAGTCGGCGACGGATGTCGGCTTCGGTGAGACGCGACGAGGGTACGACCGTTGCCATGGTGCCAATCAGATATCGCGCGCGAGATCGGCGGCAAGGCCGGTGTATACGGCCGGCGTCAACGCCAGCAGGCGTTGCTTGTCGGCGGCTGGCAGGTCCAGTGAACCAATGAATGTTTGCAGCGTTTCGCGGGTGATGCCTTTGCCGCGCGTCAGCGCCTTCAATTGTTCGTAAGGCTCCGGCAGGCCGTGGCGGCGCATCACCGTCTGGATCGCTTCGGCCAGTACTTCCCAGCTCGCATCGAGATCGGCGGCGATGCGCTCGGCATTGACTTCCAGTTTGCCGAGACCTTTTTCCAGGGAAGAGAAACCGATCAGCGCATGACCGAAGGCTTCACCCAGTGCACGCAGGGTGGTGGAATCGGTGAGATCGCGCTGCCAGCGGCTGATCGGGAGTTTCTCGCTGAAGTGTCTGAACAGCGCGTTGGCGATGCCGAAATTGCCCTCGGCATTCTCGAAATCGATCGGGTTGACCTTGTGCGGCATGGTCGAGGAACCGACCTCGCCCTGCTTCAGGCGTTGCTTGAAATAGCCGAGCGAAATGTAGCCCCACACGTCGCGCGCAAGGTCGATCAGGATGGTGTCGATGCGGCGTTGCGCGTCGCAAAGTTCGGCGACGCCATCGTGCGGTTCGATCTGGGTGGTGTACGCCTGCCATTGCAGGCCCAGTGATTCGACAAAACGCCGCGAGAACGCGCGCCAGTCGATCCCGGGATACGCGATGACATGTGCGTTGAAATTTCCGACCGCGCCATTGATCTTGCCGGGGATGTCGATGGCCGCGAGCTGCGCGCGCTGGCGTTCCAGCCGCGCGACCACGTTGGCCATTTCCTTGCCGAGCGTGGTGGGTGACGCGGTCTGGCCGTGGGTGCGCGAGAGCATCGGCAGGTCGGCGTTGGCGTGCGCGAGGTCGCGCAGCCTTGCGATCGTCTTGTCGAGTTCGGCCAACAACACCTGGTCGCGTGCGTCGCGCAGCATCAGCGCCCAGGAAAGATTGTTGATGTCCTCGGAGGTGCAGGCGAAGTGCACGAATTCCTTGGCCTGCTTCAGCGCGGCGTCGTCGCCGATGCGTTCCTTGATGTAGTACTCGACTGCCTTGACGTCATGATTGGTGGTGGCTTCGATGTCCTTGATGCGCTGCGCATCGACAACTGAAAAGCCATCCGCGATCTTCCGCAATGTCGCACGCGCGGCAACAGGAAAGGGTGGCAGTTCCGCAATGCCGGGTTCGTCGGAAAGCGCGATCAGCCACGCAATCTCGACCGCAACGCGGCGGTGCATCAGGCCGTATTCGCTGAAGATCGGGCGCAGCGCATCCACCTTCGATGCGTAGCGGCCATCCAGTGGCGAAAGGGCGGTGAGGGAGTCCAGATGGGTCATGGGCTTGTCGCGATTTTGGAACCGCGCAAGTTTAACTGGGGATGGGGGGTGGGTAGTGGGGGCGCGAGACGAACGTCTTTCGTGATTGCGGACAATCCACGCCGGAAAGCCTGCCGGACTTGCGCCCCCACTGCCATCCCCCCGTCCCCGTGCTCGTTATACTTTTCGGTTTCACGTTTCGGAATTCCACGCAATGACCAACTTCCGCACCGAACACGACAGCATGGGTGAACTGAAGGTCCCCGCCGACGCGCTGTGGGGCGCGCAGACCCAGCGTGCCGTGGACAATTTCCCGATCTCTGGCTTGGCGTTGCCGCGCGATTTCATCCGCGCGCTGGGGTTGATCAAGGTCGCGGCTGCCGATGCGAACCTGAAACTCGGTCACCTGAAGTCGACGCAGGCTGCCGCGATCCGCAAAGCCGCGCAGCGCGTGGCGGCAGGCGAGTTCGATCAGCATTTTCCGATCGACATTTTCCAGACGGGCTCGGGCACCTCCAGCAACATGAACGCCAACGAGGTGATCGCGCACGTCGCCACGCGCGACTCGAGAGCGAAGATCCACCCCAACGACCACGTCAATTACGGGCAAAGTTCCAACGATGTGATCCCGACTGCGATCCACGTCAGCGCATCGCTGGCCGTGCACGAGCAACTGCTGCCGGCGCTGAAGCACCTGCAGAAGACCATCGACAAGCGCGCACGCGAGCTGAAGAACGTCGCCAAGACCGGACGCACGCATTTGATGGACGCAATGCCAGTGACCTTCGGGCAGGAACTCTCGGGCTGGTCGGCGCAGGTCGCGTCGGGCATCGCGCGCATCGAAGACGCAGGCAAGCGCATGCGCCGCCTGCCGCAGGGCGGCACCGCGGTCGGGACCGGGATCAACGCCGATCCGAAATTCGCCAAGGCGTTCTGCATCGAACTGTCGAAGGCGACGGGCGTGAAATTCAGCTCGATGGACAATTTCTTCGAAGGCATGGCGTCGCAGGACGCGGCCGTGGAATTGTCCGGCCAGTTGAAGACGCTGGCGTGTTCGCTGATGAAGATCTCCAATGACCTGCGCTGGATGAATTCAGGGCCGCTGGCGGGTCTCGGCGAAATCGAACTCGTCGCGCTGCAGCCGGGTTCGTCGATCATGCCGGGCAAGGTCAATCCGGTGATCCCGGAGGCGATGACCATGGTGTGCGCGCAGGTGATCGGCAACGACGCGACGATCACCATCGGCGGGCAAGCCGGCAACTTCCAGTTGAACGTGATGCTGCCGGTGATCGCCTACAACCTGCTGCAGTCGATCGTGATCCTGGCCAATGCCTCGCGCCTGCTTGCCGACAAGGCCATCGCAGGCTTCAAGGTCAACAAGGCGCGCGTCGACGAAGCGCTGGCGCTGAACCCGATCCTGGTCACCGCGCTGAATCCGGTGATCGGTTACGAAAAGGGCGCCGCGACCGCGAAAAAAGCCTACAAGGAAAAGCGTCCGATCATGGACGTGGCGCTTGAGACGACCGGGTTGTCGAAAGCGGAATTGAAGAAGCTGCTGGATCCGGTGGCGCTGACCAGAGGCGGTATCCGCGGCAACAAATAGCGGTACGCCGCAATTGCGTGGGGCCATGGAGGGTCATCTCGTATCAAATGGCTGGCGGCTGCACCAAAAAACGCGAAGTAGGGCGGGCATGGCCCGCCGATCGAGGCTGCTATGCGGCGAGCCGTGTTTGCCTTTGCTGATCCGCCGGACGCGGCGGCGCCACCGTCAGGCACCCGTCCGTCGAATCACTCGCACAAAAGCGGGTCGCACGAGCAGCTGGAAGATTGCCGAGATTGCGACCCCGATCAGCGCGACAAGGGTCG
>Ga0207707_10000324_pt1 | contig 50333 bp, 43 predicted proteins | sample KBSC83BmetaG_FD_184336 | JGI IMG/M metagenome (GOLD analysis project Ga0207707, IMG submission 184336) | Corn rhizosphere microbial communities from Kellogg Biological Station, Michigan, USA - KBS C8-3B metaG (SPAdes) (version 2) | ecosystem: Host-associated > Plants > Roots > Rhizosphere ... | reverse complement strand
AACGCGACGACGCCGCCGCCAAGAACCAGCGCGACCGGCAACTGCTGTTCACCACGCTCCTCGGCCAGGTCGACAAGGACGCAGCATCATGAATCGCTTGACAGCGATCACCCACATATCGCCGGCTCCATCGCGGCAATTCGGACACCTAAGTCTGGCGTCGCCTGGAGATCAGGTGTCGTCGGGTCCCCATGATGGCCCGTCCCGCTAAGGTAGAGACAATAGTCTCGCCGCGCTGGGAGCTCATGATGCCGCGCCTGTCCAACGAGCGACTGATCGAGCGGGCGATCGACCGCGGAAGACATGTGCTGCTGACGCTCACCCAGGTCGAGGCAATGCAAAATCCACCTGAGATGGCCGCCCTGGTCTCGGACACATCTGCGCGGGCCAGATGGTTGCTGGAAACGCTGGAGCGGGCCCAAGTGCAGTTCAGAGAGACCGTTGAATCTGGTCCTCCGCCGCACGGATCAGGTCGCTCAGTCGCAGCCCCATCGCCGCCGACAGCCGAGCAGCCGCAGCAATCGTCACGCCACGACGACCCTTCTCGATCAGTGAGATCGACGTCCGGTGCATGTGGGCCGCATCGGCCAATGCCTCAAGAGGCAGATTCCGCTCCTGGCGCGCTTGATGAAGTAGGTCGGCGAGAGCGGCAGTCATGCTCTCCCCCACGTCGGCCACGGACGCCGAACGTAGAGAGGAATGAGACAGAAGTCACTGCGACTATAGTCTCGCGTGCGGAGGAGTCGGCTGTTCGCGGTCTTCTCACAGTTACGCAGGTAGCGCAGCTGATGCAGATCCCCACATCGTCTGTTTATGCGCTCGTCCGACGGAACAGGCTGCCCTATTGCCGGATCGGGAAGCACATCCGTTTCGACCCGGCATTGTTAGCCGCCTGGATTGCAGCCGGCGGCGAGGGCACCGACTAAGACCGTGCCATCCATGCAGAGAGACCCACAGCCTTGTCAGTGCCCTCATTAGGTCTGAAGACCGCGCCGAACAGGAGCACCGAAACGCAGTCAAACCAAGCGTGAATTAGGCAATCTCAGGTAGGTGGGCGTCTGCGTTAATTCTTACGAAAATCTTGGGCAAGTTGATCACTCGTAGGCCTCTGACCTGCGGAAACGTCTTTTCTACTCGTTAGCCAGGCCGTAGATCCGCCGGTCCATCGGGTCACTCTAGGCCGCAGGGAGTCCCATCCATGGGGAAAGCGGGTTGTGTCCGTGAGGGAGCAGGAAACGAGGGGAATGAGCGAGAATGTGAACTGGGTCACAAACTGTGTGACCTAGAGAGGACCTTTCGGTGATCCGCCTATCCCCCCGGGTGGGTATTGCCCCCGCCGTGCTGGCCGTGCTGGCCGCCGCAGGTGGCGCCATACCGGCTGCTGCGCAGCCATCGGCGGTGCGCGTTGCCGCCGCTGAAAGCGCCGCTGCGCCGCACTGGGCCGCCGCCGGGTCCTCCACGGTGCACCCAGGAGTGCGGGTCGCGATGGCCGGAGTCACCTGTGTGGCCGGGTTCCTGCTGACCAACGGCAGGCAGGCGTTCATCGGGGTCCCGGCCGGCTGCTCCGGCGCCGGTCAGGTCGACAACTCGAAGTGCGATGCCGGGCAGGTGCCCTACGGCCTGAACGTGACGATCGGCGGCGCCAAGTACCCGGGCAAGCTGGTCTACAGCTCGATCACGGAAATGCAGCTGCGCAGTGAGCGTCGGGTCAACGTCTGCGCCAACAACAGCTTGTCGCTGGTTCGGATCGACCCGCGGGACATCAAGCGGACCAACCCCTCGATCCCGGCGCTCGGTGGACCGACAGGGGTGTCGACAGCGGAGCCGACGGCTCCCGCCCAGTTGACGGCTTATCTCAGCTCGCCCACACCGGCTCAGGCGCTCTCGAGCGGATCAGGCGGTTGGGCCCACACGATGATGGTCGACGGACCCGTCAGTGCGACCTTCGCCGGCGCGCCGGTGCTCACCTCGGACGGCAAGGCGCTTGGTCTGGTCACGGTCACGCCCGACGGTGGCAGCGGCAGGGTGATCGCGACGAACTTGCGGCTCGAGCTTCGCTACTTGCACAAGCTGAAGAAGTTCGCCGACGTCACTCTCGCGAAGGGGACGCGGAAGTTCGCGTCTGGGTTGCAACTGCTCGGTTAAGCAAGCAGTTGCGCGACCTGCGCATCGGTGAACCGGCGGAACTTGCGCCGCGGCCGGGTGCGGTCGAGGACCGCGACTTCGAGCTGCTCCGGCGGGATCGTGCGCTGCTCACCCTCAGCGCTGGCAAGTGACGCGACGGCGAGCTTGAGTCCGTCGCCGAGTGCCATGCCTTCGTGATGCCCTTGCTGCATCTTGCCCGTGATGGCTTCGGCGTTGCCGCCCATCGCGACGAAGCCTTGTTCGTCCGCGACGCTGCCGTCGTAGGTGAGGCGGTAGAGCTGATCGCCATCTGCGTTCTCGCCGACTTCAGCGATCGTGATCTCGACTTCGTACGGCTTCGGCTCGGTCGTGAAGATGGTGCCGAGGACCTGCGCGTAAGTGTTGGCGAGCATGCGGCCGGTGACGTCGATGCGGTCGTAGGAATAGCCGCGCAGGTCCGCGATGCGCACGCCGGCTTGGCGGAGGTTTTCGAACTCGTTGTATTTGCCGACCGCGGCGAACGCAATGCGGTCGTAGATCTCCGACACCTTGTGCAACGCGCTCGAGGGGTTCTCGGCAACGAAGAGGATGCCGTCGGCATAGGTGAGGACGAGGACGGACCGACCCCGTGCGATACCTTTCCGGGCATAGTCGGCACGGTCCTTCATCAGCTGCTCGGGTGAGACATAACCGAACGGCATCGTCATGAGTTGCTCCCCCGCAACGGCGCGAGGGGACCACCTGGGTTGGTCATTCGTTCGTCGACGACGCGTTGGGTCACTTCGGCGACTTGGCTCTCGTCGAGCTTGGTGAAGCCGTCGGCGGTCACGTTGGCGACGACCGGGAAGATGCGGCGGGTGAGGTCGGGTCCGCCGGTGGCGGAGTCGTCGTCGGCGGCGTCATACAAGGCGTGGATGCAGGCGAGTATGGCGTCGTCCGGGCTGAAGCCATCGCGGTAGAGCTTCTTCAGCGCGCCACGGGCGAAGACACTGCCGGAGCCGACGGAGTGAAAGCTGTGCTCTTCGTAACGGCCGCCGGTGACGTCGTAGGAGAAGATGCGGCCGGCTCCGGTGGGCTCGGTCGAGTCGGTGTCGTAACCGGCGAAGAGCGGGACAACCGCGAGGCCCTGCATTGCCATCGGCAGGTTGTTGCGGATGAGGAGGGCGAGCCGGTTGGCCTTGCCGTCGAGGGAGAGCGTGGTGCCCTCGATCTTCTCGTAGTGCTCGAGCTCGACCTGGAAGAGTCGGACGAGCTCGATGGCGATGCCGGCAGAACCCGCGATGCCGACGCAGGAGTATTCGTCGGCTTGGAAGACCTTCTCCATGTCGCGCTGAGCGATGATGTTGCCCATCGTGGCGCGCCGGTCGCCGGCCATGACGACGCCGCTGGCGTGAGTGACAGCAACGATCGTGGTGCCGTGCGGCGCATCCACGGTCATGCCCTGGGTGGCTTCCAGTCGCTTACCGGGTAGCAGGTCCGGACGGTAGTTCGCGAGGAACTCCGTAAACGACGAGGAGGCGGGGGCAAAGAACGCACGCGGCAGCTTTCCCCCATCGGCAAGGGCGTCCATGCGCACACCCTGTCATAAGCCGGGCGCCGATGAGTCAAGCGGCGTGTAGACGCGCCCCGTCCAACTCGAAGACCAAGACGTGCTTGTCGGGGTCTACTTCGATGACGGAGGCTTCGAACGCAGCCCAATCGAAGGGCGCGTGCTTAGCCAGATAGTCGATGAGGTTCTGAAGCACCTCAGGGCTGTCCCTGACGTTGCCAAGGGCTTGATTGCAGTTGAAGCAAAGAATGCCGCGGACCTTGTCAGTCTCGTGGTCGTGATCGACGTGCTCCGGCTTGCCGGGACAGGTCGCACAGGTGCCTCCCTGCGCCTCGATCATCGCCTCGACGTCCGCACTCGTGAGGCCGTAGCGCTGCTTTAAGTGGTAGTCACGCGTGCTGCCGTACAGACGCTCATATGTTGCCTTGCCCTTGGCGTTATGGCAGGGCTTGCAATAACCACCGCGGCCGCCACGGGCGCCGCGATTGCGAGGGAACTCCTCTAACGACTTCATCGTCTGGCACTCCGGGCACCAGCGATATCCCTCGGGAACTTCGCGCTTCGGCTTGATCTCGCGGCCTTCCTCACGCGCCTTCTTTTCTCGATAGGCGCGATATCGGAGCGCGAAGCACCCTTTGCAGTAGATCCCATGCCCGTCAGGCAGACCCGCGTTGCGGGGGAACTCCGAGAGCGGCTTGGCTTCCCCGCAGTCTCTGCAGGTCTTCATCTCTGTGACTTTTTACTGGAGTTACTTACCTCATTCACCCCCTTTCTGTATGTAGCCACGTACAAAATCCTCGGCGTTCTCTTCGAGCACCGAGTCGATTTCGTCGAGGATGTCGTCGACGTCTTCGGACAATTTCTCGTGGCGTTCCTGTACGTCCGCAGAGTCGAGGTCTTCGACCTCTTCGACGTCCTCGGACTGGCGAGTGGCGCGCTTCTGACCGCCCTCGTCTTTCGTGGCCATGACTACCTCCGGGACCGGGAACCTTAAGGCGACAGTACCTCCCGATACCGACGTCTTCGTGCATCTCATCGGCACTTCGGGACACCATGACAAGTGTGGACGTCGAGGAAGTCACCGAAGATCTCTACGGTTTGCCGCCCGAGGAGTTCACCGCGGCCCGCGACGAGGCAGCAAAACAGGCCGTCGATTCTGACCTCCGCAAGGCGATCAAGGCCCTGCGCAAGCCCACCGCCGCCGCGCACGAGGTCAACCGACTCGTCCGCGAGCGGACAAATGACATCGATTCACTGCTCGCCCTCGGCGACGAGATGCGGGCCGCAATGGGCGGTGACGCAGGTGAGGTACGACGGCTCACCGGCGTGCGACGTGACCTCATCGCCGACCTCGTCTCTCCAGACCTTCCGCCGGCCACCCAGCAGGACGTCACCGCAACCCTGGAAGCCGCCACAGCGGATCCGGAGCTTGCCGCCGCGGTCCGCTCCGGCCGGCTGGTCAAGCCGCTGCGCTACGCCGGTTTCGGCACCATGCCCGACCTCGGCGACGTGCTCGCCACTCCCCTGTCGAAGCGCGCCCCGGCCCATCCGACGACAGTCAAGAAGTCGGCCGCACCCAAACCGGTCAAAGCGGCCACCCCCGCCAAGCCGGCCAAGGCGGCGAAGTCTGCGGTGACTGAGCCGCCGGAGCCTGACCTCACCGCTGCCCGCGATCGTGTCCTCGAGCTGTCCGGTCTCGCCGACGACGCACAGCGTCGCTACGAGCAAGCGGTCAAGCGCGCGACGGAAGCCCGTCAACTCCTCGATGAGCTCGAAGCGGAACGCGCCGACGCGCACAAGGCCGCTCGCGCGGCACATGCCGAAGCGGAGAAGGCTCGTCGCGATCTCGGTCGCCTCGAACGCAAATAGCGCATCTAGCTCGCCGGCTTCTCCCAGACCGAGACATGCTTGTCGCTCGCGGCCGTGAACGGCTCACCACGCCATCCCGACCATCGGCTGCGCAGCGTCATACCGGCGAGCCGCGCCATGAGATCGAGTTCTGCCGGCCATACATAGCGGAACGGCATGGCGACGTACTCGAACTGCCCGCGCACCTTCGTGTAGTGGTGCGACACAAGCCCCTGGCCCGCCACGTCGTACTCGTCGAAACCCAGGTGATCCCTGGACACGTCGAACGGCACGAATGTCTCGCCGCGCAACAGGCGCTGCAGCTGCGGAACCATCACCTCGATGACAAAGCAGCCGCCCGGCCGGAGATGTGCAGCCGCGTTCCGAAACACCGCCACCTGTTCCTCTTGGGACGTGAGGTTCATGATCGTGTTGAAGACGAGGAAGACGACGTCGAACGCTCCGTCCACGGTCGTCGTCGCCATGTCGCCAACCGTGACCTGAATCGCCTCCGCGCCCGGCTTCGCACGCAACTGCGCGAGCATCGCCTCGGACAGCTCGATGCCGTGAACGTCGACACCGCGTGCGGACAATGGCAGCGCGATCCGACCGGTGCCGACAGCGAACTCCAGCGCTCGTCCGCCGCCAGCCGCCAACCCGACAAGCACGTCGACAGCGGGGTCAACGGCAGCAGGGTCACCCCACTCGCCGAGCTCGTCGTCATACCGCTCGGCGACCGGGTCGTCGAAGTAGTCGTGCGGCACTAGCTTTGTCGCGGCTTTCGGTCGCGTCGCCGATATGTCGCCCATTCCCGCTGACCGGCGTGGCGCGCGGGCTCATACGGCACTGCGTCGATGTCGTGGCGATGATGCGTCGCTTCGTTCACCACCTCGACGCCATTGCGTACGACGATCCCCCGGCGACGTTGCTTGACGTCGTAGATGGCAGCGACACCAAGCGCGACTGCGACGATCGCCACCACGATCGCCGCGACCACTGTTACCGGCCGGAGATCTCGTCGACGAGCTGCGCAGCTGTTGTACAGCGGTCGAGCAGATCCTCGACATGCGCGCGGGTGCCGCGCAATGGCTCCAGCATTGGCACCCGCTGCAGCGAGTCGCGGCCGACGTCGAAGATGACGGAGTCCCAGGACGCTGCCGCGACGTCATCGGCAAACTTCTTCAGGCACCGACCGCGGAAGAACGCTCGCGTGTCCTCCGGAGGTTCCGTCACTGCGCGGTCGACCTCAGCCTCACCGACGATGCGTTCCATCCGTCCGCGCGCCACGAGCCGGTTGTAGAGCCCCTTCTCCGGTCGCACGTCGCTGTATTGCAAGTCGACGAGCTGCAGCTTGTGCGCGTCCCAGTCGAGCCCTTCACGCTCGCGGTAGCCCTGCAACAGCTCGTACTTTGCGACCCAGTCAAGCTCGCGCGACAACGACATCGGCTCGACGGACAAACGCTCGAGGACGGACTCCCACCGCGCCAACACGTCCGCGGTCTGCTCGTCGACATCGTCGCCGTACCGGTCCTGGCAGAACTTCCGCGCCTGCTCCAGATACTCCATCTGCAGCTGCACCGCGGTCAGACGACGACCATCGCGCAACGTGATCTGCTGTTGCAGCGTCGGGTCGTGCGACACCGATCGCAGCGACGCGACCGGTGCTTCGACACCAAGGTCGACACCGGTGTCAGCGAACCATCGCTCTTCGATCATCGCCAGCACCAGCGCCGTCGTACCGACCTTGAGGTACGTCGACACTTCGCTCATGTTGGCGTCGCCGATGATGACGTGCAGTCGGCGATAACGCTCGGGGTCCGCGTGCGGTTCGTCGCGGGTGTTGATGATCGGACGCTTCAACGTCGTCTCGAGCCCGACTTCGACCTCGAAGAAGTCCGCGCGCTGCGAGATCTGGAAGCCGTGCTGCCGGCCGTCTTGGCCGATGCCCACCCGACCGGCGCCGACCACAACCTGGCGGGTGACGAAGAACGGCGTCAGATGCCGCACGATGTCGGCAAACGGCGTCTGCCTGCGCATGAGGTAGTTCTCGTGGCAGCCGTATGACGCGCCTTTGTTATCGGTGTTGTTCTTGTAGAGCTGGATCAGGCCGGCACCCGGAATGGTCGACGCGGCGTGGTTAGCCGCTGCCGCCATGACCCGCTCCCCCGCCTTGTCCCACACGACGGCATCACGCGGATTAGTGACTTCGGGTGTGGAGTACTCCGGGTGCGCGTGGTCGACATACAGTCGCGCGCCGTTGGTGAGGATGACGTTGGCCAGACCGATCTCGTCGTCTGCCAGCGGGTCGGTTGCGTCTCGGCCCGCGGCGTTGACTTGCACGCCGGTGGCGACGTCAAAGCCGCGTGCGTCGCGCAGCGGCGACTCCTCTTCGAAGTCCCAGCGTGGCCGGCGGTCGCGGTTGCCCGTCGTCGTGGCGTTGAGGTAAGCGTTGACGATCTGGCTGGACGCCAGCATGTGGTTGGCGCTGGTCTGGCCGGGCACGGCGATCCCGTACTCGGTCTCCGTGCCCATGACCCGCCGGACGCTCACCCGCTCAGAGTACGCGCTGGAACCCTGTCAGGACGGCTACGCGGCGACTTGTCGTCGGAAGCCTGACGCGTTAGAGGTATTGCCCGGTGTTGGCGACCGTGTCGATGGAGCGGCCTGTTTCGGCGCCCTTGCCGGTGACCAGCGTTCGGATGTAGACGATGCGCTCGCCCTTCTTTCCGGAGATGCGCGCCCAGTCGTCCGGGTTGGTCGTGTTGGGCAGGTCCTCGTTCTCCTTGAACTCGTCGATGCACGCGATCGTCAGGTGCGAGAGCCGCAAGCCCTTCTGACCTGTGTCGAGGAAGTCCTTGATCGCCATCTTCTTCGCGCGAGCGACGATGTTCTCGATCATGGCGCCGGAGTTGAAGTCCTTGAAATAGAGAACTTCCTTGTCGCCGTTGGCGTAGGTCACCTCGAGGAAGCGGTTGTCCTCGCTCTCGGTGTACATCCGCTCAACCGTCGCCTGAATCATCGCGTCGACTGTCGCTTCAGCAGATCCGCCGTGTTCCTTCACGTCGTCCGGATGCAGCGGCAACTCGATGACGAGGTACTTGGAGAAGATGTCGCGCGCGGCTTCAGCGTCCGGCCGCTCGATCTTGATTTTCACGTCGAGTCGGCCTGGCCGCAGGATCGCGGGGTCGATCATGTCTTCGCGGTTGGACGCACCGATCACGATGACGTTCTCGAGGCCTTCAACGCCGTCGATCTCGGAGAGCAGCTGCGGCACGATCGTGTTCTCGACGTCGGACGAGACACCGGAGCCACGCGTCCGGAAGATCGAGTCCATCTCGTCGAAGAACACGATGACCGGCGTGCCTTCGGAAGCCTTCTCACGTGCGCGCTGGAAGACAAGCCGGATGTGGCGCTCGGTCTCACCGACGTACTTGTTGAGCAGTTCCGGGCCTTTGATGTTGAGGAAGTAAGAGCGTCCCTCGCCCTTGCCCGCCTCGGCGACCTTCTTCGCGAGTGAGTTCGCAACCGCTTTGGCGATCAGCGTCTTGCCGCAACCGGGCGGGCCATACAGCAGGATGCCTTTCGGCGGCTTGAGCTGGTGCTCGAGGAACAGCTCTTTGTGCAAGAAGGGCAGCTCGACCGCATCACGGATCTGCTCGATCTGGTCGCCCAGCCCGCCGATGTCGGCGTAGCCGATGTCGGGCACCTCTTCGAGGACAAGCTCTTCGACCTCGGACTTCGGGATGCGTTCATAAGCCCAGCCGGACCGCGGCTCGACGAGCAGCGAGTCACCGGCACGCAAAGGTGAGCTGACCAATGTGTCGGCGAGCATCACGACGCGTTCTTCGTCGGTGTGCCCGATCACGAGCGCGCGGTCGCCACCCTCGAGGATCTCTTTCAGCAGGACAACGTCACCCTGGCGTTCGAAGGCACGCACCTCGACGATGTTCATCGCCTCGTTGAGCATGACTTCCTGGCCGCGGCGCAGCTCGCCGATCTCGATCGCCGGCGACACCGTGACGCGAAGCTTCCGTCCGCCGGTGAAGACGTCAACCGTGCCGTCCTCATGCGCCGTCAGGAAATAGCCGTAGCCGGACGGCGGTTGCGCCAGCCGGTCGACCTCTTCCTTGAGCGCGACAATCTGCTCGCGCGCTTCCTTGAGAGTGCCGACCAGTCGCTCGTTCTGGTTGACGACGCCGGACAAATTGCTTTGTGCTTCGGCGAGTCGTTCTTCGAGCTGCCTAACTTGCCGCGGCGACTCAGACAGCTTGCGCCGAAGCATGGCCACTTCTTCTTCAAGGAAGGCGAGCTGAGTCGTCAGCTCATGCGCTTCCTTTTCGAAGCGCGCGGCACGAGCCTCGGCGTCGTCACGTCCGGACACGTGCCCACCTCCTCCCGGCGCAGCCTTGCGTCGAACGGAGCCTATCTCCGCATGACACGCATGGCGCGCCGAACCGCCGCAACGGGTCTTCACTCATCCATCGGCAGGTCTGGCCGAGAACCTTTGGCCGGACGTCGTCTTCGTGGCGGAGCCAGCACGCCCGGCGCCAGCCGGCGAGTCGTGACGAGGAATCCGGTGTGTCCCACCATGCGGTGATCCGGGCGAACCGCGAGGCCGTCCACATGCCACCCCCGCACGAGCGTCTCCCAGGCCGCCGGCTCGGTGAACGAGCCGTGCTCGCGCATCGTTTCGACGACGCGCGAAAGCTGGGTGGTCGTGGCGACATACGCACACAGGACGCCTCCCGGCACCATCGCCTTGGCGACCGTGTCCAGCACGTCCCACGGCGCGAGCATGTCGAGCACGACGCGATCGACGTCTTGGTCGTCGCACGACATCGCCAGATCGCCGACGGTGAGTCGCCAGTTGGCCGGTTCATCGCCGAAGAAGCGCGACACGTTACGTCGCGCAACGTCGGCGAACTCTTCACGCCGTTCGTATGACGACACCGTCCCGTTGTCCCCCACAGCCCGCAGCAGGCTGCACGTGAGGCCACCGCTGCCGGCGCCCGCCTCGACGACATAGGCGCCCGGGAAGATGTCGGCCATCTGCACGATCTGCGCCGAGTCTTTGGGATAGACCACCGTCGCCCCGCGCGGCATCGACAACACGTAGTCAGCGAGCAGTTGCCGGAAGGCGAGATACGCGCTGTTGCCTGTTGATGTCACGACGACGCCCTCGGGTTGTCCGATGAGGTCGTCGTGCGCGATGTAGCCGCGGTGCGTGTGAAACTGCTTACCCGCGACGAGCTCGACGGTGTTCTTCCGACCTTTGTTGTCCGTCAGTTGCACCAAGTCCCCCGCGACGAACGGCCCACGCCGTCGCACGACACCACTCATCGCAGCCCAGCGGCCTGCAGTGCCGAAACCAGGTCGATGCGCGCAAGCACGCCGCAGACCGATCCCACCTGATCGACGACGAGATATTCCGTTGCGGGCGTTGCCTGCACGGCTTGCAGCAAGGCAGCACCATTCATGTCAGTGCGGAGCACCAATCCGGGATCGACAGGTCGCGCGAGGTCGCTGACGGCCACCCACGGCTGTCGCTGCTCCGGCAACGCATTCACCGCCGCCTCGGACACGAGACCACTCGGCTTCCCGAGTGCGTCAACGACAACGAGCGCTCGTGCCCCCGCCTCGCGTGCACGTCGTACCGCTTCAGCTACTGGCAGCTCCGCCGTCACCGGCATAGCGCGACGAGTGAGTGTCCGGATGTCCAATCGCGGCAGCACACCAGCGACCTTTGCCTGCGCGATAGCGACAGAGGCATTCGCCCACAGAAAGAACGCGATGAAGATCAGGTAGAGCGAGCCGAACGCCGACTCGCCCCAACCACCGGGCTTGCCGATGACGACGAGCACGACACCGATCGCAAGCGCACGGCCGATCCAACCGGCAGCCAACGTTCCTTTCGCCTTGTCGTGCGTCACCTGCCAGAGGAAGGCGCGCAACACGCGACCCCCGTCGAGCGGCAGTCCCGGCAACGAGTTGAACGCCGCGACGAACAAGTTGGCGATCGCCACTTCCCAGGCGATGACCCAGCCCACCGTCCCGTGGTGAAGCGCGGACGCGATCGCAAGCCCGAGACCGCCGATCAGGAGGCTCGTCAACGGCCCAACTGCGGCCACCATGTATTCGCGACTCGGCTTGCCCGGGTTCTCCTCCTCCACCTCGGACACGCCACCCAGCAACTGCAGCACGATGCGGCGTACTTGCATCCCCAGCACCTTCGCCACCGCGACGTGGCTGATCTCGTGTAGCAGCACCGACGCATACAGCAGCAGCACGAACACCAGCGACACCGCGTAGGCGGCGGTGTGGTTCAGGGACGGCACCTGCCGCTCGACCTCCGGCCCGAAGCTCGCGGCGATGAGGATGACGACGAGGAACCACACGGGCTGGACAAGAATCGGGACGCCGAACACGCTGCCGATGCGGATGCCTTCGGCGGACGCCATGGACGGGCGCGGCGGTCTGGGCGAGCGCTCGTCACTCATCCCCTGATGGTAGGCGTCTGCGCTTGCAATCCCCTGAAAGAATCGAACCCATGCTGCCCTGGTCCGCCGAGCTCGCCGGCCGGCTCAACGAACACGTCATCGACTCGCCCACTCTTCGCGGCAACCCACTCGGGGACCCGCACGAGCGGCCGCTGTGGGTTTACACCCCGCCGGGGTACGACGACGAGCCCGAACGCCGTTATCCCTCGATCTACATGATCCAGGGCTATACCGGCCAGCTCACGATGTGGCGCAACCGGATGGCCTACCGGCAGCCGTTCACCGAAACTGCGGACGCGGTGTTCGCCAATGGCGAGGCTCCGCCGGCGATCGTCGTCTACGTCGATGCCTGGACGGCGTACGGCGGGTCGCAGTTTGTCGACTCACCGGGAACCGGGAACTACCACTCCTACCTCTGTAACGACGTCGTCTCGTGGGTGGACGCGAACTACCGGACCCTCGACGCTCCTGAGCATCGCGGGATCGCGGGTAAGTCGAGCGGCGGTTTCGGGGCGCTCATCACGCCGATGCTGCGGCCCGACCTCTTCGGCGGACTCGCCTCGCATGCCGGCGACTCGCTCTACGAGATGTCCTACGTGAAGGAGTTCGCCGACGCCACGCGGCTCCTGCGCGAGTACGACGGTGACATCTGGAAGTGGTGGGCGGACTTCACCTCGCGGGTGGCGTTCACCAAGAAGGCGGACAACTCGCTGATCATGGTTCTTGGCTGTTCGGCCTGCTTCTCGGCCGACCCGGACGGCACGGTGCAGCTGCCGTTCGACCCCAAGACGGGCCAACTGATCCCCGAGCGGTGGCAGCGCTGGCTCGACTGGGACCCGGTCCGCATGGTGGCGAAGTACGCCGACGCGCTCCGCGGGCTGAAGGCGATCTGGATCGATGCGGGCAACGCCGACGATTGGTATCTCGACCTGGGCGCGGAGGCACTTGTCGCCGAACTGGCCAAGATCGGCGTCACCGACGTGCATTTCGAGCTGTTCGACGCGACGCACGCCATGATCGAGTACCGCTACCCCCTCTCACTGGCCTATCTGGCCCGGAAGCTTTCCCCATAGCGGCGTGGAGGACGGATTTTGTCGGCACGCTCGCCTACCGTTCAGGGCATGACAGCAGCCCCAGACCTCGCGCCGGCGGTCGACTGGGCGCTGTCGCCGTCACGCGCGGGCGACTTCAAGACGTGTGCGCTGCTCTACCGGTTCCGCGTGATCGACCGGCTTCCGGAGCCGCCGAGCCTCGACGCCGCACGCGGGACGGTGGTCCACGGTGTGCTGGAGAAGCTGTTCGATCTGCCGGCCGCCGGCCGGACCGTGGCCGCCGCGGCCGAGCTCATCGAGCCGGAGTGGCGTGCGCTGCTCGAGGAAGACCCGGAGCTGGCCGCGTTGGTCGACACCGGCGACGGGGCCTGCACCGACGGCACTGCCGGGCTGGTCGAGCTGCTCTCGTCCACGCGCACGCTCCTCGACAGCTACTTCGCGCTGGAGGATCCGCGCTGCCTGGAACCGGCTGAGCGAGAGGTGCTGGTCGAGGCGACGTTGCCATCCGGGGTCCGGCTCAAGGGGTTCGTCGACCGGCTGGACCGCTCCCCGGCAGGCGATCTGCGCGTCGTCGACTACAAGACCGGCAAGTCACCGCACGAGAGCTACGAAGGCAAGGCGCTGTTCCAGCTGCGCTTCTACGCGCTCGCCCTGTGGCGTTCGACCGGCGTCCTCCCGAAGCTGCTCCGCCTCTACTACCTGCGCAACACCGAGGCGATCGACTACTGCCCCGATGAGCGCGATCTCCAAGGCTTGGAGAAGCAGCTCGACGCGCTCGGCCAGGCGATCGCCAAGGCGCGCGAGACGGGCGACTGGCGGCACAAGCCCAGCAAGCTCTGCGACTGGTGCTCTTTTCAGAACCTTTGTCCCGCCTATGGCGGAACTCCCCCTCCGCTCCCGGTGACCATCGGCTAGCAGCCCGTCCCCGACAATGTCCGGGATGTCGCTGTTGCATGAACCCCTCCGACTGGGGTCCGCCACGTTCCGGAACCGGCTCTATCGCGCTCCGGTTCTCGAGGGCGCTGGTGACGGAGACGACGCCGTGGAGGTCTACAGCCGGGCGTTTGTGGAGAACGCACGGCACGGCGTCGGCCTGATCATCCAGGGCTCGTCATGCATCTGGCCGGAAGGCCGGACGTCGCCCGGCATGACCTGCGTCGACACGCGCGAGAAGATGCTGCGCTTCGAGCCGATGGTGGACGCTGTCCATGCCGAAGGCGCAAGCATCGTCCTGCAGCTCGGTCACGGCGGCATCTATGCCATGGAGGCCTGGCACGAGCCCTACGCCGCCAACCGGTGCGGCCCAATCCTTGCCGCTTCACCGGTCCCCTGGTTTCTCCGGCCGCAGTTTCGTGGCGTGCCCGTGCATGTCATGACCACCGACGAGGTCCGCGGGATGGCCGACAGGTATGGCGACGCCGCGGCCTGGGCCCGCGAGGCCGGCTATGACGGCGTGCAGCTCGGCTCGGCCAACGCGAAGCTTCTGGACCAGTTCCTGTCGCCGTTCTACAACCGGCGGACCGACGAGTTCGGCGGCTCGCTCGAGCGCCGGGCGAGCATCCTGCAGCTGATCCGCCAACGTGTTGCCGAGCGTGCCGGTGCCGACTTCCCCTGCAGCGTCAAGGTCCCGGCCGAGGTTGCGCCGTTCGGGCCGCGGACGTCGTACGACGACGCGCTCGCGCTGTGCCGGCTGGTCGAAGAGTGGGGTTTCGACGCGGTGACACCGGTGACCGTCTCGGTCTTTCCGGACACGACTCTGTCGCGCGGTGACGCGCCGGACAGCTTCCGCACCAACACCGCCATGTCGACCCGACTGCGCCGCGCCGCGCCGGGCCGGATGCGGCGGTTCACCCTCGAGGCCGGCTTGCGCTGGGGGGCACGACGGGCACCCTTCGAGCCAGTGTGGAACCGCGCGCTGTTCGCAGCCGCCTCCCAACACGTCGGCATCCCGGTGTTCGCCGTCGGTGGGATCCGCACATCCGCGGAGGTTCGGTCGATCCTCGACAGCGGCGAGGCCGCGATGGTGGGCATCGGCCGACCCTTCTATGCCGAACCCGATCTCGCCGAGCGGATCCTCGCCGATGACGAGGCGCCGCGGCTGTGTCGCAACTCCAACCGGTGCGTGCCCGCGCAGATGCTCGGCATGCGTGGCGTTTGTTACAACCCTGAGGTCAACAAGGCTCGCGCTCAGCGGTAGACGACGAGCATCCGGTTGGCACCAACCTGAAACTCATAGGGCACCTGCCGCACCTCGGTCCGCAGCCCGGCCTCGGCCAGGTCGCTCATCAGCTCGTCCCAGAAGGGCACCGGCTCGCCGCGGCCTTGCACAACTGTGGGAAACACCCGCACTTCTTCCGCCACGCGTGCAAGCTCGATGAGCGCCTCGCGGTGCCAGGCCCGGCCGAGCTCCTCGGCCCACGTGAACAACAGATGCGAACACACCGCGAGATCGAACGCGCCATCCCGGAACGGAAGCCGGGGTAGCGCGCCGGCGACGTAACGGCCTGGATGCGCCACGTAGTCGGCGAGGAACCGCGCTAACGCTGTTCGACGTAACGTCGTGCGCCGCTCGCGTGCGCCATACCAGTCCCAGGTGAACCGGTCCGGGTGCGCGTCGGCGATCGCGCTGCCGCGGGCGAGGTCGTCGCGGCCGAGCTCCGCAAGCCGCTGCCCGCCGAGTGCATACGCCGGGTCTGCAGCGACGACCCGGCTGCCGCACGCCGCCGCCTCCACGGCAAACGACGACACGCCCGACGAACAGTCGAGAATCCGGCGGGGCAACGAGTCGGCATCAAGACCGAACATCGCGATGTATTCCACAAATGAGCGCGATGTCACGAGCACAGGCGGACATTATCGGCTGATTCGCCTGTGCAACCTTCGATAACGTCACGGCGTGACGATCGAAAGCACTTCAGTGGCTGCTCGAGCCGTTGGTCTCACCAAGGTGTACGGCGAAGGAACGACGCGCGTCGTGGCTCTGGACGATGTCTCGGTCGAGCTCCGGCGCGGCCAGTTCACCGCGATCATGGGCCCGTCCGGCTCAGGCAAGTCAACGCTCATGCACTGCCTGGCGGGACTCGACTCTGTGACCGATGGCAAGGTCTACATCGGTGACATCGATCTCACCAACCTCGACGACAAAGCACTCACGGAACTTCGGCGTGACCGCATCGGATTCGTCTTTCAGTCCTTCAATCTCGTGCCAACGCTCACCGCGATCGAGAACATCCGGCTCCCCATCGACCTCGCCGGCGGTACGCCTGACAAGGAATGGCTCGACACCGTCATCGACACGATCGGTCTTCGCGACCGGTTAGGGCATCGCCCGTCAGAGCTCTCCGGTGGTCAGCAGCAGCGGGTCGCATGTGCGCGCGCGATGGCATCAAGGCCGCAGGTCATCTTCGCGGATGAGCCGACCGGCAACCTCGACTCCAAGTCGAGCGCGGAAGTCTTGTCGTTCCTGCGAAAGTCGGTCGACGAGACGAGCCAGACGGTGGTGATGGTCACTCACGACGCCAATGCGGCGTCCTTTGCGGACCGGGCCCTGTTCCTCGGCGACGGCCGCATCGTCGACGACCTCGACAACCCCACCGCTGCTCGAGTGCTGGACCGGATGAAGCGGCTCGACGTCGCGCCGGCGACTGGCTGACGAGATGTTTCGTCTCGCTCTCAAGGGAGCACTTGCCCGCCGACTGCGGCTCGCGCTCACCGCGACCTCGATCATCATTGGAGTCGCTTTCGTCGCCGGCACCTTTGTCCTGACGGACACGCTCAACGCGACCTTCGACAGCATTTTCAGCTCGGCCGAGAAGGGCGTCGCGGTCGTCGTCCGCGGTCAAGAAGCGTTCAAGGTCAGCGGCTTTGACTCCGGTCCCACCGATGAGCGCGCACTGGTTCCGGCTGCCGTGCTGCAACACGTTCGTACGGTGCCCGGCGTTCGCGATGCGGTGGGCGTCGCGAGCGGCTATGCGCAGGTCGTCTACCAGGGCAAGGCCGTGGTCAACAGCGGTGGTGCGCCAAACCTCGGCATGGCGTGGGTGGGACATCAACCCGAGAACCCGCTGCGCATCGTGAAGGGCCGGGAGCCGGCGGCAGCCGGCGAGATCGTCATCGACCAACAGTCGGCGGACAAGTTCAACATCCCGGTCGGCGCGCATGTCGAAGTGATCGTGTCCGGCAAGACGGTCCCCGCGACCGTCGTCGGGTTCGTCAAGTTCGGCAACTCCACCCTCGGCAGCGCAACCATCACCGCATTCGTGCCGAGCCAGGCACAGCAACTGCTGATCGGCACCCAGGGTTCCTGGTCAACCGTGCAAGCGTCCGCGGAACCCGGCGTCAGCCAACCCGTGCTGCGCGCGCGGGTGGAATCCGCTCTCGCGAGCGCAAATCTCGCGGACGGTGTCGTCGTACAAACGGAGCAGGATTACGCCGCCGACCAGGCCGATCAGGTCAAGTCGCAACTGAAGTTCTTCAACGTCCTGCTACTGGTGTTCGCGTTCATCTCGGTCTTTGTCGCGGTGTTCATCATCTTCAACACGTTCACCGTTCTCGTCGCGCAACGAACACGTGAGCTGGCGCTGCTGCGCGCTCTCGGTGCGTCGCGCCGACAGGTCCTGAGCAGCGTGGTGCTCGAAGCGGCATTGGTCGGCCTCGGGTCGGGCATCGTGGGCATCGGCCTCGGTGTGCTGGTCGGCGCCGGACTGCGCTCCTTGCTCGGCGTGTTCGGTGGCAGCTTTGACACGGTCTCGCTGCAACTCCGGCCGCGGACCGTCATCGTCAGTCTCCTGGTCGGCGGGCTGGCGACGGTGCTTGCGTCGGTGGTGCCGGCGTTCCGTGCGACCCGGATCCCACCGGTCGCCGCGATGCGCGACGACTTCACGCTCCCGACGCCAACGCTGCGCCGGCGGACCAGACTCGGCGTCGGCCTCCTCGTGATCGGCGCCGCGTTGCTCGTGACCGGCGTCAACAACGGCAAGGCGCTCTTGATCGGCTTGGGTGCACTCGCCATGTTCCGTGGGGTCGTGTCGCTGAGCCCCGTGCTCAGCCAGCCGATCGTCGGCGGCCTCGGCCGCGCGCTCCCCCGGTTCTGGGGCACCCCGGGCCGGCTCGCCCGCGAGAACGCGCTGCGCAACCCGCGTCGTACCGCTGCCACCGCATCCGCCTTGATGATCGGCATCGCTTTGACGACGACGATGTCCGTGCTTGCGGCTTCCATCACAACGTCCGCCAACGCGCAGATCGACAAGAGTGTCGGAGCCGACTTCATCATCACCGCCAACCATTTCGCACCCGTGTCCGAAACGGTCGCCACGAAGGCAGCCCAGGTTCCTGGCGTCGGCGCCGTCACGTCGTTCCGCGCCGGCGCGATGAAGGTCGGCGGCAGCACGACGCAAGTGCAGGGCGTGACCCCGAACACCGTCGCGGACACCCTTCGGTTGACCGTGCAGAGTGGCAGCGTGGACAACATCAGCAAAGGCTCGGTGTTGGTCAGCGAACAGGTCGCCAAAGACAAGCATTTGCACGTGGGCAGCAACATCCCCGTCGAGTTCGCGCTGACCGGAAAGCAATCCCTGACAGTGGAAGGCGTCTATGCCAAGAACCCGATCGCCGGCGACTATCTGATCGGTCTCGACACCTACAACGCCAACTTCCGCAACCGGCTCGACCAGGTCGTCGGCGTCAAGGCAGCGAGCGGCGCCAACCTCGGACAGGTGCACGCGGATCTGACCAAGGCGCTGAGCAACAACCCGTCGCTCAAGATCCAGGACCAGAGCGAGTTCAAACGGAGCCAGAAGCAGCAGATCAACCAGATCCTCGCCTTCGTACTCGCACTCCTCGTTCTGTCGCTGCTCATCGCGTGGCTCGGCATCGTCAACACGCTGGCGTTGTCGGTCTTCGAACGCACTCGCGAGATCGGTCTGCTACGCGCCGTCGGCATGGCGACACGGCAGGTTCGCCGCATGGTTCGGCTCGAAGCGGTGGTCATCGCCTTGTTCGGCGCCTTGCTGGGCGTCGCCCTGGGCATTGGGTATGGCGCTGCCCTCGTGCAAGCCCTTCATTCACAAGGCATTGCCAGCACGTCGTTCCCGGTCGGCCAGCTCATCGGCTATCTGTTCATCGGAATGATTGCCGGTGTGACGGCAGCGCTGTGGCCGGCGCGGCGAGCCGCCAAGCTCGACGTGCTGCAAGCCATCGCTAGCGAATGAGCGCGAGGAGCCAATCCGGATCGATCGCCGCGACGCTGTCGACGACGTGACGTCGTGGGCCCGCCTCAATCGGGGCGACGGAAGGAACGGCCACGACCGTGCAGCCGGCGGCCTCGGCTGAGCGCACGCCGCTGAAGGAGTCTTCGATCACGACGGCAGCAGAAGGATCGACGCCCAAGGCCCGGCAGGCCGCCAGATAGGGCTCGGGATGCGGTTTGCCGGTGCTGACCTCGTCACCCGTGATCACCGCGTCGAACCGATGCACACCGAGCCACTGAAGGGCTGGGTCGACGAGCAAGCGGAATGACGACGTCACCAGCGCCGTGCGAGCGCCTTGCGCCCTGACGGCATCAACGAGCTCCAGCGCGCCCTCGTGAATCGACAACGCGTCAGTGAAGCGCGCCGCCATCGCCGCGAGGATCTCGTCCTGCACGTCTTGGGGCGTGCGACTCGACCCGGTCAGCTCGATGACGTAGCGGCAGAACCAGTCAACGGTGCCGCCGATGCACTTCGCCTGGTCTTCCGGACTCCACGTGCCGCCCATGCCCTCGACCAGGGCTGTCTCGACCTCGAACCAAACGGGTTCCGAGTCAACGAGCACCCCGTCCATATCGAAAAGGACTGCCCCCGTTGCAAGTGTCATCTGGCGTTGAAGTACTTCGCTTCTGGATGGTGAACCACGATGGCGTCGGTCGATTGTTCTGGATGCAGTTGGAACTCTTCGGACAGCGTGACGCCGATGCGGTCCGGGCGCAGCAGCTCGACGACCTTCGCGCGGTCTTCGAGGTCCGGACAGGCCGGATAGCCGAACGAGTAACGCGACCCGCGGTATGCCTGGTGTGCGAGCACCTCGGCTAGCTCGTCGCCGTCGTCCGTGGCGAAACCGAGCTCTTCGCGTACGCGCTGATGCCAGAACTCGGCGAGCGCCTCGGTGAGCTGCACCGACAGCCCGTGCAGCTCGAGGTAGTCGCGATAGGCGTCCTGCGCGAACAGCTCGCCCGTCACTTCGGCGATGCGAGAACCGACCGTCACGAGTTGGAAGGCGACGACGTCGACCTCACCGGAGTCCTCAGCACGGAAGAAGTCGGCCAGGCAGAGGAACCGCGGTCGGCGTTGCCGCGGGAACGTGAAGCGGACCCGCTCCGAGCCGTCCTCGTGCAACACGATCAGGTCGTCACCCTTGCTGACGCAGGGGTAGTAGCCATAGACGACTGCGGCCTCGAGCAGCTGCTCGGACTGCAACCGGTCGAGCCAGCGCCGCAGCCGTGGCCGACCCTCGGTCTCGACGAGATCTTCGTATGACGCACCCTCACCGCGGGTGGGCCGCAGCCCCCACTGCCCGAGGAAGGTCGCACGCTCGTCGAGCATCGCGGCATAGTCGGCGAGCGCGATGCCTTTGACGACGCGGTCTCCCCAGAACGGCGGCGTGGGGACGGGGTTGTCCGTCGCGACATCGGACCGAGCCGGCACCTGGTCGGGCGGCAGCTCGTCGGGACGCGGCCGGGCGGAGACGCGTCGGCCGCGCGGCTGGGGCAGGACCGCGCCCGGCTCACCGCGCTTGACGGCCATGACGGCGTCCATCAGACGCAGACCTTCGAACGCATCGCGGGCATAACGCACGTCGCCGGCATACATGGCCGCAAGGTCGTCCTCGACATAAGCGCGGGTCAGCGCGGCGCCACCGAGGAGGACTGGCCACTTCTTGGCCACGTCGCGGGCGTTCATCTCCTCGAGGTTCTCTTTCATGATGACCGTGCTCTTGACCAGCAGGCCGCTCATGCCAATCGCATCTGCACGGTGGTTGTTGGCCGCATCGAGGATCGAGGAGATGGGTTGCTTGATGCCGAGGTTGACGACGTTGTAGCCGTTGTTGGACAGGATGATGTCCACGAGGTTCTTGCCGATGTCGTGGACGTCGCCCTTGACGGTCGCGAGGACGATCGTTCCCTTGCCGGCCTCGTCGGTTTTCTCCATGTGTGGTTCGAGATAGCCGACAGCGGCCTTCATGACCTCCGCGGACTGGAGCACGAACGGCAGCTGCATCTGGCCGGAGCCGAACAGCTCGCCGACGGTCTTCATGCCTTCGAGCAGTGTGTCGTTGACGATCTCGAGTGCGGGGCGGGACTTCAGTGCTTCGTCGAGATCGGCTTCCAGGCCGTTGCGCTCGCCATCGACGATGCGCCGCTCGAGCCGCTCGGACAGCGGAAGCGCGGCTAGCTCTTCTGCCCGGCTCGCCTTCGCGGACTGTGCGTCGACGCCTTCGAACAACTGGAGGAATCGCTGCAGCGGGTCGTAGCCCTCACGGCGCCGGTCGTAAATGAGGTCAAGCGCAACTTCGCGCTGCTCATCGGCAATGCGGGCCATCGGCAGGATCTTGCTGCCATGAACGATGGCAGAATCGAGCCCGACGTTGACGCACTCGTGCAGGAAGACCGAGTTGAGCACCTGGCGAGCCGCGGGATTGAGGCCGAACGAGACGTTCGAAACACCGAGTGTCGTCTGCACGTTGGGATAGCGCTGCTTCAGCCGACGGATGCCCTCAATCGTCTGGAAGCCGTCACCGCGCGACTCTTCCTGTCCGGTGGCGAGAGTGAATGTCAGGCAGTCGACGAAGATGTCCTCGACGGCCATCGCCCACGTGCTGACGAGGTCGTCGATGATGCGGCTGGCGATCTCGACCTTGTGATCGGCCATGCGCGCCTGGCCCTGTTCGTCAATGCACATCACGACAACAGCCGCACCATGCTCGCGAACCGCGTGCATCTTCTTGGTGTAGTTGCTGTCGGGGCCGTGGCCGTCCTCGAAGTGCACCGAGTTGACGATGCTGCGACCGCCGAGACACTCGAGCCCGGCCTCGATCACGGGCGCCTCGGTCGAGTCGATCATCAGCGGGATCGTCGCCGCCGTCGCCAGTCGCGCCGCGGCGTCGCGCATGTCTGCCGCGCCGTCGCGACCGACATAGTCGACACAGACGTCGAGCACGTGCGCACCGTCACGGACCTGGTCGCGGGCGATCTCGATGCCATCGTCCCAACGACCCTCGAGCATCGCCTCGCGGAATGCCTTGGAGCCGTTGGTGTTCGTGCGTTCGCCGATCGACAGGAAACTTGTGTCCTGCCGGAACGCCACGTGCTGGTAGAGCGACGATGCGCTGTGCTCGCGGCGGGGCCGCCGGGCCTGCACCTCCCGGCCACCGAGCCGTGCAACCAGTGCTCGGATGTGGTCAGGTGTCGTGCCGCAACAACCGCCGATGAGGGACAGCCCGAACTCGCGGGTGAACTGGTCGTGAGCCTCGGCGAGCTGTTCCGGCGTCAATGGATAGCGCGCGCCGTCGGCGGTCAGCTCCGGAAGGCCGGCGTTCGGCATACATGACAGGCCGACCTGCGCGTGCCTCGATAGCGAGCGCAGGTGCTCGCTCATCTCCGCCGGGCCGGTGGCGCAGTTGAGGCCGATGAGGTCGATCTCGAGTGGCTCGAGCGCAGTGAGCGCGGCCCCGATCTCGGTCCCGAGGAGCATCGTGCCCGTCGTCTCGACGGTGACTTGCGCGAACAGCGGGAGCTTGACGCCGGTCGCGCGGAACGCGCGGCGCGCGCCATTGATCGCCGACTTCGCCTGCAACAGGTCCTGCGCTGTCTCCACCAGAACCGCGTGCGCGCCACCCTCGATCAGGCCGGCGACCTCGGCCTCGTAGGCATCACGCAGCGCTGCGTAGCTGACATGCCCGAGTGTCGGCAGCTTCGTACCCGGCCCGACGGATCCGAGCACCCATCGGGGCCGGTCCGGCGTCGCGACGTCATCGGCAACCTCGCGGGCGAGTCGAGCGGCCGCGACGGACAGCTCGTGGATGCGGTCGGCGATGTCGTATTCGGCAAGGTTGGCCAGGTTGGCGCCGAAGGTGTTCGTCTCGACCGCGTCCGCGCCCGCGGCGAAGTACTCCTCGTGAATAGCCCGGACGACGTCCGGACGGGTCACGTTGAGGATCTCGTTGCATCCCTCGAGCCCCTCGAAGTCATCGAGGCTGAGGTCGTGGGCCTGCAACATCGTGCCCATTGCGCCGTCGGCAATGACGACCCGCTCGCGCAACGTGGCAAGCAGGCCGTTGTCGGCGTTTTCGTGGCTCATGATCGGTTTTCCCAGTCTACCGGGGCTGATCCCGGCGAGACGACCCGATAACGTGCGCCTGTCGAGTCGAGGGGTGAGGCGTGGCGAGCTACAAGACCGTGCTTGTCGGTACCGACGGGTCAGAGTCGTCCTTCCGAGCGGTGGAGCGCGCTGCCCAGGTAGCGGCCGACGCCGGCGGCAAGCTGCTGATCGTCTCCGCATACGCAGCCATGTCCGAACGCGACCAACGTCGGGCCGCTCACGATCTCGGTGAGGAGTCGTACAAAGTCGTTGGTTCACATCCGGCCGAGGACATCCTGCGTGACGCTGCGGACGTGGCGAAGAAGGCGGGTGCGGACAAGGTCGACACGGTCTCTCAGTCGGGCGACCCGGTCGACGTGCTCGTCGACGTCATCGACAAGCGAAGCGTTGATCTCTGCGTCGTCGGCAACCGCGGTCTCAACAGCCTGGCCGGCCGACTGCTCGGCTCGGTGCCGGCCAACATCAGTCACCGCGCGTCCTGCGACGTCCTCATCGTCCACACCACCGGACGAGGCCGCTGAGCGCCACCCCGTGACCGGACTGGCGCCATGACCGGATTGGGCGTGGCGGCGCCGCCACGCGGGGGAATCGATGTCGACCTGCCCGGCGACGGTGTGCGGCTTGCGGCCACGCGCTTCCCCGGCCCGGGGGCAACGCCAGTTGTCCTCTTGCACGGGTTGTCGTCTCAGCGCCGGTTCTGGAACCTCGTCGTCCCTCAACTCGAGGGCATGCCGTTGCTTGCTCTCGACCAGCGCGGTCACGGCGACGCGGACAGGCCCGAGTCGGACTACGCGCTGACCACGGTCGCGCGCGACCTGGCGACGGCGCTCGACGCGGTCGGGTTGTCTCGGGTAGTGGTGGTCGGCCACTCCTGGGGTGGGGCCGTTGCCGCAACGTTCGCGGCCGAGTTCAGCCACCGCACGTTGGCTCTCGTAGCGATCGACGGTGGGTTCACCTCACCGCTCAGCGACGGCGCGGATCGGGCGGTACGACGCCGGCAGCTCGAGCCGCCGCGTATCGCGGTGGCGCCCGACGAGCTGATCGCAGGCATGCGCAGCCGAACTCCGGTCGGTCGTTGGACGGACGACGTCGCCGCGGCCGTGCTTCCGATCTTCGAGGTCGGTGCGGACGGTCTGGCCCGGCCCCGCTTGCCCTTCGACCGGCACATGCAGATCGTGGACACGCTGCTGGACTACGACGCCATGGACGTGCTCGGTCGGGTGCACTGCCCGACCTGGCTGGTGTCGTGCGAGTCCGTCGACGATGTCGTTCCGGACGACGGGTCAGACGCGCGCAACGACTGGAGTGCCGCACGTGCAAAGGCGCTGACGGCCGTCGCACGAGTGCGGCCGGATGCCCACATTCTGCGGTGGGGCGGAGCGGTCCACGACGTACCCTTGCAATGGCCGGCGCTGGTCGCCGGACTCATCCGTGCAGCAGTTGACGAGGCCGGGTAGGCAGAGCGAGAGGAGTGCGCGTGACCGAGTCGGGACGCGTCATGCTCGCCGCCTTCGAGGGCTGGAATGACGCCGCCGATGCTGCTTCGGGTGCCATCGAACACCTCGAGCGGGAATGGCAAGCACAGCCATTCGCCGCTATCGATCCCGAGGACTACTACGACTACCAGGTGAACCGGCCGACAGTTCGGCTCATCGAGGGGGTCACTCGTCGGATCGAGTGGCCGACCACACGACTGGCGGTCGCCAAGGGCAACGACCCGGAGGTTGTGCTTGTCCGCGGCCTCGAACCCAACATGCGTTGGCGCGCGTTCTGCGACGAGCTGGTCGACTTCGCCCACGAGCTCGATGTGCAGACCGTCGTCTGTCTTGCGGCACTGCTCGCCGACGTGCCGCATTCCCGGCCGATCGACATTCATGGCTCGGCATCGGACGAGCAACTAGCCACGACGTTGGGACTGACGCGTTCTCGCTACGAAGGCCCGACCGGCGTCGTATCCGTCTTTCATGAGGCGTGCGCGCGAGCCGGGCTCACCGTCGTCACGTTTTGGGCATCGGTGCCGCATTACGTTGCTCAGCCGCCGTGCCCCAAGGCGACGCTTTCCCTTCTGCATCGCGCCGAGGACGCGCTCGACATCGCGATCCCCCTCGGCGATCTGCCCGAACAAGCACGAGCATGGGAGCGCGGCGTCGACGAACTCGCGCGCGAGGACAGCGAGATCGCTGAATACATCTCGAGTCTCGAGGAACGCGAGGACGAGTCGGAGCTACCGGAGGCGAGCGGCGACGCAATCGCCAAAGCGTTTGAGCGATATCTGCGCCGCCGCGACAACCCTCCCGGCACCTAGTAGCTGGTTCAGGCGGTCGTGCGAGAACGACGCGTTGTCTTCGCCGGCGCCTCGGTCTCGACGACTCGCTGCTCCGGCACGTCCGGCAATGTGATGCTCTCGGGCTCGCCGGTCCGCTCATAGAGGAACCAGGCGATCGCCAGTGTCAACGGCGCGCTCGCCATGAACGCGAACCACGAGCCGATGCCGCTGATAGCGCCGACACCGACAATCACCGTGATGATGCCAAGTGCCTTCGGCATGGCCTGAGTGCGCAGCATCGCGATGCCCATCGACAGCGTCACAAGAGCCAGGCCGCCGAACAAGGCAACGAAGAAGATGTCTTCGTTCACATTGTTCAGCGCCTGCGCGGCATCGGCGCTGAGCTTCGTCGTGTGGTCGTTAAGCGCTGCGTACGCCCCGGCGCCGACGGCGAAACCAGCGGCCATCAACACGCCACCAGCGACGGTGAGTGTTGCGAGCAGGTCGGAGCCGCGGCGGCGCAGGTAGCCAGCCATGCCCGCGTAGAAGACGACCGCCATGACCGCGCCGTAGGCGAGAAGCAGAATGTCCGCATTGGCACGACCGTGATGCGTCGTGTAATAGCGAATGACCTTCGCACCACTGGACCCCGCGTCGGGCGTGTTACCCAGCACGACCGCGACGACAATCGCCGCGACGAAACCGATGCCTGCTACGGGGGGAACGAGCCGCTTCCAACGATCTGTCATGTCGAGCTCCTTCGACGAGGTGTGGGCCCCCTTCGCTGTTGGTAGCACTCCGCACACTTAGCGTCAGACGTTCGACGGATTGCGCCGGTTCGAGCGGATTGCGTCAGACGATGCCCAGAAGTGCATCAACAGCCGCGGCGACAAGTGCCGGGGCGGTGTCGTCATCGCCGGATGCTTCGGCCCACTCGTCGATGGCGTGCAAGGCGTCGGGTATGCGCAGATCATCGGCCAGTGCTCGCCGCATATCCGCGACCACGGGCCGGGCCGGTGGTGCGGACGGCCGCGCGAAGGCTGCGCGCCAACGCTGCAAACGCGCAGTCGCCGCGGCCATCTCCTCGTCCTGCCACTCCCAGTCGGTCCGATAGTGATGCGCGAGCAGCGCTAGCCGGATCGCCATCGGGTCCGCGCCCTCGCGCCGCAACCGCGAGACGAGGACGAGGTTGCCGCGCGACTTCGACATCTTCTCGCCGTGGTAGCCGACCATCGCCTGGTGGACGAACGCCCGGGCGAATGGCCATTCGCCGGTGACGACCGCAGCTTCCGCGGCACTCAGCTCGTGGTGCGGGAAGACGAGGTCCGAGCCACCACCCTGCACGTCGATGACCGGCCCGAGATGTTCGAGCGCGATCGCGCCGCATTCGACATGCCAGCCGGGACGGCCGTGACCGAGTGAGGAGTCCCACGCAGGCTCATTGGGACGCGCCGCCTGCCACAGCAGGCAGTCGAGCGGGTCCTTCTTGCCCGGACGGTGCGGGTCGCCACCGCGTTCGCCAGAGAGCCGAACCATCTCGGCAACCGGTAAGTGCGCGACCTCACCGAGATGCTCGGCGGAGCTGACCGCGAAATAGAGGTCGCCATCGAGGTCGTATGCCGCGCCGCGGTCGCGCAGCTGCTCGATGATGTCGACGATCGACGGGATGGCCTCGACCGCGCCGACGTATTCGTCCGGCGGCAGGATGCGCAGCGCGGCCATGTCCTCGCGGAACAACTGGGTCTCGCGCTGAGCCAGCGCGACCCAGTCCTCGCCGGTAGCGACCGCTCGTTCCAGCAGCGGATCATCGACGTCCGTGACGTTCTGCACGTAACGAACGTCGCGGCCGGCGTCGCGCCATACGCGTTGGAGGACATCGAAGAGCAGGTATGTCGCCGCGTGGCCGAGGTGGGTCGCGTCATACGGGGTTATCCCGCACACATACAGACGAATCGGATCACTGGCGCCGCCGACTTCGACAACGGCGCCGGCGGCGGAGTCGTGCACGTGCGGCAGCGACCCCGACCCAAGACCGAGATCGGCGAGTCGCGGGACAGCGACTGGCGGCCACGACTCCACGTCACGAGCCTATGAGATTTAGAAGGGGGGCCAGGGCACCGGCGGCCAGTCGTCGCTCGGCAACGGATGGCGGCGGGTCGACAGCAGTCGATCGGTCCGCACGATCGTCGCGGCGACCTCGGCGGGGTCGAGCAGCTCGCGAAGCTCCGCGCCGAGCTCGCCCTCGAACTGCGCCCGCAACCCGGAGAGACAGTCGATGGCCTCGTCGGTGAGCGACCGGCCGCGCCAGCGCCACAGCACGGTGCGGAGCTTGTCGTCGACGGAGAAGCAGACGCCGTGGTCGACGCCGTAGACGTGCCCGTCCCCGGTGGGAAGCAGATGACCGCCCTTGCGGTCGGCATTGTTGACGACCGTGTCGAACACTGCCATCCGGCGCAATTGCGCGTGGTCGCTGCGCGCGAGCGCAGCCAGGTCGACCGACTCGTCGACGTCGATCCACAGCTGGCACATGCCGATCCCGAACGGCCCGTCCCGCAGCACCGTGGGCGGGACAATGTCCCAGCCGAGCGCTCCCGAGACCACGTATGCCGCGACTTCGCGATAGGCCAACGTGCCGTCGGGAAAATCCCACAAGGGCCGTTCGCCGGCGATCGGCTTGTGCACGCATGCCGCCTGCACACCATCGAGCGTGACCGTGCAGAACAACGTCGCGTTGGACGCGTCATACAAGCGACCTTCGACGCTCAGTTCGCCGTCGCGAAGCAGCCGCAACGCGTCGGGCAGCTCGAGAACCGCGGGTTCGGTCACAGCGTCAGTGTGGCCCGCGGTGGCCGTTCTGGCGCGGGCAGATGTGACCGCTCGGATCGAGCGGGTTGCCGCACAGCGGGCAGGGAGGGCGGCCGGCCGCGACGACACGCAAGGCCCGCTTCGCGAACGCCCGCGCATGCCCGGGCTGCAACCGCACCCGCAGCAGGTCACCAGTGAACTCGGCGCTCTCCTCCGTGGCCTCAGCCCCGGGCTCGTCCTCCAGGGACTGTGCCTCGACGATCACCTCGCTGGTGTCGTCCTCCCAGGCCAGAGCCAGCGCGCCGACCCGGAACTCCTCCTCGATCGGCGCGCCCAGCGGCGCGACGTCCTCCAGCTCAGGTGGCGCGGTCGCGGGGACGTCGGCCTCCGGCTTGCGCCGTCGTACCTCGTCGAGGAGCTCGTCGAGTCGCTCGGCGAGCGCCGCGACCTGACCCTTCTCGAGCGCGACCGAGACGATGCGCGCGCCGTCGCTCGCCTGGAGATAGAAGGTGCGCTCGCCCGGCTCCCCGACGGTGCCTGCGACGAAGCGCTCGGGGTGGACGAACTCATGCAACTGGCCGGACACGCGCCCAGACTAAGTTGACGCGCCCGAGCCGCCGCCGACGACGGCGTCAGAGGACCCGGCGCGGCGCCGACTTCGACGTTTCGGCGGGAGCAGATCGGCGACAGATCCGCCGACGTCGTTCAGCCGTACGACGAACGGTCGCAGGCTCGTGTAGCGGATGACGGTCAGTGAACAGGGATCGATCTGCAGCCGCTGGAACATGTCCAGGTGGACGCCGAGCGCGTCGGCGACGATGGCCTTGATGACGTCGCCGTGGCTCACGGCAATCCACGTGGCGTCGTCGCCGAGGCGCGCGTTGTGGTCACGGACGGCGTCGACGGCCCGGTTCTGGGTGTCCCGCAGCGCCTCGCCGCCGGGGAACGCAGCCGCGCTGGGATGGGCCTGGACGACCTTCCACAGCGGGTCCTTGGCCAGCTTCTTGAGCTCCTGGCCGGTCCAGTCGCCGTACCTGCACTCCCCCAGCCGCTCATCGGTGTCCACCGTCGGCCCCTCGCGCCCCGCGGCGAGCGCGACGGCCGTCTCCTGGCATCGCTCCAGGGGGCTCGCCACGATGGCCGCGACCGGCACCGGGAGGAGCCGCTCGCCCAGAGCCGCGGCTTGCTGGCGGCCCCGGTCGTCGAGATGAACCCCGGGGGTCCAGCCGGCCAGCACGGGTCCGGTCATCGCGGTGAGGCCATGGCGGGCCAGCAGGAGCGTCGTCATCGAGGGCGAAGCCTAAGCCGAAGTCCGGCCATTCGGCGGCTAAGGCTTTGCGGGTGGATGGCCGACAGGTAACCAGAACGTCACTAGGCGAGTCAGAACTCGTCGAGCGGTGTGAAACGCGCGGCAACGGAGCCGCGCCTAAGTCAGGGTGGGACAGGGATGGCCGAGATCGAGGAGCGCATCGCGCGGCTCGAAGAGCTGCTGTCAGCGCACGGGGTCGAGGTCGACGAGGCCGTCCTGCGCCACAACCTCTGCCAGCTCCGCCAACTCCGCGCCGAAATCACCGACGCCCTCGTCTAACACCCGCTCGGTCGCTCCAGAGCTAACTACCGACGCCGGACTTGTCTAGGGCTTCGGCAGCGGCTCGTAGGGTCGCGATCCGCTCGTCTTGTGTCACGCCATAGGCCGACACGTTCAACGTCGTCACTCCGGCTTCGGCCAGGTGCTGCATCTTGTCCGCGATCCGGTCGACCGAGCCCAGCAGAGCGGTGCGGTCGATGAACTCGAACGGCACGGCGGCCGCGGCCTCGTCGTACTTGCGGTCCAGATAGAGGTCCTGGATCTGCTGAGCCTCTTGCTCGTAGCCCATCCGCACCGCGAGCCGGTTGTAGAAGTTCTGCTCGCGTGAGCCCATGCCGCCGATGTAGAGCGCCGCGTAGCCACGGATGGGGTCGGCCGCCGCCGACACGTCGTCGCCGACGACGAGCGGCGCGGTCGGGACGATGTCGAACGGCGCATCGCTGCGGCCGGCCCGAGCCATCCCGGTGCGGATCGACTCGACCTGCTCCTTCGCGAACTCCGGGTCGTAGAAGATCGCGAGCCAGCCGTCGCACTTCTCGCCGGCGAGCTCGAGGTTCTTCGGCCCGATCGCCGCGAGATAGATCGGCATGTATTCGCGCACCGGGTGGATGATCATCTTCAGGGGCTTGCCCGGCCCGTCCGGCAGCGGCAGCTGGTAGTGCGCGCCGTCATAGGCCACCCGCTCGCGGGCGAACGCCAGCCGGATGATGTCGATGTATTCGCGCGTGCGGCCCAGCGGCTTGTCGAACTTGGCGCCGTGCCAGCCCTCAGAGACCTGCGGCCCGGACACACCTAGCCCCAGCCGGAACCTGCCGCCCGACAACGTGTCGAGCGTCGCCGCCGTCATCGCCGTCATCGCCGGCGTCCGGGCCGGGATCTGGAAGATGGCGCTGCCGACGTCGATGCGCGTCGTCTTGGCCGCGATCCACGTGAGCACGGTCGCGGCATCGTTGCCATAGGCCTCGGCGCACCAGGCGACCGAGAAGCCGAGCCGCTCCGCCTCCAGCACCAGGTTGATGTTGTCCTCGCCGGAGACGAGCCCCCAATAGCCGACGTTCAAGCCCAGTTTCATTTCGCTCCGCTCGCCGGGACCGCAGGTTTCATTCCGGGGACTATGCCACTCCCCCGGATAGGGTCATCCCATGGAGCAGCGCCGGCTCGGGAACACCGGGCTCCAGGTCTCGAGGATGGCCCTCGGCACCATGAGCTGGGGCCGGGACACCGACGAGGACGACGCGTCGAGCCAGCTGAAGGCCTTCATCGAGGTCGGCGGCACGCTGATCGACACAGCCGATGTCTACGTCGACGGCGAGAGTGAGAAGATCGTCGGCCGGCTGCTCCAGGGCGTCGTACGACGCGACGACGTCATCGTCGCCACCAAGGCGGTGTCACGGCGCAACCAGGAGCGTGACCGCGACGCCTCCCGCCGGCACTTGCTGACGGCTCTCGATGCGTCGCTCGCGCGGCTGGGCACGGACTACGTCGACCTGTGGCAGATGCACTCGTTCGACCCGGCGACGCCACTGGAAGAGACGCTTGCTGCGCTCGACACCGCCGTCTCGTCCGGACGCGTGCGCTATGTCGGCGTCTCCAACTACAACGGCTGGCAGACCGCCAAAGCGGCGACCTGGCAACGTGCCTGGCCGGGACGCGCGCCCATCGTGTCGACGCAGATGGAATATTCGCTGCTGCAGCGCGGCATCGAACGCGAAGTCGTGCCTGCTGCGCTCGACCTCGGCATCGGTATCTTGCCGTGGTCGCCGCTGGGCCGCGGTGTGCTGACCGGCAAATACCGAGCCGGCACTCCGGCCGACTCGCGTGGCGCGTCCCCGGACTATCAGCGGTTCGTCGCGCCATACCTCGATGACCGGGCCAGCCGTGTCGTCGGTTCGGTCATCACCGCGGCAGACGGGCTCGGCGTCTCGCCGCTCGCTGTCGCGCTCGCATGGGTCCGCGACCGGCCCGGTGTGGTCGCGCCGATCGTCGGTGCCCGCACCGCCGCACAGCTCAAGGGTTCACTCGACACGGATGCGCTCGTGTTGCCGGCCGAGATCCGTGACGCGCTCGACGACGTCTCGACTCCGTCCATGGGCTATCCCGAAGCAGGCATCCGCCGCTGACACCGGAGCAGCTGCGCGCGCTGCTGGCGGCTCCGGCATTGCTCGAGGCCGCCAAGCCCGACGACTTGCGTGTTGCGGAGAGCCTGCGTCGGGAGTGGCCGGCCGCATTGGTCGCCGCGGCAACTGAACAAGCAGCCTTGCGTCAACGCGCGACGGACAAGTTCACACGCGCCGCCCAGCTGCTCTTCACGCGTGACGGCCTCGAACAAGCAAGCGCCGAGGACGTCGCGCGACATCGCGCCGAGCGTTTCGCGCGCGCAGCACAACCTCTTGTCATCGATCTGTGCTGCGGTATCGGCGGCGATATGTGCGCGCTGGGCGCAGCTGCCGAGCTTGTCGTCGGCGTTGACCGAGACGAGCGTCACGCGGTCGTCGCTCGTCACAACGCCAAGACGTATGACGCCGCCGCGGCGGTTGTCGTCGCGGACGTGCACGACATCCGCTTGCCCGCAGGCGCCGCCGTCTTCATCGACCCGGCCCGACGCACGGCGGGAGGCAAGCGCGGCGGCTATTCCCCCGCCCTCGACTGGTGCCTGTCGCTGCCGGTGTCGCGTGTCACCGTCAAGGCGGCCCCGGGGCTCGACCCGGACATCGTTCCCGCGGGCTGGGAAGTCGAGTTCGTCGCCGTCGGCCGCGACCTCAAGGAATCTGTGCTGTGGTCACCCGGCTGGGGCGGCGCCCGTCGTCGCGCGACGATCCTGCCGACCCGGGCCGGCGAGCCCGTGGTCGATCTGGTGCCCGACCTGAACACGCCGGCTGCCGCCATCGCGGCACCTGGCCGCTATCTCCTCGACCCATCGCCCGCGGTGACCCGAGCCGGAGCGGTCGCGGACATCGCCGCCCGGCTCGACGCGTGGCAGATCGACCCGCGGATCGCGTTTCTGTCAGCGGATCACTCGCTGCGGTCGCCATACGGCCGCGATCTCGTCGTCGAGTCGTCCCTGCCCTTCAACGTCAAGGCGCTGACAGCGGAGCTGCGCCGTCTCGGCGTCGGCGCTATCGACATCCGCCGCCGCGGCTTGGCCGGCGACGTCGACGCGCTCCGGCGCCGGTTGTCCGCGCGCGGCTCCCGTCGGGCGACCGTGGTGCTGACCCGGGTTGTCAACAAGCCGTGGACGCTCATCTGCTTCGACCCCGAGAGCCCGTAAGTTCAAGGGGTGCAGCCCGACACCGTCGTCCAGGAGTCGGGGACGGCGTTCGCGCGTTTCTGCGCCGCGGGCTTGTGGCCAAGTCTCGGGCGGACCATCGCCTCTCGTCTCGAGCCGGCCGGCATCCGTGCCGCCGAGGACGTGACGCTCGACGCCCTCATGAAGGTCGATGGCGTCGGCGCCAAACGTGCGCAGCAGCTCGTTCGAACCTTTGAGGATGCGCAGCCACGTTTCCGGGTCGCCGAGCTGCTTGACGCTGTGGGCCTGCCGCTGCGCCTCGCCAATGCGGCCGTCGACGATCTCGGTCGCGACGCGGCTACCACGCTGCGCCGGGACCCATGGCGCCTGCTCGACTGCGTCCACGGCAACCAGGCGACACCGCGCGACATCGACGCGTTTGCCTTGCGTCTCCTCACCGAGCGACCCGGCAAGGACGACCCGCGACGGGGACGCGCCTTCACGGTCTATGTGCTGAGCCGCGCCACTCGCGACGGGCACACAGTCCTGCCGGACGGCACCGTCGCGTCGGCGCTGACCGGGCTCGACATCCCGGATCCGGAGAGCGCTATCGCCGCCGCGATCGACGACGGCGACGTCGCTGAATTCCCGACGTATGACGAGGACACCCCCGGCCGGATGCTGGGGCTGACCCGTTTCGCCATGGCCGAAGAGTCGGTGGGCGAAGGCCTGGCCCGGTTGCTTGCTACCGCACAGCCACTGGCGACGCCTGAAGGCACGACGTCGGTGACCGGCGGGCTCGATCCGGACCAGCGTGCGGCTGTGCAGCTCCTCGCCGAGCACGGTGTCGTCGTCCTGCATGGCGGCCCCGGCACCGGCAAGAGCCGCACAGTGGCTGCCGTTGTCGAGCTGGCGACCGCGCTGCGTAAGCGCATCGCGCTGGCAGCACCCACCGGTCGTGCCGCGAAACGACTCGAAGAGCTGGCCGGACACGAGGCCTCGACACTGCACCGGCTGCTTGGCGCGCAAGGCGGTCCTGGATCCGATGAGCGTCGCGGCGCCACCCAGTTCCTGCGCGGTGAGTCATGGCCGATCGACGCCGACGTCGTCGTCGTTGACGAGACGTCGATGCTCGATGTCGAGCTGGCGGCGGTGTTGCTCGACGCCTGTGCGGACGGCACGCACTTGTTGCTCGTCGGCGACCCGGCGCAGCTGCCCTCGATCGGCCCGGGTCGAGTGCTCGGCGACGTCCTCGACTCCGGCGCCATCCCGTCGATCGAGCTCACCACCCTCCACCGGCAGGCCGAAGGAGGGACGATCGCGCGGCTGGCCTCCGCCGTCCGGGGTGGCGACCTGCCGCCGGTCGACGACCCGACCCGTGAAGTTGTCGTCGTTCGCACCACCTCGGCTGACGAAGCCGCGAAGCGCGTCGTACAGCTGGTCACCGACTCGATCCCCCGCGCACTCGGGATCGCCGCGACCGACGTCCAAGTGGTGACGCCGGTGCATCGTGGGCCGGCCGGCACGATCGCGCTCAACACCGCGCTCAAAGCGAAGCTCAACCCTGGCTCCGGGACGGTCGGCGCGTTCGACGTCGGCGACCGCGTTGTCGCGACCGCCAACCATCTCGACGACGGCTTCGCAAACGGCGAGGTCGGGGTCGTGACCGAGGCGAAGGACGGCGCGCTCGTCGTCGACTTCGGCGCCGGCCCGCTGACGGTGCCGGGCCGAGCGTTGGTGGACCTGGTGCACGGCTGGGCGATCACCGTGCACCGGGCGCAGGGCTCCGAGTGGCCGGCAGTCGTGTCGGCGCTGCCCCCGGAGGCCGGCGGGATGCTGTCACGACCGCTCGTCTACACCGCGTGGACGCGCGCGCAGCGGCACTTGTCGATCGTGCACGCGAGCGGGCCGGTGCTGGCTCGCGGCGTCCGCGAGGTTGGCGCCCGCCCACGGCGCACCCGCCTCGCCACTGTCCTTCGTGGCGATGGATGAGGCCGAACGGCCCTTGCTCCGGCGCCACGCGGAGGTAACTTTCTAAGCGTGGAGTGGGAGTACCAGCGCGTCACGCTGCCGCGGGGCACCTCGCGGAACGTGGCTCAGCGCCTGCTCACCGAAGCCGCCGAGCGCGAGCACTGGGAGCTCGACCGGCTCCGGCTCTATCCCGACGGTCGCCGTAAGGTCGTGCTCCGTCGCCGCATCATGCGGGTCAAGTCGACCTTCATCCACTGATTCCTGGGCGGGTGCGTTTCGACCCCCGCAAGGAGGGCATTCCCCGTTGCGGGTGAAGAAGCCGCCCTGCCTGGAGATGAGATGCCGTCCGACCGTTCCCCCCGGCTGCGCCGACGCCGCAGCCATCAGCCAGAGGGCGCACCATCTGCCGCTGAGCAGCCCGCGGTCGTGGCCGAGGAACCCGCTGTCGTTGCCGACGTCATGGAAGCGGCGACCCAGCGACTGCGCGACCAGGCCTGGAAGATCAACGCGACCACCCGGCCGCCATTGATCTCCGAGGAAGCTGCCCGCCCGGCCCCGGTGGCGACGCCGGACGACGTCCGGATCGACGGCTAGCGCTGCGTCGGCGCGGCCACCGGCGCCGCTAGGTCGTCGCGCAGGACCCGGAGCAGGTCGATGGCCTCGGCCAGTGGCCCACCCACGCTGCCGTCGTCGCCGGCCATGACCAGCAACCTCTCCACGCGAGCCAGCGTCGCGGCCAGCTTTTCGCCGCCGACCGCTTCGAGCCGTCGCTCCAGATCGGTGGTCCGTCGAAGTAGCCGCTCGCGTTCTTGCTGCAGCCCGACGAAGACCTCCACCTTCGCCCGTAGCACCCACGGGTCGAACGGCTTGGCCAGGAAGTCGACCGCACCTGCCGCGTAGCCGCGATAGGCCTGATGCGCCTCGCGGTCGATCGCGGTCAGGAAGATGATGGGGATGTCCTGGGTGCGGTTCCTGCCCTTGATATGCGCCGCGGTCTCGTAGCCGTCCATCTCAGGCATCTGGACGTCGAGCAGGATGAGCGACACGTCGTGCACAAGCAGATGCTTGAGTGCCTCGGCCCCGGACGACGCGCGTACGAGCTCGTGTCCCAACCCACCGAGGATCGCTTCTAACGCAAGCAGGTTCTCCTCCCGGTCATCGACCAGGAGGATGCGTGCAGGTGTCGGCCCGGCCATCAGCTCGTCGCGGGCGTTTCAGCTGCGTTGTCCTTAGCGGACGCCAACCAGCGACGCATCGACTGCAACAGCGTGTCGAGGTCGACCGGCTTGGTGATGTAGTCCGACGCACCGGCAGCGATGCTCTTCTCGCGGTCGCCAGGCATCGCCTTGGCGGTCAGGAACAGCACCGGGAGGTGTTCGCGGCCGGGCATCATCCGGATCGCGGTCGTGGTCTGGTTGCCATCCATCTCCGGCATCATGACGTCCATCAACACGAGATCGATCTCTGGGTTGTCTTCCAAGATTCGAAGACCTTCCGCGCCATTGTCGGCATACAGCACCGTAGCGCCATGCATCTCCAGTGCACTCGTCAAGGCAAACACATTGCGAATGTCGTCGTCGACAACGAGGACCGATGCGCCTGCCAGCGACGTGGCGTCATAGTCGGTCGGCGGTGCTTCGTCCAGTGCGCGCATTGCGGAGATGATCGGGCCGCGGCCATAGGTCGCCTCTTCCTCGCTCACCGTCTGCATCGGCAACGCAGACAACGCCTCTGTGAACGGGAACTCCTGCGGCAGGTAGAGCGTGAACGTCGAGCCGACACCCTCTTCGCTCTGCACCGTGATGGCACCGCCGAGCAGTCGCGCGATCTCCCGGCTGATGGACAAGCCGAGTCCGGTCCCGCCATACCTGCGGCTCGTCGTACCGTCGGCCTGCTGGAACGCCTCGAAGATGTGCCGCAGCTTGTCGGCCGCGACGCCGATGCCGGTGTCAGTGACGGCGAACGCAAGAACCGGAGATGCGGCGTCATCGAGGGTCGGTACGCCGAAGCGCATCGCCGGGTCGGCAAGCGACAGCTGCATGGTGACGTGACCCGTGTCGGTGAACTTGAACGCATTGGACAGCAGGTTGCGCAGCACCTGGCGCAGTCGCTGTTCGTCGGTCGCGAACGTTGGCGGGGTGCCTTCGGCGACTTCGACGAAGAACGCAAGTCCCTTCTGCTCCGCCACCGGAAGGAAGGTCTGCTCGACCGCGTCGCAGAGTGCATGCACCTCGAGCGGCGACGTGTGCACGTCCATCTTCCCGGCCTCGACCTTGGACAGGTCGAGGATGTCGTTGATCAGCTCGAGGAGATCCGAACCGGCGCGGTGAATCGTGCGGGCGAACTCGGTCTGCTTGTCCGTCAGGTTGTTCTCGGGGTTGTCGGACAGCAGCTTCGCGAGGATGAGCAGGCTGTTGAGCGGGGTTCGGAGCTCGTGGCTCATGTTGGCGAGGAACTCGCTCTTGTATTGCGAAGCGAGCTCGAGCTGAAGCGCCTTCTCTTCGAGGCCAAGACGCGCGAGCTCGATCTCCCGGTTCTTGGCTTCCAGGTCCTGTGACTGTTCGGTGAGCAGCTGCGCCTTCTCCTGCAGTTCGGCGTTGGTGCGCTGCAGCTCGTCGGACTGCACCTGCAGCTCCTGCGTCAGTCGCTGCGACTGCGCGAGCAGCTCCTCGGTCCGGGTGTTGGCGATGATCGTGTTGAGGACGACGCCGATGGTCTCGACCAGCTGGTCGAGGAAGATCAGTTGCTGTTCGCTGTAGCGCAGGAACGACGCGATCTCGATGACGCCGAGGACCTGCTCCTCGAACAGCACGGGAAGGACGACGACGTCGGACGGTGGCGCCTCGCCGAGCCCGCCCTTGATGGTGAGGTAACTGGCCGGTGCACCGTCGACACGGAGCCGGTTCTTCTCGACCGCAGCCTGTCCGACCAGGCCTTCGCCGAGCTTGAACAGGCTCTCTTCTCCGCTGTAGCCATATGCGGACGTGAGCCGCAGGTATGCCTCGCCCTCGTCCTGCGCGAGCAGGAAGAACGCCCCCTGCTGTGCTTGTACGACGCTGGTGATCTCGCTCATGAGCATCGCGCACAGCTGCTGAAGGTCGCGCTGACCCTGCATGCGGCCGCCGATCCGGGCCAGGTTGCTGCGCAGCCAGTCGGTCTGCGCGTTCTTCTCGGTCGTCTCGCGAAGGTTCGCGATCATCTGGTTGATGTTGTCCTTGAGCTCCGCGACCTCGCCTTGTGCTTCGACGGCGATCGACCGGGTCAGGTCGCCGCGGGTAACAGCGGTGGAAACCTCGGCGATCGCGCGCACCTGGGTCGTCAGGTTGCCGGCCAGCTGGTTCACGTTCTCGGTGAGGTCGCGCCAGGTTCCGGAGACACCGGCGACCTCGGCCTGACCACCAAGCCGTCCCTCGGTGCCGACCTCACGGGCCACACGCGTGACCTCAGCGCCGAATGACGAGAGCTGGTCGACCATCGTGTTGACGGTGTTCTTCAGCTCCAGAATTTCGCCCTGTGCGTCGACGGTGATCTTCTGCGTCAGGTCACCCTTGGCGACAGCGGTGGTGACCTGGGCGATGTTGCGGACCTGACCGGTCAGGTTGGCCGCCATCGAGTTCACGGAGTCGGTGAGGTCGCGCCACGTTCCGGACACACCACGCACTCGGGCCTGGCCACCGAGTCGCCCTTCGGTGCCGACCTCACGGGCGACACGCGTGACCTCGTCCGCGAACGACGACAGCTGGTCGACCATCGTGTTGACGGTGTTCTTCAGCTCGAGGATCTCGCCCTGTGCGTCGACGGTGATCTTCTGCGTCAAGTCACCGTTGGCGACGGCGGTGGCGACCTGGGCGATGTTGCGGACCTGGCCGGTCAGGTTGGCGGCCATGTAGTTCACGTTGTCGGTGAGGTCGCGCCACGTGCCCGAGACACCCTTCACCTGCGCCTGACCACCGAGCCGGCCTTCGGTGCCGACCTCACGGGCGACACGCGTGACCTCGTCCGCGAACGACGACAGCTGGTCGACCATCGTGTTGATCGTCTGTGCGAGTGCGGCGACTTCGCCCTTCGCGTCGACAGTGATCTTCTGCGACAGGTCACCCTTGGCGACCGCGGTGGTCACCTGGGCGATGTTGCGGACCTGGCCAGTCAGGTTGGCGGCCATGTAGTTCACGTTGTCGGTGAGGTCGCGCCACGTGCCCGAGACACCCTTCACCTGCGCCTGGCCGCCGAGCTTTCCGTCCGTACCGACCTCACGGGCCACACGCGTGACCTCGTCCGCGAACGACGACAGCTGGTCGACCATCGTGTTGACGGTGCTCTTCAGCTCGAGGATCTCGCCCTGCGCGTCGACGGTGATCTTCTGCGACAGGTCACCCTTGGCGACCGCGGTCGCGACCTGCGCGATGTTGCGGACCTGCGCGGTCAGGTTGCCGGCCATGTAGTTCACGTTGTCGGTCAAGTCACGCCACGTACCCGACACACCCTTCACCTGCGCCTGGCCGCCGAGCTTTCCGTCCGTACCGACCTCGCGCGCCACACGCGTGACCTCATCCGCGAACGACGACAGCTGGTCGACCATGGTGTTGATCGTCGACTTGAGCTCGAGCGTCTCGCCGCGCACGTCGACCGAGACTTTCTGCGACAGGTCGCCCTGCGCAACAGCCGTCGTCACCTGTGCGATGTCACGCACCTGGGCGGTCAGGTTGGATGCCATGGAGTTCACCGAGTCGGTGAGGTCCTTCCACGTGCCGGCGACACCGGGCACCTCGGCCTGGCCACCGAGCTTGCCTTCGGTTCCCACCTCGCGGGCCACGGTCGTCACCTGCTCGGCGAACAGGAGCAGCGTGTCCGTCAGCGAGTTGATCGTGTCGGCGAGCGCCGCGACCTCACCCTTGGCGTCGACGGTGATCTTCTGCGACAGATCGCCGCGCGCGACTGCCGTGACGATCTGCGCGATGTTGCGGACCTGGCTGGTCAGGTTGCCGGCCATCGAGTTCACCGCGTCGGTCAGGTCTTTCCACGTTCCCGCGACGCCGGCTACTTCTGCCTGGCCACCGAGCTGACCTTCGGTGCCGACCTCACGGGCGACACGCGTGACCTCGGCCGCGAATGACGACAGCTGGTCGACCATCGCGTTGAGCGTGTTGGCGAGCGCAGCAACCTCGCCCTTCGCCTCCACCGTGATCTTCTGCGACAAGTCGCCCTGGGCAACAGCGGTCGCCACTTGGGCGATGTTGCGGACCTGGTCGGTCAGGTTGGCCGCCATCGAGTTCACCGAGTCGGTGAGGTCTCGCCAGGTGCCGGAGACACCGCGGACCTCTGCCTGACCGCCGAGGCGACCGTCGGTGCCGACCTCACGAGCGACACGCGTCACCTCGGCCGCGAACGACGACAGCTGGTCGACCATCGTGTTGACGGTGCTCTTCAGCTCGAGGATCTCGCCCTGCGCGTCGACGGTGATCTTCTGCGACAGGTCGCCCTGAGCAACAGCCGTCGTGACCTGAGCGATGTTGCGGACCTGAGTCGTCAGGTTGGCCGCCATCGAGTTGACGTTGTCGGTCAGGTCGCGCCACACGCCGGAGACACCACGCACTTGCGCCTGGCCACCGAGCTTGCCCTCGGTGCCGACCTCACGGGCGACACGCGTCACCTCATCGGCGAACGACGACAGCTGGTCCACCATCCGGTTGACCGTCGTACCGATGCGCTCGAACTCACCCTTGACCGGCTGGCCGGCGATCTCGAGCGCCATGTGCTGGGAAAGGTCGCCTTCGGCGACCGCCTCGATGACACGAGCGACCTCGGTGGTCGGTCGTACGAGGTCATCGATCATGGAGTTGATCGCAGTTGCCGACGAGGCCCAGTCGCCCTTGTCATTCAGCTCGGAGAGGCGTTCAGTCATGCGTCCTTCGCGGCCGATAACATGACTGACTCGAACCAGCTCGCGAGTACGCCGCTCCTGCATCTCAGCGATCTCGTTGAACCTGTCGACGACGTCCCCGAGGAGACCGTCCCGCCGACCCAGACGCACACTGAAGTCCCCGTTGCGGAACGCGGTCAACGCAGAGGAGAGCTCGTTTAGATGATCGACCCGGACGTCTTCGGTGCCAGAAGGCTTGGCAGTGGACTTTCGTGGACGGGTCGAAGCGGTGGTGGTCACGTCGCCTCCGGCTCCCTCGTGGTCAGCTGCGCACACCCGGCGGGGCTCAGTCAGTATGCAGAATATTTCCGCCCGTTCAATACGGTCAGTTACCAAACAGTCACAAAACGCGCATGACCGGCGCGTCGACGGCCGTGAGTAAGGCTTCCGTAACCCTGGCGCCTGACGCAAGAGCCGCGGGACTAGCCCGACGATTCGTCGCAGAGGCACTCGCCGGCACTGCCGCCGAGATCACCCACGACATCGCTGTCCTACTCGTGAGCGAGGTCGTGACCAACGCCGTCGTGCACGCCGCTAGTGCAGTCGAGGTCGAGGTAACAGTCAATGCAGCGGAGGTCATCGTCGGAGTGCGCGACGCCGACACCGGACCACTCGTCGCGCGCACCGGCGGCGGCAGTGAGCTCGATGAGGGTGGACGTGGCTTCCTGCTGATCGACCGACTCGCGCACAGCTGGGGCACCGAGCACGAAGCCGGGCGGAAGACGGTCTGGTATCGCCTCGCCCTGGGCGACCCGGAGCCGAGCAATGAAGGCGCCGCGCCACCGCCGCCGCCGCGAAAGGCCGCGGCGCCCGTCAGCCGGCCTCGAGACATGCTGCACAGCTTGCTGTTGCGCCCATCCATCGAAGACGCGTTGACGTTGACCGAGCAGATTCGCGAAGTCCTCGCGCGTGTTGTCGATCTCCTTGCCGCCAACGGTGGGGCGGTCTACCTCGTGGGCGTCACCGAACCGATCACAGTGGGCGCGGACGACGGGGGTACGACGTCGACCGGACATGAGCTCGTCGTCGACGACCGGCGGCTCGGCACGCTCACGATCGCGCACGACGATCGGCTGCACGGCGACGACGAGGCTTTCGTGCAGCTTGCGGCCGACCGGCTCGCGCTTCTCGCGGCAGAGCACGGTGCGCTGCGCAGCGAACAAGGTCGTGGCGCAGACAACGACTTCCTATCCGAGGCCACCGAGCTGCTGGCCGGATCCACGAGCGTCGCCGTGAGCCTGACGTTGCTCACGCAGATCGTCGTCCCTCGGCTCGCCGAATGGTGCGCCGCACTGACCGTCGACGACCGCGGTCGTCCCCGCCGTCTCACGGCCAACCATCGCCGCGAGGACAGAACCGACGCCGTACACAACGCCCTCGAAGCCGAACGCGAGCTACGAGAAGCGCTGATGGCGGCTGCCGCGGGACAGGGACCGCAGCGGCTGCCCGCAACCGTCACGATCGGCGGGCAGCGAACGTATGTCGTCGTGCTGCCGCTCATCTCGCATTCGCGGATTCTCGGCGTCCTCGTGCTCGGTTGCTCGGCGCAGCTTGATCCGGTGACCTACATGAGTGCCGTCGAGCTCGCCCGGCGAGCCGCGCTCGTGGTCGACAACGCACGCCTTCATGAGGAACAAGCCGCAACTGTCACCGCTTTGCAGGCGTCACTCCTGCCCACGGCGCTGCCCACGGTCGCCGGTTTGGAGCTGGCCGCGCGCTATCACTCGGCCTCCCCTGGCATGTCCGTCGGTGGCGACTTCTACGACGCCCTCGTGCTCGATGGCAACCAGCTGGTGCTGGCAGTCGGCGATGTTTGCGGCAAAGGTGCGGAGGCTGCGGCGATCACCGGGATGAGCCGCGACCTGCTGCGGATGCTCGTCGAGGACGGCGCCGATCCGGGGGCGGCGTTGCGTCGGCTGAATCGCGCCTTGCTCAGCTATCCCGCGAGTTCCCGGTTCTGCACCATTGCTCTGGCGAGACTCGAGCGCCGCGCCGACTTCGTGGTGTGCACCGTATGTCTCGGCGGTCATCCGGAGCCGGTGGTGCTGCGTGCCGACGGACGCACCGAGTTGGTGGGAGTGCCCGGCGACCTCCTCGGTGTTCTCGGAGACGACGAGCTCGAGCTGCATGAGACAGAGGTCGTGCTCCGGCGCGGCGATGCCCTGGTTCTTTACACCGACGGCCTGACCGAGCGTCGCGACGGCCGACGCATGTTCGGTCAGTACGGGCTGCGCAAGACGCTGTCGACTGCGGCGGGCCAGGACGCCGAGGGGCTGGCGAGCGCACTCGAGCACGCGGCCGAGTCCTTCGTCGACACCGAACTTCGTGACGACCTGGCCGTGCTGGTGATGCGCCGCGTCGGATGACGCGGGTCAGGCGCTCGCGATGAAACGGGACAACACCCGGGTGCCGAAACGCAAGCCATCGAGCGGGACACGTTCGTCCACGCCGTGGAACATCCCGCCGAAGTCGAGCTCCGCCGGCAAGCGCAACGGCGAGAAACCGAAGCAGCGGATGTCAAGGCGCGCGAAGTGCTTCGCGTCGGTGCCGCCGGACATGCAATAAGGCACCGGCCGGCCATCCGGGTCTTCGGCGACGATCGCGCTCTTCATCGCTTCGACAATGTCGCCGTCGAACGTCGTCTCCACCGCGATGTCCTTGTGCACCATCTCGATCGCCACATCGGGCCCGACGACACGCGACAGCTCCTCGAGAAACCGTTCTTCGCCGCCCGGCAAGAACCGGCAGTCGATCGCCGCCGAAGCGCGCTGCGGGATCACGTTGTGCTTGTATCCCGCCTCGAGCATCGTGGGATTCGCGGTATGCCGCAGGCTGGCGCCAACCATGCGCGCGAGCGGCCCGATCTTGGCGAGGGCGGCTTCGACGTCATCGGCGTCGAACTCGATGGCGAGCGCAGCACACATCTCACGTAGGAACGCATCCGCCGACGGCGTCAGCTCCACCGGGAACTTGTGCCGGCCGAGTCGCGCCGTTGCCTCGGCAACGGCGGTGACCGCGTTGTCGTCGTTGAGCATCGACCCGTGTCCGGCCCGACCGCTAGCCACGAGCTTCAGCCAGGCCATGCCTTTCTCCGCGGTCTGGATGGCGTAGAGCCGCTGCCCGGCCACGTTGATGCTGAACCCACCGACCTCGCTGATGGCCTCGGTGCATCCCTCGAAGAGCTCGGGCTTGTTGTCGACGAGCCAACGCGCACCGAACATGCCGCCGGCTTCCTCGTCGGCCAGGAAAGCGAGGACGACGTCACGCGACGGACGCCGTCCCTGCCGCGACCAGTCGGCGACGACCGCGAGCGTCATCGCATCCATGTCTTTCATGTCGACCGCGCCACGACCCCAGAGGCAGTCGTCGCGGATCTCGCCGGCGAACGGATCCACCTGCCAGTCCGAAGGGTCAGCCGGCACCACGTCGAGATGACCGTGGACCAACAAGGCGGGACGGTTCGAGTCCTCGCCGGCCCAACGGGCCACGACCGAGGCACGCCCGGGCGCCGACTCGAGGAGCTGGGGTTGCAGGCCGGCGTCGGTGAGCCTCTCCGCCGTCCACTCTGCAGCCCCGCGCTCGTTTTTCGTCGGGTTGGTCGAGTCGATGCGGATCAGGTCCCGGCAGAGTTCGACGACTTCGTCCTCAGCCTGCGCGGTGAGGCCGGCGTCGGCGACGGTCATGCGGAGCTACCACCGGACAGCGCCCCGAACAGCGTGCCGAGCTGCGTGAGATCCACCGGAACCGCGCCAGACGGCGCCGAGATGGCGTCTCCGCTGCGCTCGAAAGTGAACGTCAGCGGCAGCGGGGTGGTGGACTTGCCCGAGTCGTCGAACTGCGCGAGATCGAGGCTCACCGCCGCGAGACTGCCGTCGTTGACCCAGGCGTCGAGCTTGATCGTGCGGTTCGCGCTTGTCGATGGCAGCCGCTGCCCGAGGAGTGACCCGCCGGGCACCGCATCAACGGCCGCGCTGCGCAAGTCATTGGCCAACACGCTCTCGTTGGCACTCAGCACGTAGCGGTCGCCGCGCGTGTCGCTGCCTGCTGCGGTGACGGTGACGTCTTTCTTGACGATGTCGCGCAGCTCGCCGAGCAGCTTGGGTCCGCTCGACGTCGCACCCGAGGTGCCTGATCCCCCGGCCTGGGCGAGGCTCGACAGCGCAGCCGACGGAAGCGACACCCACTGGCCGTTGACCACGGCTTGGACGAAGGACGGCATGCTCTTGGTCTGAGCCTCGATGTTGGCGAACAGGGCTTGCTTGTGGAACAGCGTCAAGATCGCCTGGACGTCACCTTGCAGATAAAGAGTGTCGTTCACCGTCCGCAACTCGAGGAGCGGGTTGCTCCCCTCGACCACCCGAACGTCCGTGTTGTGACTGTCGCCGCTCTTGTCCGTCTCGATGACGATGGACGCGCCGGTAATGGCCCGGGCAGTCGCCGCGTCGAGCGTGGAACCGGACGCCTTCGCGGCCGCCTGCAGGGCGGCAGGGGTGGCGTCGAGGCGCACGGTCGTGGTCAGTGTGCCGGCAGAGCCCAGCGCATCGATGCTGTCGACGACGGACCCGGACGGGCCGCTCGAGCCGCCGCTGGACCCGCCGCAGGCAGTCGCTGCCGCGGCCACGACCACGCACCCCGCCACAAGCCAATGACGTAGGCGTTGCATCTCAACCTCCACCCCAAAGCGTCAAGTCACGCTACCGCCCAGCGCGATCGCTTCAGGCGGTAACCCAAACGGCCGATTCATCCCAAGTGAGGTTGCTCGCACCGCTGCGCCGTGCCCGGGTCCTGCCGGTGCTCGGCGCGGTCGGCGTGCTCGCGTTTGTCGCCGTACCTGCCCATGCCGACACCGCGGACGCTCAGGCGCGTGCGAAGGCTCTTGTCGCCAAGGTGCAGCAACTGCAGGCGCAGGTGAAACAGGCTGAGCTCGCCTATGACCGAAGCCTCGCCGGTGTAGCTGCCAGCGTGAACGCCGCGATCCAGACCGGGCGGACCAGCGAGGAGATCGCCGGACAGGCAGCGGCTGCTCGAGAGCAGATGGACAACCGGGTCCGCGGGCTTTACATGTCCGGCGGCCCGCTGGCCATCTATGCGACCCTGCTGGACTCCGGCGACATCACGGACTTCCAGAACCAGATCGTGCTGGTCAACCACGTGGTGTCCGCCGACCGGACGCTTGTGTCGGCCGACGACGCCGTGGCGGCGCAGGCTGCGACCATGGCCACCTCTGCCGGGCACGCGATCAAGCGACAGATCGAAACCGAACGGTCCGTCCGCTCGGTCGCCGACCGTGTCCAGAGCTTGCTGCAGCAGCAGCAGTCGTTGCTGGCGTCGGCACGCGCGACGGTGGCCCGACTGCAGGCACTCGACGCGGCGCGGGCGGCATACACCGCGCAAAGCGCGGCCTTCAGCGCGATCACGGCGTCGCGCATCGCGGCCATGCGGGTGCTTCCGCCGCCGGCCACGTATCTCTCGCTCTACCGAAAAGCCGCGACAACCTGCTCAGGCCTGTCCTGGACGGTGCTCGCCTCGATCGGACAGGTCGAGAGCGGTCATGGCAGCAACCCGGCGATGTCGTCGGCCGGCGCGATGGGACCGATGCAGTTCCTGCCGGAGACGTTCGCGCACTACGCCGTCGACGGAGACCACGATGGCGTGGCCAACATCATGGATCCGGCCGACGCGATCTACACCGCCGCTGCCTACCTCTGCGCCAATGGCGCCGGCGCCGGCGGCGACGCGCTCTATTCGGCAATTTGGCACTACAACCACGCGGACTGGTACGTGCAAATGGTCCTCGCGCTGGCCAAGCAGTACGCCGAGCAGTTCGTGTAGCCTCTACGGGCCAACCAGGGCGAGTGGCGGAATTGGCAGACGCGCATGCTTGAGGTGCATGTGTCCGACAGGACTTGGGGGTTCAAGTCCCCCCTCGCCCACACATCTTCAGGTCTCTGACCTGGTGTTTTGCGTCTAGTAGAGCTCTGAATCGAGTCCGTGACAACACGATTGACAACACGCGCGGCGTACGTGCGTTCGGGCCGGTCGACTTGCGGTCGTTAGCCCCAGTGCACCGTTCGCTGACTGCGGCGAGCCGCAGAGGCCAGGCATGGCGTCGCTAGCCCCTGAAGCTGCGATTAGCAGAGCCAATATTCCCTGCTCGATCGGCAGCGGTGACGTGGACGCGGTACGCCGCGCCCTTGGCAGCGACGAAGGACGTCTGGTGGCTCAGGGTCGATCCGTAGAAGATTGTCCGAGCAGCGCCAACTCGGCGCACGCTCACAAAGAACGGCTTCAATCCGCTACTGGGCGGCGCATCGTGTGCTGTCCACTGGATGGTTACGTGGCGCCCACTCCGGCGAATGACGACTCCCAGGGACGGCAGCGCCGTGTCTACGAATGTCGTTGCTTCCCCGGTGTAGCACCAACCGCTATCTGTATTCCCGATGACCCAGACACTGGTTTGCCCATCGTGCGTCGCGTTAACGACAGTCGGTCGCGTGGTTGTGCTCGTTGCTCCGCAACCCGAAGGCTGAGCGTCAGTACCCGCTAACCACGAGCTATATCGCATGCCCTGAGGCGTGCTGACGGAGACGGGAACTTGCCGGCTGCGACTGTAAGTCGGGGCAGACACCCTCGGAGAGCCAATCAGCGCATCTGCTAGCCCCGACCAAAGAGGGGCGCCGAGACCAGTGACCGCGTCAAAGCCCGGACCGGCCTGATAGACGCCGTTGTTTCCGGTTGTGATGTCTCGAAAGCCGGTAGCAGACGCCGCGTACAAGTTCGGCTGTATCCACCCGATGCCGCCATCAAGGTCATCCGAGGCAAGCAGATCCGTGAAAGTACTAGCCGCGAGCGGTGCAGCGAGACTGGTCCCGCCCGCCGGAAACCACGAATCCCCGCTGAAGACCTCCACCCCTGTATTGGGGTCCGCATCAAGAGCAATATCCGGGACCACGCGCCCATTCGCGGTCACTATTGGCTGTTGATAAGAAGGTTCCTCGAATACATCCGATACACCCCCACCGCCACCTGCACCCGTTGCGTTGTCGTACGACCAGGCCACCTCGGACACAGGATTTGTCGCCGTTAAGGACGTACCCCCGACCCCTACGACATAGGGATCGGAAGCTGGGAAGTCGACCGCCGGACCGCTTACACCCTTCGGTGCGCAATCAAAACCACCCGTGTCGCCGCTGGCCGCAAAGATCGTCACCCCGGCTGCGAGGACGTTCTGAATCGCTTGGTCCAGGGCGCTGAAGTTCCCGCCAGAGGCCGCGACGGCTGCCTCGCAGTTGCCCCAACTAATCGACACCGCTGCCAGGCCGAAATAATTGTGTGACGCGTCGAGTGCGTCTGTAGCGATTTGGTTCAAAGCATCGATCAGCCCCGTATTCCCTGACGGGGCGAAGTAAGCACGTTGGTTTAGGTGCGGCGCCACGCTCAGGAGCGTCTCCTGATCCATCGCCACTTCCTTGTCACCGCCGGTCCCGTCCGGTGTGCTGGGGCTCGATCCGTCTACGGACACTGCCGTGTACTGGCCGCTGGCGACGGGGTCGGGAACGCCTGTCTGCTGTGCGTATTGCGCTAGGTCGCCGCTATTCCAGCCACTGAACTGCACGGTCGCGATCGTCGGTTCGGAGCGTGATTGCGTCAGTCCTTCAGGAGCCTGATAGACCTGCCGCGCAGTTACACCATTCAGGTTGGCATCGAGCGGTCGCCAAACTGGGATCCCGGTGTCCTCCGCCACGTACGCGACGCTGGCGCTCTGGCGCTCCTGTTCTGTAAACGCGGCTAGCGCGGATGGGGAGCCCGCGTAAGTGGCAGAAAAGCGAGTCGCGCCAATTCTGCGGAGGCTGTCCGCGCGGGCCGCCGACTGCAGGCGATTGAATTCCGCGACTCCAGGCAATGCTTCATCGAGCAAGGTCTCACGGAGGCGCTGCGGCAGATCAGGCGTATGAGCCATTCGGCGTATCAGTCCCGCGTTGAGGGACTTCAATCCCACTGTGACGGACGTGATCGTGGGTCCACCAGTCGTTGCAGCGACGGCACTTGGCATCGCAGAAGCCAACCCTGAGACGAATGCCATCACTGCGGCGCCGTAGCAAACCTTGGGTCTCGACACCCGTTACTCTCCTCGGCTCAGATCCAGAGCAAAAGGACGATAACGATTGCCGACAGCAAAGTTAAGGCAGGTTGCATCGGGCCGAACGGCCCGACCTTGTACGGGCCCGTCAATAGCTACAACCCGATCAGGTCAGCCACCTTCTCAGCCGCCTCCTGTTGCATGGTCGGTGCGACGTGGCTGTAGATGTCGAGCGGGATCGCGATTGTCGAGTGGCCCAACCGCTCCCGTACGACCTTGGGATGCACACCAGCCATGAGTGCGAGGGTCGCGTGCGTGTGCCGTAGGGCATGGAGATTTATCACCGGCAATGGCTCGACCTCTCGAAGCTTCGCCGTGCGGTTGTAGCTGCGAGTGCGCTGCTGGAAGGACCGAGTGAATCTCTCCGGATGGAGGGGGTCGCCAGGATGGCCAGCCTCGCCGTACGAGAGCTGAAGCCCCTTGGTGAAAACCAAGCCGTGGTCTCGCCAATCAGGGCCAGCAGCCAATCGCTCTTCGGCCTGGCCCTTCTTGTGCGCCTTCAATGCGTCTACCCTCGCGGCGTCGAAGTCCACAACCCGGCTCTTGCCGGACTTGGTATGCGGGACGATCACCGTACGTAGCTCGTCATCGAGGACGACCTGCTGCCGTACAACAAGGCGTTTTGCGTCCAGGTCGACGTCCTCCCAACCCAGGCCTAGAACCTCACCGCGCCTGAGGCGCCCGTCGTCGCCACTAAACGAAATGCCGGTGCAAGCCTTTTCCAGCAGCAGTCTCGTGCTCGATGAAACGCCGGAGTTCATCCGCGCTCCAAGTCTTCATCTCGGGCGCCTTCGCCTCTTTGCTGCTGGGAGGTTGGGCCCTGTCGGCTGGGTTGATGGTCAGGAGCCCTTGAAGCACAGCGGCTTGAGTGTGAATCGCCCCGGCGATTCCGGAGACTCGAATTGTTGAGTCAGCCGGCCTCGGCGAGGGGGCTGTTGTGACGGTAGTAGACGTCTTCCAGTTCGGCCGGTGGCATGTCGCCGTTGACCTCGAGC
>Ga0207707_10000323_pt1 | contig 50505 bp, 45 predicted proteins | sample KBSC83BmetaG_FD_184336 | JGI IMG/M metagenome (GOLD analysis project Ga0207707, IMG submission 184336) | Corn rhizosphere microbial communities from Kellogg Biological Station, Michigan, USA - KBS C8-3B metaG (SPAdes) (version 2) | ecosystem: Host-associated > Plants > Roots > Rhizosphere ... | reverse complement strand
ACGACGGGGGTGAAGCCAAAGACGGTTACGGCGAAATAGGAATCGTGGATGGTTAATGGTAAATGGTGGATGGACGACGCTGTAGAGCAAACTGCTTAACGGATTCTGAGAAGCAAAAAAGTCTACGGTTGGATTCCGTTGCCAATACACAGCATGCCAAACTTTTACGCAGGCCCATCCACCATTTACCATTAACCATCAACGAACAAAACCCTCTGCTCCCGCAGAGGGTTTACTTTTTCACGGATGATGCGGCCGCGGCGGACGATGCGCCGGATGCGGATGATGCCTGTGCTTCACATGATGCCTCGGATGCGGATGCCGCGGCGGCCGCGGTGGATGCCGCGGCTGGCTGAAAGAAGCAATGGAAAAAGCCAGGAATCCCAGCACTAATAAAATACATTTCTTCATTCAACAATTTTTAAAGTTTATTTTTTCTTATTCTCCTTAAAACGTTTGTCGGCAGTGCCGTCTTTTTTTGTGTGCACGGTTGCCGTTTTTGCCTTGGCAGAATCCTTGTTTGCCTTGAAGCGCATGTCCGGCGTGCCATCCTTTTTGGTAGTTGCTTTGGGTGCTGCGGTGGTGCTGGCGGTCGTTTTTTTCTTCGCTTTGGCCGGCGTGGTCTGGGCAAAAGAATATCCGCCAAAGGTCAGCAGCAGGGCAAGCGCAATGATCATTTTTTTCATACACTAAATATTGATTGGTGTTTAATAAACCAATATAATTTAATCACTGCATCCCGCCTAATAAATATTGTAGTTTTCTGCTGAAATACAGGCCTTTAACCGGTGTTTAACCAATTTTGTAATTTAGTACATCACAATCTTTACCAATTTTGCGTTCTCATTTTTACTCAAGACCCATGCGATCCACCATGTTGAAATGGCTGGTACTTTCAGCCACCGTTGTTATTGGTCTGATTGTAATTGTTCAGGTTTTATGGCTTACAAAAGTCTATTCCTTTGAAAAAAAACAATTCAATACCAACGTGGTGAAGAGCCTGCGGAGTGTTTTTGAGGACCTGCAAATGAATGACGATCCCTCCCTGAGTCTCGAACAATTGATCCACAATCCCAAAGACGACTATTACCTTTTCAAGGCCGATACCATTCCGGAACAAGATTCCCTCACACATTTCCTGAAAAAAGAATTTGGTGATTTTGATGTCCTTACGGATGTGAAACTGGGCGCCTACAGCAAAAAGGAAAGGAAATATCTGTACGAGGAATACATACCCACAGTAGCCTCCCGGTACGACGTAACAGAAGCCAGCGGCCTACCCGTATTCAGCAACGACTACGATCATATTGTACTGTTCTTTCCGCATCGTTCGCTCTATATCCTGGGGGAAATGAATTTCTGGATCGTTAGCAGCGTGGCGCTTTCCCTTGCCCTGATCGGACTTGCCGTCAGCCTGTTTTACTTCTATCGCCAGAAATTCCTCGCCGAAATACAAAAGGATTTCGTTAACAATTTTACCCACGAGTTCAAAACGCCCCTCGCCGTTATGAAAATTGCAGGGGATGTGCTCGCGCATGAAGACATCATTAACAAACCGGACCGGCTGAAACGATACGCTTCCATCATTCAGAACCAAACGGCCCATTTGCAGGACCAGGTGGAAAAATTACTGAAATCCGCTACGGTGGAGAATAAAAGACTGCCTATCGCCAAACAAAGCATCAACCCGGCCTTACTCATCGAACAGGCGCTCAACAAACTGCAGCCGCTGATTGAACAGCGGCATGCGAAAGTAGAACTCAAAGTAGACAGCTACGAAACTTTTATCCAGGGCGACGAAACCCATCTGGAACTGGCCGTGGTGAACCTGCTCGAGAATGCCTTAAAATATTCAGGTTCCCCGCATATTGTCGTCGAGGCGGGGCGCGAAGATTCAGATTATTTTATTTCTGTAAAGGACAACGGAATCGGTATCGAAAAAAAATATATCAAAAATATTTTTAAAAAGTTCTATCGTGTACCTACCGGTGACGTACATGATGTAAAAGGGTTTGGCCTGGGATTGAATTTCGTAAAACGCATTATCGACGGACATGATGGGAAAATCCGTGTAAACAGCCTGCCCGGTATCGGTACCGAATTCCGGCTGATCCTGCCCTTTCCATAATTTCTTTCATGAACCTAACCGCAAACGCAAATGAACACAAAAGCAAAAGTATTACTGGCAGAGGATGATCTTTCTCTCGGCTATGTAATCAAGGACAATCTGGTGGATGCAGGCTACGAGGTGGTGCTTTGCCCCGACGGACAATCCGCCATCGATAAATTCAACAAGGAGAATTTTGACATTTGCCTGCTCGACGTGATGATGCCCAATAAAGACGGATTTGCGGTTGCGAAAAAGATAAGACAGCAAACAGACATCATTCCCATCCTTTTTATTACTGCCAAATCACTGGAGGAAGACCGGATCCATGGCTTTGAATCGGGAGGAGATGACTATATCGTAAAACCCTTCAGCATGCAGGAATTATTACTCCGGATAGAAGTGTTTTTACGCAGAACAAAAAAAATGTATTCAGAAAGAGCCCAGTCCTTCCAGATCGGAGATATGCATTTTTCATTCAACAACCTGAAACTGATGGTGGACAAGTCGGAGCACAATCTGACACAGAAAGAGGCAGAGCTTCTTCAGTTCCTCTGTGAGCATCCGAACCGGATCCTGAAAAGGGAAGAAGTATTGCTGAACGTGTGGGGAAAAGACGATTATTTTCTCGGCAGGAGCATGGATGTCTTCATCACCAAGCTGAGAAAATATTTCAAAACCGATCCTTCCGCTAATATCGAAACAATCCACGGCATCGGCTTTCGCCTGAATGCCGTCGTTCAATAACCTCTGAGAACATGCTACAAAAGTTTTTCGCGTTCCTGATCCTTGTGTTGTGCACCGCAACCGGGAATGCACAGGTTCCATCCGATACCCTCCGCCTTAGCGTTGACAGTGCAGAGCATTTATTTATTTCCGGGAATTTTTCACTGCTTGCTGCGAAATACAATATCAGCGCGCAGCGGGCACAGGAGGTTCAGGCCCGTCTTTATCCGAATCCTAATCTTTCCGTTTTTTACAGTTTATACAATACCCGCACGAAGGCTTTTTTCCCCACAGGTCCGGGAGAAAACGGCGGCGAGCTTTCTGCCCAGCTATCGCAACTGGTTTACCTGGCCGGTCAGCGCAACAAACAGGTGAGGATGGCACAGGCTGGCTCCCGGCTGGCAACCTATCAGTTCTACGACCTGATCAGGACATTAAAATATACTTTACGCACCGATTTTTTCAATATCTATTATTTGTTACAATCCGCCGGCGTTTATTCGGAAGAAATTAAATCCCTGCAACAGGTAGTAGCGGCCTTTAATGAGCAGCTGGGGAAAGGATATATTGCCGAAAAAGAAGTGGTGCGGGTAAAGGCACAGTTATATGGCCTCCTGGACGAATACAACGATCTGAACAACCAGATTAACGACCTGCAAAGTGAACTAAGACTCGTATTACAGGTAAAAAATGTGTTCATCCTGCCCATTGCGGATACCGCCACACTGCGCTCATTCGACCCCTCCGCTTACCCATTAAATACCTTACTGGATTCTGCATATAAGAACAGGCCGGATCTGCAGATTGCCCGCACAAATGCGGATATCAGCAAACTGAATTATAACTATCAGAAATCCCTGGCAGTTCCGAATCTGACCCTTTCGCTGGCTTATGATCAGCAGGGAAGCTATATCAACAATCTGACCAGTCTGGGCGCAGCAATCGACCTTCCGTTTTTCAACCGGAACAAAGGAAATATCCTTTCTGCCAGATTCAATACGGACTCGTATGCGGCTTTGCAGCAAAATACGGAAGCCACCGTACAGGAAAATGTTTTCCGCTCGCTGGAAAAAGCATTTTCGAATGACAAAATGATGAAAACGATTGACCCCGGTTTTTTGTCCGGTTTCGACAGGCTTCTGCACGAAGTGCTGATCAACTATCAGAAAAGAAATATCACACTGCTGGATTTCCTGGATTTCTACGAAGCCTACAAACAAAACATACTGGCATCGAATAATATTCTTTTTAACCGGCTGATTGCTTTTGAAGATATCAACTATTATACAGGAACCGAGTTTTTCCATCCTTAATATGGTTTACCAGAAATATGCGTATCCGATTTAAAATTGTCCCGCTCATTCTTTTCCTGTTCCTCGCAGGACTTTATTCATGCACTGAAAAAATAACGGACAGTGAGGAAAAACGAGGATATGTTTTACCGGATTCCCTGTTGAAAACGATTGAGATCGACACGGTCGGTTCTTCCAGAGTATTGAATTCCCTCACGCTGACCGGCAAAGTGGATTTTAACGAGGACCAGGTCATTAAAATTTATCCGGCAATCAGTGGCCAGGTTTCGGATATCAGCGTAATGCTGGGAGATTATGTAAAAAAAGGTCAGACCCTGGCCGTACTGAAAAGTGTGGAAATGGCCGGTTTCAGTAACGACTATACCCTGGCAAAATCCAACCTGGATCTGGCTAAAAAATCACTCGACGCGGCAAGGGATATGTATAAAAGCGGACTGGCTTCGCAGCGCGACGAGATCGCGGCGCAGGAATCTTATAATCAGGCCCTGTCTGCCCTGCAGAAAGCACAGCGTGTGTTAAATCTCAACGGAGGCAGCATGAACGGCGACTATGCAGTGAAAGCCCCCATTGACGGATTTATTGTGGAGAAGCAGGTCAACAACAATATGATGATCCGGACCGATAATTCCACCGGACTGTTCACCGTATCAGATCTGAAAAATGTATGGGTGATTGCAAATGTTTATGAATCGAATATTGCGAGTGTAAAAAGCGGCGACAGTGTGCAGGTAACAACCCTCTCCTATCCGGGAAAAATCTTTCGCGGCAAAGTGGACAAGATGCTGAATGTACTGGATCCAGCCAATAGAGTGATGAAGCTGCGGATCGTGCTGCCCAACCCGGGTTACCTGCTGAAACCGGAAATGTTTGCCAGCGTGCTGGTGCGGAACACAGAAAATAAACTGATGATCAGCATTCCTTCCGGCGCATTGATATTCGACCATAGCCAGTATTATGTTCTGGTTTATAAAAGCCCCTCCGATATCAGCATCCGTCCGGTACAGGTGCTGAATACCGTGGGCGACCGCGCCTTTATTTCTGCAGGACTGTCAGCAGGAGAAAAGCTGATCGGAACCCAGGCACTATTAATTTATCAGGAACTCAACAGTTAGTCAATCCGCATTCATGAACAGGACCCTGCGAAAAATACTTGCATTCTCTCTAAAAAATAAATATTTCATCTATTTCGCGACGCTCATCCTGGTCATCTATGGCGTGATCACGTTCCTGAATATGCCGATCGAAGCATTTCCGGATGTGACGAATACCGAGGTTTCCATCATCACGCAGTGGCCGGGCAGAAGCGCGGAAGAAGTGGAAAAATTCGTTACCATTCCCCTGGAGACTGCCCTGAACCCGGTGAACAGGAAAACCAGTCTGCGTTCCACCAGCATTTTCGGCCTCTCTTCTGTTAAACTGATTTTTGAAGATGGCGTAGACGACAGCTATGCGCGGATCCAGGTGAACAATATGATTCAGAATGTGGCCCTGCCGGAAAATGTTTCTCCGGAAGTACAGCCACCAACCGGGCCGACGGGTGAAGTATTCCGTTATACACTCGAAAGTTCTTTCCGGGATCCGATGGAATTAAAAACTATTCAGGACTGGACAGTTGACCGGGAACTTCGTTCCGTTCCGGGGATAGCGGACATCGTAAGTTTCGGTGGTTCGGTGAAATCTTATGAGATCCGGGTGAATCCGCAGAAACTGGCCGGACTCGGAATAACGCCGCTCGATGTTTATACCGCCGTCAGCAAAAGCAATATCAACATCGGCGGCGATGTAATCAAAAAAAATGCGCAGGCATATATTGTGCGCGGCATCGGTTTGCTGAATGACATCAACGAGATACGGAATATTTTTATAGCCAATATACATGGCATTCCTGTGCTCGCAAAAGACGTGGCAGACATCCAGGTGGCGGCTATGCCCAGGCTGGGTCAGGTAGGCCGTTCCGATGCAATAGACAGCGAAAGCGGCAGGAAACTGAAAGATGCCGATGATGCCGTGGAAGCCATCATACTGATGCGCAAGGGCGAGAATCCGGATAAAGTGATCCGGGCGCTCAAAGAAAAAATTAAAAAACTGAATGACCGCGTATTGCCGCCGGACGTAAAGATCGTTCCCTTTTACAACCGGGAAGAGCTGATCCGTTATGCCACCCATACCGTTATGCATAACCTGATTGAAGGGATCCTGCTGGTAACACTGATCGTATCCCTGTTTATGTTCAACTGGCGCACGACCCTGATCGTTTCCATCATTATTCCCCTTTCCCTCCTGTTCTCTTTTATCTGCCTGCATTTAATGGGTATGTCGGCCAACCTCCTTTCGCTCGGCGCCATAGATTTCGGGATCATCATCGATGGCGCCGTGGTGATGGTGGAGGGATTGTTCGTGATGCTGGATCAGCAGGCCCGGGAGCAGGGTATGGAGCGGTTCAACAAACTGGCCAAGATGGGCATGATCAAAAAGAAAGGGGCTGAGCTCGGGAAAGCCATCTTTTTTTCAAAAGTGATTATCATCACCGCACTGCTTCCGATATTTTCCTTTCAGAAAGTGGAGGGCAAAATGTTTTCGCCGCTGGCCTATACTCTGGGCTTTGCCTTATTGGGTGCCCTGATTTTTACGCTGACACTTGTGCCGGTGCTGGCGAAGGCCTTCCTGAGCAGGAATGTCCGGGAAAAACACAATCCGTTTACCCATGTCATGACCAACGGAGTGATGAACGGATTCAGTTTTGTATTCCATCATAAAAGATTATCACTCGCCATATCAGCCATCGTGATCGTACTGGGATTGTATGCTTTTAAATTTCTCGGAAGTGAATTCCTGCCCGAATTGAATGAAGGATCTATCTGGGTGCGGGCCACGATGCCCTATAGTATTTCGCTGGATAAATCGGTGCAGGTTGCAAATCAGATGCGGGGGATCATGATGAGCTTCCCGCAGATCCGGAAAGTGGTTTCCCAAACGGGAAGACCTGATGACGGAACCGATGTTACCGGATTTTACAATAACGAATTCGACGTATCTCTCTATCCGCAGGAAGAATGGAATCCGAAAATATCCAAAACAGCCCTGATTGAAAAAATGCGGAAAGCCCTTTCCGTTATTCCCGGCGCCGAACTCAATTTCTCGCAACCTATCATGGACAACGTGGAAGAAGCCGTGTCGGGAGTAAAAGGCTCCATCTGTGTGAAGATATTCGGCGATTCACTAAACTATATGGAGTCCAGATCGGATGAAGTGTACAATATTCTGAAGAAAGTGCGGGGAATCGAAGACCTCGGCGTGATCCGGAATATCGGACAGCCAGAACTCGACATTGACCTGAATCAGAGTCGCATGGCGCTCTATGGCGTTTCAGCGGCAGACGCGAATGCCGTCATTGAAATGGCCATTGGCGGTAAAGCGGTCACCCAGCTGTATGAGGGCGTGCGCCGGTTTGACATCCGCATCCGCTTCCCGGAGGAATTCAGAACTTCGGAAACGGATATTGGCAACCTGCTGGTTCCCACTTCCGGCGGCTCCAAAGTACCGGTGCATGAAATTGCCGACATCACGTTAAAAACCGGCCCGTGCCTGATCTTCCGCGATGATAATGAAAGGTATTCGGCGGTTAAATTCTCTGTTGCCGGCCGTGACATGGGCAGTACGATAAAAGAAGCACAGGAAAAAGTGGATAAGCAGGTTAAATTAAAAAGAGGCTATAACATGGTATGGCAGGGTGATTTTGAAAATCAGCAAAGAGCATCCAAACGATTACTGGAAGTGGTGCCTATCAGTCTGCTGCTTATTTTTCTGCTCCTGTTCATCATGTTCGGCAACCTGAAGGATGCAGGACTGGTATTTTTGAATGTTCCCTTTGCCGTGGTTGGTGGAATTCTGGCTCTCCTGGTAACCGGAACGAACTTCAGTATTTCTGCCGGCATCGGTTTCATTGCCCTCTTCGGGATCTGTATCCTGGAAGGGGTTCTGCTCATCACGGCTTTCAAACAGAACCTGGAGAAACTGCATGGGGAAAATCCCCTGTTCACCTCGGTAAAACGTGGCGTGCATTCACTGATCCGCCCGGTGCTGATGACAGCGCTGATGGCCACCATAGGATTGCTCCCCGCCGCTCTTTCCGCTGGCATCGGGTCAGAAAGCTCGCGTCCGCTGGCCCGTGTGGTCATCGGCGGACTGATTTGTGCCACCATCTTTTCCCTGCTGATTTTTCCGGTTGTCTTCTTCCTGTCCTATCGGAATGTGGATACAAGACATCAGGGGGAGAATGAGGATAAGGGGGAAGGGGCGTGAAAGGTGAATGGTATATGGTGGATGGTGGATGGTGGATGAAACTCAGGTGCGATCTTACATCCAAAGTCCATCCACCATCCACCATCCACCAATAAGTTCTTCAACAATTACACAGCAAACGACGTTCCGCACCCGCAGGTTTTGGAAGCATTCGGATTTTTAAAACTAAAGCCGCGGGCGTTGAGGCCATTCTCCCAGTGTATTTCCATACCGGCAAGGTAAATGCCGTGGGCGGGATTCATAATAAAGGGGAGTCCTTCGGATTCGTATTGTTCATCGCTTTCCTGAAATTTATCGAATCCTAAAATATAGGTCAGGCCGGAGCAGCCGCCGCCCTTTACGCCGATCCGGAGAAAAGTGTTTTTATCAAATCCTTCCGCATTCATCAGTTGTCTGATCTCCTCTACCGCCTGCGGTGTGAAGTGAAGCGGGGATTGAATGCTGGTTTCCATTTGGCAAAATTAATATTATTCCGGGACATCGAGAGGGTTGACAGTTGACGGTTGACAGTTGACGGTTGACGGACTCCGGCAAAACAGCTTGATTAAAATTCTGTCACTCAGATTCACATAAAGTCTGTCAACCGTCAACTGTCAACCGTCAACCCTTTCAGCTCATCACCTTCTTCGCCTCAAACGCCAGCGCATCTGCCACCACATTGTGCAGGGAAACCTTTGGATTTTGCATGACCAGTTCGAGCAGGCTTTTGCTGAGATCCTGGCCGGTTGCCTCGGCAGGAAGAAAGGAGGCAATCTGGTTAATGATCAGCAGATTTTGCTCCTTGAGATTCCGGATCGCTTCCCAGGCTTCGGGACTGACATAAATTTGCTGAGTAATATTGTGCTCAAACTCCTGACGAAGAGTTTGGGTCAGGAGGGATTGCATTTCCCGTGCGTTCAGCCCGGCCTGATTGGATCTGCCAACCAGATTCGGAATCGAAATCCGGTCCGCCAGCAGGATTAATCTTTCGTAAGCCTGGAGTTTTAATCCCCGGGTTGCAGATGAATTATCTGTTTTATCCGTATCGATTCCTCCCCGTTTCGCCTGCTGTCTTTGTTTCCAGAACAGGAAGGCCAGCAGACCCGCCAGCACTACGGCAATAACAATGGAAATAATCAGCTGTGTATTACTAATGGACATCGGTCTTATTTTAAACGTAAACGAAAATACGGAATGCTATATTTCCATGAAGATGAAATAATTGTCTGTTGCTAAATTAAAAAATAGGGACATTTGCCAAACCGGTAATTCAAACTGGACCATGCAGAAAAAAATACATACCGATTCCGGCATAGAAATCAAACCCTGCTATCAGGCAGCGGATGCCGCGCCCATGATGGAAAACGCCGGAGAATTCCCCTATACCAGGGGGATCTATCCGGATATGTACCGTTCGAAAATGTGGACCATGCGCCAGTATGCCGGGTTTAGCACAGCCACAGAAAGCAATAAACGTTATCATTACCTGCTGAGTCAGGGAGTTTCGGGCTTAAGTGTGGCTTTCGACCTGCCAACGCAGATCGGCTACGATAGTGACCATCCCCTGGCGGAGGGAGAAGTGGGAAAAGCAGGAGTCGCCATCGACTCCCTGGCGGATATGGAGGAACTGTTTGCCGGGATCCCGCTGGAAAAAATCAGCACGTCTATGACCATCAATGCCACGGGTTTCATCCTGCTCGCCTTATATGTTGCCGTTGCAAAAAAACAGGGGGCCGACCTCAAAAAGATTTCCGGCACGGTACAAAATGATATCCTGAAAGAATATGCGGCACGGGGAACGTATATCTATCCGCCCCGGCCTTCCATGCGTCTCATCACAGATGTTTTTGAATACTGCGGCAGGGAGCTCCCTAAATGGAATAGCATATCTATTTCGGGTTATCATATCCGGGAAGCCGGCAGCACCGCAGTGCAGGAGATAGCATTCACACTCTCTAACGGCAAGGCCTATGTGAAAGCGGCGCTGGAGAAGGGTCTGAATATAGATGTGTTTGGCAAACGGCTGTCTTTTTTCTTTAATGCCCACAATAATCTGTTTGAAGAAGTAGCCAAATTCAGGGCGGCCCGCCGGATGTGGGCCCGGATCATGCAGGAACTCGGCGCCAGGGATCCGCAGGCCAGGATGCTGCGGTTTCATGCACAGACCGGAGGGAGCACCCTCACGGCACAGCAACCGCTGAACAATATTTCCCGGGTCACTATTCAGGCCTTGTCGGCCGTTCTGGGCGGAACCCAGTCACTGCACACCAATGGCTTTGATGAAGCCCTGGGGCTGCCCACGGAGGAAGCAGCCGGCATTGCGCTGCGAACCCAGCAGGTCATCGGATTTGAAAGCGGGGCGGCCGATACAGCAGATCCCCTGGGCGGAAGTTATTTTGTTGAAAGCCTTACAGCCGCCACGGAAGAAAACGCATGGGAACTGATTAAAAAAATAGATGCATACGGAGGCAGTGTTGCAGCCATCGAAGAAGGATTCATGCAGAATGAAATTGCAAAAAGCGCATACGCCTGGCAGCGGGCAATAGAAACCAAGGAGAAGATCATTGTCGGTGTAAATGCCTTTCAGTCGGCTGAAAAGGATCTTACCCCCGTGTTCCGCGTAAACGATTCCATACGAAAGGTCCAGACTGAAAAACTGGCCAGACTCCGCACACAAAGAGATCATGCGAAATGTGACCAGTTATTACAGCTCCTGAATGATAAAGCTTCTTCCGGAGAAAATATTATGCCCGTGGTGGTTGAAGCTGTTGAAGCAAATTGCACGCTGGGCGAAATCGCCGACACCCTGCGGGAAATATTCGGCGAATATTAGTTATCCAAAGGCGTTGCATCTATCAAAACAATCTTTGCCGTAAGGGGCGCTGAAATGGCGCTCGTGAGGCTCCCGCCATTCGCATCCCGCAGATCAATGGTTACCTGTCCGGTCGTGTGCAGGGAGCCATAGGCCACCCCGTTATAAACTTCAGGAACAGTTTCATAATTTGCGCCGCCATCAAAAGAAATGTATACTTCCACCCCGCCATGCGTATTAATGATATCATCCAGCTCCGGTATGCTAAGGGTAACAGAATAAAAAGTTTGCGACCCACTTTGTCCCTGAACCCAGTCCGCGGGATTAATAGTAAAAAGCACAGAATAAGCCTGGTCTACCGTTTGGTTGACCACGGTGGTCTTTTTACAGGCAGAGAGGGAAAGAATGGCAAATAAAGATAACAGGGCGAATTTCATATGATTATTTTTGGTTGTACAATTCCTCTGACCGTTAAATATATAAATAGTTTAATCGCATAAAAAAAATAGAAACCGATTTCATGTTATATTTATCCAAATTTTTTTCATGGAAGCCTATCTGAAAGAACTTTTCAAGGGTCAGCAGTACGATGAAAAGAACTTTTTCCTCATCGCAGGCCCCTGTGTGGTGGAAAATGAAGAATTACTGGAAACAGTGGCTTCAAAAGTTTCGGCTATCTGTGCAAACCTGGGAATCCCCTATATTTTTAAATCTTCTTATCGTAAAGCCAACCGGACCAGCGCTTCCTCCTTCACCGGAATCGGAGATGAAGAGGCATTATCATTAGTTCAAAAAACCGGCCAAAAGCATAAAATACCAACTGTTTCGGATATTCACGCACACGATGAAGCCGCGCCAGCGGCCCGTTACGTGGATGTTTTGCAGATTCCGGCCTTTCTGTGCCGGCAAACCGACCTGTTGGTTGCCGCAGCGGAAACGGGGAAAGTAATCAACGTAAAAAAAGGCCAGTTCGTCAGCGGACCTGCGATGAAATTTGCCGCAGAAAAAATTCTGAATGCCGGAAATGAGAAAATAATCTTCACGGAAAGAGGCACTACCTTCGGTTATCAGGACCTCGTGGTCGACTACCGGAATATTCCCTGGATGCAGGAACTCGGATTCCCGGTTGTTATGGATTGTACCCATTCCCTGCAGCAACCCAACCAGACAGGAGGTGTTACCGGAGGCAACCCCCGGCTTATCAGCACGATTGCCAAAGCAGCTATTGCCACTGGCGCCGACGGTCTTTTCATCGAAACCCATCCCCATCCCGCTATCGCAAAAAGCGACGGCGCGAATATGCTGAAACTGGATTTGCTGGAGGAAATGCTGGGGAGGCTGGTGAAGATTAGGAAAGCTGTAGTGGGTTGACGGTTGACGGATTTTATGTGGATCAGAGAAATTAATTGTAGTCACGTTGAAACACCGGAAGTCCGTCAACTGTCAACTGTCAACTGTCAACTATTCAACGGATTCCTCTTCGCCAACCCAATATATCTTTTAATATTTAACCAGAAGGCGAGAATAAAATACACGATCAGGGGAGATCCCATGGTGAGAAAAGAAATATAAATAAACCAGGTGCGGATTCTTGATGTTGCAATGCCGAGACGTTCGCCGATCGCAGTACAAACGCCGAAGGCCTGCCATTCTATGAATTCCTTAAACCTGTTCATTGTACTGCAAAATAAAAAAAAATTGACCAATTGGCAAGCAGCCACTTAGGCATTAACGCATTTTTTAGGTAATTTTGCATTCCATTAAGCTCATTCAATATGAGTTAGCGTACAACAAATAAAACTACCCATTCATGGTTTTTGACCTGGATTTAATCAAAAAGATTTACGCCGGCATGCCTTCAAAAATAGCTGCGGCAAAAAAGACCACCGGAAGAGCGCTCACCTTAACAGAAAAAATTTTATACAGCCATCTCTACTCCGAAAAGATTCAGTCTTATAGCCGGGGAAAGGACTATGTCGATTTTGCGCCCGACCGGGTGGCCATGCAGGATGCCACGGCCCAAATGGCACTGCTTCAGTTTATGACCTGCGGAAGGGAGCGGGTTGCCGTCCCCTCAACCGTACATTGCGATCACCTGATCCAGGCCAAAACAGGTGCAAAAGAAGACCTTTCCACCGCACTTGATGTCAATAAAGAAGTCTACGATTTCCTGGCTTCGATCTCCAATAAGTTCGGCATCGGTTTCTGGAAGCCCGGAGCCGGGATCATTCACCAGGTAGTATTGGAAAATTATGCTTTCCCGGGCGGAATGATGATCGGCACCGATTCCCATACCCCAAACGCCGGGGGGCTGGGCATGGTAGCCATCGGGGTTGGCGGGGCGGATGCGGTGGATGTGATGGCCGGACTTCCCTGGGAATTAAAAATGCCAAAACTTATCGGAATAAAACTTACCGGCAGGCTCAACGGCTGGACTTCTTCCAAAGACGTTATTTTAAAAGTGGCCGGCATTCTGACCGTTAAAGGCGGCACCGGCGCCATAGTGGAATATTTCGGGGAAGGCGCCGAGAGCCTCAGCGCAACCGGGAAGGGCACAATCTGCAATATGGGAGCCGAGATCGGCGCTACCTGTTCACTATTTACCTACGACCGGAAAATGGCGGATTATCTGAAAGCTACCGGTCGCGCCGAAGTAGCCGACCTCGCTGATGGAATTCAGGAACATCTTCGCCCCGATCCGGAAGTGTATGCCAACCCTTCCAAATATTATGATCAGCTGATTGAAATTAACCTGGATGAACTGGAGCCGCACGTGAACGGACCTTTTACCCCGGACCTCGCCTGGCCCATTTCGAAATTTGCAGAAGCAGTGAAATCCAATCAATGGCCCGATAAACTGGAAGTAGCCCTGATTGGCTCCTGCACCAATTCTTCTTACGAAGATATCAGCCGGTCAGCTTCTATTGCCAGTCAGGCCATTCGGAAAAAATTAAAAACCCGCGCTGAATTCACCATCACCCCCGGCAGCGAACAGGTGCGTTACACCATTGAAAAAGATGGTTTCCTGAAAACATTTGAAAAGATCGGCGGCGTGGTGCTGGCCAATGCCTGTGGTCCCTGCATCGGTCAGTGGGCAAGACATATTGATGATCCCGCGCGCAAAAATTCTATCATCACTTCCTTCAACCGGAATTTTGCACGCCGTAACGACGGACTCGCTTCCACACATGCTTTCGTAGCTTCTCCGGAAATCGTCACCGCTTTTGCCATTGCAGGCGACCTGAAATTTAATCCGCTGAAAGATAAACTGCGGAATGAAAACGGGGAAGACGTAATGCTGGATGAACCAACCGGATATGAACTGCCTCCCAAAGGATTTTCCGTGGATGATCCCGGGTTCCAGGCAGCTGCAAAGGATGGCAGCAAAGTGCAGGTGCTGGTGAAACCGGATTCGCAGCGCTTACAACTGCTCGAACCTTTCAAAGCCTGGGAAGGTACGGATCTGAAGGGGCTGCGGCTACTCATCAAGGCCAAAGGAAAATGTACTACAGACCATATCTCCATGGCAGGTCCCTGGCTGAAATTTCGCGGACACCTCGACAATATTTCAAACAATATGCTGATCGGCGCCGTGAATTTCTTCAATGAGCAAACCGATCTCGTCAAGAACGGACTCACCGCTGTTTATGGTCCGGTGCCCGCAACAGCAAGAGCATATAAAGCGGCCGGCGTGGGCAGCATCGTAGTGGGAGATGAAAACTATGGAGAAGGTTCTTCCCGGGAACATGCAGCCATGGAACCCCGGCACCTCGGTGTAAGGGCCATCCTCGTCCGCTCCTTTGCCCGCATTCATGAAACCAATCTGAAAAAGCAGGGCGTGCTGGGATTGACTTTCAACAATAAGGCGGACTATGATAAAATACTCGAGGATGATCTGATTGATATCACCGGCCTCACGCATTTTGCGGAAGGAATACCGCTTACCGTTGTATTACATCATGCCAGTGGCACAACCGAAGAAATCAGCGTAAACCATACCTATAATGCACAGCAGATTGAATGGTTTAAAGCCGGTGGCGCACTGAATGTGATCCGGAAAGAATTTGTCCGGTAAGTTATGGGACCCGCAAATGTGCTTCCCCGAAAAATGGGCGTTGAACCCGGATGGAAGAACATTGCGGTAATAACGCTGGTCGTTCTGCTGATCCGTTTTATTTTTATCGCAGTCATGGGCCTGATGCCGCAGGATGCTTACTATGATTTTTATGCGCAGCATCCGGCACTCTCCTATTACGATCACCCACCTGCGATCGCTTACCTCCTCCGTTTTTTTACCTTCCTTTTCGGGAAAAAAGTTTTTGCACTGAAACTCGCGGACAGTATCGTAACCTGGGGAACGATGCTGGCTTTCTATCAGCTGGCAAAAAGGTTCTTGAGCCCGCATAAAATATGGAACGGCCTGTTGCTGCTGTTATCCACGTTCATGATCACGATCCTTTCCCTGATCTCTACACCGGATGTGCCGCTGATGCTGTGCTGGACTATCAGTCTGCTTTTTTTACACAGCGCCATTTTTCAGGAAAGAAAAATGTACTGGATATGGGCAGGTATCATGACCGGACTCACTTTCGACAGTAAATACACTGCGGTGTTTCTGCTGATCGGACTGATCGGGTTTCTGCTAATCTCAAATAAATACCGGCGGTATTTATTCTCCCGCTGGTTCCTGCTATACCTGATCTGTATTGGAATTTGCATTCTGCCGGTAGTTATCTGGAATGTCCGCAACGGGTTCGCCTCTTTCAAATTTCAATCGGAAGGCAGGGTGAACTCTGTGGAAGGATTTCATTTCAGCCTGGGTGATTTTGCCGGTGTACTCGGACATCAGTCGGCCATTCTCATGCCCTTTCTTTTTTTCTCCTTCTTTTATTTTTTATATCGCCTGATCCGAAAATACGGATGGAGATTCACCCGCATCCCGGACGACAAATTATTCCTGTTAAGTTTTTTTGTTCCGCTCTTCCTCGGATTTTTAATTATCTCCCCGTTCTACTGGGTAAAGCTCAACTGGATGATGCCTGCTTATATCACCGGAATCCTCTGGATCTGCAGGTACTGGTCTAAACGATGGATCAGGATTCAACTTATTTTTTCGCTTGTTTTGCATCTTGCTCTCGCTGCCGAAGTAATTTTTTATATTTTTCCCGTCCGGTCAGATGATACCTGGTTTGGCTGGAAAGAGCTTTCAGAACAGGTCAAAAAAATAAGCGCCTCCCACCCTGATGCCTTTATATTTTCAGCAGACGACTATAAAACTTCCGCCGTGCTCAACTTCTACCTGGACGAAATGGTCTATTCAAAAAATGTAGTGGGGGAAAGAGCGCTCCAGTTTGATTTTATCGGAACGGATTTGCAACAACTTACGGGAAAGGATGCGATTTTTATAGACTCCAATCCCCGTTTCTCCAATTTGCAGAATGAAGCGGATGCAATCCCTGCGTTCTATCATCAATACTTCGACCGGATCTACTCCCTGCATCCCATATTAATAACGAAAAATGGCCGGGTTGAAAGAAAATTCTCCGTTTTCCTCTGCCAGCATTATCACCCGCCGTCAGGCCACGGGAACTAAGTGTATTCTGTTATTTCTGGAAACCATTCCGGGAATGGGAACAAGTATTATTTAATTATATGTATAATTAATTAATTGTATGCTACTTAAAAACTGGTCCTTTCTTGGATCTGTTGAATACAATTAATTTTTATGAAACGGATTTTTACCCTGACAATTACAGCCTTTTTTCTGATAACCGGTTTGCAGGCGGCAACCACTTACAATATAACCTCCAACAAGAGCTGGAGTTCCGCGTTGCCTTCTTATTGCAGCAATTGCACAATCAATGTATCATCGGGCGTTACGCTTACGCTGAACAGTGGCATGTGCGATAATTGTACTTTCAGCGGAGGAACATTGAAGGTAACAGGAGGATTTTCCTTTCAGTCCAGTTCAATCAGCAATACCACTATCAATAGCAGTGTGTCATTCAATATGTACAGTTCAAATAGTCTGAACAACGTGATCCTGAACATGAAGGCAGGCAATCTGGCTCCGGGTCCTTTAACCATCGATAATTCCACGTTCAGCTTCGGCGGATCATCCGGTTTTACCATAAACGGTGCCTCAACCATCAACAATTCCACTTTTGCGTTTACCGGCAGCAGCAGCCTGGTTTCAAACGGCAGCATGAACCTCGACAATACAACTTTTACTTTTGGGAATACCGCCGACTTCACAAACAACGGACAAATGAATTTAGACGCCGGCTTTTTGTATTTCAACGACAACTCCAGCATGCTTTCCAACTCCGCCATAAACCTGGATAACGGAAGCAAGCTGGTAGCCGGCGACGGAAGTAAAACCAGCGGGGCTTATATATACATGAATGCAAAGGTGAATCTGTTAGACGCCTCTTCTTATGTGATCATTTCAAATACCAGTAACCATTTCCACAGCTGGAGCGGATATACGTATGCCGGTCATACCTATTCGACCGTAGTTAACAGCAATCCTGATTTTTATGGTGGTGCGGTTTTAAGCAGCACCGGAACCCTTCCAATCACCGTTCTCCCGGTGACGATGGGAGATCTTAAGGGCGCGGAAAACGGCCAGCATAATATTAAGCTGTCCTGGACAGTAACTGATGCATCCGGCAGGGAAACCATGCAGGTTGAACGCAGTACCGACGCAGCGCATTTTACTCCCCTCACAACAATCTCAATGAACGGAACGGATGCTGGTTATACTTACACCGACGAATCGCCGGCTGCCGGAGAAAATGCGTACCGGATCAAACTGACCGGCGTGGATGGCGCTGTCAGCTATTCAAAAATTATTTCAGTAACCATTGCGACAACCGGCGGGCTCCATATTTTCCCGAATCCCTGTACCGGAGGAAATTTTCAGATCCGGTTTCCTGCCGTACAATCGGCCATGATCCGCGTTTTCACTTTGGATGGCAAATTATTATACATTAATTCCGTAAAAGGCCAGTTGCAGTACAGCGTCAATGTACCAGCCGCAGGAGATACGCGTATGCTGATCGTGCAGATCATCAGCAACGAAAAAACAAGCTCATTCAACCTGTTGAATGGCCGGTAAGAGATCGCAAACGGCTGATAAATTGAATCAAAAACTTCCTTGTTAGAGAATGGGATATTATATTCGTTTACGAATGAATACAATATCCTGTTTCCGGACGAAAATATTTTCCTGGAAGAACCTGCTGCCACCGTTGGTGCTGGTTCTCCTGGCGGGATGTTCTGCTGCAAAGAAAACAACTGCTCTCAAAGCTGCTCCCCAATCCCTTCCGGAACTCCCGGCATCAGAAATAAATATTCCTGTTAAGATTGCCGGCGCACCCATCCTGGAAAAAGCAGAAAGAATAATTCCGCGGGAATTCACTTCCGGTGCGTGGCCGGATTTTATCCAGCCTTCCTGTGATTTCCGTTATAAATACCGCTTTATACGTTCCTCCCTGCAGTTGGGATGCAGCAATAATATCATCAGCATTCATCTCAGCGGCAATTACCAGGTGGGCGGAAGCAAATGCCTGTGCACAGCCGGCTTTCCGGTAACGCCCTGGATTTCGGGCTCCTGCGGTTTCCCGCCGCAGCCATTGCGCAGGGTAAATATGGGATTGCAAAGCACGCTGCAGTTTCTGCCGGATTACAAAATCCGCAGCACCACTACGATAACCGATATCCGGGCTATAGACAGATGTCAGGTTTCTGTTTTCTCCAACGACATTACACAACTTGTAATGGACAGCATCCGGTCGTCCCTGCAGACATTCTCTGCTGCAACGGATCAGACGGTTGCCGGACTGGATTTCTCCCGATTGGTGCAGCGGGCCAAAGACAGCAGCTTCCGCAAAATAGCGATTGGTAAATACGGGTATATCCTGCTGAATCCGTCTGCAGTGAGAGTGGGGCAGCTCAATTATGGAAATGACAGTTTTGCGATATCCTTTGGTTTATCCTGCCATCCGCAGATTGGATCAGATCCCGTAAACCATACCGCAGTGCCGGCAGCGTTCCCGCCATTATTGCAAGCGGACTCCCGGAGCGGCATAAAGTTATACCTGAATATGGTTTACGATTATGCTTTTCTCACCCGGTTATTGCGGGACAGCCTGCACAACAAAGTCTTTGAAGTAAAAGGCAGAACTATCGTAGTAAAGGATGCAGCCATCAGCGGATCAGATAACAACCAGATTAACATCCGGATTGATTTTGCCGGCAGTAATCATGGCAGCATTTATCTTACAGGGTCGCCGGTTCTGGATACGGCAAAACAAACACTGGGAATTCCCGACCTCAGTTATTCCCTCGAAGGTGAAGATCTCGCATTAAAAATTGCACGCAGTCTTTTCAGAAATAAAATCCGCAAAACCATGCAGGGCAACGCTTATCTGGATATTGCGGGCCTGGTTAATGCAAACCGCGAGTCTGTGGAACGGCAAATGAACCGGCAAATCATCAAAGGCGTATTTTCTTACGGAAAATTACAGGAAGCAAAAATAATCGGCTTCCTGGCCACCAAAGAAAACCTTCTGGTTCAGCTATTTATAGCCGCTGATTTAACAATTGCAACTGGCAACCTTTAACAATATCTTTGCGTAAAGGTTAAAAGTTGAAGTGTTCGCGCTACTAACTTCACTGCTAAAACGACCTTAGAAGCCATTGGTAAACGGTAATCAGCACATTAGCGCATTAATAACCGGCTGCAGGCAAAATGACCGAAACAGCCAGAAGGATCTGTACCAGGTCCTGAAAGGCTATGCTATGAAAGTATGTTACCGTTATCAGCACAATAACCACCAGGTTGAGGAAATCGTAAATGAAGGTTTTACCAAGCTTTTCAAAAATATACATCAGTTTGATGAACACCGGCATGTGGAAGTTTCTATTGCCCTGAAGGGATGGTTTAAACGCATCCTGGTGAATACCTGTATCGACCATTATCGTAAAAATGCATCGTATATCCATGGTCAGGTCCTGTCCGAAGAAACGGAAAAAATCGCCGATCACGGGGAAACCGGGCTCGACAGACTATCGTACAAGGAGATCATTGAAGCCATCCGGCTATTGTCGCCTGCATACAGAACCGTATTCAATTTATTTGTCATTGAAGGGATGACACACGAGGAAATTGGAAACCATCTGGGAATTTCCGTAGGTGCGTCCAAATCGAATTTATCAAAGGCGAGAGAAAACCTCAGGAAAATGCTGACCAAAAAAACAGATGTAAAAACTTATGTCGAACCTATCCGATAAAGATATTGACCGCCTGAGCAGGGATGCGGCCGAGTTCTATGAACCGGATGACAGCATGCTCTCCTGGAGCAAACTGGAGCAGCAGCTGGTTAAACATATACCCGAGCGTCCCCCGGATGGGCCTTCCCTGTTCAGAATAAGGCCGCTGATCTGGGGGCCCTCTGTTCTGTTGCTGGCGGGCATTAGTTATTTTATCATTAAAAACACAGCATATCGCAGAGATTCTACACTACAAACGCAAAGGGAAAATCTGATCGCAAAGCCTGCAGACCCATCCCGGTTAAGCGGAAAGGAGAAAGCTCCGGCCCCTGCCGTTAACCCGCAGGAATCAGACCCGGCAAATGCGCAGGCGCGGAAAAACAATTCCGCTAAAAGCAATTCCGGAAATAAAATTTCCCGCAATGCCGAAGGAGAGGAAGCGGTTACAAACGCAGGAACAGGAGTTTCAGCGCAAAAGGAAAACCATCCGGATCGTTCTCCCAATAATCCGGACGCTTCTCCCAATAGTATTATTCCGGGAAAAAACAACGGGACTCCGGGACAGCGGAATCAAAATGCAAACGCCGGCAACCGCCTTCGTCATCAACCAGATTTATCCGGGGAAGCAAATGCAATAAGCAATGATCTTTTATCCGGGAATGCGCAAACCGGATTCGAAGCCGGTGAATCTGAAGCAAACGGAAAACAAAATGCAACCGCAGAATATTTCGGCGTTGCGCATTTGCCTTACCCGGCGATGTTTCTCAGCCAGCCGGAGGTCCATGGCAATGACTCATCCCTCAACCGCTTTGCAGTCAGGAATAAAAAACCTGAACTGAAATCGCTGCAGGTAAATCATTCGCTGGTTATCGGCCTGTTGATGGGGCCTGATTATACAGATGTCGGAACTATGTCCAACAACCAGCTGGGCAACAATATCGGCCTCTCCCTGGGCTATTATCTGACGAGGAGGCTATCCGTCAATACCGGCTTTCAGTACACGTCCAAATATTACTGGTCGGACGGCAAGCCGTTTCAGCCCCAGCCGCAGCGGCAACCGCTCAATACAATGATCAGCATGTATGCCCCGTTCCCGCAGATCGAAACGGTGAACGGGCGTTCCAGCATGTTTGAAATCCCCCTGACCCTGCGCTATGATATTTACCGGCACGACAAGCTGACGCTGTATGTAAACGCCGGAGCTTCTTCGTATCTGCTGCGAAAACAACATTACACTTATTTCTTCCATAATGCCGGCCAGGCTTATGAATGGCAGAATAAAAATAATGACCACCTGAATTACTGGTTTGCCGTCGGCAATATTTCCGCAGGAATTGAACAGGATCTGGGCAAGGGATTTTCTTTTCAGGCAGAACCTTTTGTTCGTCTGCCTTTCCGGGGTATTGGTGTGGGAAACCTGAAGATGAACAGCTATGGATTGTTGTTCTCTGTCCGCTATTCTCCTGTACTGGGCAGAAAAAGAAAATAACCGGGCAGGAAATTATTCCCCTCAGGCTATGAGGGCTGCCTCATCCGGTTGTTTCTCCAGCGAGGGCATTTCCTTCCTGCCTTTTTTTATCTTATTCCTTTTCAGGAAACGGATATGCAGGCATCCGATCAGGATCGCAATGAATCCTTCGGCCATGACGGTATTTTCCACGCCGATATGCTGTGATACAAGTCCGATCAGTAATCCGCCCAATGGCTGGAACCCGAATAATACCATGGCGTATACACTGATGACCCTTCCGCGCATAGCCGGAGCAACCGAAGTCTGGATCAGGGTGTTGCTGATGGTAAACTGGGACATCATTCCGAAGGCGGCGATGGCAGCAAAGACCAGCGCCAGCAGATAGTTGGTTGCATGGGAAAACAGCAGCAGTCCGGCGCCAAAAACAAAACTGTTGACGGCCAGCACATTTCTCAGACTCGTCCGGGGTTTTAAAGAAGCCAGAAAAATAGCGCCGGAAAATGCGCCAAGTCCGATGATGCTATCGATTACGCCGAACGTGGATGCCGTTCCGTGAAATATATCTTTTGCATAAACGGGGATAAGCGTGCTGAAAGGCAGGACGAATATACTCATCAACGCCAGCATGCCCAGTACGAAAGCGATTTCCGGCGATTTCCGGATATAAAGGATCCCGTCCTTCAGCTGTGCCAGCACATTTTTGGTTTGCGGATGGGAAACAACCCCGGGCAGCTTCATGCATAACAGGGAAATGATGACGGCCAGAAAGCTCAGACTGTTCAGTCCAAAGCAGATATCATTGCCAAACTTTTCAATTATGATGCCGGCAATGCCCGGACCGATCAGTCTCGATAAATTGACCATGGATGAATTTAAAGCCAGGGCGTTCGGCAAATCTTTCAGCGGCACCATTTCATATACCAGGGATTGCCGCGCCGGCACGTCGAAGGCATTGATAATTCCCAGCACAACACTCAATGCAAGTATTTCCCAAACCGTATAGTTTTTGAAGAAGATGAGCGTGGTCAGCATCAATGCCTGAACCATGGAAGCCACCTGGGTAAGCAGAAGTAATTTATAGCGGTTGTACCGGTCTGACGCCACCCCGCCCAGGAAAGAAAATAAAAAAGACGGAAACATCGTGGCAAAGAGCGCAACACCCAGCATGAACTTGGAATGCGTAAGCGTATAAACGATCCAGCTTACCGCCGTTTTCTGCATCCAGGTTCCCAGCAGAGAGACTGCCTGCCCAACAAAATATAACCTGTAATTGCGGCTTTTAAATGCGCTGAAAGTGCTAATCTCCATATAACTTATGCAAATATCCGCATATATCCTGATTGAGACATGGCCACCGGCAAATACGATCGGCTATCAGATGTAATTTATCAGGGCTTCGCTGTAAATTTGGCGCATGGCGGCAGAAATTGAAAATGATTCGCTGGAAGAGCAATTATTGCAGGTGATTGAATCGGAGGATACCCTGGCCCTGCATGCTTTTCTGGATAGGCAGAACATCAGTGATGTGGCAGAACTCATTAACCAGCTCCCGGACCGCGAAGGGGAGATCCTGGGCAACCTCAGCATGCACCGGGCTGTCAGTACTTTTAAAATTCTGGACTTCCCCACGCAAAAACGCATCATACAGGAATTATCCCCCTGGAAAACAGCAGAATTATTAAACGGGCTGCCGGCGGATGACCGGACCTCCTTCCTGGAGGACCTTCCCAGTGAAGTGGTGAAGGAGCTGATCCGGATGCTTGATCCGGAAGAAAGAAAAATCACCCTCGCCCTGCTCGGTTATCCGGAGAGCAGCGTAGGACGCCTGATGACGCCCGATTATATCGCCGTACAGAAAGACTGGACCATCCGGCAGGTGATCCGCCATATCCGGACCGTGGGGAAAGACAGTGAAACCATTGACGTGATTTACGTGGTGGATGAAAAAGGCGTTTTTATTGATGATATCAAGATCCGCGAAATCATTCTTGCAGATCCGGAAAAAATTATCGCCGACGTTATCGACAACCGGTTTATATACCTGAGTGTCACCGACGATCAGGAAACGGCCAGCCAGGCTTTTAAAATGAACAACCGCATGGCCCTCCCCGTGCTTGATAATAATAAGGTTCTGCTGGGTATTGTAACCATCGATGACGTACTGTGGGTGGCGACCGAAGAATTCACGGAGGATATTCAGAAAATCGGGGGTTCCGAAGCGCTTGACCATCCTTACCTGGAAACCCCGTTCTTTCAGCTCATCCGCAAACGCGTTGGCTGGCTGATCATCCTTTTCCTGAGCGAAATGCTCACCGCAACGGCAATGGCCTATTACAATGACGAGCTCGCAAAAGTGCTGATCCTGACCAATTTTATTCCTTTGATCATGTCCAGCGGCGGCAACAGCGGATCCCAGGCTTCCACCCTGATCATTCAGGCCATGGCCCTGGGGGAAGTAACCATCCGGGACTGGTGGCGGGTTATGCGAAGGGAGATTCTATCCGGATTTGTGCTGGGCTGTATTCTGGGCCTGATAGGTTTTATCCGGATATTCGTCTGGCACCTGCTGATGCTGCACGGATTAATAAAAGACATTTACAAACCCCATTGGGAGAAAATCGGGTTAACCGTAAGCTTTTCGCTGATCGGCGTGGTGCTCTGGGGTACTTTCACCGGAAGTATGCTACCCATCCTGCTGAAAAAACTCGGCGCCGATCCTGCGGCATCCTCCGCCCCCTTTGTGGCAACTCTTGTAGATGTCACCGGACTGGTCATTTATTTCAATGTTGCTCTCTACTTCATGCGGGGGATGCTAATATAATCCACAATTTTTTCAATTGGATTATTCCTTACCTTAAATAATAAATTTTTTTAAAAACTATTTTGCATGTGTGGAATTGTAGCTTATATCGGTCCCAGGGAAGCCTATCCTGTTATCCTCAAAGGACTTAAAAGACTGGAATACCGCGGCTATGACAGCGCCGGAGTTGCCCTGCTCGACAAGGAATTGAAGGTTTACAAAAAGCAGGGCCGGGTAGCCGGACTCGAAGAAGCCGTGATCGGGAGCGATCTGCATGCCCATGCAGGCATAGGGCATACCCGCTGGGCAACACACGGGGAGCCCAGCGACCGGAACGCCCATCCGCATCTTTCTGCCAACGGCCGCCTCGCCATGATCCATAACGGGATCATTGAAAATTACCACCAGCTCAAAAATGAGCTCGTTAAAAAGGGATATCCGTTTAAAAGTGATACCGATACGGAAGTCCTGCTCAATTTCATCGAATATATTCAGGATAATAACCACTGCAGTCTGGAAGAAGCGCTGCGAATCGCGCTTAAACGGGTCGTGGGCGCTTATGTAATTGTTTTACTGGACCAGGATCATCCCGACACGGTGATTGCAGCCAGAAAAGGAAGTCCGCTGGTCATTGGCATCGGCAAAGGAGAGCATTTTCTGGCATCCGACGCCTCCCCCATCATTGAATACACGAAAGAAGTAGTATATGTCAACGACTATGAACTGGCTATCATTAAATGCGATGAGCTGATCCTGAAAAACCTCGGGAACGAAAAGATCACGCCTTATATTCAAAAACTTGACCTGGAATTAACGGCCATCGAAAAAGGCGGATACGATTTTTTCATGCTGAAAGAAATATTTGAACAACCGGAAACAGTTTTTGACTGTCTGCGGGGCCGGCTCGATGTAAATAAAGGCAGCATTACCATGGCCGGCGTGCAGAATCATATCGACAAATTCATCCAGGCCAAAAGAATTATCATCGTCGCCTGCGGAACCAGCTGGCATGCGGGACTACTTGCAGAATATATCCTGGAAGAATGCTGCCGCGTTCCGGTAGAAGTGGAATATGCCTCCGAATTCCGATACCGGAATCCGGTGATACATCCGGGGGATGTGATCATTGCCATTTCCCAGAGCGGTGAAACAGCTGATACGATTGTTGCCATTGAGCGGGCAAAAGAACAGGGCGCTTTTATTTTTGGCGTGGTGAATGTGGTCGGGTCTTCCATATCCCGTATCTCGCATGCCGGCGCCTATACGCATGCCGGACCCGAAATCGGTGTGGCCAGCACCAAAGCATTTACCGCGCAGGTGGTGGTGCTGACTCTGATCGCACTGAAAATTGCCATAGAGAAGAAAACTATTTCAGAGGAGCGCTACAGTAAGCTGCTGGTTGAACTGCAGTCCATACCGGAAAAGATAAAAGAACTGCTGCGCACAGCAGATCAGATCCGGAAACTCGCCGAAAAATATAAGGATGCCCGCGATGCCCTGTATCTGGGCCGTGGTTATAATTTTCCGATTGCACTGGAAGGGGCGCTTAAGCTGAAGGAAATTTCCTATATCCACGCAGAAGGGTATCCCGCCGCCGAGATGAAGCATGGCCCGATCGCGCTGGTGGACAATCATCTGCCAGTTGTATTTGTCGCCACCCGGGATGCATATCATGAAAAGATCATCAGCAACATTCAGGAGATCAAAGCCAGGAAGGGCAGGGTAATTGCCGTTATCAGCGAGAGCGATGAAACCATTCCCACGCTGGCAGACGATATTATGGCGGTGCCGGATGCGGATGAGCTGATCGCACCGCTCCTGAGTGTGATCCCGCTGCAGCTTTTCGCCTGCTATCTGGGTATGGCGAAAGGCTTTGATGTGGACAAACCCCGCAATCTGGCCAAAAGCGTAACTGTGGAATAAAATTCCGGAAATCCGAAAAAGCAAACATGAACAAGATCAGCAAAACAGCCCTCCGGAAACTTGGATATGATTTTATTCCCGCTGAATATCTGCCGGAAGGAAAGGATGAGTATTACCTGCGGACAGAACAAAATCATTCGGCGATCCGCTACCGGCCCTTAAAACTCGACGAAGTGGCCATCCTGAATAAAAACGGAAACAGTTCGGATAACTGGAGTCAGGTGATGGTCTCCGACATCTTTCTTCCGGAACTCGTTCACAGCTGCAATTTTTTTGGCCTGGTGCGGATCGGAAAACTGGAACCTTATTTCCTGGAATTCCATAATCTGCGCCGGCCCGTCGGATTATACAACAGCACCATTATCAGTTGCGATATCGGCCATAACGTAGTGATCGATAACGTGAATTATCTCTCCCACTACATTATCGGGAACGACGTAATGCTCGTCAATATCAACGAGCTCTCCACTACTGATCACGCCAAGTTCGGAAATGGCATTCTGAAAGAAGGCGAGCCGGAATCCATCCGCATACAACTGGAGATCTGCAACGAAAATGGCGGAAGAAGCATCATTCCTTTCGACGGCATGCTCCCGGGTGATGCCTGGTTATGGAGCAGATTCCGCGACGACGAAAAGCTGCAGACCCGGTTCCGGCAGTTTACAGAAAATGCATTCGACAGGCGTCGCGGTTACTACGGAATCATTGGCGACCGTACCGTTATTAAAAACTGTAAAATCGTCAAGGATGTAAAAACAGGTACAGATGCTTATCTGAAAGGAGCAAATAAATTAAAAAACCTGACCATTAATTCCACAGCTGAAGCGACCACCCAGATCGGCGAAGGCTGTGAACTGGTGAATGGAATCATCGGGCCTGGCTGCCGGATATTTTACGGGGTGAAAGCGGTTCGTTTTATTCTCGCTTCGCATTCCCAGCTAAAATATGGCGCCCGGCTGATCAATTCTTATCTGGGGAATAATGCCACGATCTCCTGTTGCGAGGTGTTGAATTCCCTGATCTTCCCTGCTCATGAACAGCATCACAACAATTCCTTTTTATGCGCATCCCTGCTGATGGGTCAGTCCAATATGGCGGCCGGCGCAACTGTTGGTTCCAACCACAATTCCCGGAGTGCGGATGGGGAACTCGTTGCCGGCCGCGGATTCTGGCCCGGCCTGTGCGTAAGCGTAAAACACAATTCCCGGTTTGCCTCCTTTATCATCATTGCGAAGGGAGACTACCCTGCCGAACTGGATATTCCGTTACCCTTTTCCCTGGTAAGTAACGATGTTTCCGATGATGAATTGATTGTTATGCCGGCTTACTGGTTCCTGCACAACATGTATGCCCTTGCGCGCAATGCCTGGAAATATACAGACCGTGATAAAAGAAGCGATAAGGTTCAGCTGCTGGAATTTGATTATCTCGCACCGGATAGCATGCAGGAAATAGTTCATGCACTCGAAATCCTGCAGAAATTTACGGCAAAAGCCTGGCTTGAACAATCTGCGGAATCCGGCAACCGGGATCTGTTGGATTCTGAATCCGCTTTGATTGCCCTGGGCAGAGAACTTTTAATTAAAAACGACCCGATGCTGGCTTCCCTGGAAATAACAGCGGATAATTTTGAAAACAGCAACCGCAAAGTGCGAATCCGGAAAGTGACCCTGGCCTACCCGATTTTCAGGGACCTGATTATTCACCATGCCATGCGCTGTCTGACGGAATATATCCGGTTGCATCAAATTGGAAATCTGCAGGATTTGCAGGTCATGCTGCCGGAAAACAGCGAGCCGGAAACCTGGATAAATGCCGGCGGACAACTTATCCGAAAATCATCCCTGGATCAGCTCATCACGGATATTCATGCAAGCCGGATAAAGAGCTGGCAGGATATTCACCGGTTTTATTTATCAGCTGCAGAAACCTATTTAGAAGATAAACTGCATCATGCCCTGGATATATTGAAGCTGGTACATGGCATTTCCATTAAGTCAGCCGATCCCGGGGATTTCAAAGAATTACTGGAACAAAGCGTAGCTACCGCAGACCGGCTAACCCAAAACATCCTCCTGTCCAGGGAGAAAGATTACGAAAATCCATTCCGGAAAATGGTTTACGAAAATCAGGCCGAGATGGATAAGGTTGTCGGGAAGCCGGAAGAAAACAGTTTTATCAAAAGCCGCTTTGATGCTTTTCGGGAATATAAATCGGCAACAGATAATTTGATTGCCAAATGGAACCTGTAACAAAATAACCCGGTAGTTTCAACTCCGTTTCGGCCAACATCAGCAGCGTTTTATTTTATTCTTCTTCATTTTGTTGCAAGCGCTTCTCAACCACTATTTCCTGTCTTTCCCCTGCAAGTTCTTTGCGCAGTTCTTCTTCTGTGGGCAGGTATAGCTGGTATTTGGACGCAAAAATTTGCTTGCTCTCACTGAGCATAAGGGTCTTTAATATAATATCCCCTGGCTGCGCCTCTTCTTTCTTACTTTCCACTTGCTGTTTTATTGAAGAACGCCCTTCCTTTCCGCTCATGAGCATTCTTTCATAATACAAACTGTTGATCTGTCTTTCCAAGGTTCTCGTATTCCAGTGGCTGGCAATCGTTTCTTCTACGTAAAACTGCCTGGATTGCTCCTCCTCTACCTTTAGTAATAAACGATAATGCGTCCAGCTTAATTCGTCACGCAATGCGTGACTTTTTTCAAACAGTCGGTAAAATTGCCGAATGTACTTTAAATTAGTCGGCGTATATCCCTTGCCATATTCCTTTTGCAGACGTTTTGACAGGCCATCTATAATTTGCTTTCCGTATTCCGCCCTTTGCTCGCCTTTCTGTTCTTCTTCTACAATCAGTCTGCCTATATTCCAGTAAGCCATTACCATAGAAGAGTTGACCATCCTGAACACCGTTGCCCGCGATGTTTCAATAATCGCCTGTATGCTTTGGTATAATTGTTCTATACTCCGGACAATGGGCGGATCCTGTTTCATTACTATTTTACTCCTTTGCTTTACCCAAATGGATGAGGCTTAAGCATGGTATATACATCGAGCTACCGGATTCGCGATATTGATGTTTTACTGTCATCAAAGAGACATTGCTGTGTACAACATTGATTCCCTATATTATAAATCTGATTCTGTGAACCTTTCCCTTTGAATCCTGGCCGGAAAACAGATAAACTCCGGATTTCAGTTCCGGCAGCACCAGATGTGTTTCTCCTTCCGGAAATAAACATCTGCCCTGCTGGACCTGCTGGCCGGTCATGGAGATAATCCGGTAATCCAACCAGCCCGAAAAAGGAGAATGGATTTGCATTTCATTTCTGCCCGGTAAACTAGCAGGTGACCAGCACAGGAAAAGATCCTGGTTCCTGCTGTATTTTATAGAAACCGTTTTGGCCGGATAGCTGTTTCCGTCCCGTCCGACCATTGCCAGTTTATAAAAATGCAAACCTTCCTGCAGAGGCATTCCATTTTGCCAGGAATAATCCGTCTGATTTAATACGGCAGGTATCCTGGCCATCAAATAACTTTGCCCGCCCCTCTCCTCCAGCAAATCGAAATGCCCGGCTTCCTCTGGAAAATCTGTTTCCCAACGGAAATACGCATATCCGTTTCTTTCCAGTCCTTCGAACCGGATCAGCGTTAAGGGCAATGGATTTTCCAGGTTGACCGTACTCCCCAGGGTAAAAGCCGTTCCTGAAAAATCCGCAATGGGACTGCTTACAACGGACCCATAAATAATATCACCGGTAATTCCGGTATGGCCTGCATCGGACCACTGGCTCCCGGAAAACCCGCACACATCGAGAAATGCCGGATCGGTAATACCCCCGCTCTGTGGCGACACAAAGGATAATTCCATATTCGCTTGTACCGGAACCGGCCCATCCGCCTCTACTTTCCAGTATTCCATTTTTGAAATATGATCGATTCCTGTGCCGGTACTGCCGCCAAGGGATGCGGGATCTTCGTTCCGGTACTCAACCGTGAAATTCCCGGTCGCCTGTTTGAGTTCCAGCCATCGCAGGCTGCCGTTCTTTCCAACCGGAAAAAGAAATCCCGGATCATCCAGCAATCCTTCTTTACGAAGCGGGCCGTCAACATAAGCGCTGCTCACCGTGCTGTCTGTCTGTACGCCACAGCCGGCGCCGAGTGTCAATAAATTATCCACTGAGCTGATGATCGCTCCTTTTACCAGCTCCATTCTGTATGGCAAAGCGAGCGGCAGTAATAATTTACATCCCGCCGGATTGTTTACCCGGAAAACAATCCCGTTTAGAAAACTTCCTCCGGCCGCAACGAGTTGCAGACCGTTCCCATTCAATTCAATTCCGGGATGGGCAGCGCCAGTTGCCGTAATCACAGATCCGGGCGATTGACTGATATTCCCGGCAATACTTAAAATGCTGCTGTTTCCGGCAGCGCTTGCCAGATTCAGTGTTCCGCCTTCCTGCAGGAAGTCCCCGGCAACCCGTATATTTCCATTCGGTCCGTTCAGGTTCATGCTTAAATTAACGTTTACCCCTATGCGCAAATCTCCCTGGATGCGAAGCGGACTGCTTCCGCTGCAGGTATAATTTACGGGCGAACCAAAACCCGCAGAACGTAAAACCAGTGATCCGTATATGCGGTTGCTGACCGATATGGTATAGGAAGCCCTGGGCACATCGAATACGAAGGTTCCCTTTTCCGTTCCGGGTGCTGACGATAAAATCTGCACGATGCCGGCCGCGTGCGAGGCACGCGTATTATGTATATATTCCCCTCCGCTATTTATCCGCACGGAGTCTGCAATATGCAGGGATTCCCCGCTGGCTATTCCGGATGAATTCCGGAAGACCGCTCCGGAATTCAGTAATAATCCATACCCCGGCCCGGTGATGCTGACTGCATCGTTCAGGATATTGCTTGCCGGAAGGATCAGCTCAATCTGATTGCCCGGTGAGGGACTGATGCCTATGGTACGAACCGTAATCGCCTGGTCTGGCAGGGTTACCTGGTAAGAACCGGGAAGATCCCCGTTATCCAATACAACATCATCGGAAGCAACCGGCACTGTTGCGTTGAGCCAGTTTGCCGGGTTGACCCAGAGTCCGTCTCCCCCGTTTCCGGTCCAGGTCTTTGTCTGGCCGGCAAGAAAAACGGGAACGCCGGTAATTAAAAATAAAAGGATCCGCCTTCCCTCTCTGAATAAATTGCAGCACATACATGCAAAATAGCATCCGGGCGAAGGGAAGTCAATACAACGAAGCGGTAGTTTTGTTGATGGTGGATGGTTGATCGTTGACGGACGACTCTGAATAAAAAAATCCCCTCGGTTTTTACACAAAGGGGACACAAAAAATGGCCACTCTTTTACTATTTGATCGCCTTCTTTGCACTATCGGCCAGGTCATTAATTTTCGCTTTTGTTGTATCCGCTGCCGCCCGGATCGTGGAATCCACTTTGGCAGCCGCCGTATCGATCGACGCTTTGGCACTGTCTGCTGCATTTGAAACTGCGGAGTCGGCATTTGATACAGAGGTTCCGTTTCCGTTACAGGCAGTTATTGTGGCCGCGATGGCAAGGACGGACATGAATTTTTTCATCAGGAATTTATTTTAGTTGGGCTAAGGTATAGGCTTTTGCCAGATATGCAAATTTTTTCGAACTGGTCTCCCATTCTTTCGGCGAATGGGCGTTTTTCATCAAACAGCCGTGAACAGCAGGTTTTGTCGAATATGGGAAATGGATAAATGCTGAGGATCCTGTTCTTTTGCGGCCCTATTTTTTTCTGAAATAAATCCGGATGGGCACTCCTTCAAAAGGAAAACTTTTCCGCAACTGGTTCTCCAGGTAATTCCGGTAGGGCTGTTTGATATCGTCCGGATAATTACTGAAAAAAGCAAAGGAGGGAACCGGGGTCGGCAACTGGGATACGAATTTGATCTTAATAGAATTCCCCCGCACCACCGGTGCATGGTATGTCTCCACGGCTTTGAGCATCACTTCGTTGAGTTTGGAGGTCGGGATCTTTCGCAGGCGGTTTTCATACACTTCGAGAGCAGTTTCGATGACCCTGAATATGCGGGTTTTTTCTTTGGCAGAAATAAAAATGATGGGCAGGTCGGTAAACGGGGCAAACCTTTCTTTGAGCTGTTTGCCGTAATCGCGGGAGGTATTGGTCTGCTTTTCCATGAGATCCCATTTGTTCACGGCAACAACAATGCCTTTTCCTTTTTTTACCGCGAGACTGAATATATTCAGGTCCTGAGCGGTTAGTCCCTTTTCCGCATCCAGCATGAGTACACAGACATCGGCTTCATCCATGGCTTTGATGGCCCGGATCACCGAATAGAATTCCAGGTCCTCATGCACTTTGGTTTTTCTGCGGATCCCTGCGGTATCAATTAAAATAAAATCCTTGCGAAATAAATTATAATGCGTGTGAATACTGTCCCGGGTGGTGCCGGCAATATCACTTACAATGGTTCGCTCACGGCCTACCAGTGCATTCAACAAAGAAGATTTCCCCACGTTCGGCTGGCCGATAATCGCAAACTTGGGCAAGCTGGATAATTCTCCCGCCTGATCATTCTCCGGAATCAGCGCCGCAATGGCATCCAGGAGTTCACCCGTACCGCTGCCCGTCATCGCGGAAATAAAAAAGATATTGTCAAAACCGAGACTGTAAAATTCTGCCGCTTCCAGCAGGCGGTCGCTGTTGTCCACCTTATTCACCACCAGGAATACCGGTTTAACGGAACGGCGCAACAGGTCGGCCATGGCTTCATCCAGGGTGGTGATTCCCGTTGCGGTGTCCGTCATGAAAATAATGGCATGCGCTTCTTCCACTGCAATCAGGACCTGCTTCTTGATCTCCTGCTCAAATACATCCTGGCTTTCAGGAACAAAACCGCCCGTGTCAATCACGTTAAAGGTTTTGCCGTTCCAGTCGGTAATCCCGTACTGCCTGTCCCGCGTGACCCCGCTCTGATCATCCACAATTGCCATGCGTTGTTCCAGCAGCCGGTTAAATAAAGTGCTCTTCCCCACATTGGGTCTTCCTGTAATCGCTACCGTGAATCCGGACATTTATTAAATAATATTATTGCTGAATTAATAACCGTATTCCCGCAGTTGCAATTCGTTGTCGCGCCATTTCGGCCGGACTTTCACAAATAATTCCAGAAATACTTTTCTTCCGATGAATGCTTCGATATCTTTTCTGGCTTCCGTGCCCAGTTTTTTAATCATTTTTCCTCCTTCTCCCAATAAAATTCCTTTCTGCGTTTCCCGCTGGACAATAATGTCGGCCTGTATTTTAGTCAGACTATCCTTCTCCTTATACTCCTGTATCAGCACCGTACTATGATAGGGAATCTCATCTTCATATAAACCAAAGATTTTTTCCCGGATCAGTTCGGCGGCAAAAAATTTTACCGGAAGGTCCGTCATTTCATCCCCTTCGAAGAAGGGCTCTCCTTCCGGCAACAGGTGAATGATGCGTTCCAGCAAATAATCTGTTTGCAGTTTTTTCAGCGCCGAGATGCCGATCACTTCAGAGCAGTATTTTTTTTTCTGAAAAAAACGAACGGCAGACTCCATTTCCGGTCCGGAAATCCGGTCGGACTTATTAACGAGTACAATCGCCGGTACTTTCAGCCGGAGGGATGAGAACAAAAGGTCGTTTTCTTCAGGATTATCGCGCCCGTCCATCATCAGCAGGGCCAGGTCGGCATCCAGTACGGAATGCTTAACCGTATCCATCATTTTTTCATGCAGCCGGTAGCGGGGTTCGATGATGCCGGGGGTATCCGAAAAAATCACCTGATACCCGTCGCCGCTGAGAATTCCCCGGATGCGGTGCCGGGTGGTTTGGACCTTGTGGGATACGATGGCCAGCTTCTCTCCCATGAGCACATTCAGCAGGGTGCTTTTCCCTGCATTGGGCTTTCCGAAAATGTTGACAAATCCTGATTTCATAAAACGGCTGCAAAGGTAAACAAACCCCGGTCAATAGCCGCAGCCTTCTATGGCGGGCATTTTGCAGGCATTCCGATCAAAAGGAAGTTAAATTCTTTGTGCTTTGCGCAGAAATTCCTAATTTCATTGTTTAAACATTAAACTGATCAAATTTATGGCAACCGTTAAATGGACAATGGACCCCACGCACTCTGAAGTACAGTTCAAAGTGCGTCACCTCATGATTTCAAACGTGACCGGGAATTTTCCCAAATTCGATGTTCAGGTGGAAACGGAGGACCTGGATTTCATGACCGCCAAAGCGAAATTTACGGCAGAGACATCAGCAGTAACAACAAATAATGAACAGCGCGATCAGCATTTACGGAGTGCAGACTTTTTTGATGCAGCCAAATATCCCGTTCTCAGTTTTGTCGCTACCAAATACGAAAAGGTGGATAATGATTCTTATGAATTGTTTGGTGATCTGACTATCCGGGATATTACCAAAAATATTAAACTGGATGTTGAATTCGGAGGCGTGATCACAGACCCCTGGGGCAATACCCGGGCAGGATTTTCTATCAACGGAAAAGTGAACCGGAAAGATTTCGGGCTGGTATGGAACGCGGTAACAGAAGCAGGTGGTTTTGTTGTAGGGGACGAAGCAAAAATTCATGTGGAAGTAGAGCTGATCAGGCAGGCTTAGAATATTGATCCGTCTTCTATATATTTGGACATATGAAAAAACTCATTGTCCTGCTATTTACCGGATCTGTTCTTTTTTGTACCGCACAGAAAAAAACAGATCCGGTAGTTTTTGGAAAAACCATTCTTGCGGAAAACCTGAGTAAAACCCTCCATATTGTTGCCGGCGCTGATTTTGAAGGCCGGGAAACTGCAACGGAAGGTCAGCGCAAAGCAGCTGCTTTTATTGAAGACTATTTTAAATCCCTCGGGCTTCAGCCGGGCAATGGAAAAACTTATCAGCTTCCCTACCCTGTTTATCAGGACAGTCTCATAACCTCCGCCCTCCTTGTAAATTCGGACAGTTTTGAACTTTTTAAAGACTACGATTTTTCCATCGCGAATAATTATTCCGCCAGCCTTGGCAGCAGCCAGATTGTTTACGCCGGTTACGGAATCTCCGATTCCCTGCACGATGACTACAAAGGTTTGCAGGTTAAAGGGAAAATCGTGCTGCTGAAAAGCGGTTATCCCAGGGGGTTTGTTCAGCGTCAGGTGCAGGAAAGCAAATTCAATTCATTTATCAAGCAGGATGAGGCCCAGGAACATGGCGCGGTTGCCGTGCTGATCATTCAGAATAATTTTCCGCACCAGCCGGCTCCCCGGAGAGGAAATATGTACCGGGAAGTTTACCGTCCGGTAAACCGGGTGCTCAGCATCAATATATCCGGAAAAATCGCCCGCTCCATCATGGGCGGCGATTATGATTCACTTAACCAGGATGCATTTGGCGCAAAAAGCTACCAAAGCAATATCTGGTTTTCCATGAACAAAGAAACCGGATTTCTGCAAAGCACGGACGTGCTCGGCTACCTGGAAGGCACAGATCTGAAAGACCAGTTGCTGGTTATCTCCGCACATTATGATCATCTTGGCAAACGGGATTCGGTAATTTATTACGGCGCCGATGATGATGGTTCGGGCACGGTGAGCCTGCTGGAAATTGCAGCGGCATTTGCAAAAGCAAAAGCCGCGGGAAAGGGCCCCCGCAGAAGCATCCTCTTTCTGGCTAACTCAGGTGAAGAAAAGGGATTGTGGGGATCGGAATATTATACCGGCCATCCGGTCTATCCGCTGGAAAAAACAACCGCGGACCTGAATATCGATATGATCGGAAGAAAAGATCCGGGGAGAAAGACTGGCGACTCCAATAATTACGTTTACATCGTGGGAGACGATAAACTCAGTTCTGAACTGCATCCGCTGAGCGTGGCCGTGAATAAAAAATACACGAAGCTTGAGCTCGATTACAAATTCAACGATCCTGCCGATCCGCTCCGGATCTATTATCGCAGCGACCATTATAATTTTGCGAGGAAAGGCGTGCCTATCATTTTCTATTTCGATGGCATACACCGCGATTATCACCGTCCAACAGACACGCCGGATAAAATCAATTATGATCTGCTGGAAAAAAGAGCGAGGCTGGTCTTTTACACTGCCTGGGAAATGGCGAACAGGAATGAGATGATGAAGCGGGATCTGAGGCTTGCGGGGAGTGAGCGGTAAAAACGAGTTAACGGTTAACAGACCTTTGGCTTGGATTCGCACCTAAATACCGTCAACCGTCAACTGTTAACCGTCAACGAAAATTTCAGTGCAGTAAAAAATCAATCCATCAATTCTTTGCTGCCTGATTCGGATTCGATTTCGGCGGTTCGTTCATTCCGTTTTCAAATTCCTGTTTTACATTATTTTTGGCGTCGTTGAATTCACGCATTCCTTTGCCCAATCCTTTCATAAATTCCGGAATCTTCCTGCCTCCGAACAAAATAAGTACTGCTAATATAATCAGTATCCATTCACTTCCTCCAGGCATCGCTAATAAAAGTTGACTAGTCATAATGAGTCGTTTTAAAAAATAAAATTACCTTATAATCAGCAGGAAATCAAATTGGGTTTTGGGAAAGGAGCGTTGACGGTTGACGGTTGACAGTTGACGGCTTTGCACGATGAAAGGAAGTCAGCGGGTTAGCGGCTTCGCCCGCCGGAGCTTCAGCGGAGGCGGGTTGATGGTTTGCAGTGTCAATTAAACGCCGCCCGTATCCTATTCAGTTGATGCCTAAATGATTACACTTAGAAATCCTGCATAAAAGACCGTCAACCCGCCTGCGCAGTGCTTCGGCGGGCGAAGCCGTCACCGTCAACCACCCTATTATCCTCTCTCACCCCTATTTTCAGCCGGTTTATCAGAAAAAAGCCTTAATTTACCCAACAACGATTGTTCACTCCAAAATAGGCTTTATGAAAAAAGTAGCAGATATTTTCCGGCATAAGGAAAGAAAAATCACGGCCGTTGCGCCTTCCACCTCCGTGCTGGAAGCTTTGCGCATCATGTCGATTCAGAATATCGGCTCCGTAATGGTGATGGACAACCAGGAATACCAGGGTATTATGACGGAAAGGGATTACTCCCGGAAAGTGATCCTGAAAGGCAAATCATCTACCGATACGCCGGTTTCGGAAATCATGTCCAACGACCTGCCCGCTGTAAACCTGGAAGATAGTATTGAACATTGTATGCAGCTGATGGCAGATAAAAACATCCGCTACCTGCCTGTTTTTGAAAATGATAAAATATTCGGAATTGTGTCTATCCATGACCTGATCCGGGAAACGATCCAGCATCAGCAGGAAACCATTTCCCAGCTGAAAGATTACCTGCACGCCAGCATGTAACTGCCTGCCAGACCGTTTACAAATAAAAAAACCAAAGACTCCGTTCTTAATGGAGTCTTTGGTCATTATATCCGCTCAGGCGGATCAGGAACAGGATTCGCAATTCACGCTCAGATCCTCAGAATCCTGGTCGAGTTGCAACGAAACAAACAACCCTGAAAGGATCGTACCAGATTCTATTTTATCTGGATAATTTCTATAAATTAATTTCCGGAAGGATATTTGAGGAAAATAAGTAACAGATTAATGTGGAAATGTGGAAATTTGTAAATGGGCCTGCCACATTTGCCCATTTGCCCATTTGCACATTTGCCCATTTGCACATTTGCATATTTGCACATTTACACATTTTCCCATGGAATTTGGAAGAATAGAGACTCAGGAACTGCGCAAAACGGATTTTAAGCTGCCCGGAGAGCCCGCCTTCAACAAGACAATCCTCTCGGGGAAGAAAGGCGACTGTCCGGTCTATCTGGGCTGTGCAAAATGGGGACGAAAGGAATGGGTTGGCAAACTGTATCCGCTTAAAACCCGGGAGCGCGACTTTCTTCAGCAGTACATAAAGCATTATAACAGCATTGAACTGAATGCCACCCACTATAAGATCTACGGCCCGGCGGGTATAGAAAAATGGGACAGCCTGGCCGGAAAGAAGGACTTCAAATTCTGCCCGAAAATGTACCAGGGAGTCACCCATCGCGGCAGCCTGAAAGGAAAGGAATTTCTGACCAATGAATTTCTCCGGGGTGTCCAGGCCTTTGGCCTGCACCTGGGACCTATTTTCATTCAGCTCAATGAATCCTTTGGACCCAAAAGAATGGAGGAAATGTTCCTTTTCCTTAAATCCCTCCCGGCCGATATTCAATTTTTTGTGGAAGTCAGGCATCCGGAATGGTTCCGGAATGAAACTGACTTCAGCGGGTTGCTTTCTATGCTGTCATCCTGCAATATGGGTATTGTAATCACGGATACCGCCGGAAGAAGAGATTGTTGTCACATGCATCTCACGATCCCCAAAACATTTATTCGTTTTGTTGGTAACAGCCTCGACGCGACGGATTTTACCCGTTGTGATGATTGGGTAAAAAGGATAAAATACTGGCTGGAAACAGGCATGCGGGAACTGTATTTCTTCATGCACATGCACGATGAGGCTTATTCTCCCGAATTAACACAGTACCTGACAAAAAAACTGAATGCGGTTTGCAAACTGGATCTTCCGGTACCGGATTTGCTTTCGGAAGAAAAGAAACCGCTTCTTAAGCCTCCTCCTGAGCTTTTCTGACCCCTGAAGCAATATCGGTCAACCGTTCTTCTTCCGCCACTATACGCCGGGGTTCGCCATTTATTAAACTCCATTTAATAAGCCGGATAAACCCCGAATCGATTTCTATGCCGGTAATGGTACCATCGTTAAAACAACAGCAGCCCGAATTGAAATAAGAAGGTTTCATCTGCTGAAAAGAATGATTTATAAAATCATATTCCCGCCTGCGCCTCGGGATTTCGGCTTCGATCTTTTGCATGGCTTCTGTATCTCCCGCTTTTTTTGCTTTTTCCAGCGCGAGATATAATCTTTCCAGATGAGTTAATGAATTAAAAACCGGCTGATGGGTATGGCCGGTGATCAGGATCACATCTTCCCGGGCCGCACTCCAGTCGTACATGAACATATTATGCAGCGTCTTCAACTGATCATTCGCAGAAGAGCTGTTGGTATTAATTTCCAGGAAGCTTTGCAGCGGTCCCCAGACATAGCTCACAAACCACTTGCTGAATGCATTGCCATCGCTTTGTTTATCTCCCTGGTGGCCGTGCGTGCAGAAAATATCCAGCTGCAGGTCAGGAGAAATCGTTACCCGCATCACGATGCCGGCGAATATCCGGATCGCCGCACCATAAATTTTTTTGAGCCAGCTCGCCGCCAGGGGATCATTATCCCAAAAAAGATCATGATTCCCGAACAGTTTACAATAGGCATCCCGCTCTATAAATTTTTTTTCTGCTGCAAATACCGCCTGGTTATGCTTTACGATGCTGAAAATAGTGCTCTCCCAGAGTTCCTCACAGTCTCCCAGGTTGACATAATAGAATTGCTCCCGGTTGTAATAGTCCAGCGCAGTGAGGTAACTCTTTTCACAAACCCGGAAATCGTCCGAACCGTTTCTGGCGCCGCGGTGCTGATCGCTGAAAATGATTACTTTAATATCTTTTTCGGAAAAAGAAAGATGTTGGGTTCTTTTATTTTGGGTTTGTGTCGCCTGACGATACAGGTCCGTCAGTGCTTCCATAACCGCTGCTTTATCCGGAGCGGAGGATATCCGGTTGGCGATGCGGGTAACCGGGCGCTTCAATAAATATTTGAGCCCCTTCCGGATGAAATCCAGGATTCGGGTTGCAGGCATACCGGAAGTTAATCTATCTGGAAATAATCCGGGTTTCCCCGTTTTCAAAACCCAGTATCAGCTTGCTGGCAATATTAATAAAAAGCCCGTTGTCAACCACTCCGGTGATGGCATTGATCCGTTCATGCAGGATCGCCGGCTCCTCAATCTTCCCGAAAGCGCAGTCAACAATACAATTCCCGTTATCTGTCAGGTAAGGTTCCGCCGTGTTCATCCGCCGGACGGGCTCACAGCCCAGTAACCGCAGTTTTTCGAAAGTTCTTTCCCAGCCAAAAAGCACCACTTCCACCGGTAAGGGAAATTTCCCCAGGGTTTTAACCTTCTTGGATTCATCTGCCACCACGATCATCTGCCTGCTGTTGGTGGCCACGATCTTTTCGCGCAGCAGGGCGCCCCCGCCGCCTTTGATCAGCTGCAGATCCCCATCAGCTTCATCCGCGCCGTCAATGGTCACATCAATGATTCCGATTTCGGAAAAACTGAAAATGGGAATACCCAGGGATCGCGCCTGTTCTTCGGATCGCACCGAAGTGGCAATTGCCCGGATCTTCCAGCCTTCTTTCTTAACCTTCTCCCCTATTTTTTCAATGGCCCACCAGGCCGTGGTACCGGTACCCAGACCAATGGTCATTCCATCTTCAAGAAAGCTTACTGCCTTTTCTGCCGCAAGTTGTTTTGCATTCATATTTTCGGGTTATAAATCTTCGGGACTTGCCAGCCAGTATTCGTTTGTTCATTACCGTTAATCAGGGCTTTTCTTCTGCCTGGGGTTTATCCCGGATCAGGATCAGATCCTCCATATCCAGGGTGATCGGGATCAATCCCACCTGCACCACGGCTTTTTTTCCGCGGATCTCCCGCACTTTCCCCACCTGATGATTTTTTTTCATTTTTACCTGATCTCCCGCCTGTATCGTTCCGCTGACTTCCATATAGCGGGCGTCAAATTTCTTTTTCACTTTCTCACTGACCGGTTTTTCTTTCGACTGAAATAACAGCGCCTGCATCTGCTTCATCACTTCCTGTTTATTTTCCGCTTTGCGCCAGTCGAATATAATCTGTTTCAGTTTACGTTCCATTTCCTTCAGGTAAACCAGGCGTTCGGCAGAAAGTTTGTTCTGCTCTTTCAGCAATTCCAGTTGCTGGCTGTGTTTTTCCCTGTTCAGCGTTTTTTCCATTTCGGCTTTCAACCGTTCATTTTCCTTCAGCAGTTTTTGCAGTTCCTTATCTTTTTGCTCCAGGTTCCGCAGATCCTGTTCGGTGCGGTTGAGCAGTTTATCCAGCCGGAAATGGTCCTCATCCACGAGGCTCCGGGCCTGCCTGATCAGGTCAGGGTGCAGGCCGATGCGCTCGGCGATCGAAAAAGTATAGGAACTGCCCGGTTTCCCCGGAATCAGTTTGTAAAGCGGCTGCAGGCTTTTTTCATCGAATGCCATGGCGCCGTTGATGATGCCGGGCGTTTTATTGGCCATTACTTTGAGATTGAGATAATGGGTGGTCACAATGCCGAAAGCATGTTTTTTTACCAGTTCCCGCAGGATGACTTCGGCAAAAGCGCCGCCCAGATTCGGATCGCTTCCGCTGCCGAGTTCATCGATAAAAAAAAGTGTACGCCCGTTGGACTGCTCCATAAAGTATTTCATGTTCATCAGGTGAGAACTGTAGGTGCTCAGTTCAAATTCCAGGCTCTGCGTGTCCCCGATATGAATCATCAGTTGTTTGAAAATACCGAGAACGGAATGCGGATGCACGGGAATCAGCAGGCCGGACTGGATCATCAGCTGCAGCAGGCCCACCGTTTTCATGGTAACCGTTTTACCACCGGCATTGGGGCCGGAGATGACGAGTATCCGGTTCTTTTCATTCAGGGTAATATGGGTCGGAATAGTGGGCTTATGCGATTTTTTATGATAAAGAAACAGCAGCGGATGAAATGCTTCGATCAGGTGAATATGCGATCCATCCTGCAGGGTTGGATAAATTCCATTGATATCCAGGGCAAGCCTGCCCTTGGCGCAAATAAAGTCATACTCACCCGTAATTACGGAATAGGTATTCAGCAGTTCCGCAAAAACGGAAAGTTTTGCCGTGAGTTCCCGCAGGATCCGGGTTACTTCCCGGCTTTCTGCATTTTCAAGCGAAAAAATTTCATTGTTTAATCCGATCGTCTCCTCCGGTTCAACGAAAGCCGTTTTCCGGCTGTCGCTCTCCCCGTGCAGAATGCCTTTTACCTGCCGTTTGTTTTCCGCAAACAGGGCCAGCACCCGGCGGCCGTTCAAAAAAGCTTCTTCCGTTTCGGCCACATATCCGGCCTTGCTGAGTTTGGAAAGGATCCGGTCGAATAAACGCCGGAGTTCATTCCGCTTCCGGAACAATGACATCCGGATCTGCGACAGCTCGGGAGAAGCATGGTCGCGCACCTGTCCGTTTTCTTCCAGGATCTCATCGATGGAAGCAATGATCTGTTTTTCGTAATAGGTGTCCCGGATCACTTCCGCCAGTGCCGCATAAGCCAGCCTCCTTTCCTTATCGAACCAATGGAAGATCTGCCGGAGGTTATCGGCCAGTTTCCGGATCTGCAGGAACTGATCTCCGCTGAGTGCGGCGCCTGGAAGTCCTAGTAATTTAATTTCACGGAAAATGTTCAGGCTGTCTTCATTGGGAAAATACTGGGCATGCTGCAACAGGGTTTTGAATTCGTCGGACTGGCGCAGCTCTCTTTCGATGATCTCTTTGCGCGTGTGTACACGCAGGTTCAGCGCCTTTTCCCGGGCATAGGCCGATTTGCAATAGGCGGCCAGCAGCTCCCGGATCTTGTCGAATTCCAGTTGGCCGAGCGCTGATTCCGGGAAGTATCTGATCATGCAAAACAAAGGTAAGTTAACGAACATTTAAAGCCTTCAATTGTCATATATATTGCAATCCGGAATCTCCTTTCCTGCGTATATTGCCAAAGAAAAAGAATGAAAATCATTATGTTATCCACGATACTGTTAAGCGTTTTTTCGATTGCTTCCTGTTATTCATCCACTTCACAAAAAACAACTATGAGCGACGAGACCATTCCGGCCGGAACAAAAACCGATACAGCGACATTTGCCACAGGCTGCTTCTGGTGTACGGAAGCGATTTTTCAGGAGCTGAAAGGCGTTTTAAAAGTCACTTCCGGCTATTCCGGAGGAACCATAAAAAATCCTTCTTACGAAGAAGTCTGTTCAGGTGTAACCGGCCACGCGGAATGCCTGAATGTAATCTATGACCCCAGCCAGATCAGTTACGATGAATTGCTGGAAGTATTCTGGGAATCGCACGATCCCACCTCGCTTAACCGGCAGGGCAATGATGTGGGCACGCAATATCGCAGCGCCATTTTTTATCATGATGCAGCACAAAAAGAAAAGGCGGAAGAATATAAAGCAAAGCTGGATAAAAGCGGCGCCTATAATAAGCCGATTGTAACCGAAATCACTGCCTTCAGCAACTTCTATCCTGCAGAGAATTATCACCAGGATTATTACCGGCTTCACGGAACGCAGCCTTACTGTACGTTTGTGATCCGGCCCAAAGTGGAAAAATTCGAAAAGGTATTTAAGGACAAGCTGAAAGTGAAGGCCAAATGATTCTCGGGACTACCAGGTACCGGGATTCATGCCTGTATGACGGATCCTGAGAATTCTTATCTCCTTGTTTTTTATTCGATAAGAGATCCGGAAATGGTGCAATTCCAAGGCCCTAAAACTACCATCATTATCAGTTTTGTATTTGTCCGGCGAATATGCCTCCGGATTTTTTAAAAGATTATCTATTTTAAGGAGGATTTCATGCCTGACCTTTTCTGCGCTTACAGGCGAATGATTTTGAATATATAAAATGGCTTCTTCCAATTGTTTTTCGGCCTGGCGTTTCCATTTAACGCATAATTCCATTCTATTCCTTTTTGTATCGCTTCATAACTTCTTCATGCGCAACAAATTTGCCGGCATCAATTTCTGCATCCCCCTGTTCTAATTCCTGGTTGTATGCTTCCAGCGAAGCAGCTTTAAAATTGTCCTTTCGGTTGATTAGAAAAGTCCTGATCATTTGCAAAACCTTCTTCTGTTCGTCATAATTTAACTGGTTAAAATAGCGCAGCATTTCTTTTGATATTGAGTCGGCTGACATGACCATTCCATTTAATGAGATACAAATTTACTTTATATTCTCACCATTCGAATCGAATGAGTTCCTGATCTCCCACCTTTCACGAAATATTCAAATATAGCAAAGGGAACTCCTATTTATAGGTGAAAATAACCCGTATAGAATGAGTGTTTTAACCCTATTTGTCCATTTTCTCTTTTTCCATCAGGTCGATATCGGTATTGATCATAACCATTTCGCCGGCTCGCAGTGTCACCGGTTCATTGTCGGTATCGGAATGATACGATTTGGCAACTTTCAGTTTGCCCTTTAACAGATCCACTTCTTCCCCTGGGCTTTTTGGGCGGCCATCTATTGTAAAGCTGGCTGCTGAAGAATCCGGAACCGTTATGATGAGCGCACGGGTATGAACTATTACAGGTTTTATCCCGGAGGAATGAACCGTAAATGATACAGATCCTGCAAGAAAAATATCCCTGTTCCGTTGATTAAATCCCGCCGGAAGCCTGACAACGGAAAATGAATCCATCAGCAGTTCCGTGCCATCCGGTAATTGCCATGCAGTTCGCCGTGCAGCGCCGCTTCGGTAAATAATTTCCCCGTTCCTGCCGGTTGTTTTCGTCGCTTCGATGCTGTTATTACAACCCGCGCAGGACGCCGCTGATAATAAGAAAACATATATTCTGCTCTTCATTTATTCAGTTTAATCTCGATTTTCCCGGTAGCCGGCGAATGAAGCGCTGTGTGCACATCCTCTATCATTGATTTGAGTCTAAATGATAAAACAAACCACCACGTTGTTGCAGCGACTATCACCGCAAACAACTATTTTTGTAAATTAACTATATTTATAAAATTTTCGCCGATGAATCTTCATGAATACCAGGCCAAGGAACTCCTCAAGAAATATCAGGTACCCGTTCAGGAAGGCATTCCCGTAGATACCGCCAACGCAGCAGAAGAAGCCTATAAGCAGATCAAAGTACAAACCGGCAATTCTTTCGCCGTGGTGAAAGCGCAGATCCATGCGGGTGGCCGGGGAAAGGGTAAGATCCGCGGCACTGAACAGCGGGGCGTGGCAGTGGCCAAAAACGCGGATGATGTGCGGAATTTTGCTTCGAATATCCTGGGAGGCACCCTGGTTACGATTCAGACCGGAGAAGCCGGAAAAGTGGTTCATAAAGTACTGGTGGCGCAGGACGTTTATTATCCGGGCGCCAATCCGACCAAAGAATTTTATCTGTCCATTTTACTGGACCGCGCCAAAGGACAGAATGTAATCATGTACAGCACCGAGGGCGGAATGGATATTGAAGAAGTGGCCCATTCAACTCCGGATAAAATCTATAAGGAATGGGTATTCCCCGGCGGACCGCTCCAGGCATTTCAGGCACGTAAAATTGCCTTCAACCTGGGCCTTACCGGAAATGCATTTAAGAGCTGTGTAAAATTTGTCAGCAATCTGTACAATGCCTACGTTGGCCTGGATTGCAGTATGCTGGAGATCAATCCGCTCTTTAAAACCAGCGATGAAAAGATCCTTGCTGTAGACTGCAAGATGAACCTCGATGATAATTCGCTGATGCGGCATCCCGATCTCGAAGGCATGCGCGATATCAGCGAGGAGGACCCCACAGAAGTGGAAGCAGGTAAGTACAATCTCAATTTTGTAAAACTGGACGGAAACGTGGGTTGTATGGTTAATGGCGCGGGCCTCGCCATGGCTACCATGGACATGATCAAACTCAGTGGTGGCGAACCGGCTAATTTTCTCGATGTCGGCGGAAGTGCCAATGCACAGACCGTGGAAGCCGGATTCCGCATCATCCTGAAGGATCCGAAAGTAAAAGCAATCCTCATTAATATTTTCGGCGGAATTGTCCGCTGCGACCGGGTGGCGCAGGGCGTCATCGACGCTTACCATTCCATCGGAACCATCAAGGTTCCCATCATCGTACGCCTCCAGGGTACCAATGCAGAAGAAGCAAAAAAACTGATTGAAGAAAGCGGTCTGAAAGTACAGTCCGCCATCCTGCTGAGCGAAGCGGCAGCCCTGGTAAACAAGGCGGTGGCCTAATCAGCCGCTGCCCGTTCTGCCATCCGGTGGTCTTTCTTTTTTACTCCCTGGCAATATCTGCCGGGAGTTTATTACCAAGCAGTTCCACTTTTACCTTCACGATGCCGCGTCCGGTATACCGGAGCCGTTTGGCAGCCGCCAGGCTCAGATCAATTAAACGGGGATTTTTGGGGTGCATGCGGTCGTTTATTCTTAAAACGACAGATCTCCTGTTCCGGGTATTGGTGATCCGAACCCAGGAATTCATCGGAAGGATGTTGCTGGCAGCCGTAAGCTTTTTCTGCGAGAATATCTCTCCATTTGCCGTTCTCCTGCCTTCAAATTTATTTGCATAATAACTTGCCGTTCCGTAATGCGTGGGATATTTCTTCGGTTTCGCTTTTACCGTCTTTGCTTTGCTATGCCTTACGGAACGAGGCGGGGCATGTGATTTCTGCTGCGCTTCCGATTGCAGCACTGCTGCAACAAGCGGGAGGAGGATGAGGATTTTTTTCATGAGGAAGATTTTTCGGTGGATGGTGGAAGCACTATGTGCCGTGGATGGTAGATGGTAGATGGCAGATGGTAGATGGACGATCGTGAAAAATCAGATATCCCATGTTTCTGTAACACGCTGGGTAATTGCTTCACGGGTTAGACCATCCACCATCCACTATCAACTATCCACCTCTCTTACCCTATTCAACGATTTTATTCGCAAAATATTTTTGGCTTAAATAGCGGTCCTCATCATAAATATCCTCATAAAAGCGGACTTTACCATTTTTTCCCTCGCAGCTGAAGTAGCGGATAAACAGGGGTAGTTTATGAAATCCGCTGACCACATGCTTTTCCTGGCGGGTTATCCAGGCTTTCAGCGTATCGGACGGATATTTCAGCGTGTCGTTCCTTACCAGGAAATTGGCAAATTTTACCCACTCCTTTACCCGCACGCAGCCGTGACTGAGTGCACGGTACTGTTTACCAAACATCCACCGCACATTCGTGTCGTGGAGGTAGACACTGTATTTATTCCTGAAATTAAATTTGATTACACCCAGCGAGTTATCATCCCCCTGCCGTTGTTTTAACAGATAAGGGAAATGATTTTTGTTGAGTCTATACCAGTTTATTTTGCGCGGATCCAGCACGCTGTCATTTTTGTCAACCACCATCAGGTTCTCCCTGTCGAGATACAACGTGTCTTTCCGGATCTTTGGCAGCATTTCCTTGAAGATAATACTGTAAGGAACCGTCCACTGCGGCATCGTAATAAAATTCGAGATCTCGCTGGTTAGCACAGGCGTTCGCGTTTGGGCCCCTCCCACGATGACCCGGGACGTAAACACCACAGTATCATGATCGCGGACTTCCAGCTCATATGCGGGAAGGTTCACCCACACATAGGTTTCCGGAAGTGAATCGGGAAGCTTCTTGTAACGGTCAAGCGTAATCGCAATCCGTTTGAATTTTTCCTCATCGGTATTGTTGAGCTTATCAATCAGGGGATCTGAAATCCTGCCCGTAAGTTTAAATCCGTATTTTTTCTGATATTTCCGGATTACCCTTTTAAAACCAGTGGTATCCAGTGCCGGCGTGCTGTCCGGCAGATCACCCGTTTCTTCCAGTCGTTTTTGCAGCAGTCCGAAAAAACGCACGGAATCCGAATAGGGATACGGAAGATAAGTATAAGCCGCAAAAGAAGCGCCGGCTAAAAATTCCGGGATACAGGCTTTCAGGGAATCGTAGCCTTTGGATTTCGGCTCCAGTTCATGCAGGACGGGCATTACATTTCCCTCCTGCATTGCCTTATTCAGCGCATCCGTATAAAAACGGGCAGGTAAGACGGTATCGGTTCGCAGGGTTACACTGTCATACGGAAGTCTGCCCCGTTTAAGGTCTTTGGCCAGCAGAAAAAAAGCATCCGTCATCAGCAGATCCGCCCGGGCCCATAATGCCGCATTCTTTCTGGAATTGCTATCTGCCAGGAACACACGTTGAATAAAGGAAAGCAGATGCGCATGATAATCGTTTGGAAACAGGCCGGAGAAACGGCTGTTCTGTATAAAATACATCAGGGAATCTCCTGCCGGCAATGTTTTATCTTCTTTAAACCATTTCGCCTGGTAATTATTCGCCCCATACACACTATCCACCAGGGAAGTAAAGGAAAAACTAACGGTGTCATTCAGTTTCCCGTTGTTTTTCTTTAAATAATTGAGGGTGCTCTCTATATCTTCCGCTGTTCTCTCCGATAGCTTTGCGGGATTTGACACGATATCTTTTTCAGGCGCTTTCTTGCTGCTATTTTTACACCGGGTCAGGAAAAGGATGGAAATGAATAATATCAAAAAAGCAATACTACGTTGTCTCATCTTCATGAACCGGGGTTGAATAACGAAATTAGTGGAACCGACACTTTAAAGAAACGATTTATTACATGAAAAACAAAATAATGCCATCCGGAGTTCGACCGGTATTTTTTATGATATTCCTAACGATTACGGCTTTTACTGCCCGTTCGCGGGTCCTGCCCGGAAGTTCCTACGGGCTTCCCATAGTGAACAGCATTTCCCGTTTTGAGCAAACACTCCGTCAGCATCCGGAGAAAGAAATGATTGCGGTGTCCTCCCGTTCCGGCCTCCTGCAATAATTCACGCATCCGACAGCACTCTGGGAATGCGTTGTTCCAGCAGAAGAAAATCTGTTAATACCACAGCCGTTACGGCTTCGAGCACCACCGGTACCCGAAGGGCAATGCAGAGATCATGACGACCCTTCACCGAAAAATTTTCCATTTCCCCTGTTTCCAGATTCAGCGTATGCTGTTCTTTCGGAGTGGAAGACGTGGGTTTAATGGCAATTCTTAAAACAAGTTCATTTCCGTTGGTAATGCCTCCCACAACTCCACCGGCGTGATTGGTGACCGTTTTTCCGTCCTTATTTTCTATGGCATCATTGTGTTCGGTTCCAAACATTTTTGCCGCAGCAAATCCGGTTCCGAACTCGATACCCCTCACCGCGGGAATCGCAAATACGATATGTGCAATTTGTGATTCCACGCTCTCGAAAAAAGGTTCTCCCAGCGAAGCCGGAACAGCCTGTACCCGGCATTCCACAATGCCCCCTACGGAATCCTTGGCATCAATGGCCCGCTGCAGACCGGCTTCCAGATCGGCGAGTCCGCCGATTTCGGTGATCCTGGCTTTTACTTCCGTTTGAATAGTCTTCAGTAATTTTTTTGCAATCACCCCGGCTGCAACCAGCGCCACGGTTAGCCTTCCGCTGAAATGTCCCCCTCCCCGATAATCTTCAAATCCTCCGAATTTCTGATGCGCTACAAAATCCGCATGGCCCGGCCTCGGCACGGCCCTTAATTTTTCGTAATCCGAAGAACGGGTGTTATTATTTTCAAAAAGAATGGCAATGGGCGCTCCGGTCGTTTTATCATTGAAAATCCCGCTTTTAAAAATGGGCATATCCGATTCCTGTCTGGGCGTGGTGCCTTTCTGCGTGCCTCCCTTTCTTCTTTCTGTATCTTCCGCAAAATCTCCAACAGTCAGTGGCAGTCCCGCAGGACATCCATCCACGATGATACCCACGCCGGCTCCGTGCGATTCGCCGAAAATGGTTATTCTGAATATGCGGCCGAATGAATTCATGTTTTTGAATTTTTGTAGTGTGGGGGTGTTATCGTTGACGGTTGACGGTTGACGGTTGACGGACTCTCAGTGCAGCAGAGTGATTAAATTCAGGTTTTCCGATTCACGTAAAGTCCGTCAACCGTCAACCGTCAACCGTCAACCGTC
>Ga0207707_10000322_pt1 | contig 50600 bp, 51 predicted proteins | sample KBSC83BmetaG_FD_184336 | JGI IMG/M metagenome (GOLD analysis project Ga0207707, IMG submission 184336) | Corn rhizosphere microbial communities from Kellogg Biological Station, Michigan, USA - KBS C8-3B metaG (SPAdes) (version 2) | ecosystem: Host-associated > Plants > Roots > Rhizosphere ... | reverse complement strand
CGACGCGCTCGCGCACTACCGCGCGGCCGAGTCGCTGGCAGGAGCAGACGCCTGGCTGCTGAGCGAGGTGCTGCGGCGCCTCGCGTATCTGCATCATGCCCGCTCCGAGTGGGAAACGAGTCTCGAGCTCGCGGAGCGCGCGACGCAGGTGGCGTCCGACGCAGGGCTGGGCGACCAGCATGCCGAGGCGCTCATCGCGATGGCGTGGGTTCACGTAGCCCGCGGCAGCTTCGATGCCGCGGTGCCCCAGCTCGAGATGGTGGCGACGCTCACGCAGGACGACCGTATCACCGGACTCGCGCTGCACAATCTCGGCGCCATCGCGGCGGAGCGGGGAGAGTGGGATCTCGCGCGGCAGCGGTTCATGGAGTCGGTGCGCCGGTTCCAGGCGGCGGGCTACGAGCGCGGCGTCGCATTCGCGCACAACAACTATGGCCGCGCCGCGCTCGACCGCGGAAACTTCGCGCTGGCCTCCGATCTCCTGCAGCAGGCCGTCTCGAGCGCGAAGCATGCGGCCGACGCCGACCTGCTGGCGCTGGCGACGATGAACAGCGCGGAGGCGCTGGCCGGCACCGGCGATGTCGGGCGCGCGGAGACGATGGCGCGGGCCGCGCTCGCGCACTTCACCACCGCCGGCAACGGGTGGCGGCGAGTGGAGTGCGAGCGCCTGCTGGGCGACTTCGCGATGCAAAACGACCGCGCAGAGGACGCGCGGTCGTGGTGGAGCAGTGCGCTCGAAACGGCGCGGTCGATCGGTGCGCAGCCCGAGGTGACGAAGCTGCAACAGCGCCTTGGCTGAGATCAGTTCGCGAGCGCGTACCCCGACAGGTGCCCTGTCTGGAGCGTGAACGTCTGGGCTGCGCTGTTGTTGAAGCCAGGCATCTGCTCGAGCTCCGCATCCGTCCCCTCGTCGACGTACCACGCGGTGGGATCCTGGGGAGCAACGGCGCAGCGCGAATAGTCGAGGGTGATCTGCACCGGCGCGAGGAAGGTGTAGTGCATGGTGTCGCGCGCGCGGATCCTCACCTTGAGCACCTGGGCCTCGGGCACACGCATCACGAACGTGGTGGTCTCGGGCACCGCGCCGGGAGGAACGACCATTACGAACTTGCCGAGCCTGAGCTTCCCGCCATTCGGCCCGATCACCTTCTTCGCGACGTCGTCGTCATTACCGCCGGGACACGCGAGCAGGTCGTGGCGCGCGTCCACGCGCGACATCGACGGCGTCGGCGCGGCGGCCGGCGTGGTGGGACCACTCTCTGAACAGTGCGCAAGCGTGAGCGCGAGCGCGGTACAGAGGAACAGCGAGACGGACCGACTGGGAGTACGCACGGGAGACCTCGATGAGTGATTGCAGTCGCAATGTCTGCACTTCATCGAGAAAACGCGGCGATGTACGAATAAGCAACACCTAATCCGACCAGTCCATCAGCACGGTCAGACTGACGTTAGAGGAGGCTCATATACGCGCAAAACGGCCGATGCGATCGCTTCCGCACCGGCCGTTTTGCCGTGCCGACTACCTACTCAGGGGATCCGTAGTTCGGCGGCAGCGTCTTGTACCTGTTCTCCAGCATGTCCTGACGCGACGGCGCGTCGAGCTTCTTGCCGCGGATGAACACCGCCTCCGCGCGCGTCGAGAACTCGAATGGGTCGCCGCTCCAGATCACGACGTTCGCTTCGCGGCCGGGCCGGAGCGATCCGATCTTGTCGGACACGCCGTATATCTCGGCGGGGCCGAGCGTGATGCCACGCAGCGCGTCGTCCCAGCTCATGCCGTACGCCACCGCGTTGCCGGCCTCGAAGCGCACGTTGCGGACGTTGAACAGCTCCTCGTCTCCGCCGCCGGCATTCCCGATGATTCCTACCTCGACGCCGGCCTTGCGGAGCATCGCCAGATTTTCCTGGCGAGCGCCGAGCATGGAGAACGAGAGCGGGATGTTGTTCATCGCGCCGGCGAGCACCGGCACCTTGGCCGCCGCGAGCTTGTCGGCCACCTTCCACGCCTCGGTGCCGCCCGCGATCACGATCTTGAGCCCGTACTCCTTCGCCAGCGAGAGCGCGCCCTCGATGTCGCTCGCCTGTTCGGCCTCGATCGTGAGCGGCTCGCGTCCCTCGACCACGGGGATCATCGCCTCGAGGTCGCGACGCGACGCGACGAAGTCGCGCGTCTGCGCGCGCTCGTAGTCCGCCTTGCGATGCTCGTACGCCTTCGTGTCCTCGATCAGGTCGCGCAGCCGTCCGAACAGCTCGCCCTTCGCACCGACTTCGGCGCTCTGGTTGTCGTCGATCTGCGAGACCATCGTCGCCGGCGCCTTCACCAGCACATCCGGCAGCGCGATCGCGCCGGTGAGATCGACGATCGCGGCCTGGCCGGAGATCAGCCCGCCGGCGGGAGACGCGAGCACGCTCGTGACTCCGCCCTCGCGGGTCGATGCGATGTGCACCGACTGCGTGTTGTAGCCCTCCCACGACGCGAAGCCCGACGCGATGCCGTCGCCGCGCTTCGCGCGCAGCTCGCGCGGTCCGGCGCTGAAGCCGACGTCGCCGAATCCGAGATTCGTGTACGAGTTCACGAGACCCGGCGTCACCCACTTGCCGGTGGCATCCACCTTCTGCGCATCGCTCGGGATCGCGACGTCCTTGCCCACCGCCACGATCTTGCCGTCGCGAATGAGCACCGTGCCGTTCTCGATCGCCGGCCCGCTCACGGGATACACCTTGCCTCCGGTGATCGCGATGGTCTGCGCGCCGGCGGGGAGTGCGAACGCGCACGCCGCGGCGAGCACGAGCACCTGGCGAACCTGCCGTGTCATCGGATTCACTTGGCACCTCCGGCGAACGGCACGTACCCGAGATCGAAGTCCGTGCGCCACTGTCCCTTCGCGTCGTCGCGGTCGTAGAGCAGCGCCCCGTCGATCCACACCTTGTCCGTGCGCGTGTACACGCTGAATGGATCGCCCGACCAGAGCACGACATCGGCGTCCTTTCCCGTTTCGATCGAGCCGATCTTCGAATCGAGATCGAGCGCCCACGCCGGATTGATCGTGAGCCACTTGATCGCATCATCCTCGCTCACGTCGATGCCGATCTCCTTGCCTGCTTCCATGGCCTTCGCAACCTCCTGAGTGAGACGCTGCGTGCCCGACGCATCGTCCGAATGAATCATCGCGCGCACGCCGGCCTTGCTCAGGAGCGCGAGATTGGCGCGCACGGCGTCGTTCGCCTCCATCTTGAATCCGCCCCAGTCGGCCCACACGGCGGCCCCGATCCCTTCCTTCGCCAGCAGGTCGGCGATCTTGTACGCCTCCACTCCATGGTGGAACGCGCGAACCTTGTAGCCGAATTCGTGCGACATGTCGATGACTTGCGCCATTTCATCGGCGCGATAGCAGTGCATCTGCACGAGGATGTTGCCGCGCAGCACCTCGGCCAGCGTCTCGAGATTGAGATCGCGCGCCGGCGGATCGCCCTTCCTGTCCTTGAGCCACTTGTCCCATTTCCGGCGATACTGCTCGGCTTCGATCCACGCCGTGCGGTAGCCGGCCATGTTGCCCATCCGCGTCTGCGGCCCACCCTTGTTGCCGTACACGCGCTTCGGATTCTCGCCGCACGCCATCTTGAGCCCGTACTTGGCGCCGGGGAATTTCATCCCCTGCACGGTGCGCGACGGCACGATCTTGACGATGGCGCTGCGTCCGCCGAAGAGATTCGCGGACCCGGGAAGGATCTGCGCGGTGGTGACGCCGCCCGCGAGCTGCCGCGGAAACTGCGGATCCTGCGGCCACACCGAATGCTCGGCCCACACGTACGCCGTCACGGGGCGCACCATCTCGTTGCCGTCCGAGTTCGCCTCCACGCCCGGCGCGGGGTAGTCGCCGATGTGCGAATGCACGTCGATGATGCCGGGGGTGACGAACTTGCCGGTGCCGTCGATGACCACCGCGTCCGCCGGCGCGTTCACCGTGGCGCCCACCGCGGCGATCTTTCCATCCTGCAGCAGAATCGAGCCGCCGGTGATGCGCGGGCCCGCCGCGGTGAGGATGGTGACGTTCTTGATCACCGTCGTCTTGGACGGGAAGGGTTTGTACGTGCTCGGATACGGATCGGCGTTCGGCAGCGAGAGCGCTCCCGCTCCAGCCGTCGTCGCCGTGTCCTTTTGATGGGTGGTGTCTCCGGTCGCTGCCACTTTCGGCGCGGGCGCCTGGCTTGCCTTCGCCGGCGCGCATGCGAACGCGGTGATCGCCGCCGCGAGTGCGACAACAATGCGCATTGCTGGACGTGCCTCCTCTTGACGTGAAAAACGATTGGTCCGGTGGAACGTAGACCCGACACCGGGGTGACGCCAGACGCTAGCGCGCTTCTCCCGCGGTGAGCGCCGCACGCAGCACGGGGATGAAGTCCGTGCACAGTGCATCGACGCCGAGTGCGGCCAGCTCCACCGCTCGCTCGCTCGTGTTCACCGTCCACGGGATCACGCGCCCACCCGCTCCGTGTACGGACTCCACCAGCGACTCGTTGACGTGCTCGCGGCTGGGCCAGACGTCGAGCGCGTCTGCTGCGCGCATCGCGGCCACCGGATCCTGCACCGCGCGATCGAACAGGATTCCGCCGCGCAGCTCCGGCGCCAGCGCTCGCGCGCGCGCCACCTGCGCGTGGTCGAAGCTGTGGAGCGCGCATCGCTCGGGCGCCGGCGACCGCCGCACGGCGTCCACCACCTCGCGCTCGATGGCGGCGGCCTTCAGCTCGATGAACACGTCGGCGCGCCCCTTGATCACGGCGAGCGCCTCGGTGAGCGTCGAGATGAGCGCGAGCCCGCGCACCGAGAAACCCTGCAGCTCGTCGAAGGTGAGCTCGTCGATCCGGCGGCGCGCGAGCCGTCCCGATGGCGGCGTCGCGCGCGGAATCTCGTCGTGGTGCACCACCACCACGCGATCCTTCGTGCAGTGCACGTCCAGCTCGATGCCGTCGGCCTGGAGCTCGAGCGCCCGAAGAAAGGAGGGAAGCGTGTTCTCGGGGCGTTCGCGCGGCGCGCCGCGATGCCCGATCAGCAGCGGCCGTGCGCGCGCCGTCATTCGGCGATGCGCTCCACGATCATCGCGATCCCCTGTCCCACGCCGATGCACATCGTCGCGAGCCCGTAGCGCGACTCGCGCCGCCGCATCTCGTGCACGAGCGTCGTCACGATCCGCGCGCCGGACGCGCCCAGCGGATGCCCGAGCGCGATCGCGCCGCCGTTCACGTTCACGCGCGCGGGATCGGCGCCGAGCTCGCGCATGCACGCGATGGCCTGCGACGCGAACGCCTCGTTGAGCTCCACGAGGTCGATGTCGTCCATGCGAAGCCCGGCGCGCGAGAGCGCGAGTCGCGTCGCCGGAATCGGCCCGAGCCCCATGACCTCGGGCGACACGCCGGCCACGGCGCTCGACACCACCCGCGCGATTGCGCGCTGCCCGCTCGCCGCGGCTCGCTCACGCGACATCACCAGCACCGCGCTCGCCCCGTCGTTGATGCCGCTCGAGGATCCCGCGGTCACGCTGCCCCCCGACGCGAACGCCGGCTTCATCGCGCGCAGCTTCTCGATCGTCGCATCGGGGCGCGGATGTTCGTCCCTGTCGACGATCGTGCTGCCCTTGGCGCCGGCGACGGTCACCGGCACGATCTCATCGGCGAACCGTCCCGCGGCCACCGCCTGCGCCGTACGGCGCTGGCTCTCCGCCGCGAACGCATCCTGGTCCTCTCGCGATACGCCGCATCGCGTCGCGACCACCTCGGCGGTCTCGCCCATCGAGATCGTCCATTCGGCCGGCATCTGCGCGTTGGTGAATCGCCACCCCAGCGTCGTGTCGGCCACCGCGGGCGCACCGCGCGGGAATGCCGCGTCGGGCTTGAGCGTCACCCACGGCGCACGCGTCATGCTCTCGACGCCGCCGGCGAGAAAGCACTCACCCTCGCCGGCGCGAATCGCCTGCGCCGCGCTCGCGATCGCCTGGAGCCCGGAGCCGCACAGCCGATTCACCGTCTGTCCCGGCACGGAGATTGGAATTCCGGCCAGCAGGAGCGCCATGCGTGCGACGTTGCGGTTGTCCTCGCCCGCCTGGTTGCTGCAGCCGAGGATCACGTCGTCGACGGAGGCGGGATCGATGCCCGTACGCGCGAGCAGGGCGCGCAGCGGCACGGCGGCGAGGTCGTCGGGCCGCACGCGGGCCAGGGCGCCCCCGTGCCTGCCGATGGGGGTGCGTACAGCGTCGACGATGACGGCGTCGGTCATGAGGTGGGGAGCGAGGGCGAGAGGATGAGAAGGGACCGGTGGCGGTGTCGAAGAACCATTCGTCTAAGTTGATGCCCCGAGGGCGCCCGCGCACCCCTTGCCACCGCCTTAACGTTTTGCCCACCCAGCCGTCTCATTTCGTGACCGAATGACTGACCATCACCCGAGCGAGCACGCACCGGACGATGCCGCGCTCATCGCGCGATGGCGGAACGGAGACGAGCGGGCGGCGAGCGCGCTCGTGGAGCGCCACGCGCAGCACATCGCGCGGTTCGTCGCGAGCCTGGGCGAGCGGGACGAGGTGGAAGAGGTGGTGCAGGACACGTACGTGCGTGCGTTCGGGTCCCTGGATTCCTTTCGCGGCGAGAGCACCTTTCGCACATGGCTGCTCACGATCGCGCGGAATCTCGTTCGGGACCGGCAGCGGGGGCGAAAGCGGGCGCGCGTGCAGGTCGAGATTCACGATGACGACGTCGCAACGTCATCGGATGCGCTGGAGGATGCGGTGGCGGCGGAGTCGGGGGAGCGATTGCGACGAGCGGTGGAGCAGCTGTCGCCGATGCAGCGGTCGATCTTCACGCTGCGTGTGACGGAAGGGATGTCGTACAGGGAGATCGCACTCGCGGTGGGAAGCACGGAAGGCGCCGCGCGCGTGCACTATCACAACGCGATGCGCGCCATCAGGGAGACGATCGATGAGTGACTGCACCGATGGAGAGCTGCGCGATCTGCTGCCCGAGCTGATGCACGGGACGCTCGACGCCGAAACGCGTCGGGCGGTGGAGGCGCACGCGGCATCGTGCGCGGAGTGCGCGGAGGAGCTCGCGCTATTGCGCTCGCTGCGCGTAGCACTCGAGCCGGCGCCGCGCGTGGACGTGCAGCGCATCGCCGCGGCGGTGAATGCGCGCACGACGCGCACGACGCGCACGCCGTGGCGCGCCGGTCGGCGCGCGCCGTGGCGCGTGGCGATCGCGGCGGCGGCGCTGCTGGCCGCCGGCGGGATCGGCTACGCGGTGGCCACGCGGCACGCAAGCGCGCCGGACGTCGCCGTCGCACCGGCGCCGACCGCGCCCACCACCGCGCCGATCGTCGCCCCGCCGCGCGTTGCGCCGCCGCAGGCTCCGGCGCAAATCGCTGCGGTGCCCAGGCGCGGTGCACCGCACGCGGCCGCCCCGTCTGGCGACGAGGACGCCGACGTGATCGGCAGCCTCGCCGACCTGTCGGATGCCGACGTTCGGGCGCTTGCCGCTTCGCTCGACACGCTGTCTGGCGTCCCCGGCGTCGATCCCGCGGCGGGAATCGACCCGCTCGGCGCGTCGCTCGATGATCTCTCGGGAGGGAAATGATGCGTGCCATGTTCGTCGCACTCGCGCTCGCGTGCGTGGCGACCGCGCGCGCGCGCGCGCAACAGGATGCTGGCCCGCGTCCCGCCGTTCAGCAGCTGCAGCGCCGCGTACTTCAGGTCGTGCAGCGCACGCTCGGCGCGTCAGACGAGCAAATGCGCCAGCTCATCGAGGTCAATCGCAAGTACGAGGGCGAGCGGCGTGCGCTCAACCAGCGCGATCGCGAAGCGCGGCAGAGCATTCGCGCCGAGGTGCTGCGCGACTCCCTCGCGAACGAAGACGAGGTCTCGCGCATGCTCGACGTGCTGGTGAACGTCCAGCGCCAGCGGCTCGACGTGTTCGTGCGGGAGCAGCACGACCTCGCGCGCTTTCTGACGCCGGTGCAGCGCGCGAAGTACGCGACGCTCCAGGAGCGGCTGCGGAAGAAGGTGGAGCAGCTGCGCCAGCAGAATCAGGAGCAGCGGCTCTCGCCCGCCGAGCGGCGCCGCCTGCGCCAGCTTCGGCGCATGGGGGACACGACGGGCTGATTCGGGGCAGGACCGTGCGCGATTGGTCGCTCGCTGTCGCGTTCGACGACTCGAATCCGATAGCATCCATACGGACCGCTCTATCGGCGTGAACGCTGTGCGCCGGCGTGTGCAATCGGATGTCCGCCCGTCCCGTTTCCGGAGTCGACACGATGACGCTCTGCCGCGCCAACTACGCTCGCACACTCGTGCGTCTCGAGCTCGCGCTCGTCGCGATCGGGATCGCGATGGCGGGCTGCAAGGGGGGTGACTCGACCAGTCCGCCGCCTCCCCCGCAGGACCAGTGGACCGTCGTCGCCGGTCGTGCGTGGACCATGCCTGGTGCGACGGAGGGGTACAAGTGCGTCGGCGTGCACGCGACGAGTGATGGGTATTTCACCGGCTTTCGTATCGCGTCCCAGTCGGACGTGCCGAACGAAGTCCTTCTCACCGTGGCGACCGGGAACGTAATCGACGGTCCATTCGATTGTGGTGCCGGCTCGCTCGGCGCGGAGCTCATTTATGCCGCGAGCCGCGGCACGACTACCATCGAATTTCCGGCGGGCTTCGGTGTGCACGTGCTGGCGGGTCAAACGCTTCTGCTCAACATCCACCTCGTGAACACGACCGGCGCGAGCGCCACCGATTCCCTGGGCGTCGAAGCCCGCATCGGCACCGCAACCGACGTCACCACGCCGATCGACATGTCGCTGGCGGGCACGTTCCTGATCAACATCCCGAGCGACGGGCAGCAGCACACCGCGACGGGGCAGTGCGCTGCCGGAAATACACACCTGCTCGCGATCCTCCCGATGATGCGATCGCGCGCGGTGCATCAAGCGGTGATATCCGTAGTCGATACCGACTCCCTGACCATCTTCGATCAGGACTTCGACTGGGCACACAACGGCTATACGCTGCTCGCGACTCCCTTCGCCAACCCCGCGGGCGCCAATCTCAGGACGGTGTGCTCCTACATCAATAACTCCGGCAGCACGATGACGTACGGTGAGAGCGCGAACAACGAGTCCTGCTTCAGCGCCGTATACCGCTACCCGCTGTCGGTTGGCCCGCTCTTCTCGTGCGCGGAAGGCCAGAGCCTCGACATCCGGCGGGAATGAAGCGGGACAAAACATGGTCGGCCCTCGGAGCCGAAAGGTAGGATCACCGGACGCGGCACTGGTCCGGTGCTTTTTTTTTGCGCACCGATTGTGCGCCCGTGTGTCTGCTGCAACGTTCCACGGATCGCGCGTCCACTATCGCATTGTCCAGCGCGGCATTCCACTTCTCTCTTCTCGTCATGATCACTTTCTGTCGTCGGTTGCTCGCACTCATCGCAGTCCCGGCGCTCGCTCCGTATGCCGCGGCAGGCGCGCAGGCCGTGCGCACCGCCGGCCGCATCGGCGCGTACACGCCGCCGCGCGCGTGGCCCGTCCGCACTCGCGTGTTCGACCTGCTGCACCAGCGCATCGCGATCAGCTACGATCTCGACAAGCGCAGCATGGCCGGCGACGTCGAGACGCGACTCGTCGTCACAGCGCAGCCAACCGACACGATTCGGCTCGACGCGTCCAACCTCACGATCGACGCTGCATCGGATGCGGGCGGGAGGAAGCTCGCGTTCACCTCCGACACCTCGAGCGTGACGGTGCACCTGGCGAAACGAGCGCGCGTCGGCGACACCGTCGTCTTCTCGCTTCGCTATCACGGCAAGCCCGAGCGCGGGATGTACTTCGTGCCGCGGCGGCGCGTGATGTGGACCCAGGGCGAGGCGATCGAGACGCCGTCGTGGGTGCCCACGTACAACGCGCCCAACGACAAGACCACATGGGAGACGTTCGTCACCGCCGACTCCGGCGTCAGCGTGTTGTCGAACGGCCGCCTCGTCGCCGTCACCGACTCGGCTGGCGGCGCGAAGAAGATCTGGCACTGGTCCCAGGAGAAGCCCGCATCGACGTATCTGTATTCCATCGTCGCCGGCCACTTCACCGTGCTGCGCGACAGCTGGCGCGGCGTGCCCGTTGAATACTGGGTGGCACCCGATACGCTCGACGCCGGCTGGCGCACCTTCGGCGAGACGCCGTCGATGATCGAGATCTACAGCGACGTGCTCGGCGTCAACTTTCCGTGGGCGAAGTACAGCCAGTCGATCATTCCCGATTTCACGTACGGCGGCATGGAGAACGTCTCCGCCACCACGCAAACCGATCTCGCGCTGCACGCCGCGGGCGGCGAGCCGGAGAGGAATGGGCGCGGGCTCGACGCGCACGAGCTCGCGCACCAGTGGTTCGGCGACCTCACCACCACCGCGACGTGGGCACACGCCTGGCTGAACGAGGGTCTCACCACCTACATGGAATCGGTGGAGGAGGAGAAGAGTCGCGGCTGGGATGCCGCGCAGCTCAACTGGATTCAGCAGCAGCAGGTGGCGATGGCGGCGGACCTCGTTCAGGAACGTCCGCTCGTGTACGGCGACAGCCACGGTCGCGATCCCATCTCGCTGTTCTTCTCGGGCCACATCTATCCCAAGGGCTCGCAGCTCGCGCACCAGCTGCGCCGCCTCCTCGGCGACAAGGTGTTCTGGGCCGGCATGCATCGCTTTCTCGTCGACAACGCCTACAAGCCCGTCGAGACGAAGGATTTCGCGATCGCGATGGAGAAAGCATCGGGACGCGACCTCGATTGGTTCTTCGATCAGTGGGCGTACGGCATCGGCTATCCGAAGGTTCGCGTGACGCGCGCCTGGAATCCCGGCGCCAAAACGCTCACGGTCACCGTGCGGCAGACGCAGAAGATCGACGCGACGCATCCATTCTTCCGGTTTCCATCGACGGTTCGGGTCATCACCCGTGATTCCGTGGTGCGCCACGAGATCATGGTGACGAAGCAGGACCAGCAGTTCGCCATCCATCTGCCGGGCGCGCCCGTCACCTTCCGCTTCGACGAGGGCGGTTGGCTCCTCGGCACTGTGAGCACGGATCAGACGCCCGAGGAGCTGAGCGAGCTCGCGAAGCACGACCTCGATTTCGCGGCGCGCTGGTGGGCGCTCGCGGCGCTCGACAGCTCGAGCTCCGCTGCCGCGCGCGACACGCGGCGATTCGTCGCGCTCAACGAGCGCGTGCCGGAGCTGCGGGCGGTGGCGCTGCGACAGATCGGAACGCACGACGCGGTTGCGAGCCGCGACATCGCGCAGGCCTCGCTCGGCGATCCATCGGGCCTCGTGCGCGGCGCGGCGATCGGTGCGCTGGCGGCCGCGGACTCCGCGGCGGTGCAGCAAAGGGCGGTCGCGATGATCACCACCGATCCCAGCTTCGCGGCGCAGGAGGCGGCGATCGGCGTGTACGATCCGGCCATCGCGCCGCAGGGCACGGCGCTGCTCGTGGATCGCACGGCGCACGGTGGCTCACTCGAGGTGCGGGTGGCCGCGGCGCATCGTCTGCTGCGGAAGCCCGACGCGGCGGGGCTCGACGCGCTCGAAGCCATGACCGATGTGAAGGAGCCGCGGAACGTGCGAACCGTCGCGCTCGCGCTCCTCGCGCAATGGCCGGACAAGGCGCGCGGAATCGCTGTCGCGAGCAAGTATCTGAGCGATGGCGATCCCATCTTCGCGAGCGCGGCCGCCACCACGCTCGGTCGCATCGGTGGCACGGCCGGCAAGTCGACGCTCGAGCATGCGATCGCCAGCGAGACGCGGGTGACGGTGAAGGCGGCGATCACGCGGGCGCTGTCGAGCGGGCGGTAGCCGGGCCAGCGTTGCGAAGCGGGCGCGGCGTGGACGAACGCGTTCACCCGTGCTAACCTTACGGGCCGCGGGGCCTCGTATGGACGGCGGGGGAGAATTGCCGTAAGTCCTCGCACCACAACGCTCGCCCGAGTGGCGGAATTGGTAGACGCGCTGCACTCAAAATGCAGTGGCTTTCGGGCCATGCGGGTTCGAGTCCCGCCTTGGGCACTTCGTTCGGAGCTCTCTCGATGGAATTCCGCGTTACCGCGCGGCGCGCTCAGCCCGAATCGGCGGACGCGCCCTTGCTGCTACTGGCGCTAGCCTCCGGCGCCCCGCTCCCGAGCGCGCTCGTCGCGCTCGACTCCGCGCTCGGCGGGTCGCTCGAGCGATCTCTCGATCGCAAGGATTTTCGAGGCGCACGCGACGAGACGCTGCATCTCGCCGGCGGGGCGAAGGGCCCGCAGCGGATACTGCTCGTCGGGCTCGGAAAGCCCGACAACATGAGGGCGGCGCTGCGGCGCGCGGCCAGTCTCGGCGCGCGACAGGCGCGCAAGATCGGAGCGCCCTCGCTCGCCTGGTTCGCGGAAGAGCAGAGCGACGCGGCGCTCGAGGCCGTAGCGGCAGGGCTCGCGCTCGGCAGCTGGGAGTACACCACCACGCGCAGCGCGCCGCCGGAAGACGAGAGGCGTCCCACGCTCGAGAGCGCGCAGATTCTGGTGGCCGACGAGGGGCGCGCCGCGAAGGCGATCGCGCTCGGCGCGGCGATCGGAGCGGGGACGAATCTCGCCCGCCAGCTCGCGATGCTCCCCGGCAACGTGTGCACCCCCGAGTTCCTCGCCGCCACCGCGCGCGACATCGCGGCACGGCGCGGGATGCGCGTGGATGTGCTCGGCCGCGAGGAGATGGAAGCCGAGAAGATGGGATCGTTCCTCGCGGTGGCGCAGGGAACGGAGCAGGATCCCAAGCTGATCGCGCTCGAGCATCGCAAGGGACCGGCGGGGAGCAAGCCGGTGGTGCTCGTCGGGAAGGGACTCTGCTTCGATTCGGGCGGCATCTCCATCAAGCCCGCTCAGGGCATGGAGGAGATGAAGTTCGACATGTGTGGCGCCGCGGGCGTGCTGGGCGCCATGGACGTCATCGGCGCGCTCGACCTGCCGGTGAACGTCGTCGGCCTGGTGGGCAGCACGACGAACATGCCGTCGGGCGACGCGATGAAGCCCGGCGACGTGGTGCAGAGCCATCTCGGCAAGTGGATCGAGATCGTGAACACCGACGCGGAGGGACGGCTCGTGCTCGCCGACGTGCTGTCGTACGCGCGTCGCTACGATCCCGCCGCGGTGATCGATGCGGCCACGCTCACCGGCGCGTGCGTGGTCGCGCTGGGGCACACCGCGAGCGGCGTCTTCGGAAACGACCAGTCGCTCGTGGATGAGGTGATCGCGGCGGGGAAGTCGTCGGGCGATACGGGATGGCAGCTGCCGATGTTCGACGACTACAAGGAGCTCATCCTCACCGACGCCGCCGACATCAAGAACACGGGCGGCCGCGCGGCTGGCGCGATCTCCGCGGCGATGTTCCTCAAGGAGTTCGCCGAGAGCTTTCCGTGGGTGCACCTCGACGTCGCGGGCACCGCGTATTCGGCCACGGATCTGGGCTACATCCCCAAGGGACCCACGGGCACCCCGGTGGGACTCTTCGTCGATTTCGTACGGGGGAGGGCACACTGACCTCCATCGCCGCGCTCCGGCGCGGTTGTGCGATGGGGGCGCTCATCGGTTTGGCTGTCGCGGCGCGCGCGGGCGCGCAGGCGGTGCCCAGGGACACCACGGCGCGCGCCGACTCCAGCGCTCGCGCGGACACGACGCACGCGCCAACGGACAGCCTGCGCGCCCCGGCCGACACCGACAGCGTCACGGTGATCGGACTGCATCCGGGCGACACCACCACGAAGATTCCGAAGGACACGATCAAGGCGCCCATCGCGCACGCCGAGCTGCCGCCGGTGCTCGGCGTCGGCGAGCAGTACACGTGGGACCGTGACGAGATGTTCGCCTCGGGCGCGCTCACGCTCACGCAGCTGCTCGATCTCATCCCGGGGATGACGACGCTCACCTCGGGATCGATCGCCTCGCCACAATTCGGCGCGTACGCCGGCAACCCCGCGCGCGTCCGGATTTTTCTCGACGGGATGGAGCTCGACAATCTCGACCCGCGCGCCGGTGGCGCGATCGACCTCGCCGAGCTCCAGCTCTGGAGCCTCGAGCAGGTGACGGTGGAGCGCGGCGCCGACGAGATTCGCGTCTACTGCCGCAGCTGGACGGTGGATCGCACCACGACGTCCACGCGCATCGACGTGCTCACCGGCGACCAGCGCACGAATCTCTACCGCGCCTTCTTCGGCAAGCGTTACAAGCACGGCGAGGTCCTGCAGGTGGGCGGGCAGAGCTACGGCACGTCGTCGGACAACGCGGTGGGCGGCGGAAACGAGCTCGGGTTGTTCGCGAGGCTCGGCTGGGCGAACAGGAAGTGGAGCCTGGACGGTTATCTCATGCACGCCAACCGGACGCGCGACTTCCGGCAGCAGGACCTCGGGAACGCGCTGCTCGAGCCCGGGATACCGGAGCAGGATCGCACTCGCGCCGACATGTACTTTCGCGGTGGCTACGGCAATCCCGACAGCGGAGCGTGGGTGCAGGCGATGGTCGCGCACTCGAAGTTCGACGAGAATTCTCCCTTCACCGCGCTCGAGACGATTCCGACAGATTCCGCGGATACCGTGCGCACGAGCACGCAGTACATCGCGACCGCCGGACTCACGCGCTGGGGACTCCGGCTGAGTGGCGCGGAACGCTACCATCGGCTGTACGGCGGCGGGTTGAGCGCCACTACCCTGCGCGCGAGCTTCGAGCGCCCGCTGCTCGCGATCTCGGGTTACGCGGAGCGGAGGAGCGCGGATTCGAGCTCGGTGGAGGAGGCGACTGCGCGATTCACTCCCGTGTCGTTTTTCGCGATGGCGGGAACGGTCGGGCGACGACACGGCGGCACCGCGCCCGGCGACGGCGACGAGATCGCGACGCGGCTGGAGGCGGGGATCCGGGTGAGCCGCGCGTGGGTGTCGGGCGGCCTATGGCACCGTGACGCGACGCTCGTGCCCGGCCTGATCGCCTTCGATACCGCGTACAAGACGCAGCCGACCATCTCGGCGACGGGTCCGTTCGTGACGGTACGCGGGAAGATCTTTCACGACATCGGCGTGAACGTCTGGGCCGTGCGCTGGAACAGTCCTGGCTACTATCGACCGCAGCTCCAGTCGCGCGAGGAGCTGTACATCGATACGCAGTGGCTCCAGCGCTTCCCGTCCAAACACTTCCGGCTCATCGCCGGCGTCGCACACGAGTACCGGCAGGATGTCATGTTCCCGGTGTCGGATGGCTTCGAGACGTTGTCCGATCCGAGCGGGGTCGTCGCGCTGTTCAGCCACGTGGTGACGAGTCGCATCGAGTTCCACATCCTCGACGCCACGATCTACTTCAACTCCTACTCGGGCGTATCGCCCACGAGAGTGGAGCAGGTGAACGGTTATCTGCAGCCGACGCAACGCCTCGAATACGGCATCCGCTGGCAGTTCTGGAATTGACAACATCGTTGTCCCGTCATAACTTACACGATTCCACATGATACGAAGCATGACGGGCTTCGGGGCCGCTTCAGGGCCAATCGGATCGCAGCAGGTGACGCTCGAGCTGCGAACGGTGAACCACCGCTTTTTCAATCCCAGCATCAAGCTCCCCAGCGCGCTGGCGCAGTGGGAGGGTGAGCTTCGCGAGCAGCTTCGCCGCACGATCGCCCGCGGGCATGTCACGGCGGTCGCGCGCGTCGAGCGCGGCGCGGACGCGGCGCCGGAGATCGATGAGCAGAAGGTGGCGCGCTACGCCGAGCTCCTGCGCGGGCTCAGGGAGCGCCATGGGCTGGACGGACCCGTGGATGTGGCAACCATTCTTCGGTTCCCCGACGTGCTCGTGGCGGATGTGGGTGATGCGAGCGCGGGAACGCCGGCGGAGGTGCAGCAGCTCGCCGGGCGGGCGATCGATGCGCTCACGAAAATGCGCGAGGTCGAGGGTGCGCGTCTGGCGGTGCTCCTCGAGCAGCGGCTCGCCACGGTGGAAGCGGCGCTCGACCGCATCGCCGCACGCGCGCCCGAACGGCTCGTGGCGGAGCGGGAACGGTTGCGGAAGGCGGTGCGGGAGCTGGCAAACGGCGTCGACCTCGATCAGCAGCGGCTCGCGCAGGAGATCGCGCTGCTCGCGGACCGGCTCGACGTGAGTGAGGAAGTGGATCGCTTTCGGTCGCACCTGTCCGCGTTTCGCGAAACGCTGGCGGGACGCAAGAATGAGCCGGTGGGGAAGCGCCTCGGATTCCTGCTGCAGGAAATGCTGCGAGAGGCGAACACCACGGGGAGCAAGTCGAAAGATGCGGCGATGCTGCACGACGTGGTGGCGGTGAAGGAGGAGCTGGAGCGGATCGCCGAGCAGGTGGAGAACGTCGAATGAAGATGTTCCCGGTCATCCTCTCGGCGCCGTCCGGTGGCGGGAAGACGACGATCGCCAGGCGGCTGCTCGAGATTCGCGGGGACGTGGGCTATTCGGTGAGCTGCACCACGCGGCCGCCGCGAGGTGATGAGATCGAAGGGCAGGACTATTATTTTCTCTCCACCGGCGAATTCCTGGCGCGGCAGCAGCGCGGCGAGTTCGCGGAGTCGGCGGAAGTGCACGGGAATCTGTACGGCACGCTGCGGTCCGAGGTGGAGCGGGTGCTCCGGCTCGGGCAGCACGTGATCATGGACATCGACGTCCAGGGCGCGATGCAGTTCCGGAGCGCGTTTCCGGAGTCGGTGCTGGTGTACGTGCTGCCGCCGTCGGGCGAGATTCTGCTGAAGCGGCTGCGCGGCCGCGGAACGGAAACGCGGGACACGCTCAAGCGTCGGCTGTTGAGCGCCCTCGTGGAGCTCCAGGCGGTGCAGCGGTACCAGTACGTGGTGGTGAACGACAAGCAGGATCGTGCGGCCGCTGACGTGTCGCGCATCATCGATGCGGAAGGACTGCGGCGGGAGCGGCTGCAGAACGTGGAACGCGATGTTCGCTCGATCATCGAGCGGCTGGAATTGGAGCTGGACACTCACAGCGAGGAGCGCTAGATGCAGGTCTTCACACCGATCGACGTCGCGAAGCACGCGGCCAACAAGTACCTCGGCGTGCTGGTCGCGGCGAAGTACGCGCGCATTCTCAACGAATTTCCGCGCATGAGCTCGGAGATTCACGAGAAGAAGCTCACGACGCGCGCGCTCGAGGAGCTCACGAGCGACGAGTCGATCAAGTACCACGTCGTTCCCCGGCGCGGCCGCTAACCGCGGCGCCCACGTGAGACCGTTCGAGGGCCGCCGCATCCTGCTGGGCGTCACGGGCGGGATCGCCAGCTACAAATCGGCGTGGCTCGCGCGCCTCCTCTCGCAGGAGGGCGCGGTGGTGGACGTGGTGATGACGCGCTCGGCCACCGAGTTCATCGCGCCGCTCACCTTCGAGGCGCTCACCGGCCGCCCCGTGCACACCGCGCTCATCGCGGCGGGGCACGCGCTCGATCACATCAAGCTCGCCAAGGCCGCCGATGCGGTGGTCGTGGCGCCCGCGACGGCCGACTTTTGCGCGCGCGCCGCGCACGGGCAGGCAGACGATCTGCTCTCCGCCATCCTGCTCGCCACCGAGGCGCGCGTGCTGCTCGTGCCCGCGATGAACGATCGCATGTGGGCCCATGTGCAGACGCAGCGCAACGCCGCGCATCTCCGCGAGATCGGCTACGAGGTGCTCGAGCCGGAGGTCGGTGCGCTCGCGGCGGGAGAGGGAAGCGGCCCTGGCCGCATGCCGGAGCCCGAGACCATCGTGGCGCACGTCGCACGGCTGCTCGACGATGCATCGTTTCGCGGGCGGCACGTCGTCGTCACGGCGGGGCCCACGCGCGAGATCGTGGACCCCGTGCGCGTGCTCTCCAACCGGAGCAGCGGCCGCATGGGTGTGGCGCTCGCGTCGGCTGCCTGGCGCCGCGGTGCGGCGGTCACGCTCGTCGCGGGGCCGCTCGAGGTCCCTGCGCCCGTGGGTCCGACGCTCGTTCGCGTCGAGTCCACGGAGGAGATGGCGGGCGCGGTGCGCGCCGCCGTGCCGAACGCGGACGTGCTCATCATGGCAGCGGCGCCGGCCGACTTTCGCGCCGCCGTGCCCGCAGTGGCCAAGATCAAGAAGGCATCCGAGCCCGCCGCGATCGAGCTCGCGCCCACCACCGACATCCTGCGCGACAGCGCGATGCACATGCGCAGCGGCGCCGTTCGCGTCGGCTTCGCGCTCGAGACGAACGACGGACTCGAGAACGCGCGGGAGAAGCTCGAGAGCAAGTCGCTCGATTTCATCGTGCTCAACAGCGCCCTCGAGCCGGGCGCGGGCATCGGCGTCGACACGAATCGCGTCACCATCATCGCGCATGCGGGGAGCACGGAGGAGATCCCGATGATGCTCAAGCGCGAGGTGGCGGACATCGTGCTCGACCGCGTGGCGGCGCGGCTTCGTGAAGGCTGAGGCGCTGCTCAGGCGCTATCTCGAGCAGCGCCGCGAAATGGGAGAGACGGAGCTGGTGCTCGACAGCATGTCCGTCGAGGAAGTGATGCGGCTGCTCGGCATCGCCACGGGCACGCGCGGCAAACGCGCGGCGGTCGAGCGCGCGATGCCCATCGCGCCCCAGTCCGAGAGCGGGAAGACAGTGAGCGAGCCGGCCTCCACCGGGTGGCGCGAGGCCTTGCGGGCGAGCGGCGTGACGCCGGACGCGCCTCGCGCCGCGCGCGCCGCACCAGCGACGCCGGCTCCGTTCGAGCCCGCGGTCGAACCGCCGAGCGCGGAACCGCCGCCGCCGGCATCGCCGAGCGCGCCGCTCACGCCGGGGCTCGTCGTGGGATCGCCCGAGCTGCCGCGAGTCGGCGGCGACATAGGGGAAGCGCAGTCGCTCGAGGAGCTCGCGACGCTCATCGCGCGGTGCACGCGCTGCGCGCTGTACAAAACCGCCGCCCACCCTGTGCCTGGCGAGGGGAACGCCCAGGCGGGGCTCATGTGCGTCGGCGAGGCGCCCGGCGCGCAGGAGGACGCCACCGGCCGCCCCTTCTACGGCCAGGCGGGCCAGCTACTGACGAAGATTCTTCAGGCGGTTAACTTGTCGCGGGAAGAGGTTTTCATCCTCAACGTTCTGAAGCACCGGCCTCCAGGCAACCGCAACCCGATGCCGGAAGAGGTGGACGCCTGCCGTCCCTATCTCGTCCGGCAAATCGAGTTGGTGCGCCCGAAGGTCATCCTCGCCCTCGGTACGTTCGCCGCGCAGTCGCTGCTCGAGACCAAGCTCTCGATCGGCAAGTTGCGCGGCTCGGTTCACCGCTATCACGGCATTCCCGTGATCGTCACCTATCATCCGGCCGCGCTGCTCAGAAATCCGGGGTGGAAGCGGCCAACATGGGAAGATGTCCAGCTCGCTCGAAGAATTCTCGACGACGCCAGCGCGTGATCCGTTCCGCGACCGCTCCGCTCCCCGCGCGCCCGAGGCCGAGCAGGCGGTGATCGCGGCGATGCTCATGGACACGGATGCGATTCTCCGTGCCGGCGAGCATGTCGACGACACGATGTTCTACGACGAGCGGCATCGCCGGATCTTCCGCGCGATGATCGGCATCTCGCAGCGCAGCGAGGTCGTGGATCCGGTGACGCTCGCGAACGAGCTGCTGCGCCGCGGCGAGCTCGATGCGTCCGGCGGCAAGGAGTACATCGGCGAGCTGATGGACGCGGTGCCCACCGCGGCGAACGTCGAGTACCACGCGAAGATCGTGAAGGAAAAGGCGCTGTTGCGCCGTCTCATCGAGACCTCCACCGCGATCATCGGCGAGGCGTTCCAGGGGCGCGCGACGGCCGAGGAGCTGCTCGACGACGCGGAGCAGAAGATCTTCCAGGTGAGCCAGCAGCGCGGGCTGCAGGGCTTCACGCGCGTGAAGGAGCTGATGTGGCCCACGATGGAGCGCATCGAGGCGCTCCAGCGCGGCGGCAAGACCATCACCGGAGTCGCGAGCGGCTTCACCGATCTCGACGAGCTCACCTCCGGCTTCCAGCCATCCGACCTGGTGATCGTCGCCGCGCGCCCCTCGATGGGAAAGACAGCGCTCGTGCTCAACATCGCGCAGTACGCGGCGATCGAGAAGAACATTCCGGTCGCGCTCTTCTCGCTCGAGATGAGCAAGGAGTCGCTCGTCCAGCGCATGCTCACCGCCGAGGGGCGCGTGGATGCGCAGAAGATGCGCAAGGGACTGCTGCGCGACGAGGACTATTCGCGTCTCGCGCGCGCCGCCGGAATCCTGAGCGGCGCGCCGATCTGGATCGACGACTCGGCCGGCATCACGCTGCTCGAGATCCGCTCGAAGGCGCGCCGCCTCAAGGCCGACCAGGACATCGGGATGGTGGTGATCGACTATCTGCAGCTCATCCAGGGGCCCGCGAGCTCGGAGAGCCGGCAGCAGGAGATCAGCCAGATCTCGCGCTCGCTCAAGGCGCTCGCGAAGGAGCTCGCCGTGCCGGTGATCGCGCTGTCGCAGCTTTCGCGCGCGCCCGAACAGCGTGCCGGCGACCACCGCCCGCAGCTCTCCGACCTCCGCGAGTCCGGCGCGATCGAGCAGGACGCCGATCTCGTGATGTTCATCTACCGGCAGGAGGTCTACGACGGCGCCACCGACAAGGATGGCAACTCGCTCGAGGGGCGCGCCGAGGTGATCATCGGCAAGCAGCGCAACGGACCGATCGGCCTCGTGAATCTGTTCTTTCACAAGGCGTACACGCGCTTCGAGAACTACACGGCGCCGCGCCAGCAGCAGTGACCGGCGCGCCAGGCGGAAGCGCGCTCGAACGACCGCGCGCGTGACACCCATGAAGAGCAAATCGCGCACGGCCTATCGCTGTACCGAGTGCGGCGCCGAGCATCCCAAGTGGTCGGGGAAGTGCGACGCGTGCGGCGAGTGGAACACGCTCGTGGAGGAGATCGTCGCGGCGCGCCCCGCGACCGCCGCCGCGCGCGCCCGCGCCGCCGGCCCGTCGCTCGCGGGCAGCGACAGCGCCGCCGTCGCGATGCGCCTCGGCGATCTGCGCGCGTCCGACACGCCCCGCTGGACCACCGGTATCGACGAGTTCGACTTCGTGCTGGGCGGCGGCATCGTCCCCGGCTCGATGGTGCTCATCGGCGGCGAGCCCGGCATCGGCAAGTCGACGCTCCTGCTGCAGGTCGCCGCGCGACTCTCGCAGGCGGGGCATCGCGCGCTCTACATCTCGGGCGAGGAGTCGCCGCTGCAGGTGAAGCTGCGCGCCGACCGCCTCGCCGAATCATCCGCGCAGGTGGAGCTCATCGCGGAGACGGAGCTCGAGACGATTCTCGCGACCGGCGCGGCGATGCGGCCGCAGGCGATGTTCGTCGACTCCATCCAGACGATCTTCACGAACGAGCTCGAGGGCGCGCCGGGAAACGTGGGGCAGGTGCGCGAGTGCGCCGCGCGCCTCATGCGATTCGCCAAGGACTCGGGCACCGCGGTGTTCGTCGTGGGCCACGTCACGAAGGGCGGCGGCATCGCCGGCCCCAAGACGCTCGAGCACATCGTCGACACGGTGCTCTACTTCGAGGGCGAGGGATTTCTCGATCAGCGCGTGCTGCGCGCCACGAAGAATCGCTTCGGCGGCGTCGACGAGATCGGGGTCTTTCGCATGACCGCTGGCGGCCTCATTCCCGTGTCGAACCCCTCCGAGCTCTTCCTCGGCGATCGCCACGCGGGCGCGTCCGGCACCGCCGTGACGGCACTCATGGAGGGAACGCGTCCACTGCTCGTGGAGGTGCAGGGACTCGCCGCCAAGGCGGGATTCGGCACGCCGCAGCGCGTCGCGACGGGCTACGACGCGCGGCGCCTCGCGCTCCTGCTCGCGGTGCTCGACAAGCGCGCCGGGATGTCGTTCGCGCAGCTCGACGTGTTCGTGAACGTGGTGGGCGGCCTCAAGGTGCAGGAGCCCGCGGGCGATCTCGCGATCGCGGCGGCGCTCGCCTCCAGCGTCTACGATCGCGCGCTCCCCGCCGGCGCGGTGCTGCTCGGCGAGATCGGACTGGCCGGGGAGATTCGCCCGGTGTCGCAGGCGGAGCGCCGGCTCGCGGAGGCGGAGAAGATGGGAATGGAGTCGGCGTTTCTCGCCGCGCGCAGCATTCCCCGGCGCGCGCCCAGGGCACTCGAGTGCGTCGGCGTGCAGACCGTGCACGAGCTCCTCGAGCGGTTGTTCCCGTGAGCGCGCCGAATCGCGATGTGGGCGTGATCATCGTGGCGGCAGGATCGAGCACGCGCACGGCGGGCGCGGAGCTCAAGCAGTTTCGATGGGTGGCCGGAAAGCCGATGCTGCTCCACAGCGTGCAGCGATTCATGGAGCGCCCCGACGTGGCGATCGTGATCTGCGTGCTTCCCAAGTCGCACGCGGGCGACCCGCCGCCCTGGCTCTTTCAGTGCGACGTCGACCGGCTGCTCGTGTCGGTGGGCGGGCGCGAGCGAGGGGACTCGGTGTATCACGGGCTCGAGGACCTCCCCGCCGAAGTGCGCATCGTGCTCGTGCACGACGCGGCGCGCCCGATGGTGGACGCGGACACCATCGAGCGCGTGGTCGCCAAGGCGCGCGAGGGCGTGGGCGCGGTGCCGGGCATCGCCGCCACCGACACGATGAAGGAGATCGACGACGCGGGCGCGATCGTGCGCACGCCGGATCGCGCACGGCTCGTGCACGCGCAGACGCCGCAGGGATTTCCGCGCGAGATGATCGAGCAGGCGTACGTTCGCGCGCGCGCGGATCGCGTGCGCGCCACCGACGACGCGGCGCTGTGCGAGCGCATCGGGGCGCGGGTGGTCGTGGTGGAGGGGAGCTCAACGGGGATGAAAGTGACGACCGACGAGGATTTTGCGCGCATCGACGCGCTGGCCATGGAGCGCCGGTGAGCACCGCGCCCTTCATCGTCCCCTTCTGGTCGCCGGCCGAAGTCGCCGCGTCGCTCAACGGGACGATCGCGCACCTCGCCGCGCGGCGCGTGCTCGCGTACCCCACCGAAACCGTGTACGGCTTCGGCGGCGCGATCGATCACGACTCGGTGGAGGCGCTCGTGCGCATGAAGGGCCGTCCGGCGGGGAAGCCATTCCTGATCCTCGTGGCCTCCAGCGAGATGGTCACCCGGCTCGACCTTCACCTCACCGGCTACGCCTCGCGACTCGCGGCGCGTCACTGGCCCGGGCCGCTCACGCTGGTGCTGGGCGGCGGTGAGCGCCGGCTGCCGGAGCGGCTGCGCGGGCCGGAGGGCGGAGTCGCCGTGCGCTGGACCTCGCACCCGAATCTCGCGCGGCTGCTCACGGCGTACGGCGAGCCGCTCACCTCCACGAGCGCCAACCGCCCCGGCGTGCCCCCCGCCATGACGGCCACCGAGATCGAGGAGCAGTGGAGCGCCGAAATCGGGCGCGGCAAGCTTCGCGTGCTGGATGGCGGGCGATTGATCCCGTCGCCGCCGTCCACCGTTGTAGATTGCATGGGGGCGCGGGCGCGGGTCATTCGCCCCGGCGCCATCTCCTCCGCGACGTTGCGGGAAAGCGTGCCGGACCTCATTGGAGATCTGTGAGTCCCATGCGAGTGCTCTTCGTGTGCACGGGAAATACCTGTCGCAGTGTCATGGCCGAGTACATGGCGCGGCGCATCGCCTCCGAGCGCAACCTCGCGGTGGAAACCGGCAGCGCGGGGACGGCGGCGTGGGATGGTGCGCCGGCGTCCGACGGCGCGCTCCTGGTGTGTCTCGAGCACGACGTGGACCTCTCCCCGCACCGCGCGCGGCTGCTCACGCGCGAGCTCCTCGACAGCTACGACCTCGTGCTCGCGATGGGTCCGCATCATCTCGAGCGCATCGAGGCGATCGGCGGCAAGGGACGCACCTTCCTGCTCACCTCCTACGGCTCGCGCGGCTCAACCGATCGTCCCATCGGGGACCCGTTCGGCGGCGATCTCGGATTGTATCGCGAAACGTTCGACGAGCTCGATCGCGAGATCCGGCGCGCCTTCGACCGTCTCGCCGCGGAGCGCGCACCGGGCGTCTCATGATCGCGGGTCCGAGCCGGCTGGTGTTGCTCGGCAATCCCGTGAGCCACTCGCTGTCGCCGGCGTTTCAGAACGCCGCGCTGCGGCACGAGGGAATCCCGCTGTCGTACGAAGCCATCGAGGTCGCGGCTCCCGATCTGGGCCACGTGCTCGCGCTGCTCGCGGAGGACAACGCGGCGGGGAACATCACCATTCCGCACAAGGAAGCGGCGCTCGCGCTCTGTGCGCGGGTCTCGCCGCTGGCGGAGCGCGTGGGCGCGGTGAACACCTTCTGGATCGAGCGCGACGGCGCGCTCGTGGGCGACAACACGGACGTCGGCGGATTCGAGGTGCTGGTGCGCAGCACGATGGACGGGCTGCCACGCGGGCGCATCGCGCTGCTCGGCGCCGGTGGCGCGGCGGCGGCGGCGCTCGCGGCCATCGAGCACTGGGATGACTGCGAGGTCACGCTCTACAACCGGAGCCAGACGCGACTCGCGCGACTCGCCTCGCGCTTCCCGGTGGTGACGCGCACCGCGATCACGGCGGAGGACGCGGTGCACGACGCGGTGCTCGTGGTGAACGCGAGCGCGTCCGGGCTCGAGGACGACGCGCTGCCGGTGCCCATCGAGGCGCTGCCGTACGACGCGTCCGTGGTCGACCTCGTGTACCGCCGCGGCGACACGCCGTGGGTGCGCTCCGCGCTCGCGTGCGGCCACCGGGCGAGCGACGGCCTGCCGATGCTGATCGAGCAGGGGGCGCTCGCGTTCGAGCGGTGGTTCTCGCGTCCGGCGCCGCGCGCCCAGATGTGGGACGCGGTGACGATGCCCGCCGATGCCTGACGCGCGTGCGGCGATCGCGGCCGCGCGCACCCTCGCCCACGGTGCGCTCGACCTGCTGCTTCCGCGCTGCTGCGCGGTGTGCGAGCGCCCGATCGGCGCAGGGCGCGCGGCGCTCGTCTGCGGGCAGTGCTGGGCGCGCGCGCACGAGCTCCCGTACCCGCGCTGCGACCGGTGCGGGCATCCGCAAACGCGGCCGGCGTGCGGCTGGTGCGACCAGCTGCCACCCTTCGTGCGCGCCGCACGCTCGGCGTACTGGATTCCGGGCGGAACGGCGAGCGCGATCGTTCACGCGCTCAAGTACGGCGGCTGGAGCGCCGTGGCCGAGGAGATGGCGAACCGCATGGCACGTCTCGCGTGGCCTCGAGACGTGGTGGCCGAGCGGAGCATGGTGATGCCGGTGCCGCTCGCGCCCGAGCGCGAACGCGAGCGCGGCTTCAACCAGAGCGCCCTGCTCGCCCGCGCACTCGCGTCACGGTGGCGCGTTCCGTTCGCGATCGACTGCATCGCACGCGCGCGAGCCACGGAGACGCAAACGCGGTTGACACCGGAGCAGAGGAGGCGCAACGTTTCGGGCGCGTTTTGTGCGACGGCGGGCGCGCTGGAGCGGCTTCGCGGCGCCCACGTGGTGCTCGTGGATGACGTCATCACCACCGGCGCAACGCTCTCCGCCTGCGCCGCCACGCTCTTCGAGAGCGGTGCGCGCATCATCAGTCTCGTGACCTTCGGACGGGCGCCCGCGGCTGGCGACCGTGCCTCCTGACAGGAGCTCGACCAACAATGGCAATTCGGGTGGGAATCAACGGGTTCGGCCGCATCGGCCGCCAGGTCGTTCGCGCGCTGCGCGAGCAGAACGTCGCCGACGTCACCGTCGTCGCGGTGAACGACCTCACCGACACGCGCACGCTCGCGCACCTCTTCAAGTACGACTCGGTGCACGGCACGTACGAGGGCGACGTCACCGCCGGCGGTGACTCGATCGAGATCGATGGCGAGAAGATCGCCGTGCTCGAGGAGAAGGATCCGGCGGCGCTGCCGTGGAAGAAGCTCGGCGTGGACATCGTGCTCGAGTCCACGGGGCGCTTCACCAAGGCGCCCGACGCCAGGAAGCATCTCGCGGGCGGCGCCCGGAAGGTGATCATCTCGGCGCCCGCGAGCGGCGAGGATCTCACGATCGTCCTCGGCGTGAACGAATCGAAGTACGATCCCGCGGCGCACAACATCATCTCGAACGCGTCGTGCACCACGAACTGCCTCGCGCCCATGGTGAAGGTCGTTCGCGATGCGTTCGGATTCCGCCACGGATCGATGACCACGATCCACAGCTACACCAACGACCAGCAGATCCTCGACCTGCCGCACAAGGATTTGCGTCGCGCCCGCGCCGCGGCGATGTCGCAGATTCCGACCACGACCGGCGCCGCCAAGGCGACCGCGCTCGTGATCCCGGAGATCAAGGGGAAGATCGATGGCATCTCGGTGCGCGTGCCCACGCCGGACGTGTCGTTCACCGATCTCGTGTGCGAGGTCGAGCGCGCCACCACCACCGACGAGGTGAACGGCGCCTTTCGCACGGCGGCGAACGGTGCGCTGCAGGGCTTGCTCGCGGTGTCGGAGGAAGAGCTCGTGTCGGTGGACTACATCGGCAACCAGTACTCGTGCACGATCGACGCGCGGAGCACCAACGTGATTGACGGCACGCTCGTGAAGATCTGCGGCTGGTACGACAACGAGTGGGGGTACGCCTCCCGCTGCGTGGACCTGCTTCGCTTCGTCGGCGCGCGGCTGTGAGCCGTGTGATGACGCGCGCGGACCGCGCGCGCGACGTGGCCGCGTTCGTCGTCCTGCTCGCGGGCGCCGCGCTCTACGCGTACGCGTGGCTCGGCATGCACAACCTCGCGGCGCAGCACGTGGTGGCGGCCAGGGGCACGCCGCTCATGAGCTACTTCGACACCTACTGGCAGCTCTTCCGGATCGCGCGAGTCGTGATCCTCGCCGGCGCGGCAATGCTCGTCTGGTCGTTCTGGCGCTACGCGCGCAGCACCGACAAACCCGCATGACGCACAAGAAGACCATCCGCGATCTCACCGACGCGCAGCTGCGCGGCAAGCGCGCGCTCGTGCGCGTGGACTTCAACGTGCCGATCGAGGACGATCGCGTCACCGACGACACGCGCATTCGCGCCGCGCTGCCCACACTCGAGGCGTTGCTCGCCCGAGGCGCGGTCGTGGTGCTGCTCTCGCACCTCGGGCGCCCCAAGGGAAAGCCCGACGTCCGGTTCACGCTCGAGCCGGTGGCGCTGCACCTGCAGGGGCTCATCCAGAGCCCGGTGTCCTTCGTCGAGACCACGGACAGCGACGAGGCGCTGCGGGCGACGCACGAGGCCGCCCCGGGCACGGTGCTGCTCCTCGAGAACACGCGATTCCTCGGCGGCGAGGAGAAAAACGAGGAGCGACTCGCGCGCGCGCTCGCCGAGCTCGGCGACGTGTACGTGAACGACGCGTTCGGCGCGGCGCATCGCGCGCACGCATCCACGGAGGGGATCGCGCGCTACCTCAAGCCCGCCGTCGCGGGACTGCTCATGGAGCGCGAGCTTCAGTATCTCGGCGCCGCGCTGCACGACCCCGCGCGGCCCTTCGTCGCCATCCTCGGCGGCGCCAAGATCTCGGGAAAGATCGACGTGATCGAGGCGCTGCTCCCGAAGGTCGACCGGCTGCTCATCGGCGGCGCGATGGCGTGCACCTTCTTCAGGGCGATGGGACTCGAGACCGGTACGTCGCTGGTGGAGGCCGATCGCATCGACATGGCGAAGGCGCTGCTCGCGCGCGCCGGCGGCAAGCTCGTGCTTCCGGAAGATGCGCTCGTCGCCCCATCGCTCGACGCCGGCAGCGAGGCGGTGGCCGTGAATCGCGATGCGATCGCCGCGTCGCAGGCGATGTTCGACATCGGGCCACGCGCCGCGGCGACGTTCGGAGAGGAGATCGCGCGCGCCGCGACGGTGCTGTGGAATGGGCCGATGGGGGTGTTCGAGCGGCCGCCGTTCGATCGCGGCACTCGCGCGGTGGCCGAGGCGATGGCGGCCGCCACGGCGCGCGGCGCGACAACGATCGTCGGCGGCGGCGACTCGGCCGCCGCGGTGGAGCAGTTCGGGCTCGCGTCGAAGATGAGCCACGTGTCGACGGGCGGCGGCGCGTCGCTCGAATTTCTCGAAGGCAAAGAGCTCCCCGGAGTCGCGGCGCTCGACGATGCAGGAGTCGCATGAAGAAGCCCGTGTTCGCCGCGAACTGGAAGATGAATCTCGGCCCGCAGGATACGCGCGCCTATCTGCAGAAATTCCTGGCCGAGTATCCGCCCGCGGATGATCGCACGGTCATCATTTTTCCGTCGGCGATCTCGCTCGTGGTCGCCGGCTTCGCGCTGCGCGATCGCAAGGACATTCTGCTCGGCGTGCAGAACATCCACTGGGAAGAGAAGGGCGCGTTCACCGGCGAGAACGGCGCGTCGATGGCGCGCGACGCCGGCGCGTCCGTGGCCCTCGTGGGACACTCGGAGCGGCGGCATACCTTCGGCGAGGGAGACGAGATCACGGCCAAGAAGTGCGCGGCCGCGTTCAAGGCCGGACTCACCGTGATCCTGTGCGTGGGAGAGAAGCTCGAGGAACGGGAACGAAACACGACGCAGGCCGTGGTGCTGCGCCAGCTCAAGGCGGGGATCAGCCGGCTCACCCCGGCGCAGGTCGCGCAGATCTGCGTCGCGTACGAGCCCGTGTGGGCGATCGGCACGGGACATCACGCCACGCCGGAGGATGCGACGACGGTGCACACGGCAATTCGCCGCTCGCTGCGCGAGAGCTCGGGCGGCAAGAGCGCGGAGATCCCGATTCTCTACGGCGGATCGGTGACGAAGGAGAACGCGGCGTCGCTGTTGGCCGCGCCGGAGGTGGACGGGCTGCTCGTGGGCGGCGCATCGCTCGACCCGGACGGATGGGCGGCGATCGCGCGCACTTGACCGACATTCGTAACTGACGTAGCTTTACGCACTTAGCTCACTCCACATTATCCCAGCGCGATGTACACCTTTCTGCTCACGCTCCTCGTCATCAACAGCGTCGTGCTGATCACGGCGGTGTTGCTCCAGTCCGGCAAGGGCAGCGGACTCTCCGCCAGCTTCGGTGGAAGCTCCTCGTCCTCGGACTCGTTCGTCGGCACGCGACAGGCGGCGACGCTGCTCACGCGCGCGACGTGGTGGGGCGGTGGCATCTTCCTCGTCCTCGCGTACGTGCTGCAGATCATGGGAACGCGGGCGAGCACGCCGCGCTCGGTGCTCGATCAGATGGCTCGCCCGAACGCTCCGGCGAACACCGCGCCCGCGCCGGCGAACGCGCCCTCGGCGGTGCCGCTTACGCCGATCAATCCCGCTCCCCCCGCAACACCTCCCGCGGCGCCGCCAGCCAAGACTCCCAAGCCATAGCGCGCCGATGCCTTCGCCAACGAGATCCGGGTTCCTCCTCCTCGAGGATGGAACCCTTTTTCGCGGCCTGCGCCGGGATGCCGACGTGGAGCGCGTGGCCGAGGTGGTGTTCACGACGAACATGACCGGCTACCAGGAAGTGTTCACGGATCCGTCGTACAGCGATCAGATCGTCGTGATGACGACGCCGTTGATCGGCAACTACGGCGTGAATCCGGATGATCCGGAGTCGGGCCAACCGCAGGTGGCGGGAGTGGTCGTGCGGGAGCTCACCGATCATCCGTCGAATTGGCGCGCGAGCGGCGATCTTCGGAGCTGGTTACGCGACGCGCAAGTTCCTCTGCTGGAAGAGGTTGATACGCGACGCCTCACGCGCCATCTGAGATCGGCCGGAGTGATGCGCGGCGTCATCGGCAATGGCGACGCGCCGTCGCGCGATACGACGGCGGCGCTCGATGCCTGCCCGTCGATGGAGGGACTCGATCTCGCGTCGCGCGCGTCCACGCGTGAGCCGTATTCGTGGGGCGAGGAGCGCGCGACGTCGCACATCGTGGCGTACGACTACGGGATCAAGCGCAACATTCTGCGCCTGTTCGCGGAGCACGACTGCCGTGTGACCGTGGTGCCCGCGGACACCCCCGCGGCGGCCGTCCTCGAGCGCGAGCCGGACGGAGTGTTTCTCGCAAATGGTCCGGGCGACCCCGCCGCGGTGAGCTACGCGCCGCAGATCATTCGCACGATCGCCGGAAAAGGCGTTCCCATCCTCGGGATCTGCCTGGGGCACCAGCTGCTCGGTCTCACCTTCGGCGCCGGCACGGCGAAGATGCCGTACGGCCACCGGGGGGGAAATCACCCGGTCCGGGAGCTGGCGACCGGGCGCGTGCTGATCACCTCCCAAAACCACGGCTTTTCGGTGGTCGGGAGCGACACCGGCATTCCGGGTGCACCGGCACTGGAGGTAACCCACGTGAACCTGAACGACGGGACGGTCGAGGGGCTCAAACACCGGGAGCTGCCGATCTTTGCCGTGCAGTACCATCCGGAGGCCGCTCCAGGCCCCCACGACGCCCGCCCGCTGTTCGGAGAGTTCATGGAAGCGGTGCGAAGTGGCGTGACACGGAATGAGCCAAACGCTTGACACACAACAGTTAACGTCCTACTTTCGACGCACGATCGGCCACTCGGCGATCGACAACCCGAGGTTACGAATGACCAAAGCCGACCTTGTCGAGCACGTCACGGCCCAGATCTCGAAGACCGCCGGCCCGATGATCTCGAAAAAGGACTGCGCACGCGTCGTCGATGCCTTTCTGGATGCAATCAAGGATGCGCTGAAGGAGCAGAAGAACATCGAGGTGCGCGGCTTCGGCACGTTCAAGATTCGCCAGCGCAAGACGCGCATGGCGCGCAATCCACGCACCGGCTCGCCGGTGGAGGTGTCGGCGCGGCCGGTGCCGGTGTTCAAGCCCTCCAAGGAGTTGCGCGCGCTCGTTGCCGAAGAGGATGAGGCGCTGGACCAGCCCACTCCGGCATGATCCGCTCGTAGTGATCCCGGCGCCCCGATTCGCTTCTCGCGATCGGGGCGTCTTTCGTTTTCGGATATCGAGCGCGTTCTGACGCGCCGTCGCCTTGTCCCTCCACCGGCGCCGGTTCAACATTCGAGCATGACCGTAACCGCATTGCTGTTCGCGTCATACGCCGAGGCATTCGGCTCGGATCGGGTGGAGCTCGCGCTTCGGTCGGGGACCACGGTGCGCGAGGCCGTCGACGCATTGCGCGCGATGCCGGGCGGCGCCGGGCTTCCGGGCTCTCCGCTGGTGGCGGTCAATCTCCAGTACGCCACGGCGGATCAGCGCCTCGCGAGCGGCGACGAGCTCGCGATCATCCCTCCCGTGGCGGGCGGATGACCATCCGCACCGCGATCGTGCGCCGGCCGCTGGACATCGCGGCGCTCATGGCGGAGCTCCACGATTCCGCCAACGGGGCCACCCTGGCATTCCTCGGCCACGTGCGCGACGTCAACGATGGCCGCGCGGTCACCGGCATCGAGTACACCGCGTACGGCGAGATGGCGGAGCGCGAGCTCGCCTCCATTGCGAGCGATGCCGCGACGGCCACCGGCGTCACCGATGTCATCATCGAGCATCGGCTCGGCGTGCTCGCGCTGGGTGAGGCGAGCATCGCGATCGTGACGGCGCACGCGCATCGCGACGCGGCCTACGCCGCCTCGCGCTTCGTCATCGAGGAGGTGAAGAAGCGGCTGCCGGTGTGGAAGCGCGAGCACTACGCCGACGGTTCGCGCGAGTGGGTGAACGCGCACGGCGTCGCGACGCGGGAGCCGGCGTGAGTGCGCCCATGAACGACCAGTTCGGACGGCGCATCGAGTATCTCCGGATCTCGGTCACCGACAGGTGCAACTTCCGGTGTGCGTACTGCATGCCGCTGGAAGGGCTGCCGTGGCTGCCGCGCGAGGAGATTCTCTCCTACGAGGAGATCGCCGAGGTCGTGCGGCAGCTCGCGCCGCTGGGCGTGAGCCGGCTGCGCATCACCGGCGGCGAGCCCACGATTCGGCCGCAGCTCACCACGCTCATCGCGATGCTGCGCGGTGTGCCCGGCATCGAGGACATCGCGCTCTCGACGAACGGCGTGAAGCTTCCGCAGATGGCGGCGGAGCTCGAGGCGGCGGGGCTCGATCGCGTGAACATGAGCGCGGACAGCCTTCGTCCCGAGCGCATTCGCGCGATCGCGCGGCGCTCGCTCGCATTCGACCCGGTGGAGGCGGCGCTCGCGGCCGAACGCGCGGGGCTGGGGCCGGTGAAGCTCAACACGGTGGTGATGCGCGGCATCAACGACGACGAGCTCGAGGATTTCGCGCGGCTCACGCTCGAGCATCCCTGGCACGTGCGCTTCATCGAGCTCATGCCGGTGGGCGAGATGCGCGAGCTCACCTTCGAGCACGTGGTGCCGAGCGACGAGATCCTCGCGCGACTGGCTGCCGTCGCGCCGCTCGAGGCGAGCGCGGGCCCGGCGCGCGGCAACGGGCCCGCGGCGTACTATCGTTTTCCGGGCGCGCCCGGAAGCGTGGGCGTGATCACCCCCATGACGCACACGTACTGCGGCGACTGCAACCGCGTGCGGCTCACCGCGGACGGCAGACTGCGCACGTGTCTGTACGGTGACCACGAGGTGAACTTCCGCGACGCGCTGCGCGCGGGCGAGCCGCTCGCGCCGCTCTACGCGTCGGCGCTCGCGGCGAAGCCGCGCGAGCACAATCTGCTGCAGATGCAGGTGGGCGGGTTGCGCGCGCTCTCGCAGGTGGGCGGCTGACGCGCGGCGCGCGCAGCCAATTACGCCGACCGTTGTCTCCGTCTATCTTTCTTCTGGACAATTCACCCAGAGGAATCGAACGCGGATGCTGAACAAGATCACGGTCGTCGGGGCGGGGAACGTCGGTGCGACCACGGCGCAGCGACTGGCGGAGAAGGAGCTGGCACGACAGGTCGTGCTGGTGGACGTGATCGATGGCATCCCGCAGGGGAAGGGACTCGATCTCTGGGAATCCGCCCCCATCGAGGGCTACGACACGCGGCTCGTCGGCTCGAACGACTACGCGGCCACCGAAAACTCCGACATCGTCGTGATCACCGCGGGCATCGCCCGCAAGCCCGGCATGTCGCGCGACGATCTCCTCAACACGAATGCCGGCATCGTGAAGCAGGTGTCGGAGCACATCAAGCGCACGTCGCCCAACGCGATCCTCATCGTGGTCTCGAACCCGCTCGACGTCATGAGCTGGGTCGCGATGAAGGCCACCGGCTTTCCGCGCGAGCGGGTGATCGGCATGGCGGGCGTGCTCGACACCGCACGCTTCCGCTCGTTCCTCGCGGAGGCGCTGAACGTGTCCGTGCGCGACATCCAGGCGATGGTGCTCGGCGGGCACGGCGACACGATGGTGCCGCTGCTCTCGTACACGAGCGTGAGCGGCATCCCGATCACGCAGCTGCTCGACAAGGGGACGCTCGACGCGATCGTCCAGCGCACGCGCGGCGGCGGCGGCGAGATCGTGAAGTACCTCAAGACCGGCTCGGCGTACTACGCACCCTCGTCGGCCGCGGTGCAGATGTGCGAGGCGATCGCGTTCGACCAGAAGCGCATCCTGCCGTGCGCCGCATGGCTCACCGGCGAGTACGGGCTCGAGGGGATCTTCCTCGGCGTGCCGTGCAAGCTCGGCCGGTCCGGCCTCGAGCAGATTCTGGAGGTGTCGCTCACCGACGACGAGAAGGCCGCGCTGGCGAAGAGCGCCGACGCCGTGCGCGAGCCCATGTCGGCGGTATCGATGTGAGGAGTCGGTGAATCGCGCCTTGCGGTTCTGGAGGAGCACCGTCGGCAAGAAGATCGTGATGGCAGTGACGGGAATCATCATGATCGGATTCCTGATCCTCCACGCGGCGGGCAACCTCCAGCTCTTCGAGGGTGCCGAGCGGCTCAACACGTACTCGGCATTCCTGCACGGTCCGGCGACCGAGGCGCTGTGGCTCGTGCGCGTCGTGCTGCTCGTGTCGGTGATCCTCCACATCGTGTCGGCGTACCAGCTCACGATGCGCGACCGCGCCGCGCGTCCGGTGCCCTACGCGCAGCGGAAGCTCCAGGCGGCGACCATCGGATCGCGCACGATGCGCGTGGGCGGCGTGCTGCTCGCGCTCTTCATCGTGCTGCACATCCTGCACTTCACCACGCTCACGGTGCGGCCGGCGCCGATGACGGCGGGGGACGTGTACGGCAACGCGATCGCGAGCTTCCGCATCTGGTGGGTCACCGCGTTCTACGTGATCGCGATGATCGCGCTGGGGCTGCACCTCTATCATGGCGCGTGGAGCTCGGCGCGCACGCTCGGCTTCGAGCAGGGCAACGCCAATCCGTTTCACCGTCCGATCGCGATCACGCTCGCCGTACTCATTTGGGCCGGCTTCACGATCGTTCCGATCGCGGTGTATTTCCACTGGGTCTCGTGACGATGGAACTGCGCGCTCGTGTCCCCGATGGGCCGATCGAACGAAAGTGGGACACGCACCGCTTCGAGATGAAGCTCGTGAACCCCGCCAACAAGCGGAAATTCACGGTGATCGTGGTGGGCACCGGGCTCGCCGGCGGCTCGGCCGCGGCGTCGCTCGCGGAGCTCGGCTACAACGTGAAGTGCTTCTGCTTTCAGGATTCGCCGCGGCGTGCGCACAGCATCGCGGCGCAGGGCGGGATCAACGCCGCGAAGAATTACCAGAACGACGGCGATTCCATCTATCGGCTGTTCTACGATACGGTGAAGGGCGGAGACTTCCGGTCTCGCGAAGCGAACGTCTACCGGCTCGCGCAGGTCAGCGTAAACATCATCGATCAGTGCGTGGCGCAGGGCGTCCCCTTCGCGCGCGAGTACGGCGGACTCCTGGCCAACCGGTCGTTCGGGGGCGCGCAGGTGTCGCGCACGTTCTACGCGCGCGGGCAGACGGGGCAGCAGCTGCTGCTGGGCGCGTACCAGGCGCTCGAGCGCCAGATCGGGAAGGGGATGGTGCGCATGTATCCGCGCACCGAGATGCTCGATCTCGTCGTGATCGATGGTGTGGCGAGGGGAATCGTCACGCGAAACCTCATCACCGGCGCGATCGAGTCCCACGCCGCCGACGCGGTGATCCTGGGAAGCGGCGGCTACGGCAACGTGTACTACCTGTCGACGAATGCGCGCGGGTCGAATGCGACGGCGATCTGGCGCGCGTACAAGCGCGGCGCGGCGTTCGCCAACCCGTGCTTCACGCAGATCCATCCCACGTGCATTCCGAAGAGCGGCGAGTATCAATCGAAGCTCACGCTCATGTCGGAGTCGCTGCGCAACGACGGGCGGGTGTGGGTGCCGCTCAAACGCGGCGACACGCGCGCGCCCGACACGATTCCGCAGGACGAGCGCGACTACTTCCTCGAGCGGGCGTACCCGAGCTTCGGCAACCTGGTGCCGCGCGACGTCGCGTCGCGCGCCGCCAAGCGCATCTGCGACGAGGGGCGCGGCGTGGGTCCGACAGGGCTCGGCGTGTATCTCGATTTCGCGTCGGCCATCGCCCGCGTGGGCGAGGCCACCATTCGCGAGCGCTACGGCAACCTCTTCGAGATGTACGAGCGCATCACGGACGAGAATCCGTACAAGGTGCCGATGCGCATCTACCCCGCGGTGCACTACACGATGGGCGGGCTCTGGGTGGACTACAATCTCATGAGCACGATTCCCGGGCTGCACGTGATCGGCGAGGCGAATTTCTCCGACCATGGCGCGAACCGGCTCGGCGCGAGCGCGCTGATGCAGGGGCTCGCGGACGGCTACTTCATCATCACGAACACGATCGCCGACTATCTGGCGACGAGAACGCTCGCACCCGTGGATGCTACGCACCCCGCGTTCAGGGATGCGGAAGCGCAGGTGGCCGCGCGGACGAAGCGCTTTCTCGCCGCCAGGGGCTCGCGCACGGTGGATTCGTTTCATCGGGAGCTCGGCAGCATCATGTGGGAGTACTGCGGCATGTCGCGTTCGGCCGAGGGGCTTCGCACCGCGCTGGATCGAATTCCGAAGCTGCGCGAGGAGTTCTGGCGCGACGTGAACGTGCCCGGGAGCGCCGACACGCTCAACCAGGCGCTGGAGAAGGCGGGACGCGTGGCGGACTTCTTCGAGCTCGCGGAGCTCATGTGCCTCGATGCGCTCGAGCGCAACGAGTCGTGCGGCGGACATTTCCGCGAGGAGTATCAGACGCCCGACGGCGAGGCGCGCCGCGACGACGAGCACTTCGCGTACGTCGCCGCGTGGGAGTACGCCGGCGATGGCGCGAAGCCGGTGCTCCACAAGGAACCGCTCGAGTTCGAGTACGTGCACCTCGCGCAGCGGAGCTACAAATGAACGTCACCCTGCGCGTCTGGCGCCAGGCGGGTCCCACGGCTCCCGGTCGCATGGTGGAGTACAAGGCGACCGACATCAGCCCGGATGCCTCGTTTCTCGAGATGATGGACGTGGTGAACGAGGGGCTGACGCTGCGCGGCGAGGAGCCGATCGCGTTCGATCACGACTGCCGCGAGGGCATCTGCGGCATGTGCAGCATGATGATCAACGGCTTGGCGCACGGCCCGAATCGCGGGACCGCCACCTGCCAGCTGCACATGCGGAGCTTCGAGGACGGCGCGCTCATCTACGTGGAGCCGTGGCGCGTGCGCGCCTTCCCTGTGGTGAAGGATCTGTGCGTGGACCGCAGCGCGCTCGACCGCATCGTGGCCGCCGGCGGCTTCATCACCGCGGCGACCGGGGGCGCGCAGGACGCGAACGAGATCCTCGTGTCGAAGACCGACGCCGACCTCGCGATGGACGCCGCCGCCTGCATCGGGTGCGGCGCCTGCGCCGCGGCGTGCCCGAACGGCTCCGCATCGCTGTTCACCGGCGCGAAGATCTCGCACCTCGGGCATCTGCCGCAGGGACAGCCGGAGCGGCATCGCCGCGCCATCGCGATGGTCGAGCAGCACGACGCCGAGGGGTTCGGCGGGTGCACGCTGCACGGCGAATGTCAGCTCGCGTGCCCCAAGAGCATCAGCATCGACACGATCTCGCGGATGCACCGCGACTTTCTGGTGGGCTGGGCGGCGGCACGCGAGGAGCGCACGGGCGACGACGCGGCCTGATCGCGCGCGCCTCACGCGCGTCGCGCGCTACAGGCGCGGGAGCGTCACGCCGCGCTGGCCCTGGTATTTCCCCTTCCGGTCCGCATACGAGGTCTCCGGCGCCTCGTCGCCCTCGAAGAAGAGCGCCTGCGCGATCCCCTCGTTCGCGTAGATCTTCGCCGGCAGCGGCGTCGTGTTCGAGATCTCGAGCGTCACGAACCCCTCCCACTCGGGCTCGAAGGGCGTGACGTTGGTGATGATCCCGCAGCGCGCGTAGGTCGACTTGCCGACCGTGATCGTGATGACGTTGCGCGGAATCCGGAAATATTCCACCGACCGGCCGAGCGCGAAGCTGTTCGGCGGCACGATGCACACGTCGCCCTCGAACTCCACGAACGACTTCGGATCGAAGAGCTTCGGGTCGACGAGCGAATTGAGCACGTTCGTGAAGATCCTGAACTCCGTCGCGACCCGCATGTCGTAGCCGTACGAGCTGACGCCGTAGGAGATGACGCCGGTGCGCACCTGACGGTCCGCGAACGGCTCGATCATACCGTGCTCAAGCGCCATTTGGCGAATCCAGCGGTCGGACTTGATGGACATGTCTCTCGAGTGAAGGGGAGGGAAACCAGCACAGCGGTCGGCGGCGGAATGTATCCCGCACGAGAGGGCATGGCAAAGCGCACGGGGAAGCGCATTGCAGAGCGGATGCTCGCTCGATAGTTTTCTAAACGGGGAACGTGAAAAATTTCACGAATTCGGGAGACGATGGGCCGAGAGTACTTTCCGATTCTCATGCTGGTGGGGTTCGTGGCCGCGAACGCGGTCCTGATGCTCGCGTTATCCCATCTCACCATCCGGCCGCGTCCCACCGTCGTCAAACAAACCCCGTACGAATCGGGCATCCCGCCGCTGGGCGACGCGCGCGAGCGATTCTCGGTCAAGTTCTACATGGTCGCCATGCTCTTCATCGTCTTCGACATCGAGACGGTGTTCATGATCCCCTGGGCGACCTACTACCGGCAGCTGTCCTGCGACGTCGCCCTCGTGAACGGTGCCTGTCCGGCGGCGCATCTCTCCTTCTTCGGTCTCGGTGAGATGCTGGTGTTCATCGCCATTCTGCTGGTGGGCTACCTCTACGTCTGGAAGAAGGGAGCGCTGCAATGGGATTGAGCCAGGTCGCGCCCGCGAGCACCACGTTCGCGCCGGCGACGCAGGAGAGCTGGATCGCCACGCGGCTCGATTTCCTCGTGAATCTGAGCCGCTCGAAATCGCTGTGGCCGATGCCGTTCGGCACCGCGTGCTGCGCGATCGAGTTCATGGCCACGGCGGCGACGCGATTCGACCTCGCGCGCTTCGGAATGGAGCGCATGAGCTTCTCGCCGCGACAGGCCGACGTGCTCATCTGCGCGGGGCGCGTGCCGTTCAAGCTCGCACCGGTGCTCCGGCGCATCTGGCAGCAGATGCCACAGCCCAAATGGTGCATCTCGATGGGCGCCTGCGCCTCTTCGGGCGGCATGTTCGACAACTACGCGGTGGTGCAGGGCATCGACACGATCATCCCGGTGGATGTGTACGTGCCGGGATGTCCGCCGCGTCCCGAAGGGCTCCTGTACGGCATCATGATGCTCCAGGAAAAAGTGATGCGCGAGAAGATGTCGGACAGCGCCATTCGCAACGAGATGGAGCCCGATCCGGCGAGCGGCCTGTACATCCCCGCGAGCAAGATCGACGAGCTCTCCGAGCCGTTCGGAAATTCGGTCCAGCAAACCCGGTCGGGGCTGTGAGCTCGCCGTTCGCTCCGGTGCTCCCGGGGAGCGCGATCGCGGGCGGGGCCGCGCCGGCAACGCCGCGCGACGTCCCCGAGCGCGGCGGCCCCGCGAATCCGTCGGCGGCGGCGATCGCGGCTACATTTCCGGCGTCGTTCATCCGCTCCGAGGTCGTGTGGGGCGACACGACGGTGTATCTCCGCGGCGACAACCTGATCGGCGTCGTGCGCTGGCTGCACGACGATCCGTCGCAGCGCTACGACTATCTCTCCGACGTCACCGCCGTGGAGTATCGCGATCCCGAGCAGGAGCTCGAGGTCGTGTGGCATCTGCGCTCGCTCCCGTATCGCCGCTTTCTGCGGCTCAAGGTGCCGCTGGCCAAGGGCGCGCCCCTCGTGGTCGACAGCGTCTGGCCGGTGTACAAGGGCGCTGACTGGCTCGAGCGCGAGTGCTACGACATGTTCGGCATCACCTTTCGCGGCCATCCGGACCTGCGCCGCATCCTCATGTGGGAGTCGTTCCGCGAGGGGTTCCCGCTGCGCAAGGACTTCCCGCTGCGCGGCCGCTTCAGCCGCGCCGAGCAGCTGCGGCAGGCCCTGAGCATCACGACCGAGGGCAGATACTCGATGGAAGAGCTGTCGGTGGCACAGGCATTCGAAGATCTCCCGGAAGACATGCGTCGTCGCCTCTCCGGCGGCGAGCGGACGGGCGAATAGTCATGGCGACCAAGACGAGAACGGTCGAAGTCGCGCTCGGCTCCGCGGGAGTGGACGCGAGCGGACGCGCGGTGCGCACGCCGATGACGGTGACGGAGAACGGCGCGGTGAGCACGCTCGAGCCGCCGGCGATGGCGGCAGCGCCCGAGCTGCAGGGCGAGCACATGCTCATCAACATCGGACCGCAGCATCCGGCCACCCACGGCGTGCTCCGCCTCGTGCTGGAGCTCGATGGCGAGACCGTCGTGCGGTGCATTCCGCACATCGGCTATCTGCACTGCGGCTTCGAGAAGATCGGCGAGTACCGTCAGTACAACCAGATCATTCCGTGGACCGATCGCGAGGACTATCTCAACTCGATCGGCAACAACGTCGCGTTCTCGATCGGCGCCGAGCGGCTGTTCGGGGTCGAGGTGCCACCGCGGTGCACCGTGCTGCGCGTGATCGCGATGGAGCTCTCGCGCATCATCTCGCACCTCGTGTGGCTCGGTACCACGTGCATCGACCTCGGTGCCTTCACGCCGTTCCTCTGGTCGTTCCAGGAGCGCGAGAACGTCTACAACCTGCTCGAGAGCTGGGTGGGCGCGCGCCTCACGACCACGGCGACGCGCGTGGGCGGCATGGCCGCGGACATCCCGGACGGCTGGGTGGAGCAGCTGCGCGGCTTCATTCGCACCTTCCCCAAGACCGTGGACGAGTGCGACCGCATGCTCACCAAGAACGGCATCTGGGTGGGGCGCACGGTGGGACTGGGCGTGATGTCGTCCGATGAGGCGATCAACCACGGGCTCTCGGGGCCGATGCTTCGCGCGTCGGGCGTAGCGTACGATGTTCGCAAGGACTTCCCCTATCTCGACTACGAGACGTACGACTTCGAGGTACCCGTGGGCTCGAACGGCGACGTCTACGACCGCTACCTCGTGCGCGTGGAGGAGCTGCGGCAGTCCACGCGAATTCTCGCGCAGGCAGTGGACCGTCTGCCGGACGGACCGGTGAACTCGAGTGACCATCGCGTCATCCTGCCGGCGAAGAACCGCGCGATGAGCGACATGGAATCGATGATCCATCACTTCAAGCAGGTGATGGAGGGGCCGCGGCCGCCGGTGGGCGAGGTCTACGTGCCGGTCGAGAGCCCGAAGGGAGAGAAGGGTTACTACTTCGTATCCGACGGCACCGCAAAGCCGGTGCGGTGGCGCATCCGTCCTCCGTCGTACGTGAATCTGTCCGCGATCCCGAAGATGGTGGAAGGACATCTGCTGTCCGACGTCATCGCGATCAACGCGAGCATCGACATCGTCATGGGGGAGATCGACCGGTGAGCGCTCAACGAGAAGGCGCATCGCAGGCTGACCCGCTGTCGCACGCGAGCCGCGGCAACGTGGGGGAGATCCCGTACGAGCCCGTGTTCGTCGGCGCCATGCGCGACGAGCTCAACGCGCTGCTGGGCCGCTATCCGAACAAGATGGCGGCACTGCTTCCGGCGCTCTGGATGGTGCAGCGCGAGCGCGGCTGGGTGAGCGAGGAGGCGATGGTCGAGGTGGCGCAGCTGCTCGAGCTCACGCCCGCGTACGTGAAGGGCGTGGTGACGTTCTACACGATGTACCACCAGCATCCCGTCGGTCGCTACTTCATTCAGGTGTGCACCACGTCGCCCTGCCTGGCCTGCGGCGCGGACAAGGTGGTGGAGTCGCTCCTCTCGCAAACGGGCTGCGGAGATCTCGGTGCGACGTCGCCCGATGGGCGATTCACCGTGATCGAGGTCGAGTGCCTGGGCGCCTGCGGCTTCGCGACGCCGATCATGGTGAACGAGGAATTCATCGAGTCCGTGACCCCCGAGAAGGTTCCGCAGATTCTCACCCGGTTCAAATAGATGGGATATCCCCACAAGTCGCATCCAAAGGAAACGCCGATTCTTTCGAAGTATTTCGGCGAGCCGCAGGCGCGAACGCTCGAGGGCTGGAAGCAGCGCGGCGGCTATCGCGCGCTGCAGCAGGCGCTCGGAATGACGCCGGCGGACATCGTGAACGTCGTCAAGGAATCGGGGCTGCGCGGCCGCGGCGGCGCCGGATTCCCGACCGGGATGAAGTGGTCGTTCATGAAGCCCGGCGACGGCAAGGCGCACTATCTCTGCGTGAACGCCGACGAGTCCGAGCCCGGCACGTTCAAGGATCGCGAGATCATGCGATGGACGCCGCACGCGCTCATCGAGGGAACGGCAATCGGCGCATACGCGATCGGCGCCGAGACCGCGTACATCTACATCCGCGGCGAGTTCACCGAGCCGCTGCGGATCATGGAGGACGCGGTGAAGGAGGCGTACGCGGCGGGGCTGCTCGGCGCGAACGCGATGGGGAGCGGCAAGCGCATCGATGTGCACGTCCACCGCGGCGCGGGCGCGTACATCTGCGGCGAAGAGACAGCGCTCATGAATTCGCTCGAGGGGCGGCGCGGCAACCCGCGCATCAAGCCGCCGTTCCCCGCGGTGGCCGGTCTGTTCGGACTCCCCACGACGATCAACAACGTCGAGACGCTCGCCGCGGTGCCGCACATCCTGAACAACGGCGCCGCGTGGTACAAGGCGATGTCGCTGTCGAGCCCCAAGAGCACGGGCTCGAAGCTCTTCTCGGTGTGCGGCAACGTCACGCGTCCGGGGAACTACGAAGTCACCATGGGCTATCCGTTCAAGGACTTCCTGTACGACATGTGCGGCGGCCCGCTCCCCGGTCGGAAGTTCAAGGCGGTGATTCCCGGCGGCTCCTCGGTGCCCATTCAGTCCATGGAAGAGGCGGAGAGCACGCTCATGGACTACGAGGGCTTCGTCGCGAAGGGAACGATGCTCGGCTCGGGCGGCGTGATCGTGTTCGACGACTCGCAGTGCATGGTGCGGCACATCGCGCGCCTCGCGCGTTTCTACGCACACGAGAGCTGCGCGCAGTGCACGCAGTGCCGCGAGGGCACGGCGTGGACGACCAAGATCATGGAGCGCATCGAGGCCGGGCAGGGAACGTTTCAGGACTTCGAGACGCTGCTCGAGATCGGCGACAACATGACGGGCAAGACGATCTGCGTGCTGAGTGACTCGTGCGCCGTGCCCGTGGTGTCGGGGCTGCAGAAATTCCGCCACGAGTTCGAGGCGCACATCACGGGCAAGCGCTGTCCCTTCCGAACGGCGGCGGCGGCATAATGGCCGATACGCCAATGGTCTCGCTGACGATCGAAGGACGTCAGGTACAGGTTCCGGCCGGCACGTCGATTCTCGAGGCGGCGAAGGTCGCCGGCGTGCTCGTGCCGCACTACTGCTACCACCCCGGGCTTCCCGTGGCCGGCGTGTGCCGCATGTGCCTCGTGGAGGTGGAGAAGTCGCCCAAGCTCGCGCCCGCGTGCGCGACGTCGGTGGCCGAGGGACAGATCGTGCACGTGCACTCGGAGGCGTCGCTCAAGGCGCGCCAGGGCGTGCTCGAGCTGCTGCTCATCAACCATCCGCTCGACTGCCCGATCTGCGATCAGTCGGGCGAATGCGAGCTGCAGGACTACACGTTCCGTGAGGGGCGCGCCGAAGGGCGGTTGGGCCCCGACCCGAAGCGGTTCAATCCCGTGGAGGATTTCGGCGGCGACGTGTTGTACGTGCCGAACCGGTGCATCCTCTGCACGCGCTGCGTGCGCTTCATGGATGACGTGGTGCACGACCCGGTGCTGAACGTGAGCGAGCGCGGCGACCGCGCGCTCATCGGCAAGTTCGAGGGACAGGATCTCACCCACGAGTGGGCGCCGAACGTCGTCGACCTCTGCCCGGTGGGCGCGCTGCTCTCCAAGGACTTCCTGAACAAGGCGCGCGCGTGGGAGCTGGACCGCACGCCGAGCATCTGCCCGAACTGCACGCAGGGGTGCAACGCGATCTTCGAGACGCGCGACAACGTGGTGGTGCGCATGCGTCCGCGCTCGAACGCCGACGTCAACCAGTGGTACCTCTGCGAGAGCGGCCGGCTCGACTACAAGTGGCTGAGCCCCGCCACGCGCATCGAGGCGCCACTCGTGCGCCACGGGGACAAGCTTTCCGCCGTCGACTGGGAGTCGGCGATCCGCGCGGCGGCCACGACGCTCGGCGGCGCGCGCGTGGTGGCGCTGGTGAGTCCGATGCTCTCGAACGAATCGCTCCATCTGGCCGCTCGCGTCGTCGCGAAGACCGGCGGGACGGGCGTCTTCCGCGTGCGCACCGGACCCGAGGCGCCGCTCGAGGGCGTGCCCGACCTCGCGCTGCGCACCGAGCGCGCCGCGAACGTGAAGGGCGCCGAGCTGCTCGGATTTACCAAGAGCGCCTCACCGCTCGACACGCTGGCGAGCGGCGACGTGCTTCTCGTGATCGGCGAGACGCTCACGGCCGCGGACGCGCCGGCGCTCGCGCGGGCCGGCAAGGTGATCGTCATCGGCACGTCGCTGCCGGACGAGGCGCGCGGCGCGACGGTGGCGTTGCCGTCGTCCACGATGGCGGAAGAGGAGGGGACGTTCACGAATCTGCGCGGCCGCGTCCAGCGATACATGCAGGCCACCGCGGCACCCGGAATGACGCGTCCCGCGTGGTGGATTCTCGCGGACCTTCTCACACAGCTTGGCGAGCCCACGGCGACGTTCCTGGCGAGCGAGGTGTTCGCCGCGCTGGCCGCGTCGCACCCGGCCTTCGCCGGCATGAGCTACGACACGCTCGGGCTCAAGGGGCAGATCATGAGCGGCGAGCCGGCCGCGCAGGAGGCGGCACGTTGATGCCGTTCGCACTGCTCGTCCAGGCACAGGTCTACCATCAGTTCTACGATCCGCTCGCGCCGGTCACGTCGACGCCCTGGCTGCTGTTCACGATTCTCAAGATGCTCGTGGTGTTCACGGTGATCATGGTGGGCGTGGCGATGCTCACGCTCGCCGAGCGGAAGATCTCGGCGTGGATCCAGGACCGCATCGGACCGAATCGCGCGGGCCCCGGCGGCCTCCTGCAGCCCGCGGCCGACGGTCTCAAGAACATCATGAAGGAAGAGACCTATCCGGACGCGGCGAACATGGCGCTCTTCATTCTCGCACCGATGCTCTCGTTCATCCCCGCGCTCATCACCTTCGCGGTGATCCCGTTCGCCGCACCGCTCAGCACGCGGTGGGGGCTCGTCGAGATGTCGGTGGCGCAGCTGCCGGTGGGCTTCCTGTACATTCTCGCGGTGTCCTCGCTCGGCGTGTACGGCGTCGTGCTCGCGGGCTGGTCGTCGAACAACAAGTACTCGCTGCTGGGCGGTCTTCGCTCGAGCGCGCAGATGATCAGCTACGAGATCTCCATGGGGATGGCCGCCGTCGCCGTGCTGCTGCTCTCCGGCAACGTCTCGCTCGACGCGATCGTGGCGCAGCAGCAGACGATGGGCTGGAACGTGTTTCCGCTCCTCATCGGCTTCTTCATCTTCTGCGTCGCGGCATTCGCGGAGACGAACCGGCTGCCCTTCGATCTTCCCGAGGCGGAGTCCGAGCTGATCGCGGGCTATCACACCGAGTACAGCGCGATGAAGTTCTCGATGTTCTTCATCGCCGAGTATTCGAACATGGTGACGGCGAGCGCGCTCATGGTCACGCTGTTCTTCGGCGGATGGGACATTCCGGGCACGCAGTGGGACAACATCGCTCCGCACACGGGACTCAAGTTCCTGCTCACCCTCGCGTTCTTCCTCGGGAAGCTGCTGTTCTTCCTGTTCCTGTACATGTGGGTGCGCTGGACGCTGCCGCGCTTCCGCTACGACCAGCTCATGAGCCTCGGCTGGAAGTTCATGCTGCCGCTGGCGCTCGCGTACATCGTGATCACGGGCGGCGCGGTGCTCGTGCTCGATATGCTCAACGTGCCGCACGGCGCGCAGTGGTTCGGGATCTCGCCCTTCTGGGCGGCGCTCGGCGTGCTCAACGTGGTGCTCGCGGCGCTCGTGTTCGTGATCCTCGACCGCGGGCGGATCATCAGCCCCGCGTACTCGCGACTCTCGCCGCGGCAGGTCGCGCATTTGCGAGCGATCAGCGCCCGCCGCTCGGTCGTCGCACCCCAGGGAGATTGAGATGCCGATCCAGGTGAAAGTGCTGTCTCGCCCGGTGGAGGACGCCAGCTACGTGCGCGCGATGTTGAGCGGCATGGCGCTGACCTTCAAGCACCTCATGAATCCGCACAAGAAGACCGAGCAATACCCCGAGGTGAAGTGGGCGCTATCGCCGCGGTGGCGTGGCACGCACCGCATGCTCACCGACGAGACGGGGAAGGCGAAGTGCGTGGCGTGCGGGCTGTGCCCGCAGATCTGTCCGGCCAACTGCATCAAGCTGGTGCCGGGGGAAGACGAGGAGGGGAATCGCTATCCGCTCGTCTACGAGATCGACGAGTTCCGGTGCATCTTCTGCGGCTACTGCCAGGAGGTGTGCCCCGAGGAGGCGATCCACGTCGGCCGGCACTACGAGAACTCGGAGTACAGCCGGGAAGGATTCGTCTACGATCTCGAGCGGCTGACGTCGCAGACGCATCCGGTGTCCGAGCTGTGGGACCCTGCAGACCCGAAGGGCGAATGAACACGCTCGTCTACACCTTCCACTTCTATCTCTTCGGCCTGATCGCGATCGCGTCGGCGATTGCCTTCGTCACGCGCAAGAGCGCCGTGGCGGCGGCGCTGTGGCTCGTGAACACGATGTTCTGCCTCTCGGCGCTGTTCGTGATGCTCGACGCGCAGTTCATCGCGGCGGTGCAGGTGCTCGTCTACGCCGGCGCGATCATGGTCGTGTTTCTGTTCGTGGTGATGCTGCTGAACCTCGGGCAGGCGTCGGACGTGACCGACATCCGCGGGCTGGGCGGGAAGCTCACCGCCGGCTTCGTGGGGCTCGTGATGCTGGCCGAGCTGTTCGCGCTCAGCCGGCTCAAGTTCCCGCGGTTGATGGGCGCGATGACCGATCACGCGAACGTGGTCAATCCGGTGTCCGCTCCGCTCTTTCACGAATTCCTGCTGCCCTTCGAGGTGACGAGCGTGGTGCTGCTCGTGGCCGTCGTCGGGGCGGTGGTGCTGGCCAAGCGAGGGACGAAGACCCTATGATCGCGGAAGCCCTCTTCTTCTCGGCGGTGCTGTTCATCATCGGCGTGGTGGGCGTGCTGATTCGCCGCAACGCCATCATCATCTTCATGTGCGTGGAGCTCATGCTCAACGCGGTGAACCTGTCGTTCATCGCGCTGGCGCGGCTGCACGGCACGGCCACGGGGCAGGTGTTCGTGCTCTTCGTGATGACGGTGGCAGCCGCGGAGGCCGCGGTCGGCCTGGCGATCGTGATCTCCATCTTTCGCCACCACAAGTCGGTGGACCTTCGCAACATCAATCTCTTGAAAGGCTGATGCTTCAGGAACTGGCCGCCGTCGACACGCACCCTCTCGCGGCGACGGCCGCGCGATTCGTTGGCCTCCTCCCCCTGCTGCCGCTTGCCGGATTTCTGGTGAACGGCGCGTTGTCGCTCGTGCCGGCCTACACGCGTGGCCCCGCGGATCCGTCCGCCGGCGGCGCGCACGGGTCGGAGCACGCGGAACACGCCGAGCACGCGGACGCGCACGGCGCGGATCACCACGAGGTGGTGCGCCACCCGTTCGCGGCCGTCGCGAGCGTGGTGGGACCGCTGGTGCTCGTCCTCTCGTTCGCGCTCGCGGTCGCGATCTGGATGGCGATGGCGACCACGGGCGAGGTGGACACGCCGTACGTCCGCTCCTTCTTCGACTGGATGGTCACGGGCGACCTGCACGTGCGGTGGGCGTTCCAGCTCGACCAGCTGTCGATGGTGATGGTTCTCGTCATCACCGGCATCGGATCGCTCATCCACATCTTCAGCATCGGCTACATGCGCGACGATCCGGGGTATCCGCGGTTCTTCGCGTATCTGAACCTCTTCGTGGCGTTCATGCTCGTGCTGGTGCTCGGCGCGAGCTACCCGGTGATGTTCGTCGGGTGGGAAGGGGTCGGGCTCTGTTCGTATCTGCTCATCGGTTTCTGGTTCAGCGACAAGGCGAACGCGGACGCGGGCCTCAAGGCGTTCATCGTGAACCGCATCGGCGACGTCGGCTTTCTGATGGCGATGTTCATGATCTTCGCGAACCTGCGCACGCTCGACTTCACCTCGGTCTCGGCGGCGGCGCCCTCGCTCGGAGCCAACAGCGCGCTCGTCACGACGATCTGTCTCTTTCTGTTCATGGGCTGCGCGGGAAAGAGCGCGCAGCTGCCGCTCTACGTCTGGCTGCCGGATGCGATGGCGGGGCCCACACCGGTGTCCGCGCTGATTCATGCCGCCACGATGGTGACGGCGGGCGTCTATCTCATCGCGCGCAGCAGCGCGCTCTTCGCGCTCTCACCCACGGCGTGCATCACCGTCGCGGTGGTCGGCACGCTCACGGCGCTGTTCGCGGCGACGATCGGCCTTAAGCAGTGGGACATCAAGAAGGTACTCGCGTATTCGACCATCTCCCAGCTCGGCTACATGTTCATGGGTGTGGGCGTCGGCGCCTATGCGGCGGGGATGTTCCACCTCGTCACGCACGCCTTCTTCAAGGCGCTCCTCTTTCTCGGATCGGGCTCGGTGATCTTCGCCATGCACCGCGCCTACCATCACACGGGGAACCACGAGGACGCGCAGGACATGCGCAACATGGGCGGGCTGCGGAAGTACATGCCGTGGACGTTCGTGCTGATGTGGATCGCGACGCTGGCGATTGCCGGGGTGCCGCCGTTCTCGGGATTCTTCTCGAAGGACGGCATCCTCGGCGCGGTGTTCGCGCGCGCGGAGCACGGGGCCCTCGCCGACGCCACCTGGCTCGGGATGCCCGGCAGCGCGGTGCTCTACGTGCTCTACGCGCTGGGGCTCGTCACCGCGCTGCTCACCGCGATCTACATGACACGGCTCATGCTCTACACCTTCCACGGGCCGAATCGCACCGGTGAGGCGGAGCGCGCGCACCTGAGCGAGGCGCCGTGGTCGATGACGGGACCGCTCGTGGTGCTCGGCGCGCTCAGCGCGGTGGGCGGGTGGCTCAATCTTCCGGCGGCGCTGCCGCTGGGGCCCATTGGGGTGCTCGAGAAGTGGCTCGAACCGGTGGTCGGTTCCTCCACGGCCGCCGTCGCGGGGGTGGTGGGAGATCAGGTGACGAGCACGGAGTATTTCCTCATCGGCGCCGCCGTGGTCATCGCGGTGCTCGGCATCGTCATCGCCGTGGTGCGGCTCAAGCCCGCAGCGGTGGTACCGGCGCGCGACGCCGTGCCGACGCACGGATTCGAGCACGTGCTCGAAAAGAAGTACTACGTGGACCAGGTGTACGACGAGGTGGTCGTCCGCCCGGTCGTGGGCGGATCGCGCAACATCCTCTGGATGGGCATTGATCGCGGCATCATCGACAGCCTGTTCGTGAACGGCTCGGCCGTGCTCGCGCGCGGCGTGGGTTGGGTGGGCTCGCAGTTCCAGTCAGGAGAGACGGGCGCGTACGCCTGGGCGATCGCGATCGGCGCGCTCGCGGTTCTCGGTGCCTTCACCTTTCGCTGACCGATGCGCGACTTCCTGACGCAAGTGAGCTACGACGCCTGGGTACTGCCGGCACTCCTCCTGATTCCGCTGGCGGGGGCGCTGCTGCTCCTGATCACCGGCTCGCTCTCGAACGATGACGGCACCGTCGAGTCGGCGCCGTCCGCGCGCGTCATTGCGCTCGTGGTGTTCGTGGTCGAGCTCGTGGTGTCGCTGGGCCTCTGGTGGTCCTACGATCCCGCCGGGCCGCGCTGGCAGGCCACGTTCGACCACTGGTGGATCATCCCGTGGAACGCGCGCCTTTCGATGGGGATCGACGGCATCTCGCTGATGATGGTGCTGCTCACCACCGTGATCATGCCCCTCGCGGTGCTCGGCAGCTGGACGTCGATTCGCGAAAAGGTGAGGAGCTACTACGCGCTCATGCTCGTGCTCACCACGGGCATGCTCGGTGTGTTCGTCGCGCGCGACATGCTGTTCTTCTATCTGATGTGGGAGATCATGCTGATCCCGATGTATTTCATCATCGGAATCTGGGGCGGTGAGCGGCGCGTTTACGCCAGCATCAAGTTCTTCATCTACACCACCGCCGGCTCGCTGCTCATGCTCGTCGGCATCGTCTATCTCTGGACCGCGTCGGCGGCGCCCGGCAGCGCGGCCAGTTTCGACTACGACCGGATGTTGACCATCGCGCATTCGCACACGGCGGCGCTCTGGCTCTTTGCCGCCTTCTTTCTCGCGTTTGCGGTGAAGACGCCGATGTTCCCCTTCCACACCTGGCTACCGGACGCGCATACGGAGGCGCCCACCGCCGGCTCGGTGATCCTGGCGTCGCTGATGTTGAAGATGGGCACGTACGGATTCATCCGATTCGCCATCCCGCTCTTCCCCTCGGCGGCACTCACGCCCTGGGTGCGCACGACGGTGCTGTCGCTGGCGGTGATCGGCATTCTGTACGGCGCACTCGTATCGATGGTCCAGCCGGACTTCAAGAAACTGGTCGCCTACTCCTCGGTGAGCCACCTGGGATTCGTCGTGCTCGGCATCTTCGCGCTCACGCAGCAGAGCGTGCAGGGCGCCATGATGGTGATGATCAATCACGGCATCTCCACCGGGGCGCTGTTTCTTCTGATCGGAATGATCTACGAGCGGCGGCACACGCGTCTCATTGCGTCGTACGGGGGAATCGCCCGAGTGGTGCCGATGTTCTCGGCGCTGCTCGTCATCGTTTCGTTCAGCAGCATCGGCCTGCCGGCGACCAACGGATTCGTCGGTGAGTTTCTGGTGTTGCTCGGCTCGTACAGAACGCACCCGTACTTCACGCTCTTTGCGACGACCGCGGTGATCCTGGCCGCCGCGTATCTGCTGTGGGGAATTCAAGGGATCATCTTCAATCCGCTCGACAAGAAGGAAAACGAGCACATTAGCGACCTCAATGCGCGCGAGCTCACGGTGATGGGCGTGTTGGTGGCCGGGATCTTCTGGATCGGGATCTACCCGCAGCCGATCCTGCGGCGCATGGAGGCGTCATCGGCGTACTTCGTGAACTCG
>Ga0207707_10000321_pt1 | contig 50664 bp, 42 predicted proteins | sample KBSC83BmetaG_FD_184336 | JGI IMG/M metagenome (GOLD analysis project Ga0207707, IMG submission 184336) | Corn rhizosphere microbial communities from Kellogg Biological Station, Michigan, USA - KBS C8-3B metaG (SPAdes) (version 2) | ecosystem: Host-associated > Plants > Roots > Rhizosphere ... | reverse complement strand
GCCGCGACCAAAAGCATCCTGCAACAGGTCAGCGTGGATAAGAACGAAGCTACCCTGGCAACCGATAAGCCTTCCCAGGACCAAGTGATTTTTCACAACGGCATGCCCGGCTCGGTACAACTGGAGTTGACCGCACCCGATATTCCGGGTTTCAGCGCGAAGCTCGGCCAGCCGAACGTAAGAGGCGGGGGCGACGCTCCGCTGGAGTTCCGGTACGAGCCTGCCAGTCCGGCCGAACGCAGAGATCCGATTACGGTGCGGTTGGTCGTACAGCCTCTGAATCAGGCCTTCGTGATCCGGGTGAACTTCGCGGCCAGTCCAGTCCCTCAAAAAGCAGCCCCTCAAAAATAGGCCGGCAATCATTGGCTACCGAGTTGCTTTCCCCTTCGTGGAGGCAATACCGAACATGGTCGGCTCAATCACCGATTCGCGGTCGTCGAACAGCTTGGAGGGTCACTCTACCCCTCCAACAACTCCTTCCAAATCAATGGCTTCTTTCACCGAACAGCTGAAGACGGCGCTCCAAGGATACCGGGCGCAACCCGGTAACAGGCCGAACCCGGAGAGCGATATTCAAACGCCGCAGAGTCAGGATTCCGGCGTTCGTCAGTTTCCTGTCGCGTCCAGGAACCCACATGGGGCGCCAGGACCGATTGCATCAGCAGCAGCCGGTCCTGGTGAGACCGCCACGCCCGATGCGTCCGGTGTGCCTGCTGACGGATCGACGTTTCCGGGGTTCGCTTCCATTCCGCCGAATGCTTCCGCGACCACGCCCGGAAACCCATCCGCCAGCACATCCGGGAACCCATCCACGGGCAATACCGCGCCCCCCAGCGCCCCGATGAGCGAGGCGGATGCCTACTGGGCCGCGCAGCCTCCCGAGGTCCAGCAACTGCGTAACGTATCGGATATCGCCGACCGAAGCGCCATGGCGCAGGGATTGGCGGACCAGGGCTTCAGCATCGATAAAGCGATCATGGTGTGGGGATGGGATCCCTTGAAGACCATGCTGACGCGCCAGATGTACGGCTACACTTGGGCCCCCAACATGAATCAGGGGAATGTATCGACACCCGGCATTACCCTTATAGGCCAGACGCCCTACGACCCGAAAAATGCTCCGGCCGGCTCGATCGCGGTGAACACGGATTTCGCAAAGGGAACGACCATCACCGATGCTTGGGCTGCGTCACAGCTTCAGGCCAACACATAAGCGTCAACCGGAGTAGCGGTTACAATTTCATCTCTGACCGCGCGTCATGGACGTCGGGCGCATGATGGCATCAGGAGATTCCCCTCATGCCCAACAGTCTTGTAAGTCCGCCAGTGGCGCCGGCGCAGCCGAATACGGAATTTTATAGCATCCAGGATCTGTTACTGTTCAAGGCTTACTCCCGCGAGAGCTACCGGACGGCGTTCTCAGTGGAAGCTCCCGCGTACGATCCCGCGCGCGTATTGAAGAGCTGGTTCGATTCCACGGTGGACGTCTCCGATCCGGGCAATGTGGCCGTTTATCGCGTCGTGGCGCAGGATCAGAGTGGCAATGGGACTCTGCGGCAGATGGTCATGCCGGCGCAGGAGGCGGCCACGGTGAATCTGCCTGGCGCGGTCCAGTATCCCCCATACGTCGTGGCGCCTACGCTGGCCACACGGGGCGGATCGATCCTGAACCCGATCTATCTTAGCCTGGAGAGCGACGCACTGGCCCTTATGAACAGCCTGGGAGGCAGTAACCTGCAGGAAGAGGATTTGCCGTCGTTTCCCGCGAGTTATCCCACTGACGAGCCTCGCCGGCAGTGGTATTTCCTGGCGCGGGGCCAGTCGGCGAACGTGGGGGCCCTGTTACTGACGCGCAACGCGCAGGGAGTGGGATCTCCCGGGCATTGGGACGTATCCTCGCCGCAGCCGGTGTGGGTTCCGGATCCGCCGGCCCCAACTGGAGCGGACGACACCCGCCCGCCGCGCGCCGTGCCGGTTCGCGATTTGTTGCCCAACGAACAGCTGTACACGGGCATGATGGGAATTCTGGGAGTAGTTCGGACGGACCTTCAGAAAACCGCCGATGAGGCCAGCGGTCTATTCACCGCGGACGACCGCGCAATGCTGCGAATGATCTACCTGGCGGCCAGCAAGCTTCAGGGTTGAAACAGGGGCGGTGGGTCCGCCCCCATATTTTTACTGCACTGCTGGCAGCAAGACGGTATTACTGACTCCCAGAAAGTCGTTGCCATCGGGGCTCGTTTCAACCACCAGCAGTTTTTGGTCGGGTCCGGTGGGAGAATCCTTCGGTATCTGGAATTCAATCAGATAGGCGCCAACCCACCCGAACATATAGCGGGCGGAAAGAGCTGGAAAACCGGTGCCGCTCAAGAACACGGCGGTAGGCAGGTTCACGTTTTGCGATCCCGTGCCGGCCGAATTCGTGATGAGCGCCGGCGTGGCCTGACCAAGGCCAGTGACCACGACGTAGACTTTTTCACCAGGATGCGCCGGGTTGGCCGCGGTCACGTAGGTGCCGTCCACTTCACGAATCACGCCGCCATAGACCTTGTTATTAGGACCCGTGTAGGTGAAGATGCCGGGCTGGACCGCGAACACCGGCACGCCGGTGACTGTGGTGGTGGCGCCGCTGACGCTGACCACGACCGTAGCGCTGCTGCCGGTAAGCTCGCAGGGAGCCTGGAAATTAACCCGCTCGCCGAATTGGTCGTTAGCGACCGCTTGGATCGGGACCGGAATATCGTTCACGGTGATCGAAATCCCGGCCAGACTGTAGGGATACGCCCCGAAGAAGCTGAAAGCGGTCACCACGCCCTGAACTCCCGAGGCGACTCCGCTTCCAGCTACCGTGACAAATCCGCAGGGCGTCATACCGCCTGCTCCGCTAGCAGCGTTGGTGAAGCTGGTAGGTAGAAGCTGCGGACCGGCAGCGTGCGCCGACAGGGTCGCCGTAGCACTGAAGTTGCCGACCGTCGCGGTAACCACGATGGATCCTGCGGTGCTTCCCGCTGTTACCGCCGTCTGGACTCGACCCTGCGCATCGGACGTCGCGCTGCCTGGATTGAGAGACGCGCCGCCGGTCACCGAGAAATTTACCTGCGCACCCTGGACCGGCTTGCCGCTCCCGTCGCGGACCAGGAAAATAACGGGCTGCGGGAAGGGCTGGCCGATGACGACGGATTGCCCGCCTCCGCTGACCGGAAAGATCCCGGAAACCGTGACCTGGTTCGTGATATTGAAGATGATCGGCGCCAGGCCCGCACCCGAGAGCTTGACCTGGACAACACCGGCAGTCTGGCCGAGCGTAACTTGCGCCGACACGTTCCCGCTGGTGTCCGAGGACGTCTGCGCCTGCGATAGACTGGCCGAAGCCGAACCTGGGATAACCTCCCAGCTCAACCCGTCGGCGGCCACCGGCAGGCCACAGCCGTCAGTCACACGCGCGAGAAGTGTAAAAGATCCGCCGGATTTTCCGCTTTGGTTGAGATCGGATACCGGCTTCAGGAGCGATGCGGTTCCTTGGGTGACCCTGATCGTCAGACTGAAACCCTGATGCTCGCCGACGTATAGGAACGCGCCGAAGTCATGCGGGAGGAATGCATCCAGCTGGCAAGCCGCGAGCACATCACAGCGGGAAATTCCATTGCTGTCCGCACGCGAAAAACCCTGGCACGATGCGACGGGAGATTGAATGGAAGGTGTATTCGTATCCGCGAGCCTCAGCCCCACGTTCGGAATATTCGCGACGTTCTTCTCGGCATACGTATGTACTGCGATCCCGGCGGGCAGAACCCCGCCCTGCGGAACAGTGATGGTACGGGAATTGGCTGGCGTCAGAATTTCCGAGACTGGTTGAACGTCGTTGAGCAAGGCGTCGTGAGTAACTTCATAGAATTCCACGGAACCGTAAATGGAAGATGCTTGGACCTTGGTAAGCAGGATGGATGTGTTGGAGGGGAGGGAGGCCGAGACATAATCGGCTCGGGCCAGACCGTCTTGATCCGTCAGGCCTTGGTTACGGGGAGTAAGGAAACCTATACCGCCGGTTTCGACCGCGAACGTGACGCTGACATTCGAAAGCGGGTTGCCATTCTCGTCGACAATCTTCACCGTCAACGGTACGTGCGTGTCTGTTGAGTTGGTGGATTGATTCTGTCTAAGCAGCTCGCCATCTCCGGCGACGATCGACATCGTGGGAGTCCCGGACCCGCCCGTATTGCCGCCCGAGCCGGTACTTACGGTAATGGCGAAGGATACGGAAGAAAGACCAGGAGAACTTAAGTTGACCGTATAGTTGCCGGCCGCGGCGGGTGCGGTCACCATGGTTTGCGCCCAGCCTCCAGCAGTAGTCACTATGCTCGGATTGGTGATCGTAATCCCCGACGTCCCATCCGCGGAGAAAGACGCGCTCGCGCCCATCACGGGACGGCCTACGGAATCGAGAACTTGGCCGACCAGGAGCACTGGAGTATTGGGAGCCACCGTCTGAGAAGCGTTGATGACAGACAAGTGATCCGCCCCGGACTGAGCGGGAATGGAAACGAAGGATAAAATGGAGCCTTTGGCCGGATCAAGGGTGAACGTCAAATCCACCCTGTTGTTGGCCAGGTTCACGGCATAGAAATTGAGGTCAGAAAACAGGAGGTACAGATAGCGGGAGGAGGGCACTTCATTCGAGACCGTGGCGGCGACCACATTGCTCGTTGGCAACACACCAATGACCGCGGGCGTCAGCGCGAAGGGGGAGGGTGAAACATCGTACAGGATTCTGGTGGCCGATGACAGCGCAAATACCCGGTTGTTTCCGGCCACCAACACCCGATCCACCGGGGGAGGGGTGCTGCCATCTGCCGTAGGCGCCAAAGGCGTGACCGAGTGAGCCTGAACGGTTAGCCTGAAAAGAGGCGCGCCGCTGGTGGACAGATTGACGAAATACGCGTTGTTGCCGTCCGGCGTGAATTGAATCGGGCCGGCTTGCCCTGCAACCTGCATGTCTCCCAGATTCGTGACGGCCAGCGTCAACGGATCGATTTCGTACAGGTGATTACCGGATGTGACGTACAAGAAACCCCGGGGCGACAAAACTACCGAGGTCGCCTGGGACAGCAGCGATAACTGGTTGGCAGTGGTATGGGGCGCGGTCCCTGTCAAATCCACCGCAATCAGGGTACTGCCCGCGTTGGATGTGGAGAGAACCCACGCCGTCTTGGAGTCATGACTCAGGGCGACGGCGACGGGGGTGGCGCCGGGGGAAACTCCGGTGTCGGATTCCGCGGCCAAGGAGTCAGTGGCAATGTCGACAATGTACAGGTGGTTGGCGACCACAAAAAGATACTTGCCATCCGGCGTTATTTGAGCATCGCTAACAGCGCCGGCAATCGCGCTAAGAGGGGTCGGACTGTTGAGCGTAGTCCTCCCGGCCGCAAACATGCCCGCGGTGGTAAGGATGTAAAACTTGTTCCCGTTGGGAGTGGCAATGATCTTGGTAGCACCCTGATAACTTGCGTTATTGGCGGGGCCCAGAATCCGGGAAAAATCATTATCGCCGAGGCCCTCGATCTGCGGCGCCTGCTGGTTTACAGCCTGGCCGGGAAGTTGAAAGACGTAGCTGCTCTGAGCAAACCCGGCAATGGCCGTCAGGTGTGCGCAGACCAGCAGGGACAAACGTGTTTTCGCCATGGACGAACCTCTATGGATATATATCGGAAGGACGCGGGCGGGAACACAGATGATTATAGCATCCGGTGAGCATCCAGCCCAAAACAAATTTCCGGCAGAATGTTTAGCCGTAAACGAACACGCCAAAAACAAAAAAGGGAGGAGCCGAAGCTCCTCCCTTTTCCTTACGAAACGTACTGCTTACTGACCGTCGTGCTCGCCCGGGAGGCCCGTACGCAGCAGCGAGGAGCCTTCGTCGAGGACGTTCGCGACGTACCCCATCGCGAGGTTGTCAGCCTGGAATCCAGCGCCCGCTTTGCTGATGAAGGCAAAGCCGTGGCAATACTGGAACCGGGCTTGAGCGATGACGTAACCAGTGAAGCCCGAGGCAGGCAGTAGAACCGCGCCGGCCGGGGTTGCACCGTTGATGACACCGCCACTGGACAGCGTGAAGGTGAGCATACCACCGGCGGGAACGTTGCTCAACGTTCCGGTACAGCTACCGGGGGTGGTGACGTTAGTGCACTGCGTGTTGGTCTGACCCAGGAAATTGGGTTCCACAGGCGGCGTCGCATTTTTGTTGTAGAACCACAACTGAACGGGACCAGCCTGCGCAGCTCCATGGAAGCCGTACACCGTCGGAGCGGCATTTCCAGGATCAAGAGACGTGTTGGCGATAGCGATTCCAGTATCGAAGCTGCCACCGGCTGTAGGCGCATTCGTTACGAATGGGAACAGCAGGTTGCAGGAGCAACGTGAAATCGCAAAGAGGTTGACAGCCGGCGCGATCCGGAGGAACCGAGGAATGGCCAAGGTATTCGGGACCGAAACGGTGTTTTCCGACCCGGCGGCGAAGGCCGTGCGGCGGACGTTATCAAGCGGATCGTAGAACGGAGCGAAGCTGCCCTGGATCTGCGCGATCACGTTCGGCGCAGGGAGGTTGGACGGCAGATTCGGAGTTCCGTTGACATGGAGTGGGATCGCCACCTTTTCCAGAGCGCTGGGGTTGGCGAAGAACACTTCGTACACGGTGAAACCAGGGGCTGTAATGCCGCCCACGGTACCCGCCACGGTGGTGCTGGTAGTCGCACAATTGGTAGTGCTGACAGGCTGCCCGCCAAAACCGGTGTTGCTGGTGTTGATGATCTGCACTGCTATACCAGTTGTTCCGCCGCCAATCACGTTGGTGAGGTTCACGCAATTAGGAGCAGTTACGCTGGAACCCGCCGGGATGCTCGAGAAGTTGACCACTAAACGAGTGCCCTGGGTGGCCTGTCCGGCCAGGACGATGCCAGTGTCCGCAGCGCCGCCCGTGTTCGAGAAAGGCACGCCCGCGCTGGGGTTGCCGGTCAAAGCGTTGGTCGGTGCGTCACCCGTACTTGCCGCGAGACCATTGACGAAGCCGCTTTCCGTGTCGTATACAGCGCCTGGGACGTTCTGGTTGTTAGCTACGCCCTGAGTGGTGTTAACTGTGTTGAAGGCGTACGAAGGCTTGGCAGCGCCATTCAATAGCACCTGAGTGAGACTCTGGGGCTTGAACGCGTTGTTGAAACCTTCCTGGAAGGTATAGACCAGGCCCTGAGTCTGAGTACCCAAGTCGCTGCACTGGACGAAGTCCAGCTTCGCGGCGTTGAGCGCCGGTCCGACCAGGCCGAGCTGGACGCGGGCGATCGCGTGCGACGGATTGTCAACCGGCAGACCGGAAACAGGGTTGATGATGAGATCAGCCGTGATGGTCTGGGTGACATTGGCCACAACCACCGATTTGGCGGTAGCATCGCCGCGGATATTGGTGATGCGGATGATGCGGTGGCACTGGCCGTTGATCGGGTTGGCGCACTGCGTTCCGGGCGGGTCAATCGGTATGCCCGAGAAAACCACCTGGTTGTACTGGCCGGTGATCAGCCGGAAGGAACGGCCCTGGAAAACGTTCGGATGTCCCTGGGTTCCGTTGTAGGTGAACTGGGCGCCGTTGGAACCGCCGCCAAGGACACTGCAAACGCCCACACCCGCCTGGGTGTTGTCGGGGGCTTCCGAGCGGCCGCAGTTCAGAATCGGGCGAGCCGGATTCGAGGCCGAATTCGGTTCGTCGATGATCAACAGGGACTCGAGGAACTCGACCTGGTTGATCACCTTGGTGGTCTGCGAGCTTACATTCACATCAAGGTTCACGTTGATGTTGACCGTCGGCACCGTCTGGTTGGGAGGCGTGGGAATGCCACCCGTGCAATCCAGCACCAGGTCACCCAACAGTTCGGAATAACCTTCCGCCCGAACTAAAGGCGGGGTCGCCGTGCTATTGGTACATTGGAACGCTTGCGCGCTTGCCGACGCTGTGAACCCCGCGAGCAGGGCCACTAGGGCGAGCGCATAAAAACATCTGCGAAAATCTGCCATTTCCTTCTCCTTGTGAAATCTGAAATTTGAATTGATGGAAGTTCTCTTTTTCAACCTGAGCCTCAATCCTGTCGTCCCGTGCGCGGGACTCGAGCCTCTCGATAACCTGTGGTCGGCCGCTCCGTGCTCGTCACTCTCTTAAAGCTCATTTTGTTTCGACTTCTCTTAATTACTGCTTTGTGCTCGCGGATCCACGGTCAATGAATGCCGCCAAAAAAAACTGCAAAAGCTGTTACACCCTGGACGCAGTCAGAATATAGATACCACCCTCCGGAGGTTCAAGTCAAGCAAAAAGTGATACTTGCGCTTCCTGCCTGGAGCTCTTCTGCCCCTCTGGGTCTTGTCTCAATTCATAACATTCGACGGCTTGGGAAACAAACTTTAGCAGCGAAACCGGGCGGGGCCGAACCGAACGGCGAAAAACCGGCCGCGAACGGTGGCCGCCAGCCTTTTCCGGGCCGGGCTGCGCCTCTAATTTATGTACTTACGGAGGTGCCGGACGCTGTCCTTAAGTTCCTGACTGGCTTCCAGAAGATCGTTGGTGTCGTAGATCACGTGAGGGGTCATGAAGATGATCAGCTCGGTGCGATCGTGGCTATACGTCTTGTTGCCAAACAGCCCGCCTATGTAGGGGAGCCGATTCAGTCCGGGGATGCCGGCCGAGCCGCTGTTGGTGTCCTCCGAAATGAGCCCTCCGATGGCCACGGTGTCACCGTCCTGCAGGGTGATCTGGGTTTGCACCACCTGCTGATTGAAAGACGGCGTCGGAATGTTGGAGGTGGTGGTCGCCGTGGGGTTACTGACCTCCTGATCGATGATCAGAGTCACCACGCCGCTGGGATTCACGCGCGCATTCACTTGAAGAGTTACGCCGGTATCATGCGAGGAGATGGACTGGGTTTGGGTGTTGGTGCCGCCGCCGGGCGTAATGATCGTCCCGGTCAGCACCGGAACCTGCGAGCCGACGTTAATCGACGCCGGAATACTGTCGGTGGCGATGAGGCTCGGCTCCGAGATCACGCGGGCGTTGGCGGCGTTGTCGGACAGACTTAAGTAAGCGAGCAGTTCCTTGGCTTGACCGACCAGGGTTCCCGCCGATAGCTGCGTCGCGGTATTTACCAGGCTTGCCAACGGCCTGCGATCCTGCCCGCTCACTTTCTGAAAGTAGTAATTCACGCCCATGGCGAAGCTGCCGGACATGACCACGGAGTAGATTTTTGCCTGGAGCAGAATCTGGCGCGGCATGACGTCCAGCTCCTTGAGCAGCTTCAGAATGCCCTGGTACTGCTGGGCGTCGGCCTGAATCAGCAATGAGTTGTCCAGCGGATTGGCGACGATGCGGGGCGGGTTCTGCGTGGTTGCCGAAGCCGCAGCCGCGGCCGGCGCTGGCGTGGCCTGCGCACCTGCTGGTGCGACCGCGCCGCCAGGGGGCACAAATCCGAGCGGCCCCGCAGTGGTTGCCGGCGCCTGCGCCGCATAGCCTCCGAAAGAGGGATAGCCGTATCCGCCGCCCATGCCACCGCCACCAAATCCGCCCTGCACTCCGCAGTTTCCTGCCGCGCCGGCGCCAAATCCGTTATTGAAGCTGTTTTGGCTGCCATACCCGCTGGTGGTTCCTCCGAAGGCACCTCCACCACCACCGAATGCTCCGCCGTATCCACCGCCGTATCCACCACCGTACCCGCCGCCATAGGCTCCGCCGTAACCTCCGCCGTAAGGGGATGCGCCCGGGTAGCCTCCGCCGTATCCATAGCCACCCCCGGCCCCGGCGGGCATGTACAGTTGATTCATCGCCATCGCCAGACACACGGCGTTTCCATAGCGAACGTGGTAGACGTAGGTATCGATCACGCCGCTGGTCACCGAAACTGCCACGTCCAGCTTCTTGATCCAGCTCTCGACGGTATCGAACACGCCCGGGTTCGGCGCCACCGCGATCAATGTCCCGATACGGTCCACCGCCAGGAATCGCACGGTGGCATTCTTGTTGTCGAGCGAAATCGATTTGAGGATGCTGTCCAGTTCCCTGACCAGGTCGGAGGGCCGCGCATTGTGAAGCTCATACAGGCGGACGCGTTCACCGGCAAAAGTATCGCTGTCGAACAGCGCCACCAGCTCCATAAGGCGGCGCATGTTGCGGCGGCTGTCCAGAATGAACATGAGATTCGCCGGAGCATACGTTTTCACGACTGCGTTGGAATCGGTGAATTCCAGGAGCACCTTGCTCAATTCATCGACGCTGACGTACTTCAGGAAAACCAGGTTGAGCATGAGCTGGTCGTCGGCGGGAATGTCCTGCCCGTTCACTTGAAACGGAATGGGCTGGCGTACCACATCGGCCATCGGAACAATGCGGTAGATGTCACCTTCCTGTACCATGCCGTAGCCATTCACCCGCAGGATCATGTCCAGCACGCTGCGCGGATCGAGATTTCGCGTCTCGCCATAGGTATTCAGCGTGATGGTGCCTTTGACGCGCGGATCCACCTGAATATTGATTCTCAGCTGGCGCGCGAGCTGGTCCACCACTTCGGTCAGGGAAACATCCTGTAAATTTAAAACGATCCCTGGGGCCGCTGGTTGCACCGGAGGCTGTTGCGGAGCTGTCTGCTGAGCCGGCGGCTGCTGGGGCGCGGGCGCGGGAGCTTGTTGCGCGGGTGCGGGAGCTTGTTGCGGGGGCGCGGGAGCTTGTTGAGCCGGCGCCTGCCAGGCTGCCAGGGCCACCACCAGCACAGTCGAAATCCAGATCTTCCTGTGGAACAGCTCGCGCACTCGGAACATACTCATTTAATGGGCTCCCATTGACACATCGGACCGAACATACCCGGAATAATCGATTTTCTGAATCCGTCCTTCACCGTGCCGGAAGGGCTGTTATCGCCGATGATGCATCCGCGCGTTTCGCCGTTCTGCGGTCCGAGGACCGGACCTTTTTCCGTCGTGCTTGAGATAATAGGACTGGCCGAAACCACCTGCGCGGAAGGCGGGGCCGGAATCGCGGCTTGCGCCGGCGAATTTTCCTTATGCTTCAAATCGGCCAGCGGATACTGGAGCGTTTTGCCCTTCCATTCAAAGGTGATGGTTTCGCGATTGAACGCCACCAGCTTGAAAGGTCCCACTTTGTCGCCGGCATGAAATCCTTTTTGTCCCTTTTCGACGCTGAGAAATGCCACCGGGTCGCCGATTCCCATCTGGCCGAAATACTCCGGCCGCGCGGGCACGGGCTCTTCAGGTTTCGGCGGCGGCGGCGCAACCGTTTCGATAATCACGTTCGGATTGCGGTCTTTTGAGAACAGAGTTTTCTGCGCGACTTCCAGATAGTCAGCCGGCACCACGGCCGCGGGCGGCGCGGGCGAAGGCGGGGGGAGTTGAGGGCGCAGGCTGGCGGCTTTGGCGAGCGTGGCCAGTTCCTGGCCGCGCGTCTCGCGCCAGTGCGCGCGCAGCATCCATCCGAGCGTCCCTAACAACGCGAGCAGAGCGAGATTCAAGGCCAGGATCTTGCGGTTCATGGGCGTTCTCCGGCTAGGCTCCCTTCTTTTGCGGCGCCAGATTCTTGGGCACGATGCCCGCCACGGTAATGCGGACGTTCAAAGTCTTCTTCTTCGGGTCGCCGGCGATCACACGCAGATCGCGCGTGGCGATCAGCTCGGGCCGCTCGGCCAAAGCGGCCAGGAAATTAAGCAGTTGCTCGATGCGGCATTCGACTTGAATCGAGACATTCACGGCGCCGTAATCGTCGCCGAAAGAGGTGATGGCGCCCAGCTCGTAATTGCGCAGCTCCAGCGCCTCCGACGCCGCTAATCCGCGCAGGATGGTAACCACCTGGGCTTGGGCCTGCGCCGCGGTTTCCGCGCGAATCAGCCCTTTTTCACGGATTTCCAGGTCACCCGTCACTTTCTTGAGAATTTCCTGTTTTCCGGGAACAGTGGCGGCAATCTCGCGCACCCGCGCCAGGCGCTGCTCCATCTGAGGCACGGATTGCGCAGGCGCCGCCGCGGCAGCCGGGCTCGCCGGCCAAAACTCGTAAGCCAGCACCACCGCCGCGAGTGCCAGCGCGGCGACCAAGGCCATCACAGCTTTCTTTTCGCGCGGCTCTAACTTTCTCATGCAGCGGCTCTCATGGAAGCTTCCCCTGGCGTCCGGCCTCGCGCGTGGTGCGGATGCGGAACACTTCGCCGCTCGCCGTGCGCTGAGGCGGCGACACGAATTCGGAAGATTCAAACTGCGGCGAGGCATCAATCGCCTTCAGCAAAACCGCGGCCTGATCGGCCTCGCCGGCCACGCTGACTTGCTGGCCATTGAGTTCGAGCGAGGTGAGCCAGGCGGGCGCGGCCAGCAGACGCGTCATCTCCGCCAGGACGTCCATATCGGCCTTGCTGCGGGCGCGAAAGGCATCCAGTAAGAGCGTGCGCTTGCGGGCCAAATCAATGTCGCGATCGAGGGCCGCGGCGCGCGCAGCCGCCGGCTGGACCTTCGCGAGGGCGGCATTCATCTCGCCCAGATACCGCCGGTTTTCGAATCCCGGCATGGCCGTGGTCGCCCCTGCCGCCAGCAGCACCAGCACCGCCAGCACGGTGGAAGGAATCCAAACCATGGGCGAACTGGTCTGGCGCTGTTCGACCGGCAGCAGATTCAGCGGAAGACACAGACGGGGACAAGCGGAACCGAGCGCCGCCGCATAGGGCAAGGCGGGATCGGCTCCCAGCATTTCGTGCAGCGGGCGCATGGGAGGCGCGGATTCAAAGCGCAGTTCGGCGGAGGCTTGCGCCGCGGCGCGTTCCAGTCCGGGGCCTTCCGGAGTAACATGGAATCCCGCCGAAAAAACCGGTTTGGCCGGACTCTCGCCATAGATTTCGACGCCGCTCTCGCCGGCTTCGTACGCCAGGACCTCACTGGGCGGCACGCTGCCGAACAGCCGCAGGGCCGAATACGTGACCGCGGCCGAGCAGGTGAATCCGGCGATCTTGATTCCGGCTTCATTGAACAGCGTGGCGTAGCGCTTAACCACATCACGGCGCACAATGGCCACCAGTACGGTCGAGGAATGCTCCAGCCGCGTCCAACTGGAGACCACGTCGTCCTCGTTGTAGGGATGCAAGCCATCCAGCTGGAATTGAATCGCGCCGGCCAGGTCGCTGCCGGAAACTCCCAGCAAGGGAAGCTGCCGGATGATCACTTCATGGCGCGGCAGCACTACGTTAGCCGCCACATGACCGATTCCCAGTTTTCCCAGGAACGCCGCATAATCAGCTCCCCAGGCCCCGGCCGGCTGATGTTCGAAATCTTCCACCGTAAAGCCGCCCAGGACGCGCACGCCCTGAGGTCTTACGCGCACGGCGGAAACGCGCAGCGATTCAGTGCCGCGAGGTCCTACAATTTCCAGGCCGGCGCCGCTCCCGATGGCCGCCCACTTTCTCAGCCCGGCTGGAATCACGGCAACTTCACCCCGCTATTCGGCGCGGGCGTGGCGGCCCCGAACTCCGACCATGCGTCATCGTAAAATCGCAACACTCGCAGCTGAATCGGATCGCGCTGGCGATTCCGCGGCGGCAGCACCAGCTTGGCGACGGCGGATGCGGACCGGACCACTTCAGACGGCGATCCGTCCGTCCGGCGCAGACGCGCGGTGGCGCGGATATTCCATATGAGGTGCTCTCCGTCAACTTGCAGGCGCTCGGTGGGAATTCCTAGCGCGGCTACTTCCGCCAGATTATGGAAGGGCACTTGGGCCCGGCGCTGCATCAGCTGGGCGATGGCTCCAGGGGCTGCTCCCAGGGTTTCGAGCAAAGCCGGACTAACCGCGTTCGCATCGAACGGCCCCAGGGACCCCCACACCGACAAGCTATCTCGCAGCCCGCCGCGCGGGGACAGACGATCTCCCTCCGCCACGTAGTTTCCGTAATACAATCCGGGAGTCATCCCCTGCACCAGCAATAATTCCTCGATCTCTTCAAAAGACGCGCCCCGCGGCTGGAAAGTCGAACCGGCGGCCTGCGAAAGAGAATCCACGGCGGCCGCTCCGCCGCCTCCTCCGCCGCGCCACGCGAGAATTCCGGCGGTAACCTGCGCCGCGCGCTGGGAATCGCCGCTCACGGCCGTAACCAGCCGCAACAGATCCTCTCCGGAAGCCTGATTAATATCGAGCTTGGCGGCCTCAGGCATCATTTCCACTACCACGTCTCCGCTGGGATAAGAAAAGTACAGGCGCGGCTTGTCGCTGTAATGATGGCGGTCGAAGAAACGATCGGATCCGGTTCCCCACAGCAGCCACTGCACCGCGCGGTCGACGGAGCCGGTGGCGAGATAGCTGGCGCGAAGGCCATCGGCGGCCGTGCCGGCGCGATCGGTTTCGGCGCGAATGGACGTGGATACCGAAAGTGCGATGGCGGCCAGGGCGGCCGAAACCCACAGGACGGTGAGTAAGGCTCCGCCGTGCTGATTATTGGTCGTCATAATACTTCAGCTCATCGAAAAAACGATTGACGTACAGCGGCGCGGTGATCGAGACCTCCGGCAGGCGGTTGGGATCGGGCGTGGCGGGAGCCATCTCGATGTGGACGGCCGAGGGCATGTTGGGATCGCTCCACGCGTCCACCCAGCCGCCTCCGCGAAACTGCGTATCCGGATTCATCTGAAAGTAAGAAAATCGGCAATACGCCAAATGGGTGGCGGCGACGAAGGGCTGCCCCGATCCCTGCAAGGCTACGCTCTCGGCGCAAAACGCGCCGGTGCTCGCGGGGCCTCCGTAGAGCCGCTCATTCACAATCAGCTTCACGGTTCCACCGACATCCGGCGCAACTTGGTATTCGACGATGTGGGGAGCGCCGCGGGTGCCTTCGGCGATCGAATACGTGCTCACCATCTCGAGGGCCGAGGCGGTTCCGCGAAAAGCGAAGGGGCTCAACGCGCCGGAACATCCGCTGCGGGCCGGCATGGCACCGGCGAGTTGCAGCGAGAGGATCCGCTGTACTCCAAGCGCGCGGCGATTCTGGTCCAAGCGGGTCTGCGTACGGTTCAGGGAAAGCAGGCCGCCGCGCATCGCCATCAGCATGCCGGTGGCGATGGCCGCCACCAGCGTGATGGAGATCATCAGCTCCATCAGCGTGAAGCCGCGCTGCGATCGGCGCTTCACTAGATGCCTTCCCCACTGGGCAAGAGCGCCCGGCGATAGCCTTCCAGTGAAAAACTGTGGCGCGTGGCGCCATCCATCCACCAGATTTCGAGTTCAATGCGGTCGATCACCCAGTTGCGATCCGTCGCTTCTGGAGCGGATTCGATGGGCGTGACACGCGCCCGCCAGCCAGCGGTCATGGCCCCGGCTTCGGCTGCGGTAAAGGCCCCGCCGAGATCGGTTTTGCGGATCAATCCGTCGTTGACCAGAAGCTCGTCCATCTTGGTGCGCGCCAGAATCACGGCGCGATCGGCCTGGGTCAGGCGGATGACGTTGCGGGAGGACGCCGCTAAGGCATCCAGGATCCCAGCCACGGCGATGCCCATGATCATGGTGGCAACCAGAGCTTCAAGGAGCGTGAACCCGCGCTGCCCGCTTTTGCTTACCGCCAGGCTCACTGGGCAGCTCCTTGCGCCAGAACATCCGAGCGCGGGGATCCCGTAATAGGATCAACGCTGACCAGCCGCCTGCGCCCCTGGAGCGTCGAGATCTCGACGCCGATCCCGGGCACCGAACCGCCGGGATAGAGCAGAAAACGTCGCGGTTCGCCCGGATCGAGTGTATTGGGCAAAGCTGGCCGCACGGAAACGATGCCGACTTGCGCGGGGATGTCCAGACGGCGCGAAAAGCTCAGATCGGCTGTGCGGCTCAGGAGTGTGTTCTCACGGGGAGAAATGACCACCTCGACAGCCTGCTGGCGGCGGTCGGCATGATCGAGCGCGATGTTCAGGAAAGAAACAATGGCGTCGGAGGTGGAGCGCAGCCGCAGCGTATCCAGTCCGGCGCTGACCGCGGGGAAGCTCACGGCAGCGATCATGGCGATGAGCGCCACGACGATGAGGGCTTCAATGAGCGTGACACCCTTCTCATTTTTCCGCGCACAACGGATCGAGGCGGCGGCACAGTGATTCACGTGTTACTTATTGCTCCAGCTAACGATGTCCGCATTGGTGCCATCCCCGCCCGGCTGGCCGTCGGCGCCGAGCGAGATGACATCGGGATCCTCGCCGTGATCGCCCGGGTATTTGTATTCGTAGGCGCGGCCCCACGGATCGAGCGGAACATCTTTCGGAAGATAGGGACCGGCCCAGTTGGGCATTTCGCCCGGCTTCTCACGCAGTGCCTGCAGGCCCTGCGTGGTAGGTGGATAAACGCCAGTATCGAGTTTATAAATCCCCAGCGCGTTCATGAAGGAGCTGATCTGCGCCCGGGCGGTAGTGCGCTTGGCGCTTTCCCCCTGGCGGATGACGTTTACCGTCACCAGCCCGGCAATCAGGCCGATGATGGTGATCACTACCAGCATTTCAATCAGCGTGACACCTCGTTCGGATTTCCTGCGTTTGGTTTTCATTTGGCTGGTTTTCATATGGCGCTTTCAGATAGCGATGTCGTTGATGCTGGTGATAGCCAGCATCAGGCTCATGATCAGGCTTCCTACCACCAGACCCATCACCAGGATGATGAGCGGCTCAAACAGCGCCGTGAAACGCCGGATGGCGGTTCGCGTTTCGCCGTCGTAAATATCGGCCATGCGGTTGAACATGGTATCCAGATGTCCGGTCTCTTCGCCAACCGTCAAAAGGTGACCAGCCAGCGGCGGGAATTCCCCGGCGCGGGTCAGCGGCCCGGCGATTCCCTCGCCCCGCTTGACGCCTTGCGCGACTTGCTCCAGCGTGCCAGACATGCGGCGGTTGTTCAGAATGCCGCGCGCGATGCCGATCGATTGCACCAATGGCACGCTGGCGGCCACCAGAGTCGACATGGCCCGAGCGAAGCGGGCGGTTTCAGCCTTGCGCAGAGCGTCGCCCAGCAGGGGCATCTTCAGGCGGATGGTATCCCACCACAAGCGTCCGGCCTGGCTGCGGATGTAGATCTGAAAAAGCACCACTGCAATAACCAGTGTCACGGCCGCCGGCAGCCAGTAATCCTGCACGATTTTACTGACTTCGAGCAGGATCAGCGTGGGTGTAGGGATTTTCATGCGCGGATCGGAAAAGATCAGGGCGAAGCGCGGGACCACGAAATTCAGCAGCACGAAGATCGATCCCAAGCCGACCAGAGTGAGCAGAATCGGATAAATAAGGGAGCTGACAATATAGCCGCGCAGATCGTCACGCGTGCGTTCGAACTCGGCCAGGCGGTCGAAAATCTGGGCCAGCGATCCGGACGCTTCGCCGGCGCGGACCATGTTGATGTAAAGCTCGGAAAAATGGGACGGGCGCGTGGCTAAACTCTCCGCCAGAGACTTGCCTCCCTTAAGGATGCGCATCACATCCAGCACTACTGCGCGAAAATCGCCGCGATTGGTGAGCTCCGCCACGATTGAGAGCGCGCGGTCGAGCGGCACGCCGGCGTTCAGCAGCGTGGCCAGCTCCTGGGTGAAAAACAGCACATCCTTGCGGTGACTACGGCCGAAAGCAGGAAGCTTGAGCTCGAAGCCGCCGCTCGACCCTTTACTAAGCCCGATATACACCGGGATCAAGCCTTGGCGGCGCAGCTCGCTGGCCACTGCCTTGTCGTTCTCGGCGGTGAGGGAGCCGGTGCGAGGCTTGCCATCGGAGGCTACCGCGCGGAAAAAGAAAGTGGTCGCCATCAGAATTCCTGAGTTACCCGGATGACTTCATCCGGCGTCGTCACTCCGCGGGCCACCTTGTCCCAGCCGTCGTCGCGCAAATTGCGCATGCCGTTGCGGCGGGCGGCCGCGGTGATGATGCTGGCGTCTTCATTCCGCATGATGATGGCACGCAGCTCTTCGTTCAGCTCCATCAGCTCAAAGATGCCGACGCGGCCGTGGTAGCCGGTTCCGAAACAATGCTCGCATCCTGCGCCACGGAAGGATGGCAGGCGGTCTCCGTTGGGCGCCGTAACTTCGCCCGCGGGCTGGCGGCATTCGGGACAGATCACGCGGACCAGGCGCTGGGCGAGAACCGCCACCAGCGAGGAAGTCAGCAGATAATTCTCGACGCCCATGTCGGTCAGACGGGTGATGGCGCTGGGCGCATCGTTGGTGTGCAGCGTCGAATACACAAAGTGGCCGGTGAGCGCGGCGCGAATGGCGATATCGGCGGTCTCCTGGTCGCGGATTTCGCCGACCATGATGACGTCCGGATCCTGGCGCACGATATGCCGCAAACCGCCCGCGAAGGTCAACCCGATCTGCGGATTGACGTGAATCTGATTGATCCCGTCCATCTGATATTCCACCGGGTCTTCGATGGTGATGATCTTCTTGTCGGTTTGATTGATGCGCTTGAGCGCGGAGTACAGCGTGGTGGATTTCCCGCTGCCGGTAGGTCCGGTCACCAGAAAAATGCCGTGCGGGAGCGAGGTGTAGTACTCCATGCGCCGCAGCATGTGATCGTCGAACCCCAGGCGCTCCAGATCGTAAAAGTCGCCGGCGGAGCGATCGAGCAGGCGCATGACCACGCTTTCGCCGTACAGTGTCGGGAGAGTTGATACGCGCAGATCCACTTCGCGCCCCAGCGTTTTGATCTTGATGCGGCCGTCCTGCGGCAGCCTTCGCTCGGCGATATTCAGGCGGGCCATCAACTTGACGCGGGAAATAATGGCGGCCTTCAACTCGCGCGGCGGCGGGCTTTGACTCGCCAGAACGCCGTCGATGCGGTAGCGGATGCGGAACTCTTTTTCGAACGGCTCGATGTGGATGTCGCTGGCGCGCTGCTCGACAGCCTGCCCGATCATGGCGTTGACCAGCCGGATCACGGGCGCTTCGCTGGCCATGTCGCGGAGGTGTTCGAGATCCTCCGATTCGCCTACCGGCGACGCGAGCTCGGCTTCATTCTTGGCCGTCTGGCCGTAGTAGCGGTCGATGGAATCGAGAATTTCCTGCTCGAGGGCGATTCCTGCCAGCACCGTCAATCCGGTGGACGACTCTACGGCGTTACGAGTCTCGAAATCCAGCGGATCGGCCATGGCGAGCGTGACCGTGTGATCGTGCAGCGCGACCGGCAAACAGCGGAACTGGCGCAGAAATCGGGGCGCGAGCGTTTCGAGCTCGGGCGAGACGGCGGGCGGACCATCGAGAGTGAGGACCGGAACCTGCAACTGCTCGGCCAGCGCCGCCAGCAAGTCACGCATGGCGATGAAGCCCAGGTCCACCATGATCTTGCCCAGCTTCTCGCCGCCGCGCTCCTTCTGGATATCCAGGGCGCGGGCAAGATCGTCCGGAGTAATCAGCTTCCGTTCGATCAGGATCTCGCCCAGTCGCATCAGGTTATCCGTAAAGACGTTAGTCTTCCGTGATTCGAATCACGGAATCCAGAGCGGCGCCTTTGGTTTCCAGCAGCTTTCTCTTCGAGGCTTGCACGGTGATCTGGACCGGTACGCCAGCGGCTTCTTCGAATGAGAAGCGTGGAATAATCACCGCGATGACCACCTGTTCGTCGAGTGGAATCGTTTCAAGGGAGGTGGCCGCGGAGACCAGCGCTTCCTTCAAGACCTTCTTCAACTGCGGCACGCGCTCGAGTTTCATCTTGCGCATCTGCACCAGTTCTTCCTTGGTCGGCAGCGGATGCATGATCGAGACCGGCGCGTTGACCAGGATGACTTCGGCCGTGAGCACCGCACCCACACCTTCTAAATAGACCCCGCGAGAGAGTCCGATCAAAGTACGGGTGTTGTCGGAGGTGAAACGTTGAAGCGTGGAGTCCAAGCCTTTCTCTGCAATTTCCATTTGGACCCGGTTTACGCGCGGGGTGTCTCCCGCCGCCGCATAAGCCGCGGACACAAGCGTCACATAGATAAAGCTCAGAGGCAGAACCAGCGATTTCATGGTTGTCATGGCAATCTCCTAGCGAATCAGCACCGCGTTGCTATACATGTTCGCGACTTGCTTATCTCGCACTTCGAGTTGTTCATACATCGCGCGGACCTCCTGCATGTGTCGCGCCTCCACCTGGGAAACGGCTTTGTCCACAGCGGCATCCACCTGGGCTTGCGGGATTTCACTTGGCCGCATGGCCCCGTGCACCAGGATCGCGGCCGCCACCAGGACGCCCGCGGCGAAGGTGGGACTAAAAGCCCTCTGCCACCAGCGCGGCTCGAACACTTTGTCCGAGACGAAAGCAATACGCCGAGGCATCTCTTCCTCGCGCAGCATCGAGAGGGTGTCAAGCGTTAAGCGCAGCGTGGCCACCTCTTCGTGGCAGATCGAACAGGTGGCCAGATGCGCTTCTGCCTGGCGATGCGCGTCTTGACCGAGTTCGCGCAGCACGTAGGCCTTCCAGTCGGGTTTCGATTCGGGGGAGATACAATTCATGATTCACCTCGCAGAGCAGCTTTGTGCATGGGAGCTAGCGTTGCCTTGAGCAGATCGAGCGCCGTGTACAGGCGGGATTTCACTGTCGACACCGGGCACTCCAGGATATCGGCCATCTCTTCGAACTTGAAGCCTTGGTAGACCTTCAGCAGGACTGCCTCGCGCTGGTCAGCGCTTAACCGGCCTAAGGCTGTTTCGACCGCCAGGGACAGTTCCATGGGCAACAGCCGCGGATTCAGGTTATCGGGACGAGGTTCACCAGCCAGCTCGGTTTCGGGCCGCTTGCGCCGCAGCAGCGAAAACGCCTCGTTGTGCGCGATCCGGAACAGCCAGCCCGAAAATCGGGCCGGGTCGTCCAGTTTGGGCAGGCTTTGGTAGGCTTTCAAAAACACTTCCTGGCTCACATCCATGGCATCTTCACGATTCGAGACCAGCCGGAGGAGATAGTTATAGACACGCTTCTCCCATCGGGAAATCAGGAGGTTATAGGCCTCCACATCCCCGCGCCGCGCTTTGGCGATCAGGTCTGGATCTTCGACTTCGCGGAAGATCAACTCATTGCTCCAATTTCTTGGCTCCGTTCGTAAAGACGCCGTAGGTAGTAAAAAAGTCGGACCAGGGCCTACGATTCGACTATAGCCCGGATTATGATGAATTCGGGCTATGTTCGCAGATCTCAAAGGCGCGTCCGGAAGGCCAGTGGCCTGGACCGTGGGGATTGCCTTCGGCGCTCTTGTGGCGGGTCTGGGGTTTCAGGTTTATCGGTGGTGGACCTACGTACCGCCCCTGGGATGCGCTTCCGGCATGGTGGGCAATCAGGGAGATCCGCGGCTCGGCTGCGTCCCCGGTGATCCTAGCCGGATCCCCATTGGCGGCTCCTTCGTTTCAATGACCGTCTCGCGCCCAATGCCATAATGCTTGTTGGCGACGAACGTGGCGGCACGCACTCGTGCGTGCCGCGTCGAGACTCCTCTCGACGCCGGATTACCTTAAATGACCCACCTCAAGCGCGAACTCGGACTGCGCGACCTGACCCTGTTTGCGATCGCCTGCATCGTCGGGCCGCGATGGATCGCCGTCGCCGCCAGCGCCGGGCCCGGCTCGGTGATGCTGTGGATCGGCGCGGCAGTGCTGTTCGCAGCCCCGCTGGGGGTCGCGGTCGCGGCCCTGATCCACAAATATCCCGACGCGGGAGGCCTGTATGCCTGGACCCGCCACGATTTCGGACCCTGGCACGGCTTCCTGTGCTTCTGGCTGTACTGGTTCAGCATCGCGCTGACGCTGCCGAACTCGGCCATGTTCGCCATGAGCATGAGCGCCTATGCGCTGGGCCCCAAGTTCGCGTATCTGGCCGACAATCAGACCTACGTCGTCATCTCGACCTTCGTCTCCATCTGGATCGCCCTCGGCACCAACATTGTCGGGATGAAGATCGGCAAGTGGACCGAGAATCTGGGCGGCATCACCGCGTGGATGCTCGGATTCCTGCTGGTAGGCGTCGGGGCGATGGTCTGGATGCGGCGCGGCAGCTCCACGCCCATGAGCACGCCAATGCACTTCGCCGTGGCGTGGAACTGGGACACGCTTGGATTCTTCGGCGCGATGGCCTTCGCTCTGAGCGGCATGGAAGCGATCGGCCTGATGGCTGCGGAAATTCGCCAGCCGCGCCGTACGGTGGTGCCGGCCACCTGGGTCGCGACGATATTTAATACGCTCTTCTATGCGGCCAGCACCCTGGCGCTGCTGGTTTTGATCAAGCCCGGCGCCGTCAGCGAATTGCACGGACTGGCCGACGGCGGCGATCTCGCGGCCAGCTTACTCGGCTGGCGCTGGCTGACGCCGCTGATCGCCCTTATCGTGCTGGTGAATTCGATCGGCGGCTGGGGAGGCCTGGGGGCGGCAGTGTCGCGCATGCCCTATGCGGCGGGCGTCGATCATCTCCTGCCACCGGCTTTCGCGCGACTGCATCCCAAGTGGGCGACGCCCTACTTGTCGATCCTGGTGTTCGGCGGCGTGGCGTCGGCGCTCCTGTTCGCCGTTCAGCTCGGCGATTCTCTTCGCGCGGCGTACCAGGCACTGCTCTCCCTGATGGTCCTGTCCGGGTTCATTCCGTATCTTTACTTATTCGCCAGCGCGTGGAAGGCGGGCTGCCGGGTGGCCGCCGTTTCGGGTATCGCCATGACCTTGCTCACTATTGTTTCGAGTGCCGTGCCCACCGGCGAGGTCCGGAGCTTGTGGCTGTTCGAAGGAAAACTGTTAGCCGGAACCGCGTTGATGATCGGCACGGCCTGGCTGGTCTATCGCATGGGCATGCGCCGCAGGAGGCACGTTACACTGTGACCTACCCCGATTCGGTCCGGTTTCTTTATGCTCTGGGCAACGAGATCAAATCCGCCAAGCTGGGCCTGGAGCGGATCCGCGCGGTGCTCGAGGCTCTGGGGAATCCCGAGCGCGCGTTTCGTGTGGTGCATGTCGCCGGGACCAATGGAAAAGGATCTACTTGCGCCATGATCGAGGCCGGACTTCGTGCAGAGAAGGGCGCAGCGAATGTTCCTACCGGCCTGTTCACTTCGCCGCACCTAATAGAGCCTACCGAGCGCATCCAGATCGACGGCATTCCCGTGAGTCCAGCGGATTTCGAGCGCGCGTTCAATATTGTGCACGAGACGGCCGAAAAACTCGACCTGGATTGCCACCCGACCTACTTTGAAACCGTCACGGCCATGGCGTTTTGGTTATTCCGGGAAATGCGCGTCCACACCGCTGTTATAGAAGTGGGGCTGGGGGGCCGCCTGGATTCGACCAACGTGGTGCAGCCTATCCTCACCGTGATCACGCCCATCGATTTCGACCACGAAGCCTACCTGGGCCACACCATCGAGGCCATCGCGGGCGAGAAAGCCGGGATTCTGAAGCCCGGCGTGCCGGCGGTATTTGCCCGACAGCGTCCAGAAGCGTTAGCAGTGCTTTTGGCGCGAGCAGAGCAGCTGCAAGTGCCCGTTACGCGCGCCGAATCCTTCGAAATTCGCGATCTGCACATCGACGCGCGGGGGTCGCGATTTTCGGGGCTCGTCTGCCCGCTCGCGGGCGAGCATCAGGTGGACAATGCGGTTACCGCGGCTCTCGCATTGCGCGTTTTAGGGGTATCCCCGGATGGGATAAAGGACGCCCGCTGGCCGGGACGCATCGAGCACGTATCGCCCAATCCCGACATCATCCTGGACGGCGCGCACAATCCCGCCGGCGCGCGCGCTCTGGCGCGTTACCTCGAACGTTTCTACGGAACCCGGCGGATCTGGCTGATTTACGGGGCCATGCGCGACAAGGCCATCGAGGAGGTCGCCGGGGTCTTATTCCCGCTCGCAAGCGAGCTTATTTTGACGGCTCCAGATACCTCGCGCGCGCTGCGCCCTGAAGCTCTCGCCGAATTCGCCGGGCGCGGACATACTGAGCCCACTGTGGAAGCCGCGATCGACTACGCGCGCCAGCATGCGTCTGACGAGGACGTCATCGTGATCACGGGTTCGTTGTTCGTTGTAGGCGAAGCGCGCCGGCTGTTTCTAAACACAACAGGCGGTCGCTGGCCGTCATGAAGAACCTGAGGAGCGTTGTCTGGAGCTGGATCTACGTCATCCCTCTGATCGTTCTTTCCACCGCTTGCTTCGGCGTCGTCAGCTTTGTGATTTCGCTGTTCGACCGCACTCCGCCGCGGCAGCTCCGGGTGGCGCGCGCCTGGGCCCGCTCCCTGCTGCGGATCGCGGGCGTGCACGTGACCGTCGAAGGGCTCGACCGCATACAGCCGGGCGGCAACTACGTGTTTGTCTCCAATCACGTCAGCTATATGGACATTCCGGTCGTCCTCGGGATTATCCCCGAGGAGTTCCTGTTCCTGGCGAAATCGAGCCTGTTCAATATTCCCTTGCTGGGCACGCATCTCAAGACCGCCGGGCATGTCATGGTGCCGCTCGAAGATCCGCGCTCGGCCATCAAGACTCTGCAGCACACCGCTGCTTTGCTTCGCGACGGCCGCAGTACGCTAGTTTTCCCGGAGGGAGGGCGCTCGGAGACGGGGGATCTGCGCGAATTCAAGGACGGCGCCGCGTTCCTGGCCATTCGAGCGCAGATTCCGGTGGTCCCGCTGGCGATGATCGGCCTCCGCAACATTCTGCGAATGCATACTCTCACCTTTCATCGGGGGAAGGTCACTTTACGGATCGGCCAGCCCATCTCCACGGAGGGAATGACCACGCACGATCGCGCGAAGCTCACCGCGGCCGTACGCCAGAAAGTCATCGAGATGCTGGATTGAATTTACTCCAGCTTCCAGAAGCGCAGCACGACATCAGCCGGGAATCGTTCACCTATGCCCACGAAGATCGAGCGCGTCAGCCAGGCAAGTTCCGGCTCCGAGGTTTCGAACTTCGGAGCGCTGCGAAAGTACACCAGGGACGGATCCACGGACTCGCCCTTCATGAGCCGCGCGGTGACTTCGGGGGGAGCGTGGCGAATGCCTGGATTCTGCACATAGATGAGCTTGCCGTCTTCGGTTTCAAGGGTGTAGCGCGTATCGAGCTCGGCCACGCCATCCGCGCGCACGATCTGCCAGTCGGCGCCTCCCGGCAAAACTCGTCCCTTTAATCCTGGGCCTTCGAAGGTGCCGCTCAGGATCGGAATAATCCGGCGTCGCCCTGCCGAAACCGGGCCGACGTCTAGGGGCGGACCGACCTGCACGCGCGCTTCGAAAGCAAAGACCAATTCAGGACTTTTTGCCGGTTCGATCATTTGGAGGTTTTGGAGAACAGGTTGAACAGGCCGCCCAGCGAGCTGCTCTTTTTCGCGATCTCGCCGCCGCGCACGCCCAAACGTTCCACCACCTGCGTCAGGCTCTTGCCGAAGGCCGTATTGGCAGGGACCGGCTTGCCCTCCATCAGGGCCTTTTGCACGGCTTCGTAATCGCTAGGAATGGCATCAAAGACCTCGGTATGGAGAGCGGTGCCGATCACATCGCGGCTGAGGCCGATCTCGCGCTGGTAGCGGTTCACCAGCAGCCGGATTTTCCAGCGGCCTACCCGGTTGGCGTCCATATAGGAGAGGGCCCTCTGGGCAGCCTGCAGCGCAGGCAGCTCATTGGTGGTCACCAACAGTATGTCCTGGGCGGCGCGCGCCTGGTTCAGGTTCCAGTCCCCGTACACGTTACCGGCGTCCAGGATGATCACGTCGTAGGCCCGCCGGGCATACTCAAGAATCGGAGAAGGATCGTTCAGCTCCGGCGGATTGTCGGTAATCAGCTCGGGCGCCAGCAGGACGTCCACACCGTTCACGTTGGTGACCATGGCCCGCCACAGATCGGCGTCCAGCTCATGGGCGCGCTGCAGCGCATCCAGAAAACTGAATACGGATTTGATCTTCAGCAAAAACGAAAGAGTGCCGGTGAGCGGATCCAGGTCCGCCAGCAGGACCCGCTTGGCGCCCATACGCTTCCAGTAGAAGGCCAGGTTGCAGGCGATGGTAGTAGCACCGCAGGCGCCTTTGGCAGGCATAACCGCGATGATCCGAGTGTTGTCGGCCGCGGGGTCCGGGGCGGGCTGGAGCCGGGCGATATTCGCCAACACCGTGTCCAGCTGCTCCGCGGTAAAAGGTTCCAGAAGGAAGTCCGCCGCACCCGCGCGCAGACAGCGCAGCATCAGATCCGGGTCGTTGGCGGAAAGCAGCGCCACGACTTGCACCGGGCTACCCAGGCGAACCATCTCGGCCAGCAGTTGGAGGGCGCGTTCCGGATCGGAAACCAGGTCCAGAAAAACCAGTTGCGGAGATCCGTCCCCCAGCGCGCTAGGGATGTCCCGCGGCGAAGGGTAGCTGTTGACAAAGTTGATGGAACTGCCCACCAGATGCGTTTCCAGCAATGGCGCCAGCTCCCGTACCATGCGTGAGTTGGGGCTGATGACTACACCACGCCTCACCACGTCCGTACGGGAATCACGATTTTGCATTTGGTCGCCTAGACCAGTTTGGAAAGCGTTCCAAAGAAGTAAATCGACTAGAAGTGATCATATCATGAGAGACTCCGCACCCTGCATGAACTACTTACTGAAGTTTGAGAGGGGTACTCCGGGTCAACGAGTACTCCGCAAACGGTTTAGTCCCAGCCCGGCAAATGAGACAGGACAAGTTATGAATATCACCACTAGCGGGAACCCGGCGATAGCCCCCGGCACGGTCACGCCCCCTGAATTCGCTAAATCCATCGCCATCTGCGACACCCAGCCGGTAACGTCGGAGGGCATCCGCAACCTGCTAAGGGGCGTTGCCGATCTGAAGTTCCTGTGCGCGCCGGAAACTCTGGCCCAGGCGACGGAGGTGGTCCGGAAACAGCATCCTGGCGTCCTGATTCTGGATAAAGGGTTCGGAATCCAGGCCATTCTGGACTGGCTGACCGAAATCCAGGGGGGCGACGGGACGCCGCTGCAAACCGGTCTGGTGGTGTGGGGCGTTTCAGTGACCGAAGCCGAGGCACTGCGCTTTCTGCAAGCTGGCGCCCGCGGAATCCTTCGAAAATCGGCGGGGGTCCAGGCCGTAGTCGCCTGCCTGCGCACCGTGGCGGCCGGGCGCAGCTGGATGGAAGACTGTGTGTTCCGCGATTCCACTCGCTCCGACCGCTATCCGCGCAGCGAACTGACGGCGCGGGAGCAGCAGGTGCTGGAGCTGGTGGAACAAGGCTTCAAGAACAAGGAAATCGCCACCGATTTGGGCATCCGGCCCGGAACCGTCAAGATCCACCTGAAGCACATATTCGAGAAAACCGGCGTGCGAGGCCGCTATGGCCTGGCGCTTAATGGCTTGCGCGATCGCGGCTTGGTTTCCGCACCGGCCTGATTCGCAGTCCGGGTAAGCGAGGTCCGTAAGCGATAGAATGGCCGTGGCATGGCCTCTCGCCTAAAGGTCGCACTGGTTCTTTGGTGCGGCACCGGCGCATTGTTACCTCTGCATGCCCAAAAGGTGGTCAGCGCTCGCGCCGGGTTGATTACCTACCTGCAAGGACCTGCCTACATAGATGGCAAACGCGTAGTTCTCAAGACCGCGCGCTTTCCGCAAATGCACGACGGAGAAACTCTCTCGACCAGGCGAGGCAGGGCCGAATTGCTCTTGTCGCCCGGCATCGTCCTCAGGCTGGCCGAAAACGCCCAGGTACGCATGGACGATACTCGCCTGTCAGACACCCGCATCACTCTCCAGCAGGGCGAGGCCCTGATCGAGATCGTGCAGTTGGCGGACGGCAACCATCTCCAGGTGGCGCTGGGAGAAACGGCTACCGAACTCGCCCGCCCTGGCTTGTACAGATTCGGGAAAGCCCAAAATGAAACAGATCAAAACACGTTGCGCGTCTACGGCGGGGAGGCATTGGTCCACGCTGGGCTCAAGACGGCGGACGCCAAACGCGGCATGGCAGTGAATCTCAACGCCGATCTGACCGTATCGCGGTTCGACCGCAAGCTTAAGGATTTGTTTCATGCGTGGGCGGCGCGCAGGTCCTTCGAGCTGTTCATGAGCGACCCGGAAGCCCGGCTGAAGCAGACCCACTGGCAGTCGGCTGGGAGTGGTTATGTAGAGAACAAGAACTTCGGTGTCGAGTTCCGGGCATTCACACGCCGCTTGCTGCCGGCCACACGCCCTGGGATCCCCTCAGCCGAACACCCCTAAATCGAGCGCGCGGCCTCCAGGCCGTGGCTTCATTCGTCTCTCTGCTATCCCTGGTATGCTGAGAGCGTTGTGCGCTCACTACTAGCCCTATTTACACTCATCTCCAGTTGCGCCTTGGCGCAGACTCCCCTGGTGAAAATCCTCTCCGACGAACTGGATCGCAACTTCACTGTTTTGAAGCAGAAGGGCAATCCAGCGCCGTACTTCATGTCCTACGAAGTCACCAGCACGGATTCCTACGCGCTGGTCGCCAGCCGCGGATCGCTCGAAACCCAGCAGCACAATCAGACGCGCTATCTGGACGTGACCGTCCGCGACGGAAGCCAGCAGTTCGATAACTATCACATGGTGGCGAATGAAAACCGTCCACGATTCACCGTAGCCACTCCGATCGCGCTGGAGGATGATGCTGCCGCCATCCGGCAAGCCGTGTGGCTGGCGACCGACCGTGTCTATCGCGGCGGAGCCCAGCGGCTGATCCGCCTGAAGGGCGACGAAAAGCTCCGCACACAGGCCGCCGACACCTCCGACGACTTCGACAAGGAAGATCCGCAGGTCTATTTCGCCGAGCCCGCGCCGCTCAAGTTCAATTCCAACGAATGGGCCATGCGCCTGCGCAAGCTATCCGCCGAATTTTCCAAGTACCCGGGCGCCTTGGATACCAGCGTTCAATTTGAGACGAAAACCGTCACCCAGACTCTGGTGAGCACCGACGGAACGCGCCTGGAATTCGGCCGTCCGTTTACGCGCATGATCATCGTGGCCAATGGCAAGGCTCAGGATGGGATGGATCTGACCACCATGGAGAGTTTCGAAACCGACGATCCGGCCAAGCTTCCCAAGGACGCCGAAATCCTCGCGGCGGTGCAGAAGGCGGGAGCCAATCTTACGGGCTTATTGGCCGCGCCTCTGGCCGAACCCTATGTGGGGCCGGCGATTCTTTCCGGACGCGCCTCCGGCGTGCTGTTCCACGAAATCTTTGGGCACCGCATCGAGGGTCATCGCCAGAAGGATGAATCCGAAGGCCAGACCTTCACCAAGTCCATCAACATGCCGGTTCTGCCGGATTTTCTCAGCGTGATCTTCGATCCCACCCGCAAGCAGTTCGGCGATGTGGCACTGAATGGCTACTACCTCTATGACGACGAGGGCGTGAAGGCCCGGCCTGTCACGGTGGTCGACAAAGGAATTCTGAAGACGTTTCTGCTCTCGCGCTCGCCCATCCAGGGCTTTCCCAACTCCAACGGTCACGGCCGCAAGTCTCCCGGCAACGAAATCGTGTCGCGGCAATCCAACCTATTCGTCGATTCCACCAAACAGGTGAGCGACGACGAGCTTCGCCGCATGCTGATCGCGGAGGTTAAGAAGCAGAACAAACCGTACGGTCTGTTCTTCGATCAAGTGACCAGCGGCTACACCACTACCGGCCGCCGCGGGCTGCAGGCCTTTACCGTCGTCCCATTGGTGGTGTATCGGGTGTATGCGGACGGCCGTCCCGATGAACTGGTTCGGGGCGTGGATATCGTCGGCACCCCACTGGCGAGCTTCGCTAAAATTGTGGCGACCTCGAACCGCATGGAAGTGTTCAACGGAATTTGCGGGGCCGAATCCGGAAATGTTCCGGTAGCCACCATTTCCCCCGCGCTGCTGGTCTCAGAAATCGAAGTGCAGCGCAAGGACAGCTCGCGCGACAGGCCTCCTTACCTGGCTCCTCCCTCCTCTATCAGCTCTACTTCGAGGGAGCTGCGCCCGTGACCTTTCGCTCGCTCAGCGTACGCGCCATGGCATTAGTGGCAGGACTGGTGGTGTCCGCGGCATGGCTGATCTCGCAAAGTCCGGAGATCCCGATTCCGGCCGACGAGACTCTTCTGAGGGCCATGCGCGATGAGTTGCAGCGATCCAAGCAGCTGGGGGTCGTAGCGGGGCAGGACGCACCGTATTTTTTTAGCTACACACTGACGGACGCCGAGTCTCTGCGGATTTCCGCTTCGCAGGGCGCCGTGGTGAATGTTTCGCGGAGCCGTTTCCGCTCGCCCTCGGTTCAAGTTCGGGTGGGGAGCTACGATTTCGACAACACCGGCCACATTTACAGCGGAATCTATTCCGGCTCGCGGTACGACGGCAACTGGCCCCTGGACGACGATTACACGTCATTCCGGACCGAGCTGTGGCTTAGTACCGACCGGGCCTTCAAGACTGCCGTGGAATCCATGGCTCGCAAACGGGCATCGCTCAACAATTCGGCGGCTTCCTCGGCGGAGCCTCTGCCAGATTTCTCGAAAGTCACACCGGTGGTGAGTATCGGTAAGGTTTTGAAGTCGAAGATAGACGACGCCGCCTGGACGGCTCGAACCGCACGCATGGCAGCAGTGCTCAATGAGTATAAAGAGGTCCTCTCCTCCGGCCTCGAGCTGCAGCTGATTCAGGGCCCCACCACGCTGATGAATTCCGAGGGGACGGCCGTCCGCTATAACGACGACATGTATTGGGTATACGCCAAAGCCGAAGGACAAGCACCCGATGGAATGTTGCTGCACGATGCGGTGTCCATCCAGTCTCTGGATCTGGACAAGTTTCCGTCCGAGGCGGACATGCGCAAATCTCTGGCCGAAGTCGGCGAGGATGTTCGCGCGCTGGTGAAAGCGCCGGCGGGAGAGAGCTATGCCGGCCCTGTGCTTCTGGAGCCGCGCGCAGCCGCACAATTGCTGGCGCAACTGCTGGGTGATAATTTGCGCGTACCGCGCCGCCCGCTGTCGGATCCGGGCCGCAACGTCCCTTTCGCCCCCAGCGAATTTGAGAGCCGCATCGGCGGACGGGTTCTGCCGGATACCTTCGATGTGATCGACGATGCGACCCAGTCCTCTTACAACGGAAAAGCTCTTGCGGGATATTATCCGTTCGACATGGAGGGTGTACCGCCCAAGCCCGTCAGCGTGGTGGAAAAGGGCGTTCTGAAAAGCTTCCTGACCACGCGGCAGCCGATCCGCGGATTTCCGACCTCCAACGGTCATGCGCGTTTACCCGGTTCCTATGGCGCGTATTCAGCGGCGATCGGAAATCTGTTTGTGAAGTCCAGCGAGACAACGTCCATGGCCGACTTGAAGAAGCGTCTGATGGACTTGACCAAGATGCGCGGGCAGCCTTACGGGATGCTGGTGCGAAAACTCGACTACCCCTACTCGGCAGGTGGCGCGGAATTGCAATCGCTGGCGCAAGCTAGCGCGCAATCCGGTGGCTCCGCCCGTCCAGTGAGTCCGCCTCTGCTGATTTATCGCGTGTATCCGGATGGACGCGAGGAACTGGTTCGCGGACTACGGTTCCGGGGTTTGACCACGCGCACGCTGCGCGATATCCTCGCGGCTTCGACGGAGACCGAGTTATTCGACTTCGTCAATGTGGCGGCGCCACTGGCGATTCTGGGCGCGGGCGGGTATCTGGCGCCGGCCAGCGTGATTTCGCCGGGCCTGCTGTTTGACGAGCTGGAATTGGAGCCGCCGCAGGACCAGTTGCCCAAGATACCCACGGTCCCACCGCCCAACGCCCTGAATTAATGAGTCAGGCGCTTTTTCATAACTTATGCGCCTGCTGAGCCGCACCCTATTCCGCGAGATTCTGACCAGCGCGGCGCTGGGTTGCACGCTGTTCACCTTGGTCCTGTTCCTGGAGCGGGCGCGGCCGCTTTTTGAATTCCTGGTACGCGATTCCGGGTCACCCAAGCGGGTAGCTTACCTGTTCGCCCTGGTGCTTCCGCAAGCGCTTCCCTATGCCATTCCGCTGGGAGTGCTGGTCGCCACACTCATCACCTTGAGCCGCATGTCCAGCGATGGCGAGATCACCGCCATGCGGGCCGCCGGTGTTTCCGGCCGCCGCGTGGCTCCCCCCATTCTGGCCTTCGGTTTTCTGATGATGCTGGTGGCGGCGGCCGCCTCGCTGTGGCTCACTCCCTGGTCCATCCGCGAGCGCATCCGGATCCAGAACCAGCTCATCTCCGGCCAGTTGACCGCCGAGGTTCAGGCGCGCGTCTTTCAAGAGCAGTTTCCCAACTCGATCCTCTACATCAGCGATATCCCGTCCGGCAGCACCACTCGCTGGCACCGCATTTTTCTGGCTGACGTAACGCCCTCCAGCGACCGCGGGGATAGTCCGCGCGTGACGCTCGCGACCAATGCCATCGCCGTTCCGGACGCTGCGCAGAACCGCATACAGCTCTCGTTGAGCAATGCCAGTACCTACGATGTCAGCAAGGATCCGTCCGAGTACAAAGTGAGCTCCTCGCCCGCCCGCGATATCATCCTGCAAGCCAAGCGGAATGACAATGTCCCTTCCACGCCGGTCGCCGAGATGGACACGGGCCCGCTCTACAAACTCGCCTACGGCGGGCTTGCTGCCAACAAGCCCGATCGTGAGCGCATTCTCGAAGCCCGCATCGAATTACACCAGCGCCTAGCTCTGCCGTTCGCCTGCATGCTGCTGGCGCTGACCGGCATTCCCCTGGGGGTCGGATCGCGGCGCGCTGGAAAGTCCTCGGCGTACGTGCTGACGGTGGCGCTGGCCTTGCTGTATTTCACAGGGCTGATAAACGCTATCAATTTCGGGCGGCAAGGAGCCATACCGGCTGGCTTAGCGGTGTGGATTCCCAACGTGGTGTTCGCGATTCTTGGTTTTTCATTGCTGACGCGCCTGGAGGCACCCGGGGATCGCGACTACATCGGCCGCCTGGCCCGGCTGTTCCGCTCCGCGAGCCGCAGGCCGCAGGAGAGTATTCCGCGCCTGCTCGACCGGTTCCAGCGAAGGACATGGAAGTCGCGCTTTCCTCTGCTGCCTCAGGTGCTGGACACCTACCTGCTTTCCAGCTTCCTGTTTTACTTCGTGCTGTGGCTGGTGAGTTTCGTGCTTATGTTCCACGTCTTCACGTTCTTCGAGCTGCTCAGCGACGTTATCAAAAATCATATCCCCATGAGCCGCGTGTTCACGTACTTGTTCTTCCTGTCGCCGCGCTTGATCTACCGCTTCACGCCCGTGAGCGTACTCACGTCAGTCCTGGTGGTTTTCGGCGTGCTGACCAAGAACAATGAAGTCACCGCGTTCAAGGCCTGCGGCGTAAGTATGTACCGGCTGACGGTGCCGGTTCTGGCAGGCGGGCTACTGCTCAGCGGCGGCTTGTTCGCCTTCGATCATTATTGGGTTCCGGACGCGGATCGAATCCAGGACGCGATTCGGGCCGAGATCAAAGGCCGGCCTGCACAGACCTATCTCGATCCTAGTAGAACCTGGTTCTACGGTCTGGAGGACCGCATTTACAATTACAAGTATTTCGATCAGAAGGCCAGCGTGATGCTGGGCGTGAACGTCTTCGAGATCGATCCAGCGACCTTTAGGTTGAAGAAGCACATCGCGGCGGAACGCGCCCGCTGGGAACCTGCGTTGAACGCCTGGGTCTTCCAAAACGGCTGGAGCCGGGACCTGAGCCGCGACACGAAAGGCGATGAATCGGCATCGGTCTTCGACTTCGGGGGGGCTACCCACGTGTTTCAGGAACTCAAGGAAACACCCGACTACTTCGTGAAGGAAGCCCTCCAGTCGAGCCAGATGAACTTTCTGGAATTGCGCTCCTATATCCGGGAGCTGAAGCAAAGCGGTTTCGATACGATCCAGCTGCAGGTGCAGCTGTATAAGAAATTCTCCGTGCCCTTGTTGGCGTTCATCCTGGCCCTGGTTTCCGCGCCGTTCGCGTTTCTGGCCGGCAGCCGCGGCGGGATGGCGGGCATCGGCATGAGCTTCGTCATCTTCGTCGCCTACGTTTCGGTCGACCAGTTTTTCGAGCAGTTGGGAAACTTGAGCGAACTGCCCCCGCAGCTGGCGGCGTGGTCGCCGGATGTGGTGTTCGCACTTGTGGGACTATATTTTCTGGCCCGCATGCGCACCTAGGCGTGCGGTGTTAGGGGGATTTCGGGAACATGACTGCATCGCAATCTGCTTCGGTCGGGCGGACGCGGCCCTTCACCGGGCAGGAATATATCGAGAGCCTCCGCGACGGCCGCGAGATTTACATCTACGGCGAACGCGTCAAGGACGTCACCACCCATCCGGCCTTCCGCAATACGGTCCGGATGCTGGCGCGTCTGTATGACGCCCTGCATGACGAGCGCAAGAGCACGCTGTGCACGGATACCGATACCGGCAGCGGCGGCTACACCCATAAGTTTTTTCGCGCGTCGCGCAACGCGGAAGACTTAGTCGGCGCGCGCGATGCGATTGCCGAATGGGCCCGAGTCACCTACGGCTGGATGGGTCGCAGCCCGGATTACAAAGCTGCGTTCCTGGCCACTTTGGGCGCCAATTCCGGCTTCTATGCTCCATACGAGGACAACGCCAAGCGCTGGTACAAGAAGGTACAGGAGGAATGCACGTTCGTCAATCACGCGATCGTCAATCCGCCGGTGGACCGCAATAAGCAACTCGAAGAAGTCCGCGACGTGTATATGCACGTCGAAAAGGAAACCGACGCCGGCCTGATCGTGAGCGGCGCCAAAGTGGTGGCCACCACTTCCACCCTGACTCATTACAACTTCATCGCCAACAATGGCGCGCTACCCATCAAGACCAAGGATTTTGCCTTCGTCTGCATCGTGCCGACCGATGCGCCCGGAGTGAAACTATTCTGCCGGCCGTCTTATGAACTGGCGGCGGCCGCCACCGGCAGCCCCTTCGATTACCCGCTCTCCAGCCGCCTGGATGAAAACGATTCGATCATCGTCTTCGACAAAGTCTTCGTACCCTACGAAAACGTGTTCGCATACGGCGATATCGACAAAGTCAACAATTTTTTCCCGCGCTCGGGATTCCTGCCCAGGTTCATGTTTCACGGCTGCGTGCGCCTGGCCGTGAAGCTCGATTTTATCGCCGGGCTGCTGCTCAAGGCGGTGGATGCCACCGGGACAAAAGAATTCCGCGGCGTGCAGGCGCAGGTCGGCGAAGTGCTGGCATGGCGCAATCTGTTCTGGGCCCTGACCGACGCCATGGCGCGCGCTACAGTCCCGTGGACGCCCAGCCACGTGCTGCCGAACCTGGACTACGGGTTGGCATACCGCGTGGCAGCCAGCACGCTCTATCCGAAACTTAAGGAGATTGTCGAGAACGTTCTGGCCAGCGCGCTGATTTATCTTCCCTCGCATTCGAACGATTTTAAGAATCCGGAGATCCGCAAATATCTGGATCAGTATGTGCGCGGCTCAAATGGTTACGGCGCTGAGGAACGCGTCAAACTGATGAAGCTGATGTGGGATGCCGTCGGCACCGAGTTCGGCGGGCGCCACGAGCTCTACGAGCGCAACTACTTCGGGAGCCACGAAAGCATCCGTTTCGAAGTATTAATGGTGGCCGAGGCGCTGGGCCAGACAGCCAAGTACAAGGGCTTCGCCGAGCAGTGTATGTCTGAATACAACCTGGACGGCTGGACCGTTCCAGATTTAATCAACCCCGACGACGTCAGCATCGTGATGAAGAAGGCCGCCGGCAAAACCTAGGATCATTTACCGGCCCTCGCGATTCCTATTTCTTCGATGCACTGGGGTTCGCGAGATTGACGCCCGCTTGGCCGTTCGCATCCACAAAATTGCGATTGTTCTCTTCGCAGATATATTCCGCGATGGTCCAGTTGCGGTGCCGTATCAGGTTGCGGGTACCCATCGAGTAGGGCGCGGTCAGCGCCTCGGGGTCGACGATGGTGGTCTCAATGCTCATCGTATCGGGCGCGGTCAGGCGAAAGCGCTCCACGATTTTCATCTTGTCGCTGTAGGGAAAGTTAATTCCGCGCGGAATCTGCTCGAATCCCACGGTTTCCGCCACCAGCGTATCGCCCTCCCAGTGTCCGATGGAGGTGCCATAGAAGTTCGGGTCCGGATCCTCGGGCAGCGGGCGCCCGTCGGTATAAATGTGGCGGATCTGATTGTAAGCCTCGATCACGATGGTGACCTGTCCCGGCGTCATCAGGAATTCCATCGGATAGGGTTGGCCCATAATCCCGGGCATGCCGGGAGGCAAACAGTTGGCGGTAGACCCATCTTCCGCAGCGGGACTCTTCGCCGCCTTGGCGGCATATTCGGGCGTAAGCGAAGGTCCGGCTGCCCGGCCTGGCCCGCCGCGCCCGCCTGCTCGCGTTGCGGGTGCATTGCCTGCTCGACCCGCGGCTGGAGCGCCGGGCGCACCTGGTCCCTTCGCCGCGGCAGCCCCGCGGCCGCCTCCGCCTCCGCCGCCCAAACCAACTTCCCAAACACCGGTGAAATCCGGGAGCTTGGAAAGCGCCGTCCAATCAGCAGCAGTAGGAGCCTTGTGTACAAATTTCTGACCGACTGCGACCGGGGTGAACGCTATTGCAGCCGCAAGGAGTGTAAAACCAATCGGAGGTGTTCTCTTCATAATTGCTCACATGTCGGGCGACAAACGAGGCTCCCCGGGTTCCAGCCAAATTCCCGGGCCGCTGCTACCCATTAGAATTAGAATACGCCTCATGCACCGCTATCTGCTCCATAACGACGAAATTCGCGACACCGGCGTACAGGACCTTTCGGCTGGACAGGTGGGATTGCTCAACGGCTGGGGTGTTTTCTCCACCATCCGCGTTTATGACGGCGTGATGTTCGCCTGGGAACGCCATTGGTCCCGGATGTACACCGATGCGGCCCGCATGCGCGTGCCGTTTCCCCCGGATCGGGAGTGGCTCACACAACGCCTGCAGCGCCTGATGGAAGCCAACTTGCCGCATGCCAACCCAGCCTGGAACGCGACGCTGCGCGTGGCCGTGGTCCGCAACCGCGGCGGCATGTTCGAAGGCCCCGGCCCCATGCGCGAGTTCGATGTCATCGCCTTCACCGCCGATGTGAACCGATGGGGAAGCACCGTAAAACTGGGCTTGATTCCCAATGCGCGGTATGCGGCCAGCGAGTTCGCCGGCACCAAGAACCTCTCCTGGTCGGAGAATCTCGCCTGGTATGAGCGCGCGCATGACCAGGGACTGGACGAAGTGGTTCTACTGAACGAGCGCGGCGAAGTGTCGGAGTGCACCTCGGCCAACATTTTCGCGGTCTTTCTCGAGGCGCAAGGCGCGCAGGTCTGGACGCCTCCGTTAGCCTCCGGATGCCTCCCGGGAGTGACCCGGGCGCTGCTGCTCGAGGAAATCCGTGTGGCCGGAGCGCAAGTCGGGGAAAAGACGCTCTTGCCCGCGGATCTGGAAGCCGCCGACGAAATCTTCATCACGTCCACCACGCGCGAGCTCCTGCCGGTGGTCTCCGTGGAAGGCTTGAATCTCCGGTCGCACGGACGCCAGAGCGTCAGTGTACGCGAGCAGCTGAAGAAGGCCTTTACCACTTATGTCGAAAAGTATGTTGCTTCGCGAAGGCGCGCCGATACAATCGTTTAGCACCGCATGCGATTAGCTTGTCCACACTGTGGGACGCGCGACGCGCGGATCTCCCGACCGCGCGGATTGATGCAACGTCTTAAGGGCTTTTTGGGAATTTCAGCGCTGCGTTGCCAGCGCTGCAGCAACCGCTGGGAAACCAGCGTCTGGTCCAATGGATCCTGGAGATATGCGCGCTGCCCCCAGTGCTACCGTCAGGAGTTGACGAAGTGGACGATCCATCGCTATAACCCACGGCGATGGACGCGCCTTTTGTTGCGCCTCGGCGCTGCTCCGCGGCGCTGCCCGGCTTGCCGCCGCAATTTCGCCAGCTTTAAGCCGCAAAAGGAAAGTTTCTCCTGGAATCACCAAGTTCGTGCCGAACCGGTTCGGGGAACAAGCGACAAGACGGCCGACGGAGTGCGTGAACAAACCCCGCCCGTGGAGGGATCCGGAGAACAGATGCCTTAACTGGCCGCACGCGAAGCGTGCAGTGGGGCGGGCGGGATAAAAAATGGTTCCAAGTGACCCTCCGGCAGCTTGCTCTCCGACCGGCATGCACGGTCAGAACGTGGCATCCGGTTTGGCGAAACGTGAGCCCTTTGCTCCCCGCCGCTGGTTTTGGCCAACTGCGGATCAGTGCGCAGGTGCGCGTTTGCTGTCCATACCAGTAGAAGCCCGTTTCTCGATGCGACCTTTCACTCTACAGCACCGAGGACTGGCCTCACGACCGATCCCCGTAACTGCATCGACGTTCCCGGTCTACATCTTCGAAACGATCCTCAGATCTGATCCGGCCCGTTCGGCTACGTACTCCCGCCCCCGCTCGGTCTTTTGTGACCCTGCGGGGCACGATCTGCGTACCTAACCCGTTGCCTGACTCGATCTCAGGACTTATCGCTCGCTTCCGGACTTCAGCTCCCCTCCGGGATCTCTCGATCCTTCGGGATCAAAGCTCTCGATCCAGCTTCGAACAATAAAACTTACCCTTGCAGGTTGCCCGATCTTCCTTCGCTCCCCGCAGCGCGGCAATAATTTTACTCATCACTCAGCGCTTCGGATCATCGGTCCAGATCCGCTACTTCCTGCCAGGCTCGCTGTCCTTCGAACCTCTTGGAACCACAGTCATCATGCCCTGAAAAGGTTTCGCCGTCAATAACAAAATAGCGCTTTCCTCAATAAATAACTCACTTCTTATGTGTAGTTTAGGAGCGCTAGTCCGTGGATGCTTTGTGAATAAAGCAAGCCAGCAGGATTCTGTTTTTGGGGATGCAGGGAGTCAGCCGCGGCGGGCTGGAGTCATGACCAAATCCAGAACCTGGGCCGTATCCAGCGGCTTAAGATCGGTTTGAGCTAATGCCACCAGGCATCCGATCTGCTCGCCCACGGTGGTGAGGAGTTCCATTTCTCCGCCGGAATGAAAATGCGTCTCGCGATGCTGTACATTGATGACGCCGGCTACGTGATCGCGGACGATCACAGGAGCCGATAGAAACGCCTCGTAAGTGTCTTCCGGCAGGCTGGTGAAGAGCTTAAAACGGGGATCGCCATAGGCTTCCCGGGAAATCGCCAGCAGGCGTCGCTCGCGCGCGACCCAGCCCGTGAGACCTTCGCCAAAGTGCAAGCGGACCTTGCCGATCGTTTCCGGACGCGGATTGTTGGAGGCGCACAGCACCAGTTCCGGCCCCTGTAGCAGATACAGCAAACAGGAATCGCACTCCATGAACTCGACCACCAGGGAAACCACTTCCTGTACAGAGGCGCCCAAATTCTTTTCGCGAACCATGAAGCGGCTGATCTTCTGCAGCAGACGGAGTTGTAGCTCGGTATTCTCGAGCCGCGATTCCAGATCTTTCACCCGGGACACAGTGCCCTTATTATGCCAGATCCCTCTGCGAGCGGATGCCAAATAATCCGCTTCATATGGGGCGCTTCATGGGAATGATCCCGCTGTACGGTTTTGGCATGGCGGTGAGTTTGCTATTTAGGATGCGGATCATAAGAGTCATCTGGCGGGGGATACCGGGAAGCCATTCGAAAATTACAGCAGGCGCTGCGGGCTAGGGTATAATCCCCAGTTGAATCGGTTGGAAGGCACGTAACGGATTCCAGTTAGCTGATGCTGGCCAGATTTATCCCGGTGTCCTTGGCGTTGGCGCTGTCGCAGGTGTCGCTGCGCTTCAAGGACGACGATGGCGATATGGCTCGCCGTCTCAAGGTTAGAGAAGCGGGCTCCATGCGGGAACTCTACGATCGCTACGGCCGGCTGGTGTACTCGCTGGTTCTGCGGACCGTGCGGAATTCGGCAGCCGCTGAGGATCTTGTTCAGGAAACGTTCCTCCGGGTTTGGAACCGGATGCCGGGTTTCGACCAGGAACGCGGTGCGCTGGGGCCGTGGGTGCTCGCGGTGGCGCGCAGCCGGGCCATCGATTACTTGCATGCCGCGGACGGAAAGAGGCAGGCCGGCGCGCTTGAGCTGGATCGGCTGGAGCATCCCGGCCAGTTTTGCGGCTTCGAGGATGGCGCTTTGTCGCTGGACCGCGCGCTGCGGCTCAAAGACGCGTTTGAGAAGCTGACTCCGCAGCAAAAGACGGTGCTGGAATTCGCGTACTTCGAGGGCCTTTCGCAAACTGAGATGGCCGAGCGCATGCAGCAGCCGCTGGGCACCGTGAAGACCTGGATCCGGTCGGCGCTGAAGATGTTGCGCGAACAACTGACCCAATCGGCGGCCGTATGACCTGCCTATGACTTGCGAGGAGCTGCGCGACAGCTACGAGCTTTATTCGCTCGGTCTGCTCGAGGGCGAGGAAAAGCGTGAAGTGGAAGCGCATCTTGAGCGGAATTGCGCGGTCTGCCAGAAGTACTTGCAGGATGCTTTGGGCATGAATGCACTGATGCTGAGCCAGGTGCAAGAAGTGGTTCCGCCCTCGCGTCTCCGGCGGCGGGTGATGTCCTCAGTAGGCAGGGAACGGGCTGGGTGGATTTGGGTCCTGGCGCTGGCCGCCGGGTGCTCGCTGATCGTGACTCTTTGGCTAAGCCTGCAGAAGCGCACCGCGGACCGCGAATTGACCAGCGCGCGCTTGATCCAGCAACAAGCGGTGGCCGAGCGCGACCGGCTGGATCAGGTCTTCACCTTCCTGAACCAGCCGGAAACACGCCAGATGAACTTCGGGCAGGGCCAGTCGACGCCACCTCGGGGCAACTTATTCCTGAACCCTCGCATGGGAGTCTTGCTGATTGCTTCGAATTTGCCGGCGCTACCATCAGGCAAAACCTATGAAATGTGGGTGATCCCGAAAGGGGGCGAGCCGCGTCCCGGTGGGCTATTCCTCCCCGGACCGCAGGGCTCGGCGATGCATATTTTTTCAGGAGTCGTGGATCCGAATGTGACCCTGACCGTCACGGTAGAGCCGCAATCGGGCTCTCCAGCACCTACATCGAACGTGCTTTTCTCCGCTGCGTTTTGACCACCAAGGGATTTCCCTTGGACATCCCGCAGATTCCTGCTAGTATCTAACTGCCCAAGAAGTACGGTACGAGGTTGCTGTTGGCCAGATTTCCCGGTGATTATGTAGTTGACAAAGCATTAGACTTCTTGTAAGCTTAATCCATGGGACGCCATGGACTAAGCCTGATAGAAGTCGAGCAAACCTTCGGCACAGAAGAGAAGTGCTTGACTTATGTGGCCGCTGCCCGGTGGCCTGAAGGCGTCCGCTGCCTCAAGTGCCAGTCCGACAAGGTTTCCCCCTTCAAGACGAACGAAACCACGCGGGAACGCTATTCTAAGAAGCTCCAGAAAGTGGTTGAGGTTCGCGTACCGGTCCGCCATCTCTACCAGTGCAACGCGGAAGGTTGCCGTCATCAGTTCTCAGCAATCGCGGGAACGATATTCACCGATACACATTTGCCGCTGTCCACGTGGATGAAAGCAATCGCTTTGATGGCAAACGCCAAGAAGGGCATTTCCGCGCTTCAGATGCAGCGCGATCTCGGTGTGAACTATCGGACGGCATGGCACCTTGAACACCGCATCCGTGAGGCAATGCAGAGCGAAGAAGGCTTGTTCGGTGGCACGGTGGAAGTCGATGCTACGTTCGTCGGTGGCCGCTACGATCCCCGCCGGAAACGAGCTGCTTATGATAAGCAGGCCGTGGCGGGCGTCATGCAGCGCAAGGGCGATGCTGGGCACTCCAAAGTGAAGACGTTCGTTGTACCGCGCGAGATAGCCAAGGTGATGACCGGCGTGATCCGTGACAACGTGGCGATAGACGCCGAAGTGATGACCGATGAGCACAAAGCTTACGTGTCACTCAACAAAAAGGGCTACAAGCACGACATAGTTTCCCACACGAAAGAAGAGTGGGTTCGGGGCAGCGTTCACACACAGGGAATCGAATCGTTCTGGTCGCTATTCAAACGCGGCGTGATAGGCAGCTTTCACCAAGTCAGCGTGAAGCATCTCCACCGCTACCTGAATGAGTTTTCCTTCCGCTTTAACAATCGTGAAGCTGAAGACATCTTCGCAATGATCGTTCTACGGTTGGTGATAGGGAACGCGCTGCGTTACGCGGCGCTCACTGGGCCGATGTTTTCTTACGACGAGCCTTCTTGCGCTTCGGAGTAACCGGCTTCGGCGGGGTGCTGAGTAGCTTCGCCAGGATCGCGTCGAATTTGGTCTTTTCAACCCTCATTTGGCTGGTCCCTCCAGATCGAACACGTACACTTGTCGCAAACTAGTTTAACGTGCAATCCGTCAACACTTCTTTGCGGGGGTTCGGTCGTTTTCATACTCCCGTCACAGCCGCCATTTGTGCAGTATCCTAAAACCCCTAGGACTTCTTCGATTGCCGAACTGTACAGATCATTGTCGGCATCTCCCCACTCCGTTTTAGGCCAAATCAAGATGGGACACAGGGTGGCCGTCCTCTTGTCAAACAGAGCGACAACTCGCCAGCCATAGCGGGCTCCTCTGCGGATGTCCGAACCATTCTGTTTGTATTTGTAAACTTCAACATTCGGGCCCGCTTGAACCCTCCACGCACTTGCCGCATGGAGATCCTTACCGATGGCCTCGAACAGCTTGTCGAGGTCGTCCTGAATGTGGCGATGGTCTTTTTTCCAACGGGCGACTAGGCTTTTAAACTGCGGGCTCTTGGTTGAGTCAACCTTGTGCGCCGCCACTTTTTCATAAACCGATGGCAGTACTGCAATCTGACATCAGACGTTGGAATCCAGGATTGCTAAGAAGCACAAAGTCGTCGATTACATCAGACAAGTCTACGGAACGCCCTCGCAGATTCTCAACGCACTTGCCAAGCACGGGAACTTGGCTTAGGGTCACGATTTCATCGGATTTCCCAACGCTGACTAATAGCCTGTGCAGTTGTTGCAGTTGAATCGTGAGGCTTTCGCACTGCTCGGGCGTCATGGCTTGAATTTTTTCGGGCGTCACAATCGTAACCAGTCGATCAAGGCCATTAGATAGCTCGATCAGGCGATACGCAACCACAGCTAGATTGGTTGTCGCTTTTGCCAGGAACGCATAACCGAGTGTTTTCTCGGTCTTGCGCTCGATCTCGTCAAATGTAATTGCGTTGCTCATACTATACCCATCGCACTTATGCGGCCAAAAACCATTCGCTCGAAAACCTTAACTGAGGCATCCAAACCCTTGTACGAGTACTGGAACCCGTGTTACCGTAGAATCATGCTCTTAACAGCCTCATAGGAGGGTGACAGGCCGGTGCCTGGAGCCGACTTATAATCGGCAGATCCTTGCCTATGGGATAGCGGTTCGACTCCGCCACCCTCCAAAAAGATTATCAAAGCCTCAAGGTTGCTCGTGGGACTGGCGTGTGGGTGTGCCAACTTGCCAATACATTGTGTTCACAACCTCACATGTAATGTTGTGATGCTGTGTTCCCATATTTCCAATGTTAGTCTAACTTAGACTTACTTTCAACTTGATGCTTTTCACTAACTTGTTCAATCTACGGCACTTGGCAGAACAACCTAGTAGCTTGGTAATCATTATGTCCTTACCTATGAGTAAGATGCGTAACGTTGCGCATGGTTACGCAAGTTAAGTAAAGTTGAATGGTCTTAAGCACTATTGCCGCTTGATGCGCTCCCCGTAATCGCTTCTGTCACGTTCAATGATGAAGGTGGGAGGACTCCCTTGGGCCAGCGCGTCTCTCTTCGCGTCGTTTTGGTTCCCCGCATCCTGCCCAGCTTGATCCGTGCGTGTCTCGGCTTGGGCGTCCCTGGAACTGGCCGCGTCCCCCCGGTTTCGGGTTCCAGTAGTTCATCTAGCGCGTGTTCCTGGGCCCACTCCGCAAGTTCTGCGACCTCGCGCGTCCCCGCCTTGGAGTAGATTCCCTTCAGGAGTTCATAAACCCGCTGGCGTTTGAATCCTAAACGTGCCACAATCTCAACGGGCCGTACGCCGTTTACGAGCAGCGCCAACACGTCGAGTTCTCGACCTGTAAATCCTGCAAACCCCACAACCAAATAGTAGGAGAGAAATGCCGACCTGTCACGCTTTATTGTTTGCAGGACCTCAATGCTTTGTCAACTACAGAGTCCCCGATTTCCCTTAGGCCTTGGCCTTGTCCTCACCGTATGTATGGCTGCCACGCGCCCGTCGTCGGCTATACGGGCTGGGTCGCCCGACTCCAGCCGATGGTGGGAGACTAAAGATTTCGCCGAACTCACAAAGACCGCGCATGCACGCCGTGCCAGTGGCGATTTTGCGGGTTTGGAAACGGTATACACGGAGGGTCGCCGGCGCGCCCAGGAGCTGGGGAATCTCACCCCACAAATCAGCTACCTGAGCAACCTGGAAACTACGCGGATGCTGTTATTGCAGTACGCTCCCGCGCGCGACGCCTACCTGCAAGCAAGTGCGCTGGCCGAGCGAGCGGGCGACTGGTCCGCATTAGGCGGCATCGCCTTAAACCTGGCGTTGGTCTATCAATGCATGGGCGATGCGGATGCCGCTCTGAGCGCGCTGGCGCGGGGAGAGTCGGCCATGGATCACTTGGACCGGAGCCGAGTACCGCCACCTTATAAAGCACAATTGTTGATGAGTCTCCGAAGCGTCCGCGCGGAGTTGCAGAACAACCCTGACGAACGCCGTCCCCTTGAGCCTCGCTTCCAGGATGCGATCGAGGCAGCCCGGCAGACTGCCGGTCAGGACGCGGAAGCCGCGGCATGGGATTTACTGGAACGGGAGAAGATAGCGGCCGGGGCTTTCAGGGACGCTGAAACCGCTCTCGGCCAATCCCTGGGCCTGCGAATCTCGTATTCGCCGCAGAGCCTGGGCTTTTCCTACGCGGCACTGGGTACGTTGAGGCTGGCGGAGGCCCTTCACACGGACGCTCAACAACGCCGCCGGCCGGCCCTCGGGGCGGTAATGAAACACGCCAGCCATTGGATCGGAATTTTGCCGGCCGCGGTCTCCTTGATGACCGGAGCCAATGTGATGACCGGAGCCAATGTGATGACCGGAGCCAATGTGATGACCGGAGCCAATGTGATGACCGGAGCCAATGTGATGACCGGAGCCAATGTGATGACGAGAGCCAATGTCGCCGTGCAACAGCAGATCTTCGACTCCTTTGTGGAGGCTTCCGCACGCGAGGCGTTGCGCACGGGCAGTCCGGATCGGGCAGCAGAAGCATTCATGGCGCTGGAGACAAACCGGGCCGCCGGCCTGCGGGAAAGCCGGGAACTGGCGCCGGTGTGGAAAAAGAAACTGCCTCCGGCTTATTGGGAAACTCTGGGACACCTGAACCAGCAAGAAGCTCTTGATTTAAATACTAACGGGACCATAGGTTCTGAATCTGAACGTCTCCATTTGGAACTTTCCGAAATGGAATCCGCAATCGGTGTCGGAGTTCCAGTGATGTTGGCCGAGAATTTTCGCACTCGGAATTCACTTATTCATTTCCAACACGGGCTAGGAGACTCTGACTTGCTACTCAGTTTTTACTTAGGCAAGCAGGAATCGTACCTGTGGGCCGTAACGTCAGGCAGGATCGAGCTACACAGACTGCCAGCCGAGTCTGAGGTTCGCGAGGACGTCCGAAAGTTTCGGGAGGCAGTGTTCAGCGGGGAGCCGTCAGGAGCGAAATTGGGCGCAGATCTTTACCAACGACTATTTGGTTCACTTGATCCGGCGGACGCTGCCAAAACTTCGTGGCTGCTTTCGCTGGACGGAGTACTGTTCGAGCTGCCATTCGCTGCGCTGGTAAGCGGACGCGAAAACGGGCAGCCAGTCTATCTAGCGGAACGGCATTCCACCCAGACGATCCCCGGCGCTCTCTTCCTCGCCGCGGAAGCGGCCTCGCCGGGCGGATTTCTGGGCGTCGGGGACCCGGTGTACAACTCGGCCGATCCGCGATGGAAATCAGGCTCGTCGTGGAAACAGAATGGAGACCAAGGCCGCAGCCAGTTGAACCGTCTGGTCAGCAGCGCTCGGGAATTGCGGCGAAGCTCGGAAAGCTGGCAGACCAATACCTTACGTGGGTCGGTGCGGATCCTGGAAGGAACCGCGGCCCAGCGGGAAGCCTTTGAAAAGGCGCTCACGGCCGCGCCCTCGACCATCCACTTAGCGACTCACGTTCTGAGTTCCCGGACGCGGCCCGACCAAGCATTTCTGGCCTTCTCTCTGGACGCCAAGGGTAATCCCGGGCTGCTCTCCACTTCCGAAATCGGCATGCTGCACGTACCCGGTGCGCTGGTGGTGATGACGGGGTGCTCCACGGGAACCGGCGACGCGCAGGCCGGCGCTGGCTTGCTCGGACTTCCGAGGGCCTGGATGATGGCGGGTGCACGCGCCGTGGTGGCCACAAATTGGCCGGTACCGGATGCCGACGGGGATCTGATTCCGGCATTCTACGGGCACCTCCGGAACAACTCCGCCGCAGAAGCGCAGCGCCGCAGTCAAGTCGAACAGATTCATTCGGGTACCTGGCAGTCTGCTCCGTCCTATTGGGCTGCGTTCCGGGTGGCGGGAGGCCGCCGGTGATTCGTCCGCGACGCCGGATTTCGCCCGTGGCGGCGGTACCGGAAGAACTCCAACCCAAGCCGCCACCGGGGTTGGTGGAGGCGGTTTCTTGCGACTCCTGCGGAGGGGCGGCGGGCGCAGCGCCCGCGCCTTTAAGGGCGTCTCCCAGGCTCGAAAGATCCGACGCGGAGCTCAATCAGACTAACGAGGAGACCGCGGATGTGAACGCGGGGTGGGTGGAACTGGTGGAGCGGATCCGCCTGGAGAAAACCGATGGAATGGAGGAGCTCTATCAACTCTTCTCACGTGGAATCCGGTTCTACCTATGCCGCCAACTGGGACCTCAGGAGCTGGACGATAAAGTCCACGACACCTTTGTGGTAGTAGTGCAGGCGATTCGGCGGGGGGAACTGCGGGAGCCGGAGCGATTAATGGGATTCGTACGCACCATCGTCCGCCGGCAGGTGGCCGCCCACATAGACAAGGTGGTGCATAACCGCCGCGAACAGGCGGAATTCGACTCCACCGCGCGGGTAGCGGATCCTCGCGGAAATCCCGAAGAGGCCGCCATCTTCCATCAACGCATCGGCCTCATCCGGCAGGTATTGGGCGAGCTATCGGAACGAGATAGGGAGATTCTCACTCGTTTCTATATCGATGAGCAGAGCCAGGATCAGATCTGTTCGGAGATGGGTCTCACCGAGACTCAGTTTCGCCTGCTGAAATCCCGGGCGAAGGCCCGCTTTGGCGAACTTGGCAAGAAGAAACTAATACACAAGAGCCTAAGTACCGTTTTTTTGAGAATTTCAAGGGGCGTATCCCACTAAGAAACAGACGTTCTACTTTGAAACGTAGCTCTTGCTTGATGCTCCGTTATGGGAATCCCGCTCGCCTCGAATCGATGCCTCCTGACTCACCCGAGCGATGAAATCCTTGAGGATTACGCATTCCATCGTCTGCCGGAGGCGCTGGTAGCGCATTTCGAAGAACACCTCCTGCTTTGCCCCAGTTGTCAAGATGCGTTAAGGGACATCGACCAGTTTGTAGCCGCCCTAAAGGCTTTGCCCAGACCACGGGCCGGCGCGACGCGGCCGCTGGGCGGGCGTGAGGTCCGGAAGAGTCTGGGGCCAATTCTCGCCATAGTCATCTTGGCGCTGGTGGTCCTGTGGAACCATCCGCAAGAGGCTTCCACGCCAGCCGCCGTAAGGCTCTCCTCGCTGCGCGACATGAGTCCCCCGTCTTCCGCACCGACGGGAAAGCCTCTTCGGCTAAGTTTCAACCTGCCGGATCTGTTGCCTCAAAAAGATTACGGCGTTGAGATAGTGAATGCGGCCGGACTACCGGTCTGGCAAGGAACAGCCTCGGAGATCGACGGGAAGCTAGTGGCGACGATGTCCAAGCCTCTGGGGAACGGAGTGTACTGGGTGCGGCTATACGGCGCGAATTCCAAGCTGCTTCGGGAATTTGGCCTTTCGGCAGAATAGAGTCAGAGCCTGAGTTCGTAACCCTCGGAGCGCATTCCCTCAATGATCCGGGAGCGGACAGCACCAACCTCTTCCGCCGAAAGCGTCCGGTCACCCGCGCCCACCGTGAGTCGATACGACAGGCTGCGGGCTCCGTCAGCGAGCGCGAATTCCCGTAGAAAGACAATCGATAGCAGCGTATCTCCAGCCAATGGCTCGATGGCAGCCTGCACATCGGCGATCAGCACTCGCGGCCCCACTACCACAGAGAGATCGAACGCACTCTCCGGAAAACGCCGCAGCGGCTGATAGCGAGCGGCTTCCGGCTGAAGCTGCATCAGACACGCGAGATCCAGGTCCAACACTGCGGCGCGGCCGCTTTCGACCATTCTGGGATGGAATTCGAACAGACGGCCAACCCGGGTCTCGCCATGGAGAACATCCGCGGCGCGGCGGGGATGCTCGTAGGATTGGGTAAGATCGACCGGGCGCACGGAAATACCGGGCAAAAGGCATTCCGCCAGGCGCTCCAGTTCGAAGAGGGAGGACGAACCGTCCTCCTTAGAGTAGAGAGCAGCAGTGAAGCGCGGGACCTCGCCATCGGGGTGAATCGCGCGGCCGATTTCGAACAGGCGGAACTGGTCGAAGTGGCGCGCGTTATCGTTAATGTTCTTCCATATGCCCGGCAGCAGACTGGTGCGCAGCAGATTCTGGTCCGCCACGATGGGGTTCGATACTGCCAGGTGTGCAGACAGATCCGCGGAAAAAAGACGCGCGGTCTCCTCGCTCACGAAAGAATAGTTGTGGACCTCGGTGAACCCCTGCGCCGCGGCCATCTGGCGAACGCGGTGGTGAAATTCTCGCTCGGGACTCGCCGGAGGAACGCGAGCAGGCGTCAGTGGGGCAACGGGAGGAATGGAATCGTAGCCGATCATGCGTCCGACTTCTTCCACCAGGTCGTCCTTGATGGAGACGTCCTTGGTAGCGCGCCAGCTCGGTACGAAGACCGAGAAAACGCGCGGGGCAATTTCTTCGACACCGAATTCGAGCGACTCCAGGATCCTGCGGACCTGGTCGCCGGGAATCGCCCGGCCCAGCTTGCGGTCCAGCCAATCGAGCGGAAGCACGACCGGAGCCGCTGCAGGCATCGGCCGATAGTTATCCGCCAGACCGCCCACCAGCCGGATTCCGAGAGAGACTTCCTGAAGCAGCGCGAAGGCCCGCGCCAGGCCGCGGATGGTGTTCACCGGATCCTGCGCTTTTTCAAACCGCATGGAGGCGTCCGTGCGCAGTTTAAGCTTCGCCGAAGTCTTACGTACGCTGGAGGCGTTGAAATTCGCACTTTCCAGAACGATGCGTGTGGTGGATTCGGAAATCGCGCTGTCCGCGCCGCCGATGATGCCGGCGATCGCGACCGGCCCAGATGGATCTGCGATCACTAAATTCGACGGGTCCAGCGCGTAACTCTCCTCATTCAGCGCCTTGATCGTTTCCCCGGTGCGCGCCGATCGAACGAAAATTTCATCGCCTTGGAGTTTGGCGGCGTCGAAGGCATGCATGGGCTGGGCAATCTCCGCCAGCACGTAGTTGGTCACGTCGACAATATTGTTAATCGGATTCAGCCCAACCGTTTCAAGCCGCTGCTGCAGCCACTCGGGCGACGGCTTGACAGTGACGTTCTCGAACACCAGCGCGGAGTAGCGCGGGCAAAGCGCGTGGTCTTCGATTGATACGCGCACTGGTGCGCTGCCGAGGAATTCCGCGGGCTTCACCGGATCGACAAGCTTGCGGCCCAGGATCGCCGCCACCTCGCGCGCCATGCCATAGTGACCCCACAGATCCGGCCGGTGGGTGAGAGATTTGTTGTCGATTTCGATGACGTAGTCGTTTCCGTGGGACTCCACGCCTTCGGATTCGGCCGTCTTAATCGTGATGAGCTGAGACAGCTCGTGCGGTGGTGCATCGAGTTGGTCCACTAGGTCCCGCAGCCAGTTGTAGGAAAATTTCATCGCCTAAAACTGCCTCAGGAATCGCAAGTCGCCGCCGGCGAACAGGCGGATGTCGTCGATGCCGTAGCGCATCATGGCGAGGCGAGTAAGCCCCAGGCCGAAGGCGAAGCCGCTCCATTGTTCCGGATCTACGCCCCCATAGCGCAGCACGGCCGGATTCACCAGGCCGCAGGGCAGCAATTCCACCCAGCCGGAATGTTTGCACACCGGACAGCCCTTGCCACCGCAGATGAGGCACTGAATATCGAGCTCAAAGCCGGGTTCGACGAACGGAAAGAACCCCGGCCGCAGGCGCACTGTAACGTCGCGGTGAAAAATCGCCGAGAGCAGCGTCTTCATGAAGTACAGCAGATGCGCGACGGAGACATCGCGCTCCACCATCATGCCTTCCAGCTGATAAAACGTGTGCTCGTGCGATGCGTCGACTTCCTCGTTACGGAACACACGTCCAGGCGCGATCATCTTCAACGGCGGACCAAATTTCTCGAGCGCCCTCAGCTGCACCGGCGACGTGTGCGTCCGCAAAAGCCGGCCGTCCTTGAGCCAGAACGTATCCTGCGCGTCGCGTGCGGGATGATCGGCC